>Ga0265342_10000746_pt1 | contig 33433 bp, 35 predicted proteins | sample 4CB327metaG_FD_203125 | JGI IMG/M metagenome (GOLD analysis project Ga0265342, IMG submission 203125) | Rhizosphere microbial communities from Carex aquatilis grown in University of Washington, Seatle, WA, United States - 4-CB3-27 metaG | ecosystem: Host-associated > Plants > Roots >... | reverse complement strand
CGGGGAAACGGCGAGCGCCCATCGTCGCGGCGACGGGCGCTCGCCCTCGAGGCTCCTCGAACTCCGAGGATGCGCGGGCTCAGTCGGCGCCGCCACCGGCGGGCGCGAACACGAAGGGATAGGACACGTTGACCAGGCCGCCCGCCTCCGGCTTGGGAAACTCCCAGCGACGGACCGCCTGCACCGCGCAATTCTCGACGCGGACGTTGCCGAGCGTCGAGCTCTGCATCACCGAGGTCAGCACCTGGCCGCTGCCGGCGATGCTGAATTGCACGACCATCCGGCCGGCGAGAGTGCGGTGCGTGCTCAGCTCCTGCTCGTAGCAGAACCGGATCTCGTTGAGGTGGCGGCGAATGGTGCGGCGGATGATCTCGCGGTCGAGTGTTCCGTGCACACTGAGGATGCCGGGAATGATCTCCGGGCCATGGCGGGGCGGCCGCGCCGCCAGCGTGCCGACTCCGCGCCCGTAGCGCCAGCCGTCCTTTCCGCCGCCGCCGAAGGTGCCGATCGTAGCCAAGGGACCGTCGCCCCCGATCGTGCCTTCACCGGTGCCGGCGTCGCCGTCGCCGCTGCCCGCGCTGCCGAAGCCGCTGTGGCCGTACGCCACACCGGGCGGGCCGGCGACCAGCGCGCCCATCACGGTCTGGCTGTCGGGTCCCAACGCCGAACCCGCGGCAAACACGGCTTGCACGGCTTCGGAGCGCTCGAAAATTCCCAGCACGCCCGCGTGCCGCGCATCGATCGGCTTCTGCGCGCTCGCCAGCCGTGCTTTCTCGGGCGGGGCGTTGCCCTTGATCGCCAGACGATGGTTGCGATCGTGCGCGGTCTCGTTGCCCGCCATGCCGGGCGGTCCCTTCGCGGCGCGGCCGGCCCGACCCCCGTCCGATTGCCCCGTGCCCGTGCGGGGCGGAACCGCGGGCTGCACCGGCGGTTTGATCACGAACGTCAACAGCCTGCGATCGACCGACATCACGTCGAACGCCAGCGCGCGCGGATCGTTCGCTGTCGCGAGCATCATGAGCAGCAGGATCGCCACGCCCAGCGCGGTGGCGAGGTGGTAGCGATTCTCGATGGCCCGCCAGGAGAACGGCGCGGCCGGCAGCGCGGCCGCGCGCTCGGCCGGCGCGACCAGGAAGGTCACCGCGCCGCAATCCAGCCGCGCGTGCGCGTGCCGCGCCAGCGCCACGCGTGGCCCGGGCGTGAGCCCGTCGGGCGTGGTGCGCAGCGATTGGGTGCGCGCGCCGTCGTAGATCGTGCCGCTCATGCCGGGCGCCAGCGTGATCGCGTAGGGTGTGTCGGCATCGCTGGCGTCGAGCCGCTCCGGTTCGATCAGAGGGTGGATCACACCGCGCGGATCGGCGGCAAGGTGCCGCAAGAATGCGGGCGCGGCCGGCGCGTCGGCGTGCGCCGACGAACCGATCGCGAACGTGAAGCGCCGCGCATGGCGGCGGCTGCGGACAGAACCGTGGCGTGACGGTGCTTGGACGTACTTCGTGCCAATCACCACGCCACGGAAGACGGTCTGGACCTCGAGCGCGTGCTCAGCGGTCATGGGTGCCTCCGGCGTTTGGGTTCTAACGCTGAGACAGCGCGCGCCCGCCCGAGGTTCCGAAGAATCTTTCTGGCTCAGCGCACGGCGATGCTGAAGCGGATCATGTCGGAGCAGGCACGAGAGCTATATGCGGCCGTGCTGATGGCGCAAAAGTCGGTGGTGGCGGTGTCGGTGGTGAAGCCGCTGTAGAACGCGGCCGCCGTACCCTGCAGGCAGACGCGGCCGTAGGGGGTCGCGGTGACCCACGCGTCGCCACACAACGAACCGAAGTTCGATACGCCATAACGGAGCATGGCGAGCGCCGGCACCCCACCGTTCACCGACGCCGACACCGTGAGATCCTCGAACGGCGTCACCGTCAGAGGGTTGCTGGCGCGCCAGGTCGCGGGCAGATCGAAGACCGCCGTGTCGCTGGCGACCATGTTCAGGTTCAGGTTGCGGAACGCGATCAACGCCTGGGTCGAGTTGTCGCGCAGCTTCTGCGACGTCACGGTGTAGGGGATCGTCGTCGAGTTGAGGTTGATGTTGTCGGCGAGGTAGATCACCGTCCAGCCGCCGCCGCCGATCGTCATGTCACAGAAGACCAGCACCGGCGCCGCATCGGTCGGTCCGTCGGGCGCGATCATGTAGTTGCCGCTGGCCAGCGCGGGATTGCAGGCGTGCAAGGCGGCGCAGCTCGCCTGGACGCCGACGCAGCCGGCGCCGCCGTCGCGAGGCGCGTCGACGCTGGCGTCGACGGTCGACGAAACGCCGCCAGTGCCCGATACGCCGCCCGCGCCAGGCGCGCCCCCGCTGCCGGTCGCGGTGTGGTCGGCGGCGGCGTCGGCGATCTCGCCGCCCGCGCCCGAGCCGGCGCTTCCGCCGGCGCCATTGCTGCCGCCAGCGCCCTTGGGCAATCCGTTGGAGACGCTGCCACAACCGGCGACACCGAGCGTGACCGCCAGTACGGCGACGAAAAGCCTCATATGCGTGGCGGGTACCTTAGATGGCCCGGCGGGGCCGTGTCAACGAGCGTACCGGCCCAACCGCGACGCGCATGTCGCGATTCGAGCGCCCTCTACGAGCGCGGTTCGCGCGAACTGCCTGCGCGCCGAGGTCGATCGCCCCGGCGCGGCAATTGCTACGATGTCGTTCATGGCGGACGAGCCGAAACCGACGGACGACCGCGAAGGTTCGTATGTTTTGCCGCGCTATCTGCGGTTCGCGCGCACACTGGCGCTGGTATCCGGCGCGACGGTCGGTATCGCCGCGGGCGTGGCGGTGATCTCGATCAGTGGCTGCGAGTCGACCTGCAGTGGATTCTGTGGACACCAGGTCACGATGGGCGTCCGTCCGATTCCGGGCAGCGATGCCGCCGACGTCGGCAACGACCTCGGCGGCGGCGCGGATGCCGGCGCAGCGTCCGCGGATGCCGTCGTCGACGCCGCCACCAGTGACGGCACGAGCGAGACCGGCGGCGGCCCGCGCCCAGCGCCACTCCTGCCGCGCGCCTGGATCGCCTGATGGCGCGCGACGCTGCGCCGGTCACGCGTCAAGTGAGCGCGGCGCTGTCGTCGAGCCCGATCGCCGACGACCACCGGGCCGCCAGCGCGGCGTTGCGTCGATGCGTACCGGCGGTACACCCGTTTCACGTCGCCGCGTACACGCCGGCGACGATCGACGCCGCCCGGTCCTGGTGGGCCAAGATGATGCGCACCGAATACGAGTCGTCGTCGGTGTTCACCGACCTGGCGCTGCAGATGCGGCAGATCGACGCGCCGATTGACGTGCAAGCCTCGACGCTGCGGATGGCACACGAGGAGCTGCGCCATGCCGAGCTGTGCGGCATCGTGCTCGAGGCGTTGGGCACCGACGCAGCGATCCCCGCGCCGCCGGTCCTGCGCGTGGTGGTTCATCCCGACTGCTCGCTCGAGGAGACGGTCCTGCGTAACGTCATCTACGGCTGCTGCTTGAGCGAGACCGTCAACGCCGCCCGTCTCGCGAAATGGACCGAGCAGACGCGCGATCCCTTCATCCGGGAGATGTTTCGCCAGCTGGCAGCCGACGAACGATTTCACGCGCAATTCGGATACTTCTATCTCGAGACACGGCGCGAGTGGCTTGCGGCGCGGACCGAGGTCCGCCAATCGCTCGCGCGTTACCTCCGCTTCATATTTGCGGAGCTCGAGCAACACATGGGCGCCAACCCCCCGAATGCGCGCCCGCCGACCGATGAGGAACGGACGATCGGATTGCCGGACCTGACCGACACCTCGACGACGTTCCAGGAGACGATGCTGAACGCATGCATTCCGGGGCTCGAGCGCTTCGGGATTGAGGCCGGGACCGCTTGGGCCACGCGCACGTCGGCGGAGACCGCACCACCCGCCATCTGATCGACTCGATCGGTCGCTTCGCCGCTGACGTCCACGTCCACGCCCCGCGCCTACATCAGCCGGGGTCCTAGGTGGCGCGCGGTGCGAGTCGCGTTGACGCCCGGGCAGCACGCGACAATCGCGCTGGCACGAATTTTTTTGCGGTTTATGCCGCATCGCCGCGGGCTTTTCCCGGCGCGTCATGTTGTACGGGCCGCAAAGGTGTCTCCTGCGGCGCAACGGGGCCGGCGTCGTTTTCTCTCGCACGTGCGGCAGCGTTAAGCCGACTTCCCCGCATTTTCATCCGTAATCCCACGTGCAGAATTAATTGGGCGCGATCTTGCTTTTCGTTGTCACAAGCCCCGTACGACCCACGCAACGAGGAGGACGAGATGCGTTTTGATTCCTGGCGCCTTTGGTCGAGCCTATCTTTGAGCGCGCTCTCCGCGTTCCTGTTCATGGATGGATGCACCATGCCGGGGGGCGCCGACGACGAGCTGGCGCAGCAACAGAGCGCGGTCACGTCGTCGGTATCAGGCAGCGTCGCGGTCTCGTCCGACTGGGGCGGCGGATATTGTGCCAACGTCACCATCACCAACAGCGGCTCCAGCGCAATCACGACCTGGACCGCGGTCATTCAAATGAACCAATCGACGATGACGTCGATCTGGAGCGCGACCGGAACGCAGAGCGGAACCGCGTTGACCGCCCTGCCCGCTGCGTTCAACGCGGCGCTCGCGGCCGGCACGTCGACGACGTTCGGCTTCTGCGCCAACGCCACCGGCACGCCCTACCAAGCGACCACGGTATCGGTCACCGCCACCAGCGGCTCCAGCTCAGGTGCGGGCGGCGCGGCCGGCTCCAGCGCCGGCGGCAAGACCGGCGCGGGCGGCGCGGCCGGCTCCAGCGCCGGCGGCAAGACCGGCTCCGGCGGCGCGGCCGGCTCCAGCGCCGGCGGCAAGACCGGCTCCGGCGGCGCGTCGGCGGGCGGCTCCAGTGGCAGCGTCAGCGGCTGCAGCATTCCGTCGTACGTCTCGTCGCAGCCGAGCCCGGTCGGCTGGGCGGCGCTGAACGGCGGCACGACCGGCGGCGGCAACGCGACGCCGGTGGTGGTCACCACGCTGTCCGCGTTCAACACCGCGGCCAAAGGCACCACGGCAGCGGTGATTTACGTCAACGGAAAGCTCGCGCAAGGCACGGCCACGATCGGCTCGAACAAGACCATCATCGGTTGCTCGGGCAGCAACCCGACGTTGAGCGGCCACGTGGGATTGACGACCTCGACCAACGTCATCATCCGCAACATGAATATCGTCGGTTACAACTGCGCGCCTCCCGACGTCGACGTCACCACCGGCGGGCAGTGCCAGAACGGCCAAGATGCGGTCACCGTCGACAAGTCGTCGAAAAACGTCTGGTTCGACCACGATGCGGTCTCTGACGGCTCGGACGGCAACCTGGACATCACCCATGCGTCGGACTTCATCACGATCTCGTACACGAAGTTCTTCTACTCGACGAAGCGCAGCGACCCGAACGACACCGGCCCGATGGGTCACCGCGTGTGCAATCTGATCGGCCACAGCGACAGCAACTCGTCGGAGGACACCGGCCACCTGAACGTCACCTTCCACCACGATTGGTGGGCGGACAACGTGATGGAGCGCATGCCCCGCGTCCGTTTCGGCAAGGTGCACGTCTTCAACAACCTTTACACCGCGGCCGGCAACAACTACTCGGTCGGCCTCGGCTATTTTGGCAACGTGCGTACCGAGAACAACGTGTTCCAGGGCGTGAACGTCCCACTCAACATCGCCGACTACTCCAACTCGTCGAGCGTCCTCGGGTCGACCGGCAACGTCTTCACCTCGACGACCGGCAACACCGCGGGCGTCGGCACGCCGTTCTCGCCGTCCTACAGCTACTCGCTGGACGCGACCGGCTCGCTGGCGAGCTCGATCATGAGCAACGCTGGCCCCAAGTAGCCGCACAACGCAGGCGCAATCAAGAACCAAAGGCCCCGGCGCGCTCGCGCCGGGGCCTTTTCAATTTCCGCAACGCGGGTCAGGTCGAGTGCGTCTGCAACCGGCCGACATCGTCGAAGGTCGCGTGATGAACCCGATCATCGCGCGCTCCGAGCGCGCCCAGCGTCAATCCGTAGACCTGGTGCAGGAGCAGCGTGTACCAGCCAAAAGCCCACGGCGATGAATGCATGAACCCGAAGTCACCCCACCCGATCCAGGGCACGAAGAGTACCTGCATGCTCGACCAGACCAGCGCAGCGAAGGCGACGCCTTTACCCAATGTCATCGGCTCCGAGAAGTAGGCAAAGATCATCCCCATCAACGCACCGTACGCAAAGTGCGCGAAGACAGCGGTGGCTGCGGCCGCCGGATCGCTGGCGTGCGGGAGGAGGTGGTCGACAAAGAGATAAGGGAACGGGGGTCGTGCGAAGCCCGACCGGAAGATGAGCGCGCCCACCACCATGACCGCGGTCATCACCACCGTCGCCGCCAAACCCCACACCGCCCCGCGCAAGCTCCGCTTCAGGTCGTCGTGATGGCGCATGGAATCACACCTCCGGGTGTAAGGTGAGTCGCCGATCGCGGGAGTCAAACCGTTGCTTGCCGCGGCGGAGTCTCATTCAAGCGCGCGGGCGAGCTGGACTATGCTGCGGCCCCGATGCCTCCCATCGTTTACCTGCCCGGCGCGGGCGGAACGGTCACCTTCTGGAAACCGGTCGCGGAGCGCCTGGCTGCGCACGACCTGGGACCGGCGATCCGCTTCGGCTGGCCCGGGTTCGGCGACGAGCCACCCGACGATCGCATCCGCTCGGTCGCCGATCTCGTCGGCTGGGTGCTCGCGCGCATGCCGCCGGGCCCGTGCGATCTGGTCGCGCAGTCGATGGGCGGCGTCGTCGGGACGCTGATCGCGCTCGAGCACGCCGATCGCGTGCGCCGGCTGGTGCTGTGCACGACCTCGGGCGGGGTCGATGTCGCATCGCTGGGCGCGAGTGACTGGCGCCCCGGCTACCGCGCGGAGATGTCCCACGTCCCCGACTGGTTCGCCGTCGATCGCACCGACGTCACCGCGCGGCTGCCGACCCTGCGCGCGCCGACGCTGGTGTTGTACGGAGACCAGGATCCCATCTGCCCCGAAGGTGTCGCTCGTTTCCTCGCGAGCCGCATTCCCGGCGCGCAGCTCACCTGCATCCGCGGCGGGGATCACACGCTGGCGCACGACCGCGCCGACGAAGTCGCGCCGTTGATCCGCGCGCATCTCTCGCAAGGCCTGCCCTCTGCCTGACCCTCCCCGCAGACGGGGTGACCGGATCTCGACCTACGGCTTCCCGTCGTCGGGCCGACAGCGGTTACCCGCGGGGTTATCCGGGTGATAGTGGTGCTTCTCCTTGCGGGTCACGCATTTCAAGCATTGGGCGCGCTCGCCCTCTTTCGCGCTTCCCGGCAGACGCTCGCACTCCGCGGGCGTCCGCGATTCGTGACCGGTCGAATGGGCGAACACGAGCGATCCGGCCGCCACCCCCACGAACGAGACCAACAACAGGGACGCAATTCGAAGCATGCGCAGACTCCTTTCGCGCGCATCGTCTCACGGAAGAGGTGACGAGCAGCGTCGCGCGGATCACGCTCCGGCGTTGACACCACCCAGCGAGCCGTGGAAGAGACAGACGCCGGCGCCGGTCGGATCGTCGATGCCGCTCACGCGTCCAGTGCCGGGGATGTCGCGTGGTGGGAAGTAAAGCGACGCGCCGAGCTCGACGGCGCGCGGAGTAGCGGCGTCGACGTCGCTCACGGCAATGTACGGCAGCCAGTGCGGGTGCAGGTTCTCGGGGTGCTTCATCACGCCCGCGATCCGCTGGCCGCCGCTGACGAGGATCCGGTAGAGCCCGAACGGCCCCATGTCGAAGGATTCGATCGAGCCGCCAGTGAGCGCGGCGTAGAACGCGGCCGATGCCTCGGCGTCGTCGGTGAGCAGCTCGTCCCAGCAGAACGCGCCGGCGTCGGACGCAGCCCGCGGCGCCGGTTGCGCGGACACACCGTCTCGCAGCCCGAAGATCGCGCCGCGCGGATCCACCAGCACCGCCAAGCGCCCCGCTCCCGGCGCGGCGGCCGGCTCGCGCAGCACGCGCGCGGCCAGCGTGCGGGCTCGCGCCACGACGCCGTCGATGTCGGGCACCGAGAGGAACGGCAGCCAGAACGCGGGCACGTGCGCCGGCGCCTGCGAGATCGTGATCGCCCCGATCGCGCCATCCCGGCGCTTGCAAAGGTGGCGCTCGCGCGGGCTACCGTCGCTTGCGTCTTCGGTCGTCCATCCGTTCATCGCCTCGTAGAAGCGCATGGCCCTCCCGCAATCACGCGTCTGCAGCTCGTGCCAGTCGAACCTCACCGCCGTCGTCATGCGCCGACTTTACCTGGGGTATCGCCTTCGCCATGCGTTAGCGGCCAGAACCGTACATTTTTCCGGTGCGCCCTCCCGCCAGTCAGCATGTTAAATTCCCGAGATGAAACGGTTTCGGTCGTTGTCCGTGGCCCTGGGATTGACTCTGGCGGCAACCTCGCTCGCCGCGTGTGGTGCGAAGAGCAGCGGGGGCGCGGGCGGTGCAGCGGGCGCAGACGACGCGGGAACCGACACGGGCGTCGGCGGGGGTGGCGGCAGCGATCACACGGTCGCCGCCTGCAACGATCCGCAGCCCTGGACGGCGCCGCCGGCACCGGCCGCCTGCAGCGACACGGCGCCCACGGCCTCGACGCCGGCCGATGCCACGCTCACCGTCGACGCGAGCAACTCTGCCGGGCCGTGGAACCGTTTCTACGAGAAAGCCGTCGCCTCCGATCACGCGCACACCATCCTCTGCACCGCGTACGGCCGCAACATCCAGAACGCCCTCCGCAAGGCGCACGCCCAGGCCGGGTTCCAGTACGTGCGGTTCCACGGCCTCCTCAACGACGACAATGCGGTCTACAGCGAGGACGAGATGGGCACGCCGATCTACGACTGGTCGGCGCCCGACGTGATCTGGGACGCCATCATCGCCGCCGGCATGCGGCCACTCGTCGAGATCAGCTTCACGCCGATGGCGCTCGCGTCGCAGCCGAGCGCGATCCAGGGGGCGCTCTGGTACAACGCCATGTCGCCGAACATCAGCCCACCGACGGGCGCCAACAACGACTGGACCAAGTGGCAGGACTTCATGGCGGCGATGGTCCAGCACCTGGAGGACCGCTACACCCAGGCCGAAGTCCGCCAGTGGTACTTTGAGGTCTGGAACGAGCCGTCGTGGATGTACTCGATCGGCGACAACGGCTACATCGAGCTTTACCGCCACACGGTGAGCGGCCTGCTGCAGGCCGATCCGATGGTGCGCGTCGGCGGCCCCGCCGGCTCCGCGGGCGAGTCACCCGGCATGATCCAGCAGATGATCATGAACGCGCTCAGCGCGACCAACCCGGTGAAGGTCGACTTCCTGACCTACCATCGCTACGGCGATGACGGCGGCACGCCGGCCGGCGACGCCACCGACGTGGTCGCCTTCCACAAGTCGCTGGTCAGTCTGGTCAACAACACCACCGTGGCCGGGGTCAAATACACCGGCGAGCTGCTCAATGACGAGTTCGGCCCCAGCTTCATGCCGCACCCCTACCGCGACACCGAAGTGGCCGCGAGCTTCGTCGCCAAGACCATCGTCCAGCTCGGCACCAGTCCCGACATCGCCGCGCCGTCGGCGTACGGATACTGGGCGCTGTCGGATCTCTACGAAGAGAACAACATGGGGCCGACGACCGCGTACCGGCAGGGCAACTACGGCATGTTGCTCAAGGGCGATCCCATGATCCCCGAGTCGTTCGACGTCGCCAAGCCGGTCTTCAACGCGTTCCGGTTGCTGCACATGATGGGCGACCAGCAGCTGACCGTCACCGGCAGCGCCGCCGCCAACGGCGTGGGCGCCGGCGCCTCGCGCAGCACCGACGGCAGCGCCATCCAGATCCTGGTCTACAACCACACCGACAACGGCGTCGCCGACGTGACCATGGGCAACGTCGTCTCGCTGACCGTGAACAACCTGCCCTTCACTGGCGCGGTCCACGCGCGGCAGTTCATCGTCGACTCCGCGCACGCCAACTCGTATCGCCCCTGGCTGGCGATGGGCTCGCCGATGAAGCCGACGCAGGCGCAATGGGTGACCCTGCGCGACTCCGCCGAGCTCTGTCACTACGACACCACGGTCCAGTCGACCGGCGGCTCGGTGACGCTCACGTTCCCGCAGAAGAACTTCGGCGTCTCGCTGATCGAGCTCACGAGCGGCGGTTGATCCGCTGGCGCGCGGGCGCCGGCCGCCGGTAAGCGAGCACGACCGGTTCTGGAGGTGTTCGACTAGAATCGCCGGCATGTCTCCTTCGAACGACGGCGCCTGGGCGCTGTGCAGCGCGTGCCGCACCGACATCGGGTTCGGAGCGATTCACTGGGTGTGCAGCGTCTCGACCTGCAATCGGAACCGCACGCGCCTGGTGTTCTGCTCGGTAGCCTGCTGGGACTCGCACCTTTCGACGCTGCGCCACCGCGAGGCGTGGGCGGTCGAGGAGACGGCGCCCCAGCGCGGCGACCACGCGCACGAGGAACGCGCGCCCGCGCCGCCGGCGGCTGCTCCCCCGCCACGCCCGCAGACCGTCGTCGCGGCCGCTCCCGCGATCGTGAAAACGCCCACAGCATCGCCGGCGCCCACGACGGCCGGCGCCGTGACCGCGCACGCCGGCGGACCCGCGCTGTCGAACGCCTACGAACACGACGACGTGCTCATCGTCGTCTCGAAGCTGAAGAAGTACATCCGTGACCGCTCCGGGATGAACACTTCCGACGCGATCGCCGACGTGCTCGCCGATCACGTGCGCAGCATCTGCGACGAGGCGATCCGAACCGCGGCTCGCGACGGCCGCAAGACCGTGCTCGACCGCGACGTGCCCAGGCCCCGGCGCTGATGACCCAAAGCTGGCGGCGCTCGTTTCTGGGCGCGATCGGGGTCTCGCTCTGAGCGGCTGCGCATCTTCCACGGCGGGCCCGCGGGCCTGGAGCCGCCGGCCGGCGGCACCACCATCTCGTGGCCCACCTTCCCGGGCGTGGGTCACCGCCGGAGATGTCAACGGCGACGGCGTCTCCGACCTGCTGGTCTCCGACGGGACCAGCGTCTTCACGTTCGCGGGCCGGCCAGGCGCGCCGAGCGGAACGCCGCTCGGATCGTCGACGGTGACCCCGCCGCCGTTCTTCGGCTTGATCGAGAGCTCCGACTTCGACGGCGATGGATTCTTCGATCTCGCCGTCTCCAGCAACGCGCCCACGAACGAGATCTTCTTCACCGACGACCAGCTGAACGTCTATTCCGGCGGCCCCGCGGGCCTCGCGGCGACGCCGCGCACGACGCTGGTCGAGACCACCTACTTCCCGGACAACCACCCCAACTTCGGCCAGCGCCTGACCGGCGCGGACTTCAACGGTGACCGCCGCGAGGATCTGCTGCTCGGCGCCCCGCCGGCCTTCCCCACGCCGATCTTCGACAGCAGCCCCGGCGTCATCTTCGTCTTCCCGGGCCTCGCGCGCGGCGGCGTCGACGCCACGCCACAACCGCGCATCGAGGGCCTGCCGGGATTCGCCAACGGGGTCTCGGCGGCGGCTCCGCAGCCCTGAAGTGACTCGGCCCTACTCCAGCTGCAGGCCGCAATCGGTACAGGCGCCGTTGGCCAGCGGCGCGGCGGTGCCGCACGCCGGGCAGGCAACCTCGCCGGTGACCCCGGCGACGAAGATGCTGTCCTCGCCGACGGTCCCCTCGCGCAATGCCAGCTCCTGCCAGCGGCGCTGCATCAGGCCGGCGACCCGCGGCACGTCTTCGGCGCGGGCATAGAGCGCGAGCTTGGGCCCGCAGCCGCAGCCACCACCGCTGCCGCAGCAACTTCCACCCGACAGCAGGGCCGGGATGCCGGCGGCGAGACACGCATCGCGCAGCTCCTTGGCTTCGGGCAGCGACGCCTGCAAGCAGAGCGTCAGATCGACATCTGCGAGCAACTGCTCTACGTCGTCTTCGTTCATGCGGCCATCATATCCCGCGCGGCTCACGGAATAATCGGCGGCGGCTCGCGCGCCGACAAAACTGACAAACAGCTGTCACTCGGGGGTGGCTAGCTTGTCTGTCAGGAGGATCCCATGAGCCACCCCATCCACTGGTTCGAGATTTTCGTGACCGACTTCGAGCGCGCCGTTGGTTTTTATCAAACGGTGCTGAACGTCGACCTACGCCGCGAAAACGAGGGCGGCCGCCCGATGGCCATCTTTGCGTCGGCCGTCGAGGAAGGCGTCGGCGGTGCCCTGGTCCGTCAGCCTGGCCGTGAGCCGACCGACCAGGGCGCGCTCGTTTACCTCGACGCCAACGGAAAGCTGGACGCCTGTCTGGCCCGCGTCGAGCGCGCGGGCGGAACGATCGTCCAGCCGAAGACCGATATCGGCCCGCCCGGCTTCATCGCCCTGGTGCGCGACACCGAGGGGAACGTCGTCGGCTTGCACAGCGAGCGGCTCTGAGCGGGTATCGATTCTCAAGGGCTGGTAGCCCCACGATTTCTGGCGAGTAACGCTGGCGTCAAATGTTCGATGAGACGTCCGAACCATTGCGCCGGCGGCCCAGTCCTCGCCTAGACTATCCCTATGGAGGGTCTGCGATGGGGCTACTTCGCCTGAGCCACGAGAGACCGGAGGTCACACCGGACGTCAGCGTGCGCGAAACCGCGCGCATCATGGCCGAGTCGCATATCGGCGCGATCGCCGTGCGCAGAGGTACGTCGATCATCGGCGTCGTCAGCGAGCGTGACCTGGTCAAGCGGGTCGTCGCCGAGGGGCGTGATCCCGCCACCACGCGCGTCGGCGACATCATGAACACGGAGATCGTCAGGGTGCACGACGCAACTTCTGTCGAGGGCGCGGCGTCGGCCATGCGCTCGCAGCACGTTCGCCACGCCGTGATCGTGGACGGCGCGGACAACTACCTCGCGCTCCTCAGCGAGCGGCACCTGCTTTACGACGTGATGACCGAGCTGGAAGCGAAGGTGGGCGACCTGACCGGCTACATCATGAGTGACAGCCCGGGCGGCTGAGCGCGGCCTTTTCGCCGACCGCATCTTGCCTCGCGGTCGGACAGGCTCACCTTGCCAGACGCAAGGTGGCCATGAAGACCCGTACCAAGCGCGCCGCGAAGCCGAAGTCAGTGACCCGACATACCCGCACGGTGGTCCTCGATCACGTCAGCTTGCCGGTGCGTGATCTCAAAGCCGCGAGAGCCTTCTACTCCGCCACGCTGGGGGCGATCGGCATGAGGATCAACCTCGATTTCTCGTCGGCGTTCGGGCTCGGCTCGCGCGACGAGAACATCTTCTGGCTCACCCGCAACCGAAAAGCATCTGGTCACGCCCACTACGCGTTTCGCGTCGACCATCGCGACGAGGTCGACGCCTTTCACGCCGCCGCGCTCGCCGCCGGCGGCAAGGACAACGGCAAGCCGGGGCCGCGCCCGGATTATGGCCCGCGCTACTACGCCGCGTTCGTCAAAGACCGCGAGGGCAACAACCTCGAAGTGGTTTGCTACAAGTAGCGCTGCGTAGTTGCGGTGGGAGACACCCTATCCACACTCCACCGGCGTCCTTAGTTTCCAATCAAGCTCAACGTTGGAGGCTCAACCATGGCGGCCATATTCGTTCTCGGGCGCATCATCTTGGGCGCCTACTACCTGTTCGGCGCGTTCCACCATTTCAGCAATACGTCGATGCTGGCCCGCGCCGCGGCGGCGCATGGCGTACCGGCACCGACTGCCGCGATCATTGGATCTGGCCTGCTGCTCGCAATCGCGGGTGTCACCCTGATCCTCGGCGTCTTTCCTCGGGTGGGTGTGGCGGCATTGGTGCTCTTCCTGGTACCGGTCAGCTTCTTCATGCACGCGTTCTGGGCCGACACCGACGCCGCCACGCGCATGGGCGACATGGTCAACTTCACCAAGAACATGGCGCTGCTCGGCTCGTCGCTGATGTTCCTGGCGATCCCCGAACCTTGGCCGTATAGCTTCGGCCGCACGGCCCGCTGGGGAATTCGCGCGCGGGCTTGACCATCGCTGGCGGACGGCGAAGCGCCTTCCTCAACGTCGCGTTGAGATCCATGTCTGCGCCCGGCGCAGGACCGGATCTTCGTCGCGAAGCCATTCCTCGATGCGCTGGTGAACGACGATGTCCGGCATGACCGGATCAGTGTTGGTGACATCGCCGTTAGCCCTGACGAAGCGGGCGGTTGACACTTCGGCCTCGAGTAGCGTGCGGGGAAGCGGAAAGCTCAGGTACTGGCTGAAGTAGTTGGGCGGCGAAGATGTCGGTTCCCCTATCAGCGTAGCGACTTGGTAGTCTTCGATGGCATTGGCCAGCATCATCGCGGACGATCCAGTCTGCGGGCCGATGAGGATGCAAACCGGCCCGCGAAAGACCGGCCTGACGACTCGCGGACTGTACGGTGAATTGCGATAGTGAAGCGTTGTCCCTAGGGGCGCTGCGAGGTAGTCAGGCGGGAGCCAGGGGGTTCCGGCGAGCTGGGCTCGCTGGCGGGCCGAGACGCGCCAGTACTTCTCAGCGACTATCCGATAGGGCTTGTCGGTGATTCGATCGAGGAGCATGTCCGCGACGTCGGTGCTTCCTCCACCATTCCGCCGCAGGTCGATGACCAATCCCGTGGCCTTCTTCTGCTCGATCTCCGAGAATGCCGCCTGGGCAAAGGGGCCAAATCCAGGCACGTCCACCATGTCGTCGATCGCCATGTAGGCTACGTTGGCGTCGAGCCACTCGAGGCGGTAATCCGGCTGTTCGGGCGGCACCCAGCGCGGGATCTTTTCGTCGAGGACGACGTCGATCGGCTCCCGGCGCACGGATAGCCCCTCGACCCGGAACGGTGCCCGCACACCTACGAGCCACAGGGCCGGCACGAACAAACCGGCCACGAGGGCGTCGCTAGCGACGATGTCGTCACTGGCCAATCCCCGAGCAAAGTCGAGGACCCGAGCCGCGGGTGCGCTGTTGATGCGCGTGATCTCGCATCCCCTCGCGATGTCGCCCCGGGGTTCGGCTACGAACGCTCGTCCCTCCTGAACCCGGATCTTGAGCGGAAACCAGTCCTCTGAATAGGCTGCGCTCTCTTTCGGGAGATGGAACCGCGTGTGCCCGTCACGTAGCACCGAAGCCAGCGACTGCAGCACCGCGAAGTACTCCAGCGGATCCAGCGTTTCGGGTAATCGCGCCCGCGCCTCGCGGACCCGAGCGTGGAAAGCTTCGCGACTGATCCGCGTGTAGGGATCGGGATGCGCGGCTTCCATCTCCGCGAGCCACGCATCCAGGTCGAGTTGCATCGACGCGCGATCGAACACCGGCCCGTGGGAAGCCGGTTGATCGCGGGCGACAACGGGGGCCCAAGGCGGCAGCGCCGGGGACGCAACCTTCGGCGGCGCCTCGGGCGCCGGCGCTCTGCTGGTAGCCGCGCACGCAGACACACACAACCAGGCGCTGCACGCGATGACTGGACGCCTCATGCGAGCGCGATCGTTGCCGTTTCAGCCCCGAGGCGCAACCATTCTGCGGTTCCGATCGCCCCACAACTTCCCACATCAACTCCCCTTTTCCGTCGACGATCCGTCGACAAATCGTCGCCGCCAGCTCGTTTGCGAGGAATTGCGGTCTCCGTCGATCGTTCAGGTCGGCGGGGGTCGAATGCTCACGAGGACGTTGCGCACAGCAATGGTGGCGATGGTCGCGGCTGCCGCCTTGCCGGCTTGCGCGCCCGACGATGTGCCGGAGCCGGTCGCGGGCGTGCGTCTCGGCCTCGAGACCGCGCCGCTGATCATCACCGAGGTGGCGCAGAGCGCGGCCTATGGCGGAACCACCGCCGACAAGGTCGAGGTCTATTGCACGACGGCCTCCGGATGCGCGGCGTTCAAGGTATGCGACACAGCCGCGTCGGGCGGGTCGTGCTCGGCGACGCAGGCGGCGCTGGGCGCGCTCCAGCGCACGGTGATCTCGCGCGGCACCGGCATCACCACGTCGGACCAGGTGTGGCTGTCCGACAGCACCGGCGTCGAGCTGGCGAACACGCGCGTCGGTCCCTTCAATTGCGCCGGCGGACAGTCGCAGACGCGCCCCGATTGCGGGACGGCGCCCTTCGGCGCGTGCGCGGCGCCCGATCTCGGCGCGAGCACCGGCACCTGCGTCGGCGGTGACTTCCCCGAGCCGTTCATCTACACCGTGGCTTTCACGACCAACCAGCACGGCACGCCGGAGTCGACGTGCAACCGCCCCGTCTGCCAGCAACTGCTGGCCGCGATCAACGCCGCGCAAGCCTCGATCGACTTCGCGATCTACGGCATCCGCGCGCAGCAGCACATCATCGACGCGCTGGTGGCCGCGCAGGCGCGCGGCGTCGTCGTGCGCGGCGTGGTCGACTCCGAGGACGCGACCTGCACGACGTTCGGCTACCCCGATACGCCGGTGCTGATCGCGGCCCTCGGCGCCGCCAACGTCCACTGCGACACCGGATCCGGGTACGGCTACATCATGCACAACAAGTTCTTCGTCTTCGACCAGCAAGCGGTCTGGACCGGCAGCACCAACATCAGCGACACGGAGCTCGGCGGCGAGTACAACTCGGACATCGCAGCGCTCATCAGCTCTTACAAGCTGGCGGCGATCTACCGAGGCGAGATGGACGAGATGTTTGGGAGCGGCCTCTTCCACAAGCGAAAGACCGACAACACCCAGCACGTGGTCGACGGCAGCCACTTCACCGACGGCACCATCCTCGAGAGTTACTTCTCGCCGACGGACCACGCAGCCGACAACGCGGTCATCCCGCTGATCAACGCCGCGTCGCAGACGCTGGACATCGCGATGTTCTTCTTCACCAGCCAGCCGATCGCCGACGCGATCCTCGCGGCGCAGGCGCGCGGGGTGGCGGTGCGCATGGTGATCGACGCATCCGGCGCGGCCAACGCCTACTCACAGCACGGGCGCCTGTGCGCCGCGGGCATCCCGGTCAAGACCGAGAACTGGGGCGGCAAGTCGCACAGCAAATGGGCCGTGGCCGACGCAGCGCTGCCCGGCTCGGCGGCGGTGGTCTTCGGATCGATGAACTGGACCGCCTCGGGCGACACCGAAAACGACGAGAACTCGCTCTACGTCAAGAACGCTGGCCTGGCTGTGTCGCTGGCCGGCGAGTTCGCACGCCAGTGGGCCGACCTGGCCTCGGTGCCGGTGTGCACCGCCGTCTCCGCCGAGGGCGCCGACTCGTCGGTGTGCACGGGCGGCGACTGCGTGCACGCCTGCATCAGCGGCTCCTGTTGCGACGGCATCGACAACGACCACGACGGCAAGACCGACCTCGGGGAGGAGGCCTGCGGCTGTCACGACGGCGTCGACAATGACGGCGACGGGTATGTCGACGGGAATGATTTCGACTGCCAGGCCGATCTGCCCGACCCCTAGCAACGGGTAGGTTTCCCTCGGTGCGCCCACGACACTCGACGCTGTCTGCGCCCAACCGATGTCACGCTTTCAAATAACTCGCAAAACCTCCGTCGGCGAGCGTCTTCAGTTTGCGGTGTGCAGTGTGAATTGTTTGGAGAACCTCGGCAGTGCACGGCCGGCGAACGCCGTTGTGGTGTCAGCCGAGCCCGTGATATTTTGAGGGCGGCAAAATGGTCTGCAGGTTGCGCCGATGCAGATAGCAGGCGGTTACGTCAGGTCAGAGCGGCCTCCAGACATTGCCGCCCCCCCGGGGCCAGCGGCGCACGCCGAACGGCGATCGACGCCGTTCATTCCCTATATTCATAGCTTCCGCGCCGTCGCGATCGTCGCGGTGGTGATCTCTCACGTCGATTTTCCGTTCGGGCGTCTCACCCTCGGCGAGCGTCTGTTGCTTTCGGTGTCTCGGGACGCCTCGGTTCTGTTCCTGTTCATCGCCGGCTTCCTGTTTCAGTATCTGTCGACGGGGTTTTCCTATCGACGCTACCTGAAGTCGAAGCTTCAGAATGTCATCCTGCCGTACGTCATCGTTTCGCTGCCGCTGTTGTTGCACCAGTACTATCGCCAGTTTGGCCCCTTCGCCGCGGCGTCGCGCCGATTCGGAAACCCGTTCCTGCAAGGCGCGTGGGCCTTGTTGACCGCCGCGCAAATGCCCGCGCCCATGTGGTTCATCCCGATGATCGCGTGTCTGTACCTGGCGGCGCCCTTGTTGTTGGCGGTGGACCGCCACCCGAGGTTCTATTGGACCGTCGTCCCGTTGCTCGTGAACGCGATGTTCTGCCATCGGCCGATGCCGGTGAATCACATTGGACAGGCGCTGGTCTACTTTGCGCCGGCGTACGTCATCGGAATGTGGTTCAGCCGATATCAACAGCGGTGTACGGCGTTCGTCGAAGCCAATCTGGTGACGCTGTTCTCCATCTGGGCCGCGGCCGAGGTCTTCAGCGTCGTGGTGCTGAACCGCAGCGGACCGATCTTTGGCGCCGCCTATTCATTCGAGCGCGGCGTCCTCGATCTCAACCTCCCCGACAAGCTCCTGCTCTCGGTCTGTTTGGTCGGAGTCCTGTCACGCTATCAATCGGTCATTGGGCATCGCCTCGACTATCTCGCCGGCGCGAGCTTCGGCGTGTTCTTCGTGCACGGGTACGTCCTCAATGCGGCCGAGCGAAGAGTTGCGAAGGTGTGGGACCACGGCGCGCCGCTCGGAATTTCCACGGCCATGGTCGTCGTGCCGATCTGCGTCCTGGTCTCGCTGGGACTGGTCGCCGCCGTACGTGCCGTCGCGGGAAAGCGCAGCCGTCACATCATCGGCTGCTGACTGATATGATTTGACATGATCTCCATCCCAGCGATCCAGTCGAGGGAAGAGGCCAACCCCAAGATCATCGCCCGATCGCGCATGGAGGGTGGCGTGATCCGGGACTTCGCGGCGCGTGCCCAGCTGTCGACCTACGTCGACCTCGGCTGCTGGGTCGGCCTGCTCGCCGAGCAGGCGCTGCAGAACGGCGACTTCGCGCGCGCGGTCCTGGTCGATGCAGTGCCCGCGTGCCTGGAAAGGACCTCCGGCCGGATCAATGCGGCCGTCTCCGCCGAGCTGCACAACCTGGCCCTGGTGACGGCGAGCGAGACCCGCCCCTTTCAGGTTCCGGTCAACGACACCAGCTGCGCCGGCTTCGGCCAGCCCGGCTTGCCAATCGAGGTTCAGCAACGGGAAGTCTGTGCTTTCCTGCGATCCCTCGACATCGATCTCGCGACCACCTATCTCAAGGTCGACCTCGAGGGTTTGGACCTGGCAGTTGCCCGCGCCCTGCGCGAGGCCCAGCTGCTTCCCCGGGTGCTGCACATCGAATTCGGAGGCGGCGCGGAGTTCGACCAGCTCCACGCGCTGCTCGGAGGCGTGTACACGTTCCCTGCCCTGCGGCCCGGGCACGTCTTCTACTCGATGGCGCTCAGCCGGGAGCGCGGCGTCCTGATCGGCTTCGACCCGGACGTCGCGTATCTCGAAGCTTGACCACGACGCCCTCTACGCCTCGCTGAGGCCGGCGTAGATCCGCTGAACGTCGTCGTCGTCGTCGAGTGCCGCGAGAAACGCTTCGACCTCGGCGCGCGCGGCGCCGCTGACGGCGACGGGGTTCTTGGGTCGCCAGCCGAGGAAGGCGGAGCTCACCGTCCATGCCTGCGCCGTGAGCGCGCGCGTGACGATGTCCAGATCGGCCGCGTCGGAATAGAAGCGAAAGGCCCCGTCGTCGGCGGGCTCGACTTCCTGGGCACCGGCCTCGATGGCGGCGGTCTCCGGGTCAACAGCCGATGGCGGCGCCGCCTCGATGATGCCGACGTGCGAGAAATCCCAGGAGACGGCGCCCGACGTCGCGAGCTGGCCCTTGCGGAACAGCACGCGCACGTTGGTCGCGGTGCGGTTCTTGTTGTCGGTGAGGCACTCGACCATCACGGGCACCTGGTGAGGGGCGAAGCCTTCATACACGACGGTCTCGTAGACTACTTTCTCGTCGAGCAAGCCCGCGCCCTTCTTGATTGCGCGCTCCAGAGTATCGCGGGGCATCGACGCCTTCTTGGCCGCCTCGACCGCAAGTCGCAGGCGGGGGTTCATGTCGACGTCGGCGCCGTTGCGCGCCGCGATAGTGATCTCCTTGACCAGCTTGGTGAAGACGCGGCCCTTTGCGTCCGCCGATGCCAGGCGGCCCTTCTGCTTCCACTGAGCTCCCATTGCAGGATTCCTAACTCAGAAATCGCCCGTGTGGAACGCCGCTTGCTGGCCCCGAACGCATGAGACAGCGTCATCGACCTTCAAGACTTGCGAACCCCTCGATTTTCGCGCTCGTTGTCGCCGGCGCCGTCCCGCTCTGGGGGTGCGCGACTGTGAATAGCGGCGACTACGGTGTCGCGCTGGACGACACGGGTCATCCTAGAAGCCCCGCCCCGAACGGCACTGAACCGCTGAAGATCAGCGCCGGCGAGCGAGGACGGATGTCGAGCCCCTACTTCGGGGTCGTCGAGGTCACCTTCGAGAACAACACGCCCGCATGGATCGAGATCGACCATATCGATCTCGATTTCGGTACGCCCGACAAGAACAAGAGCGTGCTCATCCCCTGGGGAGACGACATCGACACCTGGGAAGAGGCCACGCTTCAACGAAATGCGATCCACGCGGCCAATACCGAAACCGCCCTCGGCGTGCTCGCGATCGCAGGGGCCGTCGCCGGGGCCGCCGGGGGCAGGCACCACGCCGCCGGCATGATCGGGGGGACCGTCGCCCTGAGCGCCCTGGCAGGCCTCTATGCCCAAGACCGGAGCGCCGCCGTCGAGGCGACCAGAGATCCGTCGCGTTTCCCGCCCACTCACCTGCTGACCATGCCGCTCCGGATTCCGCCCGGGCTGTTCGCCAAGCGCTGGCTGCTGCTCTACACCGCTGCTCGACCCCTCGGAGGCTGCGTCGACTCGCTCATTCTCAGCTACGAAACCGCCGAGCACCAGAAAGGCCGCGTGCTGCTGAAGTTCAAGGCGGACTACCCCTACAGCAGCAGCGCCGACGGGGCCGGCTCCGAATGGCAGAGCGAGAGCTGCGGTCTGCCTCAGACGAGCCCCCACTACTGAAAGCGCGCGCTGGTCTCCGAATGCGAAGCGCGAAAGTGTTCCGATTCTGGGCACGTGTCGTCCCGCGCGACGGCCGCCGCCCCTGAGTGCTGCGCGATCTCGCGCGGAACGCGTGGTCCGCGAATTGCTCATCCGTATGGGCGCCGTGACTCACGACATCGGAATCACAAAGGTGGTGGCACTCGGTTTCGTGCTGCTCGCGTTCGCTGGTTGTGCGACGCAGTACGCGTATGACTTTCACCTCACCGATCCAGCGACGGTCGAGGACCACGACGTCAGCGCGCAGATCCGGATCGACGTGGTCGCCGCCGCCGTCCTTCTGGAGCTCACCAACAAGACAGACGAGGTGCTCGAGGTCGAATGGGCGGCGATAACGCTGACGCGCAGCGATGGGACAGTGACGAGCCTTCGTCCGGACGTCGACCTCGGCTGGATCCAGCCGCACGCGACGGTCGCCACGCGGCTGTTTGCGATCGCGCTTCCCCGCTCCGGCCGCAAAGCCGCCGCGTATGAGGGGCAACGCTTCGACTTGAACCTGCCGGCCGTCGTTCGTCGCGAGCCAAAGCTCTATCACTACACACTGAGCGCGCACGTACGCCAGCTCTAGGAGTGCCCATGCGTCTGCCAGTCCTCGCGGTGATTGTGTCGGTCGGGATGGCGGCCGCGTGTGTAACGGGGCTTCCGCTTCCGATGACCGCCGCGGAGCTCGTGCGATATGACTCGGGTCCGGCGCTCGTCGCGTACCTTGGCCAGCCCGATGCCAGCCCAGCGGTCTGTGATCCGCGGGCGCGCGGCCCCCACGTGGCCGCGTTCACGGCCGATATTCGCCACGCACTGATCGGCGGGTTCGTCGATGGAAAGATCGCTGCCGTTCCGTGGCGTCGCTGCGTCGAGGCCGCGCTCAACGGGCTTCCCGCCGACCAGGTTCCGTCGATGGTCGACGATGTCATGCTGTCGTACCGGAAGGTCTTGAAGGATTCCGACCTCGAGACCGACCCGGCGTTCGCGGAGCGGGTCGCGACCATTCAGCGCCTGTATGTCGATCGCCCCTTCGGTCTCGACGGCCACGCGACAGTCCTGGCGCCCTTCCTCGACGATCTGCGCACGTCGCTTGCCACGAACAAGCTCGGGGCGGTCGCCAGGACCTTCGCCGCGGAGCTCATCGCCACTGTCGACCTCGAGCACGGCATCTGGCAGGGCCGTCGGGTGGACCTACCGATGATGGACGCTCTCGCCGCGGCGGGCAACGAGATGACGTTGGCCCGGTTCGCCGAACGCCTACGCGAGCCCGGCCTCCGCGAGCAAGCGAAACGGCGCATCGTCCGCGTCCACGTCGCGCTGTCGGCCTTCGATGAGGTGCATGCCGACGCCGCCGCCGTCGAGGACGCAGTGATGCGCGACGGATACAATCGAGTCGCCCTCGACGAGCACCACCTCGTGCGCGCCTGGTTCGACGAAAACAAGGCGGCGATCCGCAACGTGCTCGTTCGCCAGCGGGTCTGGCAACAATCCGCCACGCTGCTCGGCTACGCCTTGCAACGCCCCACGCTGTCGGTGCTTCCGGAGCTCGCGTTTCGAGGGAGTCTGTGGGCGGAGCTGCAATCGGTCTCGCACCCGGTGACCTTGTGTGATTCCAAGCAGGCGCTCGACCCGACCCCATGCATCGCGATCTCCAGCGTTTCTCTCGGCAGTCCCTTCACGTACCTCGACAACGGCGGCCTGTTTCATTTTCGGGACAACGTCGGCGAGAAGGAGGTCATCCCGTTGGCCGCGCGCGACGCCTTCGCTCTGCCGGTCGCGCTCGATGGCCAGCCAGCCGTTTCGCTCCTGTGGGGGCTCTCCTACGAACGCCCCGAGAACCTGGATTTCAGCGGACCGGGCCACGGTGATCGCGGTCCCGACCTCGACGTTCGCGTCGAGCACCCGAATCAGCGCCGATACGTCTTCACGGTTCACAGTGACCGAGGAGAGCACGTCGCCGTGGTCGAGACCGCGGACCTCGCGGCCTTTCACGTGGCCAGCCGCGGCGCGCAGGGTGAGGATGGCTCGAACGGGACCCCCGGCTCGACGGGGACGAGCGGCGGGACGTGCAGCGATGGTGGCCAGGGCGGCCCAGGCGGCGACGGCGGCAACGGTGGCAACGGCGGCGATGGCGGCAACATCAACGTCGTCATCGCGTGCGGTCTCGTCCCTTGCGATGTCGATCTGATCAAGCGGATCATCTTCAGCGCGGGCGGTAACGGAGGCGGGGGCGGCTGGGGCGGCGCCGGCGGTTCTGGCGGCTCCGGCGGAAGCGGTCGTTCACCCTCGACTCACACCGACAGCGACGGAAACACCATCGTCGACGATCCGGGGTGCTCCCCTGGATCCTCCGGAGCCACGGGCCCGAGCGGCGCCAACGGCTGGTCCGGTCAAGCGGGCCGTCCCGGCCGCGTCGCTGTGCAGATCGCTCGCTGAGAGACGGACCGCGCTGCCTGGATCCTAGCGAGGACAGCGCTCCAGTGATATTGACACCAGCTGGAGCGACGCAATGGACCGACGCCAGCTCAAGCGCGAAAAGAAAAAGAAGAAACGAGAGCTCGCGAAGAAGAAGGCACGCGCCGCACTCGAGCGGCGTCCCGACCCCGAGCAACGACTCCTCCGGGCGGCAGCACGCAGCCCGTTCGGCCCGTGCTACATCAACGTCGGTTGGCAGCTCGAAGAAGAACTACCCGCGTTGGTCAGCGTCGTCGTCACTCGACGCCTGCCCGATGGCGACCTCGTTCCTGGGTTGGCACTCGTCGATCGCACCTGCCTCGGAATCAAGAGCGGGCACGCGGGTGACAAGGTCACTGATGACGAGCTCCAGGACTTGCTCGCCGACGTTGGCGCGGCGTACGGCGGTATGGAGCCATGCGAGCCGCTGATCGCACAGTCGGTGGTCTATCATGCCGCCGATTACGCCCGCCGCCTCGGCTTCACTCCCGACCCTGACTTCCCCGAGCTCCTCTTCGGACCACGACCGCCGGAGTTGATCGATACGCCGTTGCACGCAGCCGCCCGGCCGATCTACGTCCGAGGCCCGCGGGACGACGTTCAAGGGATCGTGTCGCAACTGGTGGCGACCGTGGGGGCTGACGGGTTCACGTATGTCGACGATATCGGGCTCGGCGACCCCGAGGACATGGGCCTCGACGCCACGACTCTGGAGAGCCTGGCCGCCCTCGAAGAGGACGACGAAGAACCAGACCCCGACGACGCAACGGCGTGAAGCCGTCGCTCGCACGCCGCCGCCTCCGATATGCTTGCCGCCCGCGTGCCTCTGCTCCCTGACATCCGGTTCTGCACCGCCGCCGACGGCGCCAAGATTGCCGTCGGCTCTTACGGCGGAGGGCCTCCTCTGGTCCGCGCCGGGACGTGGCTGACCCACGTCGAGTACGAAGCGGCGAGCCCCTTGTCGGCGCACTGGTGCGAGGAGCTCGCGCGCCGTCATTGCTACGTCACGTACGACAGCCGCGGGTGCGGCCTGTCCGATCGCCAGGTCGGCGACCTCTCGCTCGACGTCGAACCGAAGCTCCGGTTTGGCCCACACGTCGCGCTCATGGTGATGGCCAACATGGCGCTGGCGGGCGCCCGCTTGCCGCGGTCGATCTTTGCGAAGTTTCGGGGAGACCTGAGCAAATGGTACCCGGCCCACCGGCAACTTCCGCTGATGCTCCGGATCGTGAGCAACCGCGGGGGGATCCTGCGCAAGGCGGAGGAGCTGCTGAAGAGCCGCTACTCCGACGCGCTCGATGCCTCGCGGCTCCCTTCTGAGCCGCCGATACCTGAACATCAGCGTAGTACAACATTGGCAGTGTTAGCGCATCCGGGCGAAAACCTGCTAGAAGCCCGCGAGTGAACGAAAACTTTTTCGAGAGTCCCGCGCTGGCGAAACGAGCCATGAAGGAAAACCTCTTCACCGAGGTCTACCTCTCGACGGCCGTGACCACGCCGATCCAGCTCAAGGGGTGGGTGAACCAGGCGAATCCCTACGAGCGCCACGGCCGTCGCTGGCATCTTTATCTCTCCCGCGTCGAGATCTTGCGACGATTGGCCAGCCGCCACCGGAAGAGTCTTCTTCCCCCCGGAGAGGGCGGTCCCGCCTGACGAACGATCCCAGGCCTTCGGGGGCGACGAATGTCCCAGCCTGACGGCATCTCCCATCTCGTCGAAGAAGGGATCATCGACGCGGTCCACGCGAGGTTGATGAGCGGGAAGGAGGCCACGGTCTATGTCGTGGAGCGCGAGGGACACTTGGGCGCGGCCAAAGTCTACAAGGCGCGCGACGAGCGAACCTTCAAGAAGACGGCCAGCTACGTCGAGGGGCGGAATCAGACCCGGAACTCACGCGACCGCCGCGCGATGCAGAAGAAGAGCACCTACGGGCGCGGGCTCATCGAGGACAACTGGCAGGACATGGAGTTCCAGGCGCTCCGAGCCGCTTTCGATGCCGGCGTCCGCGTGCCAGAGCCGTACTTCCTCTACGAGAACGTTCTCTTCATGGAGCTCGTCGTCGACAGCGCCGGAGCGCCCGCTTCGCGCCTCGCCGATTTTACCTTCACGGCCGAAGAAGCCACCGCGCTTCATCAGGAGGTCTTCCTTCAGGTGAAGACGCTGCTCGGCACCGGACGCATTCACGGCGATCTGTCGGCGTACAACGTCCTCATGTCCGCGGGCGGTCCGACCATCATCGACATGCCCCAGGTTGTCGAGGTGGCAGGCAACAACAACGCCCGTCACATCCTGCGACGCGACCTGCGAAATCTGACCGAGCACCTGGCCCGCTTCGACGCGCGGCTCTTGCGCGTCGCCGACTGCGGCGACGCGCTCTTTCACCACCTCCAGCGCGGGACTTTGGACACCGTCACCGCGCCCGAGGTGGGGGCGCCCGAGCACCGCACCGGCGGAGGTGGTCGCGGCGGGCGCCGAGGCCGCGACGCCGAGCGCGGTCGCGCCGGCCGCGACAAGAAGCAACGCCCGGGCGGCAGCGCGCCGGCCGGGGCCTCAATCCCCGGGCGCGAACGTCGATAGCAGGCGGCCCTCGCCAAAGACCCACAGCGTGCCGGGCTCGGCCTTTTGCCATGTCTCGCCGCGGGTCAGCGGTTCGGTGGCGACGATCGCCAGATGGGTGTCGCCGTTTGCCGGCATCGCCTCGCCCAGGTTGACCGTAACGTCGGCATCGACCAGCGTCGCCTGTCCGAAGGGCGAGCTACGCACGATGGCCGAGAGATGATCGCCGCAGCGCGCGTACAGGTGGTGCCCGTCCGCGAGCAGGAAATTGAAGACGCCGTCGCTGCCCAGGTCGTTGGCGACGTCGAACAGCAGCCGCCCGATGTCGAGCGGATTCCTGGGATAGTGCGCGCCATAGCGGGCGCGCATCGCGTCCAGGATCACGCAGAACGCGTGCTCGCTGTCGGTATCGCCGATCGGGCTCTCGAAGCGCAGCGGTCGGTCGCGCACGTGCGGCAGCGTGCCGTTGTGCGCGAACACCAGGTGGCGCCCGTCGAACACGCGCACGAACGGGTGGGTGTTCTGAATGGCGGCCTGACCGCGCGTCATCTTGCGGATGTGTGCGACCGCCAGCGGCGTCGGGATCGGGTTTTCGCGCACGAAGCGCGCCAGCGGGCTCGAGAACGCGGGATGCGGCTCCAGAAAGGTGCGCGCGAATCGTCCGTCGTAAAGAGCGACGCCCCACCCGTCGGCGTGCGGCCCGGTCTGGCCTCCACGCAACGCCAGGCCCGTGAACGAGAACGTCAGATCGGTCGGCACGCTCGACACCATTCCCAGCAGCTCACACATCGTGAGCCTCCGCGCCGGCGACCGAGCCTGCAACGACGACGGCGGCGATGCCGGCCCCGGCTGAGACGTTGCACACCGGCGTCGCCGACACGCGCACCATCGCACCCTCGGCCTGGCCCGCGAACAGGAATGGACACACGTCGAAGTAGACGTCCTCGTACACGACCTGGTCGGTGAACGTGGGCAGCCTCACCGTGCTGGTGCGGCTGCGCTCCTGGGCGACCATGGCATCCGCGTCAGCGGCGGCCGCCTGGGCGACTGCAGCCGCCCACGCGTCGGGGGGCGTGGTCCATCCCAGCAGCACGCCCTTGCCGCCGTACTCGTCGTTGGGCTTCAACACCAGCTGCTCACGCCGCGCGATCAGGTCGTCGGCGAGCGCCGGCCCCACCCGCCGCGTCCACGGCACGTGCGCCTCGATCGCGCGCCGCTGCTCGTCCGAGAACAGCTCGCCATGGCGCGGATCGGTCAGCACCGCGAACGCGGCCTTCTTGTTCAACGCCTTGGTGCGAAACGAATTGGCGACGCAGACGGCGCGCGCGCGGTACGCCCGGATCAGCGGGTGGTCCAGGCCACGCCGGCTGACGAGCTCGCTGGTTATCACGCGGCGGTAGACGAGATCGATCTCCATCGTTCCGACCCGGCTGGGCCGCCCGTTGCGAACCGGGCCGGCTACCTCCGCGCGCAACCGGCCGCGCGAGTAGTTGAGCTGGTCGGGATCGACGCACACCGCCTCATACCCGGCGTCGTTCAACAGCTGCGCCACCGCCTGCAGCTCGCCGGTGGTGTCGACGCCCAGCCAGTCGACGATCGCGATCGTGCCCAGGTGGCGGCCGCCGCTCCACGTCGCGAAGATGTCGCTGAGCGCGCCGACCAGCTTGTTCTGCGGCGCCGGAACGTGGGCGGTCACCGCGCCCGCCGCCAATCCACCGTGCGCGAGCGCGCGCATGTGCGGAAGGCTGGCGAGCGCGCGATGGATCATCGCCTGGTCGGTGATGCCGGCCGGCGAATCGGCGTTCAGTTCCAGCACGTGGAATTCGTCGCCGTCGAGCAGCATGTCGAGCCGGCCGACCGCGAGCGCCTGCGGGTAGCCCGGATCGATCTCCGCCAGCGCGCGCTCGGCGCCGGTCAGACCCAGCGCTTCGGCCAGCGTTGCGTCCACGGCAGCGCGCGTGGCCACGGTCCCGAGTGCCGAAAGAATTAGCTCGGCGCAGCGCGCGATGGCGTGATAGCGCGCCTCACCGATGACGATCGGGCGCAGGTGGCGGCCCAGCGCGCGCTCGCCGTGGGTCAGGCCCAGCCGGCGCTGGGTCGCGATGAAGGCTTCGAAGCACCGCGCGTCGATGGCCCCCGGCGCCGACAGCCGCGCGTCCAGCTCGCGCGCCAGCAGCGTCTCGGGCGCCAACGTTTCGGGTGCAACGCCCTCGGGGGATGACATCACGTCGGCTCAATTTTCGATCGGCCACGCGTGCACCGGTTGGCCGCCGTCCGAGCACCGCAGATAGCGCTCCAGCATTTGCCGACGCGCCTCGTCGCGCGCGACGCCGCGCGCACGCAGCGCATCGAGCGTGCGCAGCTGCCACACCGCGCCGGTCATCCCGCTTTGCACGCGCCGCTCGAAGATGCCGAGGTAGTGGCGGATCTCGCTGCGCGCCACGCCCGCCGCCATCAGTCCCAGCTCGGCGCGCGGCAGCAGCGACAGCAAGAGATCGCGCGCACGCACCGGCGCGGGCGCAGCGCCGGGAGCGAGCGGCCAGCCGAGCTCGGCGTCCAGCCCCAGCTGGGCCGCACGGTAGAAGTTGCGGTCGGCGAGCGCGAATGGAAACGCCGGCAGCAAGCGCCCCAGATCGGCGTGGCTGCCCAGATCGAGGATCGCGCCCACCAGAAAGGCGGCGTTGGCCAGCATGTCGTCCACCGTCGGGCCGGACGGCAGCGCGCGGAGCTCGATGCGGAGGCTGCCGGCGCCCGTCGGGTCGTAAACCGGGCGGTTCCACTTCCAGACCGTGCCGTGATGCAGGCGCAGCTCGGTCAGCGGTGGCGCCCAGTCATCGCGAGGCGACGCGCCAGGCTCCCCGTCGCTGCACACGGGGAGGATCGGCTCATAGAGTGCGACGCTCTCGTGGAACAGCTCCGCGGCGCCGTCGCGGACCCACCCGTTGCCGAAGCTGATACGGGACGGCTGCATCGTCGTGCCGGCGCTGTCGGGGGGCCGGTCATCCCCCGCCTGCTTGAAGAGCGCGATGCGGGTCTCGTGCCAGAGGCGATGGCCCAGGAACGTAGGCGAGTTTGCCGCCGCCGCCAGCACCGGTCCGGTCAACATCATCGCCGCGTTGAATAACGGCGCGAACTCTCGCGGCGTCACCTGCAGGTGAATCTGAAATGCGGTATTGGCCCCCTCCATCGCGGGGCCGCTGGTCGTGAGCTCGAGCGGGTCGGCGCCGTCGATACAGATCTGAAAGGGCGCGTCACGCAGCCGGCGCAAGCCCGCCGCCAGGGCCCGGTAGCGCGGCAGATCGGTGATGCTACCGGCGCCGAAGTGCTCGTGGTCCAGCGTCGGAAGGATGCTGATCGGTACCGCCCGCGCCCCATACTTCGCCGCCTGCGCGCGAATGCCCTCCATGGCGCCGCGCAGCTGGGCCCCCAGCTTGGCGAACGGCCGGTCCGCCAGCGCCACCGGCGGCGTCGACAGCTCGATGGTATAGACGCCCATCTCCGGCGTGACCTGGGGACTATCGGCGTCACGCACGATCTGCGGACTGACCGCCAACGGCTGCGCCCGATCCCCGATCAGGAACAGCTCCAGCTCCACCCCCAGCGTGCGTTCCCCCTCCCCGAACCCCGGGCGCGCCAGAACTTCCTCCAGCATGGTTAGACTGACGCGCAGGCGCTCGCGAAAACGCGCGAAGTCACCTTCAACGAAGTGGTCGCTGTCGATTTCGATGCCCAAGCGCGACCGAAGCTAGTCATTCATCCCGACAACAGAAGACGTTCGCCGACGGGACGCGAGAAGGACCGGGCCTCCGACGTCGGTTTCGGGTAGCATCCGGGTAGTGAAAGCTTCAATGAAGTGGACTGCGCTCGACGAGACCATGAGCTGCCAGTTTGGCCGGTACGACGACCAGGATACCGCGCGGTTAGAAGCCGAACGCCGCGCTGGCATCACGCGCCATGTGCACACCGCGGTAAAAGTGGAAGTCAGGGAAGACGAGAGGCATCTGACGAAGGCGTCATGCGAGATATGCCACCAGGCCGTCCCCGCCCTCGACGACATCGTTCTTCGTCTTGGCGACGTATTGGCGTGCGCCAACAAGGACTGCCGCCGAGCCGCCACCACGAAGGTCCCGGCGGGCCATGTGGCGGTCTCCCCGACGGGTGGGCGCTGACGCGTCCCTCCACTCCTTCCGGACTTTGATCCTCAGCCGGCTTTGGTGCGCCGCGGTCGCAGGCGAACGTAAGTCTCCATCACGCGCGCGACGTAACCCGGCGTCATGCCGTTCTCCGGCACGTGCCCATGAATTGCGCCCGGTCCAGCGTGGTAAGCAGCGATAGCGAGCCGGACGCGACGAAAGCGATGCATGTGAGCCGCGAGCAGGCGCGCGGCGCCGTCGACGTTCTGCGCGGTGTTGAAGGGATCAGCGACCTCGAGCAGCTTGGCGGTCTCGGGCATGAGCTGTCCGGGGCCCATCGCCCCCGCGGACGAGATGCGGTGGGCGTATCCGTTCGACTCGACGTGGATGACAGCGGCCAGCAACGCGCGCGGCAGGTGGTGTCGGATCTCGGCCTCCTTCACCAGGCGATCGACGTCCTCGTGATCGCGCGGCGTGCAGCGCACCCAGTGGCGCGCGTACGTGCCCAGCGCCGCGATCTTTTCACGCACGAAGTAGGGCGACAGAGGGAAAACGGCCGTGCGACCGAAGAAAGCGACGGCAATATTCAGTGTCCAGAGCGGCGCGAGCAGCAGCAGGATCGCGACGAGAACCTTGAGCCGAAAGCGCGTCTTGCCGCCGAGGCGACGCCACGCGCGCGTGAAAAGGCGCACCAAAGCCTGGCGCAGGGCCGCGAGCGGCAGCCACCAATCGATCCGCTGCCCTGAGCGTCGCGGCGCCGCCGTCGAGCGTCCGGGACTCGCCGTGGTCTGGACCGAGACCGCGAGCGACATCGCGCCTCGGATTCTAGCTCGCCTGGCGGTGCAAAACAGCTGGGTTGACCATTCGGGAGCACGCCGCGTCGTACGGGAGGTCAGGCGTCGAAATGTTTCGAGCCCCCGCGGCGGGAGGACAACGATCGCATTTCGTTCGGTGGCGGACGACGGCGTCTAGTGAACGGCGAGGGACGGTTGGGGTATACCGGTTCTGAGCAATGTCGCGAACTGCTCCGGAGGCACCGGCCGGCTGAAGTAGTAGCCTTGTGCCTCGTCGCATTCGTGAGCCCGAAGAAAGCTCAGCTGTTCCAGCGTCTCCACACCCTCGGCGACGACCCGTAGCTTGAGGCTCCTGGCCATGCCGATCACCGCGATCACGATGCTCGCATCGTCCTCCGCGGTGGTGATCTGTGCCACGAACGACTGGTCGATCTTGAGGGCGTCGATCGGAAACTTCCGCAGGTAGCTCAGGCTGGAATAGCCCGTGCCGAAGTCGTCGACCGCGATCTGCACCCCCTTGTCCCGCAGGGTATGGAGCGTGAAAGCTGCAGATTCCGAATGCTTCATGAGCACACTCTCGGTCAGCTCCAGCTCCAGCGCGCGTGGATCCAGGCCGGTGTCGGTGAGGATCGACGACAATCCATCGAGAAACTTCTCGTCCCGGAACTCCTTCGCGGAAACATTCACCGCCATGGTCGTCAAAGGCAGGCCTTGTTCCACCCAGGCCTGGGCTTGCTCGCAAGCCTGACGGAGGACCCAGTTGCCGATGGGCAGAATCAGGCCGCAGTCCTCCGCGATCGGAATGAACTGCGCCGGAGAGACCGCGCCTTGCGTGGGATGCGTCCAGCGGAGCAACGCCTCGGCGCCGGCGATCCCTCCCGTCTTGAAGTCGATCTTCGGTTGGTAGTGCAGCGTGAATTCGTGCCGCTCCAACGCGCGCCGCAAGCCTTCCTCGATAGACCGTCGCTCCACCGCCCGGGCGTTCATCGACGCCTCGAAGTACTGATAGCCGTGGCGCCCGTTTTCCTTGGCCTGGTACATCGCGGTGTCAGCGTTCTTGATCAGGGTCTCGGCGTCGAGGCCGTCGTCTGGATAGACGCTGACTCCGATGCTCGTGGTGATGTGAAGCTCGTGGTGGTCGATGGAGTGAGCTCCCGCCACCGCCCGCAGCATCCTCTGCGCCGCGATGGCGGCATCCTGCGCTTGCTCGATCTCCGCCAGCAGCACCACGAATTCATCGCCTCCCTGCCGGCTGACGGTGTCCGAGGCGCGCCCACAATCCACCAGGCGCCGGGTGACGGACTGAAGCAGCTTGTCGCCGATCGGATGTCCCAGGGAATCGTTGATGTGCTTGAAGCCATCCAGATCAAGAAACAGAACGGCGACCTGCTTCGAGTGACGTCGCGCATAGGCGATCGCCTGACTGATGCGGTCATTCAGCAGCGTTCGGTTGGGCAACCCGGTGAGCGCATCGTGCTCCGCGGAATGCGCCATCTGCAGTGACATCGCGCGGGCGGCACTGACGTCGCGAAAGACCACCACCGCTCCGGTCGACTGGCCTTGCCGGTCGTGGATCGGGGCGATGGAGGTTTCGATGGCAACCTCGGTTCCTTCTCGACGAATGAGCACGGGGTTCGTCGGCAGATGTGCCGCCCCCTCGCGCCCAGACGCCATCCCCATCGCGATCGGAAACGGCTGGCGCGAGGTGGCGTCGAGCAGACGAAGGACGGTGGCCATGGGCTCGCCCGCGGCCTCTCGTCGCGTCCAGCCGGTGATGGTTTCGGCGGCGACATTCAAGAAGGTGATGGCGCCCCAGCTGTCCGTGCAAATGACGGCGTCGCCGATGCAATTGAGCGTCACCTGCGCGCGTTCCTTCTCGACGAAGAGCGCCTCCTCCATGACCTTTCGCTCGATCGCGTAGCGCAGAGCCCGCAGAAGCCCTGGCGCCTCGAGCTGACCCTTGATCAGGTAGTCTTGCGCGCCCTCTTGCAGCGCCTGGATGGCCAGCAAATGGTCATCCAGCCCCGTGAGCACCACCAACGGTATGCGGGGTGCGGCGACGTGCGCTCGCTGTACCGCCTCCAGTCCCTGCACATCGGGCAATCCCAGATCGAGGAGGATGATGTCGACCGCGTGTGCCGAAAGATACGTCTCGGCCTCGCTCATGCTGTCGACGTGGGTCAAGTAGATGCGATGGGTGCTCTGCTCACTGAACATCTCGCGAAGCAATCGGGCATCCCCGGGGTCGTCCTCGATCACCAGCACGGTATGCGTCGAGCGGGTACTCATACCTTGGAGTCCTGCGGCGGCAACTTCGCCTTCGTGAGCCAGAAATCATTGATGCTCTTCACGAGGC
>Ga0265342_10000745_pt1 | contig 33488 bp, 32 predicted proteins | sample 4CB327metaG_FD_203125 | JGI IMG/M metagenome (GOLD analysis project Ga0265342, IMG submission 203125) | Rhizosphere microbial communities from Carex aquatilis grown in University of Washington, Seatle, WA, United States - 4-CB3-27 metaG | ecosystem: Host-associated > Plants > Roots >... | reverse complement strand
TTGGTACGCTGCTCTTCGCTGCGCAATCGCTCGGCTTTCGTCGCCATGAATTCCTCCGCGCACCACAAGCGCTGCAAAGTGGGTGCCGCTCCGTGCGGCGTCGATGCGAAGCTTCGCGATCGGAAGCATGAAAGGTGAACAGGCTCCCCCGACCGGCCTCGCTCTCGAGCACATTCCTCCGCCGGCTCGGGCGGCCGAGACGCGCCAACGATACGCACGAGCGCAGGTCCTGCGTCAGCCTGGCGACGAACACACGGACAAACGAAAGGACGATCAAGAGCTGCCAGAGCTTCTGCGTTCGCGAGGGACCACTGGCCCGCGAAGTGCTCTCAGGTCGCGAGCCGACGCGTGCATCCCTTCGCACGCGGCCGCGGCAGAAGTCTCAACCGACGACACATGGAGGCGACATCATGGCTAACATCGCCATTCGCAAAGACGATGGCAATCGTCCCACCCCCGTTCAGTCCAGTCCCACGCATCATTGGGAGCCGATGCGACTCCTCCGCGACCTCGTGGGCTGGGACCCGTTCGTCGAAATGGCGCCGCTCGTCCAGCGCTATCCGGAGGCGTTCGCACCTTCGTTCGAGGTCAAAGAAACGAAGGACAGCTACGTCTTCAAGGCGGACGTACCCGGCGTCAAGGAGTCGGACATCGAAGTAACGCTCACCGGCAATCGCCTGTCGATCAGCGGCAAGCGCGAGGTCGAGCACAAGGAGCAGACGGATACTTTCTACACGTACGAGCGCTCCTACGGCGACTTTACCCGCAGCTTCACGCTGCCCGAAGGCGTCAACGCCGACGGCGTGGCCGCCGACCTGAAGGACGGGGTTCTCACGGTCAGCCTGAGGAAGCGTCCGGAGCTTCAACCGAAGAAGATCCAGGTGCAGACGGCCGCGAAGAAGAGCTGACGGTCACGGCAGAAGCCGCAGAGGACGCGGATGGACATGGCTGCGACGGTTTGATGGCCGCGCTGCTCCCGCCTCGCCTCTGCGGCTTTCTTCCATTCGTTGCATTGGGGTTGCGATAAGGCGAATGACCGAACCTCAAACGAGAGCAACGGTGCTCGCGTGCGGACCGCTCTCGGCCGTGTCCTCGACGAAACGGACCCTCGCCTCGAGCTTCAGTCGATCGAAGGCACCGTCCAGCACGGCGTTGCGATGGAAATACAGCTCTTCGCCTTCGGGCGTCCGCAAGAACCCGTACCCCTCGTAGGAGAACAGCTTCGTGACGACGCCATGGCGCGAGCGCTCGTGCGGTTTCACGTCCCCGCGCTGCCGTCGCACGAAGTCCTGAAGTCGGCGGCCGGCGTCGTCGAACGCAGCGTCGATCGCCGCGTGCAAGTCTTCGTAGGCGTGATCCGCGCCGGGCACGCGCTCGACGACGATCTCTCCGCCGGGCAACGTGATATCGACACGCACGCGGTAGTGCTCGCCGTGATGCGCGTGCTTGTGCGGCATCTCGATGGCCACCCGACAGCTCATCAGGCGCGGAGCGAAGGTGTCGAGCTTCTCGGCCCGGGTTCGAACGTATTGCTCAATGGCGTCCGAGTGGGGGACGCCGTGGAACGTGATCTGGAGAGGAAGCTGCATGACGCCACAGGCGAAGCAAGAGATACACCCGCTTCTCTACGTGGCTCCGGCGGGCGCTCCGCGCTCGTGCTCCGGCGCCGAAACCGTGAGCACGGGGATCCCGGCCATGCGCACCACCCTCTCGGCGACGCTTCCGAGCAGGGCACGCGGCAGCCCCCGACGCCCGTGCGTCCCCATGACGATCAGGTCGGCCCCCGTGTCCTTCGACGCCGCGAGGATCTCTTCCCAGGGCGTGCCGGTGCGCATGACGCTCGTCAGCTGCGGAAAACGCTCCTTGAGCTTGGCCGTCTTCGCGTCGAGGGCTTTTCGAGCCTGCCGCTCGAGCTGGTCGACTTGCCAATAGCTGCCTGTGGCGTACGCGGCATTCGGCACGGAGAACACGTAGAGCACAGTCAGCTTGGCCCCGAACCGCTCGGCGAACGTGATCCCGAGCTCTTCCGCGGCCTCGGCGGGCGTGCCGAAATCGGTGGCCACGAGGACGTGCGTGAAGGCGGACATGGCCCCGCCCTGAGCAAGGCGCGCGCCCGGGCCCTTTCGCCGATCGATGAGCTGCGCGCCGGCTTTGCGCGCGCGAGTCCTGCGCAATTGCGCAAAAAGCGCGGCGTCCGCCACATGGCACCAGCCGCCCATCGCGGGCGGCACACCCGATGCGTCAATCGATCGCGTCATGATTCCCATCCAGCGCGTTCTCGTGGCAACCGACTTTGGCGCCGCATCGACGCGCGCCGTCGAGGTCGCCGCCGAGGTCGCGACCCGATTCGCGGCCAAGGTCACCGTCCTGCACTCGATCGAAGATCTCTCGTACGCCTCACCTTGCTCGGTCCCGCCGGAGGTCCGGCAATCGGCCGCCTTCCGCCTCGACGAGACGGTCAAGTGGATGCGCCGGCAGGTACCGGCGGTCGAGGGGATGCTCCGCGAGGGATTTGCGTGGCGCGAAATCGCCGAAGCGGCGAGCGCGATCGGCGCAGGCATCGTGGTCGTGGGGTCGCACGGCCAGGGCGATGGGCATCGTTTCTTGATCGGCAGCGTGGCCGAAAAGGTGGCGCGCGTATGCGCCGCGCCCGTGCTGACTGTACACGCATGGCGGTTCGAGAACCGAACGTACGCGGCTCGCGAGCTCGCCGAGCTTCTCCTTCGGTCGGATGAGGTCGTCCCGACGGTCGTCGCGATCTCTCGCGGCGGGGCCATGGTCGGCGCCGAGATCGCCGAAGCGTTCGGGGCGTCGCTGCACGTGCTGCTCACGCGCTCGGTCGTACGAGACGGCCGTGTGGTCGGAGCCGTGTGTGAAGACGGGACCGTGTACCTCGAAAACCTCGAAGCTCGCGCGGAGCGGCCGACGGGCGACCGAAGCGACGCCGAAGCCGCTGAGCACGCGCACTCGGAGCTGCTCGAAGAGGCCCGCCGACTGCGAAGTCCCCGCTGGCCGCACGACGCGCAAGCCGGCACCATTCTGGTGGTGAGCGACGCCATTCTGACGGCAGCCCCGTGCATCGCGGCGGCCCGAGCGCTCGGACGAATAGGCACGCATCGACTCGTGGCCGCCGCGCCGGTGGCTTCCTTTGGTGCGCGCGAGGCCTTGGAGAGCGTCTTCGATCGAGTCATGGTCGTCCAGCTGGTCGAGGACGGGTTTCCCCTGGCTCGCCTGTACGGCGATCGTTCGGATCCGAACGATCGCGCCGTGATTGAGCGCCTCGCGCTGGCCAGGCAGTGGGCCCAGGAGATCGAGAAGCGGCCGTGAGCCGTGAGCAGGGCGACGTGGGAGGCCACGTCTGCAGTCAAGAGCGATGGCTGAGCTGAGAGCCTATGCCGACTGGCGTAAGCCCGCTGGAAGGACACCGACCTGAGGTGGCGAGGGCAAACTGGAAGCCTTATTCTTTCACGCAGAGGATTCCCGGTCATGCCCAGCTTTAAAGCTCTGCCGCTCGTGGCGGCGCTCGCAGTCGCAGTCGCTCCAGCCCCTGCGCTGGCTCACGGCGGACACGGCGGGGGCGGTGGTGGCCACGGCGGGGGCGGTGGTGGTCATTTCGGGGGCGGCGGTGGCCACTTCGGAGGCGGCGGTGGCCATGGCGGGGGCGGAGGGCACTACGGCGGCGGTGGCCACTTCCAAGGTGGCGGCCAATATGGCGGTGGCCACTTCCAAGGTGGCGGCCAATATGGCGGCGGCCACTACGGCGCTTACTCGGGAGGTCACTACGCCGGCCGGGCGTACATCGGCCCAGGGCACATCTGGGGTTCCCCGCATTGGGGACGCGGCTATTGGGGCTGGGGCCCTGGCGGGTGGCTATGGATGGGGGGGCCGTGGTGGGTGTCGCCGGACTATCCGGGCTGGGTGTGGATCGGACCCCAATGGATTTGGGACGGCCAGCAGTGGATCTGGGACACCGGCCATTGGGCACCGACCGGTTGACCGGAGTCAGATCCACCGGCGGCGGAGAAGCCACATCTTCACACCCTGCGTCAACGTCACGTAGCAGGCGAGCGTGAGCGCCAGAAATGGCCAGTAGAGTGGAGGGAGCGCCATCAAACCCAGGTACGGGCCCAGGGGGGACACCGGGATGGCGATGCCGACGGCCACGATGAATAGGCTCGTGAGGAGCATCGCGCGAGACGGCCGGCTCTGCAAGAACGGGATCTTGTTGGTCCGGATGATGTGAATGATGAGCGTCTGCGTCAGCAGGCTCTCGACGAACCAGCCGCTCTGAAAGAGGCTTTCGCTGTGGGCCGCGATTGCGGGCGTCGACGTGTCGGCGCAATGAAACACGTACAGCATCAAAAAGTACGTCGTGTAATCGAATATCGACGAACACGGTCCGATGAAGACGATGAAGCGCGTCAGCTCTTTGATGTCCCAAGACCGGGGCATCTGAACGCGCTCGGGGTCGACCGCGTCGGTCGGGACGGCGGTCTGCCCGACGTCGTAGAGAAGGTTGTTGGTCAAGATCTGGATCGGCAGCATCGGTAGGTACGGAACGAAGACGCTGGCGCCCAAGACACTGAACATGTTGCCGAAGTTGCTCGACGCGCCCATCCGCACGTACTTGATGATGTTGGCGAAGACCTTGCGGCCCTCGACGACGCCTTCGTCCAGGACCAGCAGCGACTTCTCGAGCAGGATCATGTCGGCGGACTCTTTGGCGATGTCCACGGCCGTGTCCACACTGATCCCGACGTCGGCGGCATGGAGCGCCGGGGCGTCGTTGATGCCGTCTCCCATGAAGCCGACGGTGTGCCCGCGAGATTGGAGGGCTCGAATGACCCGCTCCTTGTGTGCCGGCGAAACGCGCGCGAAGAGGGTCGTGTTCTCGGCGGCGGGCGCCAGCTCCTCGTCGGTCATCCTTTCGACGTCGTCGCCCATGAGAACGTGCTCGGTCGGAAGCCCGACCACTTTGCAGATCCGGCGGGCCACGAGATCGTTGTCACCGGTGAGCACCTTGACCGCGATCCCGTGCCCGCGCAGCGCTCCGATCGCCGCTGCGCACGTTTCTTTCGGCGGGTCCAGGAACGCCACGTACCCTTCGAGCACGAAGTCGCGCTCGTCGGCCTTGCCGTACGGTATGTCCGGGGACCGCGGCTCGACGTCTTTGGTCGCGATGGCGAGGACACGAAAGCCATCGGCGCTGAGCTGGTCGTACTCCTTTTTCAGTCCCTCGATATGGGGATGGTCCATCGGCAGATTTTGTCCGTCGAGCCGAAAAGTCGTGCACTTCGGGAACATCGCCTCGGGCGCACCCTTGGAGACGATCCGGTCCTTGCCCTCGGGCGTGCGGACGACGACGGACATGATGCGTCGCTGAAAATCGAACGGGATCTCGTCGACCTTGGCGAACTCGGGAACGCGCGCGTGGGCGTGGGTCTCCTCGTGAGCGAGGACCGCGCGATCGAGAACGTTCTTGAGACCGGTCTGGAAGTGGCTGTTGATGTACGCGAGCGCGAGTACGCTCTCGTCCTCGCGGAGCGCCACGTCGCAGTAACGCTCGAGGGTGACGCGATCCAGAGTCAGCGTTCCGGTTTTGTCGGTGCAGAGCACGTCCATCGCGCCGAGGTTCTGAATGGCGTTGATCCGCTTCACGATGACCTTCTTCCGGCCCATCGCGACCGCGCCTTTGGACAGACACACCGTGACGATCATCGGCAACATCTCGGGTGTCAGGCCGACGGCCACTGCCATGGCGAAAAAGAATGCCTCCCCCCAGTTGCCCTTCGTTACGCCGTTGATGATGAAAACCAGCGGCACCATCACGGCCATGAACCGCAGCATGAGCCAGGTGAACCGGGTGATGCCGCGATCGAACGCCGTCGGGGCGGGCTCCTCGCCCATCGCGCTGGCCATGCCGCCGAGATACGTGTCCTTTCCCGTGGCGGCGACGACCGCGATCGCCGAGCCGCTCTCGACGCTGGTACCTAGGAATGCGACGCTGGCGAGATCGATCGGGGCCGCCGGCGCCGGGCTCTTCTCCAACTCGAACTTCTCGACCGGAAAGCTCTCGCCGGTGAGGGAGCCCTGCAGCACGAAAAGGTCCTTGGCCTGGACGATCCGAACGTCCCCCGGGATCATGTCCCCAGCAGCCAGCTGAACCACGTCGCCCGGCACGAGGTGCGAAAGGGCAATCTCCTGCGGCGCGCCGCCGCGTCGAACGGTGGCCGTCACCGAGATCATGGCTTTGAGCTTTGCGGCGGCGCTGCCGGCCCGTGCCTCTTGGATCAGCTTGAGCCCGACGCTCATGAGGACCATCACCAGCATCATGACCGCGGCGCGCGGATCGCCGGTCGCGAACGAGACCGCCGCGAGCACGGAGAGCAGGATGACGAGCGGGTTGAGGACCGCGTGCCAGAGCAGCTTTGCGAACCCGGGGCGCTGATCCTTGGCCAGGACGTTGGGGCCGTGCTCGGCCAGCCGGGCCGCCGCCTCGTCGTTGGTCAGCCCGTCCGCACGGGTGTTCAGGAGCACGTAGACGCCGGCGACATCCTTCTGCGCCGACTCGACGACGATCGGCGATACGCGAATCGCGTGCTTTTCGCGCCGCCTCGTGGCGAGGACCTTCTCGGGAAGAACGGAGGAGTGGGACGCGGCCATGCTAGCAAGTGTGTGGATACTCGAAGCACGAGCGGTGCGTGCGTATTTGGCTCCGCTCAGGCCTCGACGGAACCACACCCGGGTGATCAAGACTCTTCGCGAATCGTCAGGCTTGCTCGCGACGCGACGCTTCGGAACCTTCTGGTTCGCCAGTCTGCTCTCGAGCATCGGCACGTGGGCGCAGCAGGTCGCCGAGCCATGGTTGCTGCTCACCCTGGGCGCGTCGTCCTTCGTCATCGGTCTCGACTCGTTCGCGATGAACGCCCCCGTGTGGCTGCTGACTCTGGCCGGCGGCGCGCTCGCCGATCGGTCGGATCGACGCCGGGTGATCACGCTCTTCCAGTCGATTCAGATGCTTTGCCCTGCGGCGATCGTGGTCCTCCTCGTCACCGGCACGGTTCAGCCGTGGATGATCATCGTGCTTTCGGTCGTCGTCGGCGTCACGGACGCACTCTCGATGCCGTCGTTTCAATCAATCGTGCCGTCGATCGTCGCACGCGACCAGATCGGCCAAGGCCTCGCGCTCAACTCGACCCAGTTCAATCTGTCGCGGATCCTCGGACCAGCGATTGCCGGCGTGCTCATGGCCGGCGGCAGCGCGACGGCTTGCTTCGCGGTCAGCGCGGCGTCGTACGTGCCCTTCATCGGCGTCGCGCTGTGGATCCTGCCTCGCCGGATCCCCGAGCCCCCGCGAGCAACCGGGCCTGACCGACGTCACCCTTTGGCCAGCATCGGCGACATTCTCCGCCACCGGCACGTGCGCGGAGCGCTCCTCACCGTACTCACCACGGGCGTTCTCTGCGCGCCAATCGTCACGTTCAGCCCCGTTCTGGTCAGGGACGTCTTCCACGGAGGCGCGGCCCGTTTTTCCACCGCGGTTGCGTCATTCGGTGCCGGAGGGCTCCTCGGCGCCGCGGGGCTCCTCAGCGTCGCGCCGAGCTTCGATCGGCGTCGATTGAGCTCGGGCTTCGCAATCGCGTACGGTGCCGTGCTGGTGCTCGCGGCATTGAATCCGTGGTTCTGGGGAATCCCTCCGCTGCTCGTGCTCGCCGGCGTTTCGATGACCGTCAGCAACACCGCGGCGAACGCACTCTTGCAAGGCACCGCCGGCCCGCGGCTCCTCGGGCAGACCGTCAGCCTGTACATGCTCGCGCTGCGCGGCGGCATCTCTCTTGGAGCCTTGCTGACCGGCGCCGAGGTCGGCCTGCTCGGTGTGAGGCACGCTCTATTGCTGAACGGGCTGGCGGCAATCGCGATTCAAACGCTGCTCGCGCCGGCATGGCTCCGCGCACCGCTGCCGGTTCCGAGTCGCTCCTGATTCGTCGCCACCCGGGCAGCAGCCACGGGGAGCGGTCAGGTTGAAGACGAGGAGGTCGACGAGTCCGCAGTGGTCGGTTGCAAGGCCTGCGTGAGGATTCCCATCGCGTTCTGAAATGCCTGCTGCACTTGGCTCGATTGGCCGCCGCCCATCGAACCGCCGCCGTGGTGATGGTGGTGATGGGGGGTCCCCGCGCCGCCGCCCGCCGCTTGTGTGCCCTGTACGCCCTGTGCGGGCTGGCCGGATGGTGCTCCCTGGGCGGGTTGAAGGCTTCCGCTCTGCGCCGCTTGGCTGAGTTGATTGGCAAGGTTGCCGAGGAACTTTGCCTGCGGTCCGCTCGCCTGGCTTGCCGCATTCTGGAAGCTCGTCGCGAGCTGGGCGGCGACCGCCTTGAACTTCGTCGGATCTTGCTGCGATAGCTGCTCCAGCTCGCTGAAGAGCTGCCCCGGCGTGGAGATCGATGCGGTGGCGGCTCCTCCCATCGGCGGCGGGATGCTGGTCGCGCTGGCGGTCGACGTGCCGACCGTTCCCACATTGCCGACGTTGGTCAAGGCAGAGTTGCTTAAGCTTCCGAAGAGGTTGTTGATGTTCATTGAGAGGTGCTCCTGTGAAAATTCGCGCGCCCGGCGCCCGCACCTACTAGATCGGCACTTGCCGCCGATTTCTTCACGCCGGCCGCTTGAATTGCCGCCCCTTTCCGACAAGCCGGGCCTCGCCGCGCACCAACCGTGTGCGACGGTCACGGCCTGCGGACCGTCGGCGCTCGTCCCCGTGGCCATGGTGACGCAGCCAGCAGCCAGCCCATTGACATCTGCGCTTCGTTTCCGACCAGCTGTGGCGGCATGCGGACCAACCGTCAGCCTCGACACACACCATGTGCTTCGATCGCGCGCTGCGCTCCGGGCGCACAGCGAATGACATGAAGACTCGCGCCCCCTGGATCGCTTTGCTGATCGTCGTTGCAGCGGGCCTCGGCTACTGGATGTACCGCATGAGGCACCGCCCGCCCGATGTGCAATACAAGGCGCTGCCCGTCGAGCGGCGCCGGATCGTCGGGCGCGTAACGGCCAGCGGGACGCTGTCGGCGCTCGTGACGGTCCAGGTGGGCACGCAGGTGTCGGGGCGCATCCAGAGGCTCGCGGCCGACTTCAACTCGCCCGTCAAGAAAGGAGAGCTCGTGGCGAAGATCGACGCGCAGATCTTCGAGGCCGCCGAGCAGCAGGCGCAGGCCAATTACTTGTCGGCGAAAGCGGCGGTGGCCCAAGCGGAAGCGAACGCCCTCAACGCCGACAAGCAGTACGCGCGCACCAAGGCGCTCCGCGAACAGAACCTCGCCGCGCAGATGGACCTCGACACCGCTGAGGCGAACGTCGCCGTGTCCCACGCGGCGGTCGACGCCGCCAAAGCCGGGATCGCCCAGGTGCTCGCGTCGCTGCACCAGGCCCAGGTCAACCTCTCCTACACGAACATCGTCTCGCCGATCGACGGGGTCGTCATCTCGCGCAACGTCGACGTCGGCCAAACCGTGGCCGCGTCGTTGTCGGCGCCGACGCTGTTCACGATCGCGCAAGACCTCACGAAGATGCAGGTGGACACGAACGTCGCCGAAGGCGACGTCGGCCGGCTGCAAGTGGGCATGAAGACGTACTTCACGGTCGACTCGTTCCCGGGCCAACAGTTTCTCGGCAAGATCCGCCAGATACGCAACGCGGCCACCACCGTGCAAAACGTCGTCACGTACGATGCCGTCATCGACGTCGACAACCCGGACTTGAAGCTCCGCCCGGGAATGACCGCGAACGTCACCGTCGTGTATGCCGAGCGCAAAGGGGCGCTGTCTGTGTCCAACGCTGCGCTCCGCTTTCGTCCGCCGCCAGCGCTGGCCGGAAGCTCGGCGGCGCTGGACGACTCGCACCGGCGCGGACGCGGTGGCCCCGCGTCCACGGACTCTGCGGCGCCCGAGTCGCACACCGTCTGGGCGCTGCGCGACGGCTCGCCGCACGCGGCGACCATCCACACGGGCCTGACCGACGGGTCGGTCACCGAAGTCATCGACGGCGACTTGAGCGAGAGCGATCAAGTCGTCGTCGACGCCGTGTCTTCGGAGGCGGCTCCAGCCGCTCCTGCTCCCGGCGGCGCCCCCTCGCTGCGGCGCATGTTTTGAAGCCTCCACGATGGGCGCGTCAGTCATCGAGCTCAGGGACGTCACCAAGATCTATCGAACGGGCGACGTCGAGCTGCGCGCCCTCGACGGGGTGTCGCTCGAGATCGGCGAGGGCGAATTCGTCGCGGTCATGGGTTCTTCGGGCTCGGGGAAATCGACTTTGATGAACATCGTGGGCTGCCTCGACCGGCCGACCACCGGCACGTACGTGCTCGCGGGGCGCGGTGTTGCCGGGATGAGGCGCCACGAGCTCGCGAGGATCCGCAACCGCGCTCTGGGGTTCGTCTTTCAGCAGTTCAATCTGCTCTCGCGCACGAGCGCCCTCGAGAACGTCGAGCTGCCGCTCGAGTACGCCGGGCTGGGTGCCACGGCACGGCGCCGCAAGGCCACCGAGGCGCTGAGGCGCGTCGGCCTCGGCAATCGCCTCGAGCACCACCCCAACCAGCTCTCGGGCGGACAGCAGCAGCGCGTCGCGATCGCGCGGGCAATCGTCAACGACCCGAAGGTCATCCTGGCGGACGAGCCGACCGGCGCGCTCGACTCGCGCACGAGCATCGACGTGATGGCGATACTCCAGGAGCTCTGGCGGTCGGGCATCACCGTGGTGGTCGTGACGCACGAACCGGACGTCGCGCAGTTCGCGTCGCGGGTCGTCGTCATGCGCGACGGGCGCATTCTGTCCGACCGCACGCAGGAGGCGAAACGTGCGGTAGCTCCTTCGTCCGACGCCGAGGGAGGCAGCTCGTGAACCCGCTGCAAACACTGCGGGTCGCGCTCCGGGCGATCCTCCGCAACAAGCTGCGGGCGTTCTTGACCACGCTGGGGATCGTGATCGGCGTGGGCGCGGTCATCGCGATGATGGCCATCGGCGCGGGCGCCAAGCAGCGCGTGGAAGAGGCCTTTGCTGCGATGGGAACGAACGTCCTCATCATTTTGCCCGGCTCCACCAGTGCCGCGGGCGTCCATGGTGGGTTCGGCTCGCTGCCGACCCTCACGTGGGACGACTTTGCTGCCGTTCGCACCGACGTCGCCACCGTCAAGGCGGCCGCGCCCACACTGCGCTCCAGCCTGCCGGTCATCGGCGAAGCTCAGAACTGGACCACGAGCATCACCGGCACGTCTCCCGAGTACTTCGACATTCGCAACTGGCCCATCGCCCTCGGCAACGCATTCACGCAGTCCGACGTCGACGGAGGCACGAAGGTCATCGTCCTCGGCCAGACCGTGGTCGACAAGCTGTATGGCCCGAACGCCAATCCCGTCGGACAGATGGTCCGCGTGGGCAACACACCCTTTCAAGTGCAGGGGGTCGCGGCTCGGAAGGGGCAGTCGGCCACCGGACAAGACTACGACGACGCCGCGTTCATTCCGTTTACGACCTTCGCGCGCAAAGTCCAAGGCGGGCTAGGCAAGTACCTTCAGGGGTCCATCATGGTGGCGGCGACCGGTTCGGAGACGACGCTCCGCACCCAGCGCGACATCACGACGCTCTTGCGCGAACGCCACCATTTGGCGCCCGCCGACGACGACGACTTTTCGATCCGCAACTTGAGCGAGATTGCCAGCGCGCAGCAACAAGGAACCGAAACGATGACGATGCTCCTCGCAAGCGTGGCCGCCGTGTCGCTCCTCGTCGGCGGCATCGGGATCATGAACATCATGCTGGTCAGCGTGACCGAGCGGACGCGCGAGATCGGAATCCGCATGGCCGTGGGCGCCGAGCCGCACCACATCCTGATTCAGTTTCTCATCGAAGCGCTGTCGCTGTCGGTGGCTGGCGGGCTCATTGGCGTGGGGTTGGGTGTGGGCGCCGCGACGTGGCTCGCCGCGCGGCTGCAGTGGCCGATGCTGATTCAGCCCGACGTCATCGCCGTCTCCGTGGGATTCAGCGCGATCGTCGGGATCGTGTTCGGCATTTACCCCGCCAGGAAGGCGTCGCAGCTCGACCCGATCGACGCGCTGCGATTCGAATGAGCCGCGCGGTGTCGGAGCTCGCCGACGCCTCCGAGCGTCACGGACACGCTTGGCCGCAGGCCGTCGTCAGGCACTGCAGAAGCCCGGTTGCGTTCGCCTGCTCCGACGACGAGTAGCTCGGGTTGCAGAGCATCTGGCAGCTCGTCAAGGTGCCCGGCATCAGCCCCGCGTCCGGGTTGCCCGCGACGCAATCGAGCGTACACTTGAGGAGCTGCTCGCAAGCGCTGGCCCCCGCGTCGTCCGCGCCGGCGTCATCCAACGAGCCGCAAGCCACCAGCGCGGCGCAGCACGTCGAATTGACGCATTGATCGCAGGCTGCGACCCCGGTGTCGGCGGTGACCGCGCACATTCCTCCGTCGGGCCCGGCCCCCGCGCCAGTGTCGCTTTGGCCGGAGGCATCGTCGCCGGTGGAGACCGCGTCGCCGGCGGCTTCCGCTCCGGTGGCAGCTTCCAACGCGATCGAGGCCTCGGCACCGACGTCGCTGCCGGAGTCCGCCCCTCCCCCGCTGGCCCCAGTCGTCATGCAACAGTACACGGTGGAGCCCGCGTTTCCCGCCTTACCCGGGTCGCAGCTGAGCGACCCATCGCCTTGCTCCGGCGTGTCCGTACCCGTGCACGCATAACCCTGGGCGCCGGTGGCGCAGCCCGAGACCGTGACGTCCGGTTTGCAAGTCGTTCCGGCCGTTCCAGGGCCGAAGTTGACACAGCAATAGAGCGTCGCGCCGGCGTTGCCGGGCGTGCCCGAGCTGCAGACGAGCGAGGGGTTGCCCTGGTCGGGGGAGACTACCCCGGTGCACGAAAAGCCGGTGGAACCCTGGGTACAGCCGGTGACCGTTGCATCGCTGGAGCACGTGTCTGGCGACGTCGTGATCGTGCATCCGGTGATAGCGAAGGCAAGCGCGAACGCAGTGCGACGAATCCGTGGTTTGAGCCGCATTGCAGCATTCTACCTCAAGCGGACCCCGCTGCGCGGGCGGTCTTTTCATTCCTTCCGACCGCCCGCCGCCCGGAGCGGGCGAGCCGTCACACCCCGTGCGCGCGCGGGCTCAGGCCGCTCGTTCGGGCGCTGGCCGGCTTCCCGTACGCGCGACATGCGCGACGAAGCGAAGGGCGTCCACGTCGCGCAAGACCCCCACGACCAGGAGGCGGTCTCCCACCACCGTGAGCTCTCTCGCACGGCGCGCGCTCATCGCCGTAAAGGCATCGCTCAGACTCTCGCTCTCGTGAACCGACGTCGCTGCGACCGCGCGATCGGCGGCACGCGTCGCATCGGCGCCGGGGACGCCACACTCCGCCCCCGTAAGCGCTGTCCCCGGCAAGATCCCGACCAGAGCGCCACCGTGGTCCACCACGGGAACCGCGTGCTGGCTCGCCGGGACCTGGGGTCTACTTCTTGCCACTGCCCAGGGCAGACTGTCTTCGAAGCACACCAACTTGCCCGTGAGCGCGAGGCCCACCGGCAGGGCCGCTGCGACGGTGGACGGGAAGGTCGTTGCCGCCGCGTGACCGCCCATCGGGAGGAGAGAGAGCGCGCAGTCGACCGTGTGGCCAAACGCGGATTCGTTCGAAGGGGAGCCGGCGAACTGGCACGTCTTGCACCGGGACAGCGGCACAGACCCCAGCTCGGCCTCGCAGAAGACGATTCGGCAAGAGTCGGTGGTTCCGTCTTTCAAGACCGTGATCCGCGTGCGCACGGGCACAGGATGGGGCGGAGGCATATAGGGATTGGCCCGGTGGTCAAGGGGTCGTTCATTCTCCCGCGCAAGTGGCCATTGCTCCAAGTCACGAATACCTGCTCGCAGCGTGGGCTACGATGTCCGTGAAGAGTGGCCTTCCAACGCACTCGCCCGCCGATTCCCGTGGGCCGCGTATTTTCGCGAGATACGGTAACTTGCCGTGCTCACCGCATGCCAAAGAGCCAAAGAGCCAAGAGCCAAGAGCCAAGAGCCAAAGGGAATGCGGATCGCAGACTCGCGCTGGCACACCCACTGAAGAGATGTTACGAGAAACTGCGTTGTCGGTCCGATCAGCCGCGCGTGGAGGTCTGCAGATGAAGCGGTTTGCCACCCTCGTCGCCGGCGCATTTGCACTCGGTGCGGTCGCTGGCTGCAGCAGCGGCACGACGAACTCCGACCTCGGCGTTTGGACGCCGATGGGAGCGCCGGTGTTCGACGCCGGCGGCTCTTCGAGCAGCATCCTTTCGTCGAGCTCGAGCTCTTCGAGCTCATCGGGGGGCGAGTCGACGTCGGGTTCGAGCTCGTCCTCGGGAGCCGTGGGCGGCTCTTCCGGGTCTTCCGGCGGCGGGCCGTCGTCGGATGGTTTCGGCCCGTCGGGGAGCGGGTCGTCCTCCGGCTCCAGCTCGTCCAGCTCGTCATCGGGCGCCAGGTTCGATGCCGGTTCCGGCACCCTTCCGTGCAGCGTCCAGTCGGTCCTCGCCGCCAAGTGCACGAGCTGCCACTCGGATCCGCCGATCGCTGGTTCGCTGAGCGGCCTGGTCACGTTCGCCGATCTGATGGCCCCCGCCAAGGAAGACCCCACGAAGAACGAGGCGCAAGTCTCGCTCGCGCGGATGCAGAACGCTACGTCGCCCATGCCCCCGGCCTCCGTGAGTATGCCACCGACGGCGTCCGACATCTCGGCGCTGCAAACCTGGATCAACGGCGGCTACGCGAGCGGCACGGCGTGCCCGCCCGATGCGGGCGCGGCCACGGTGTCTGCCGCCGTCTTTGCGTCGGGCTCGACGTTCGCCGCATCCGGCAAGGGTTGCAGCGGGCAACACAACGTCGGCAAAGACTGCCTCCAATGCCACGGCTTCGCCTTCGCGGGGACGATTTACGATGGCAGCGGGAAGGCGCTGTCCGGCGTGGAAGTGCGCGTGGTGGATTCCACGGGCATGGCGATCAGCACGTACTCGTGCACCAACGGCAACTTCTACGTGCAGAACGGTTCGTTCACGGCGCCCGGCCACACAGCCGCGCGCAACGCCGCGAGCACCACGTCGATGGTATCGGCGATGACCAACGGCGGCTGCAACTCGTGCCACTGCACGGGTGCCGGCTGCGTCACGACGCGGATCCATCTGCCCTGATCTCCGGCCGAGTCGACGCCGCCGCCCCGAGAGAACGGCGAAGCGGCGATCGGAGAATGGTCAGGGATGAAGGACGCCGAAGGGTGTACGCGACGCCGCTTTCTCGAGGTCGCCGGAGCCGCGACGGCCATGGGCGCATGCTCCGGGGGTGGCGCGACGCCGGCTCAGGTGGGAGTCGTCTCGGCGGGCAACGTCGCTCAGCTCGCCGTGGGAACGCTGCGGGTGGCGGATGGCGCGCCCGCATGCATCGGACGTGACGCGGAGGGAGTGTATGCGATGACCCTGACTTGCACCCACACGGGGTGCGACATGGGAACGAACGGGAGCGTGTCTTCCCAGGGCCTGTTCTGTGGATGCCACGGCAGTGAATTCGACGCGAATGGGAGCGTCTTGCGCGGACCGGCCAGGTATCCTCTCGACCACTTCGCCGTGACCGTCGACGAAACCGGCAACCTGACCATTCACGGCGACCAGGTCGTCGCCGCGACCGAACGTCTGACGGTATGAATGCGGCGTGGAGGCCACTCGCACCGGCCTCTTGTCCTCCTAGGAGCGATCGTGGCGGGAATCGTCATTGATGCAACGGCGAGCGCGCGCGACGGCGAGCCGTGCGCCCGCGTGGTCGCGCTCACCGCTCTGTCCCCGATGTGGGCCTCTGCCGTAGCGAGTCTCCAAGAGCAGATTGCCATGCTCTCGGCACCGGACTGCCTGGCGATGACGCTGTCGCTGGAGCCTCGCGAAGGGGAAATGCAGATCGTCGCGATGACCCCGGATGGGCGACGCACCGAGCGGACCGTCCATGGTCCCGACGGGCTGGTCGCGGTCGCCATGGGTCTGCTCATGGCCGTTCCCGCCGAGCCGCCCGCGACATCCTTCCCCCCGCCCGCACCGACCGCGACGCCCCCGTCCCCAGCGGCGATATCCATCCCTCCGGCGCCCCTGTCGGTGGCTCCCCCGGCGGCGAGCTCGAGCGACCGTACGCCTACTCTTCCTTCGCCGCCGATGGTGCCGCCGGAAACAACGCCGAAGACCATTGCGTTGTGGGCTGGCGTCTGCGCGGGGGTCCGCATCACGGCCCCCACGGCCCTGAACGTGCTCGACATCGAGGCGAGAGCCGACATTTTGTTCGGTCCGTGGCTCATGCCGATAACGCTGCGATCGGCCATAGTATCGTGTCTGGGTCAGCAAGGAGTCGACTGCGACGTGTACAATGACGTGAGCATCGGAGCGGGGGTCGGGCGTCGCTTCCACCTGGGCGGACCCGACGTCGACGTCGCGTTCGAGCCGTCTTTGGTGGTGATGCACATGGAGTACGACGGAGCGTCCGACGCGGAGGGGGAGACGGTGGCGGGTACAGAGGTGGCTCTACGCCTCGACGTGTCGGCGCGTCTCGCCGTCCCCGTTGCTCCGCAGTGGGTGCTGACGGTCACGGTCGACGGAGGCATTGCACCCTCGTTGTTGGCGAGGCCCACTCGACTCGACGCACCCTCGGGGGCCGCCGCGGGCGCCCCGCCGCTGCCCCTATTTCCCGGGTGGTCCGGCGGCGTGCGCGTGGGCGTCTCGGGAGCGCTCCTGTGAACGCGCACCCGAACGTCACGCGTCGCGATCCCGCCAGCGACCCGGATCTCCTGCTTGCCGTCGCGGAGGGCGACCCGAGCGCGCTCGGCGAGCTCTACGCGCGCTACGCGCGGGACGTCTGGCGAGCGCTCCACCGATGCCTGCCCGACAGCGCCGACGCCGAGGACGTCGTTCACGCGACGTTCATGAAACTCCCGCAGATCGCTGCGTCGTACGACGGGCGGGCCAGCTGCCGCAACTGGCTGTGCGGCATCGCGGTTCGTCTCGCTTTGCGGCATCGCCGGAGCGCGGGGCGCTTCAGGCGAATGCTGGACGCGTTCGCGCACGCGGTCGCCGCGCGCCCTGGGGCCGATCCCGAGCGGACGGCCAGCGGCGCCGAAGAGCTCGCGGTTCTCGATCGCGCCCTGGCGAAGCTCGGCAAGAAGAAGCGCGTCGTTTTCGTTCTCGTCGAGCTGGAAGAGCTTTCGACGGAGGAGACCGCGAAGGCGCTCGAGATTCCCGCGGCGACCGTGCGAACGCGCCTGTTTCACGCGCGCCGCGAGCTCCAGCAAGCTTTGCGAAAGCGAGGGCTTCCCTCGTGAGGGATACCCCCTGCGCTCGCCTTTGGGAAATCGACGCGCGGCGGGAGGGACGGCTCGCGGCCAAGGCGAGCGAGTCTTTCGATCGGCACCTGCGGCTGTGCGCCGAGTGTCGAACGCAGATGGACCGCGACCAGGAGCTGCGAAGCCTCGCTCGCCAGCTTCCATATCGAGGGCCGGGTGAGCTCGTGCTGCGACGGCTTCAGGCTCGCCTGCTCCGCGACGTCGCCATGGGCGTGCGGGGCAGTCGCGCCGGTGGCGTCCGCTGGGCGTTCGCCGCGGTCGCCGGTGTCGTGGGGATGAGCGCGTGGCTCCTCGTCGCGATGCGCGCCGCGCCTCCAGCGGCGATGGCCTCGCACGGGAGTCCGGCGATCACGGCTGCGGCGCCGGGCGCCCCCTCGAAGCCGAGCACCGAGGCCTTGGCCGGAGCGATCGTGGCGTCCTCGTCCTCCCGGTGGACCCAGACTCGCGAGGCTGGCCTCGAGCGCGTGACACTCGACGACGGAGCCATTCGGGTGCATGTGCGTCCGCAGGCGGTCGGCGAGCGTTTTCTCGTCACCCTGCCGGACGGAGAGATCGAAGTTCGCGGCACGACCTTCGACGTGGCCGTCGTGCACGGGACGACGTCCCACGTCTCGGTCGACGAGGGCATCGTGGACCTTCGCCTCCGAGAACGTGGCACGACACGTCTGACGGCCCACCAAGCATGGAATGGCCCGCCGCCCGAAGTCCCGTCCACGGCTTCGAGATCGGCGCCCGTCTGGCGCGCGCCTGCCCCCTCGGCGGTGCCCGTGGTCCGAGCGGCGCCGCAGGTGGTCGACCATGACGGCGACTATGCCCACGCGATCGAGCTGTTGCGCAATGGCCAATACGACCAAGCCGCTTCCACATTCCACGCGCTCGCGGAGACCGAACCGGCTCCGCAGAATGACGATTCGTCGTTTCTCGAGGCGATTGCGCTCGCGCGGGCGGGTCGAACGGATGCGGCCGCGCTGGTGGCCGAACGCCATCTCGCGTCGTTCCCGAGCTCGTTTCACCGCAAGGACGCCTCGATTCTCGTCGCACGGGCGGCAAGCCGCCGCGGCGATTGCATCAAGGCTCGCGCAATGATGGCGCCGTGGATGTCCGATTCGCCAGACGCCAACGTGCATACCGCTCTCGGTCCGTGCGAAGGCACGCCGCGGTGAGGCCACCCGCAGATCTTGTCGAGCCGCGCGTCGCGTCCGATGCCGTCGAAGCCTGGGCGGCGGGAGAGCCCGCGCTCGCCGGACTCCTCGCGTCGGGCCTGACGATGGTCCAGGCGACGGCGCGGTGGGGACTTCAGCTGCTGAAGGCGAATCGCGCGTCCGACGCCGCGATCGTGTTTCGCGCCGCGGCGTCCCTTCTGCCCGGCGATCCGACCTTGTGGCTCAACCTGGGCATCGCGCTCGACCGCGCCGGGTCGCCGGCCGACGCCGTGGGATGCCTGGACCGCGCGCTGGCCATTTCGCATGACCAGCCCGATGCCTGGACTCTGCTGGGCGTCATTCGAGGCAAGCTCGGCGATCGTCGAGCGGCCGAGGCGGCGTATCGCGCGGCGCTCGCGCTGGATCCCAAATCGTTGGCGGCGTGGCAGTGCCTCGGCATGCTCAAAGAGCAGGACCGCGATGGCGCCGCGGCCATCGAGTGCTTCCGCGCTTGCGTCGCCCTCGGGCAGCCCAGCGCGGCCACCTGGGCCAACCTCGGCAGGCTCTACTACCAAGTTGGCTCGTTTCTCGAGTCCCACGGCGCGTACGAGGCCGCCGTTCGTGCGGAGCCCGCCAACCAGCACTACGCGCACATGCTTCGTCGAGCCCAATTCCTGCGAGACGTCTTCGAAGGCGCCTCGGTCGACGACGCGCTCGCGACTTACGAGCGATCGGCTTCGACGGGCGAGGATTCCGAGCGCGAGCGACTCGACTTGCTCGAGGTCGCGTCGGGCTTGTTCGGACACTGGGGCCACACCGACGCCGCGATCCGAGTCTCGAAGAAGCGCCTCGAGCTTCGACCGGAGAGCGCCGCGGCCAAGTACCTCCTGAGCGCGCTCGTGGACGAGCCCGGGATGGACCGCTCCCCTCCCGACTACATCGTCGAGAGCTTCGACGCGTTTGCCGAACAGTTCGATGCCAAGCTCGTCGGCGTCCTCGGCTACGACGTGCCTGAGCAACTCTGCGCCCTCGCGCGAGCGGTCACCGCGCCGGGCCATCTGTACCGCGTGCTCGACGCCGGGTGCGGGACGGGTCTTTGCGGACCGCTTCTTCGACCTCTCGCGCGAGACCTGGTGGGCGTCGACCTGTCATCGAAGATGCTCGATCGGGCCGCGAGTCGCGGTATGTACGACGCCCTCGTTCGCGAAGAATTGACGACGTTTCTCGGTCGCAGTCCGGCCGAGTTCGATCTCGTCGTTGCCGCCGACGTGCTCATTTACTTCGGGGACCTCACGGAGGTCCTCGCTCTCGCTGCGGCCGCCATGCGACCGGGGGGCCTCCTGGTGTTCAGCACCGAGCTGCTCCGCGGCGATGGGTATCGCCTTCGTCCCACCGGTCGGTTCGCTCACTCCCCGGGCTACGTGCAAGCCGCTGCCGCGCCGTGTTTTGTGCAGGAGCGCTGCGTCGAGACGACCTTGCGGCTCGACACGAGCGCGCGGGTGCCGGGGACTCTTTTCGCGCTTCGACGGCGCACGCCGGGAGCGTCCACCACGTGAAGACGAGCACGACCGGACTCGTCATGACGGGCGGCGGGGCCAGGGGCGCGTATCAATCGGGTGCCCTTCTCGCGCTGTCGGAGATGCTCCGCGTGCGCCGGTTGCCGTTCACGGTGCTGGCCGGGTCCTCGGCGGGGAGCATCAACGCGGCCTTTCTCGCCGCACGCGCGGACGACTTCGCGCAGGCGACCCGCGACTTGGCCGACCTCTGGACTTCGCTCGTGCCGCAGCGCGTGTTCCGCACCGACCTGCCGGCGCTCGCGAAGACGGCGGCAGAGTGGGTCGTCGACCTGGGCTTCGGCGGGTTCGTGGGCACCGGGCGGGGCAAGTCGTTGCTCGATACGTCGCCGCTGCGCGAGCTCATCGCCGCGCGCCTCGATACGAGCGCCATCACGCGCAACGTCGATCGCGGCCTCGTCGACGGCTTGGGCATCTCCGCAACGAGCTACGCGACGGGCTTTGTCGTCACATTCTTTCAGGCCGCCGAGCGCATCCCCGCCTGGAGCCGCATCTCACGGACCGCGGTTTGCGCGAACATCGGCGCCGCCCACGTTCTCGCGTCTGCGGCGATCCCTTTCTTCTTCCCGGCCGTCGAAATCGAGGGCGCCTGGTACGGCGACGGTTCGCTGCGGCTCGGCACGCCGCTCTCTCCGGCGATCCGAATGGGCGCAAACCGAATCGTCGCCATCGGAGTCCGCCCCGTCGTCCCGGCACCGCAGGAGGGGGCGCAGGGGCACTACCCGACCGCGGCCGAGGCGGCGGGCGTGCTGCTCAACGCCCTCTTCGTCGATTCTCTCGAAGCCGACGTGGAGCGCGCCGAGCGGATCAACCAAACCGTCGCGCTGATTCCCGAGGATCGGCTCGCGAAGAGCGCCACGCGGCTTCACCCGGTCGCACTCCTCGTCCTACGGCCCTCGATCGACCCCCAGTCGTTGGTCCTGCGAACCTTGGACCGCTTTCCGGCCGCACTGAAGCACTTGTTTCGAGGGCTCGGCTCGTCGGACGACTCCGGCTGGGAGCTTCTCAGCTACCTTGGCTTCGACGGCGTGTACACGACCCGCCTCTTCGAGCTCGGCTACGAAGACACGCTCGCCCGCTCGGAGGAAGTCACCGCGTTCCTCGGCGCCGGCGATGCTTAACCGTCCGCACAGCCGGAGCGCCGTTTTCCGAGCAGGCAGGAATCGGCCGGCCGCCGTCCCGTATCGCTTCCGGGCGCCGCGGGAAGGCCGATACCCTGCAGCCGAGGCGCGTTGGCTGCCATCGCCAGGAGAGGCGCCGCTCGTTGAGCCGACGTGCCCGGCGGGTGCCACTGTATACACACGGTGCCTCACCTTGTTTTCGAAAGAGAGTCCGCGACCATGCCCATGAAGACGAGTCGCCGAATTGGCTTCCGTTTCTGCGACTTGCTGGTCACGCGGCAAGGCCCAATCGCTCTGGCCGTCGCGGCGCTCGTGGCAGGCTCGGGCTGTTCGAGCAGCTCGCCCAACACGCCGACCGGCAACGGTGGCTCGTCGAGCTCGTCGAGCGGCTCCGGGAGCGGAGGCTCGACGTCGACGGGCACCGGGACCGATACCTCCACCAGCTCGGGCGGCTCCAGCAGCAGCTCCTCCGGCAGCGGAGGGTCGTCGGGGGCGAGCGGCTCGGGGGGAAGCAGCTCGGGGAGCGGGAGCGGGTCGTCAAGTGGAGGGTCGAGCAGCGGCGGTTCGGGCTCCGGTTCCAGCTCGGGTGTCTCGTCGAGTGACGGCGGCCCGACGAAGGACGCGGGATCGTCCGATGACGCCGGCACGGCGTTCGATGCGGGGCCGCCGGCCGTCCGGTTCGTGGCCCGGGTCGATCACACGAACGCCATGGGCCCGCGCTTCGCGTGGTCGGGGAGCACCATGCTCGCCCGATTCACCGGCAGCACCATCGGCGTGCAGATGTCGGGCCCCACCACCTATTTCGACGTGTCGATCGACGGCGTCATGCAGATGGCGCCGACCATTCTCACGACCGGGAAGACGAGCTATCCGCTCGCGACGAACCTGGCGGCGGGCCCGCACGAGCTGACGCTCTATCGCCGGAACGAGCCTGGAATCGGTGGCACGGGAGACACGACCTTTGTCGGGCTGATCCTCGACCCGGCGGGAGGCGCCCTGCTGCCGCCGAGCGCGCCTTCGACCAAGCGCATCGAGATCGTCGGCGACTCGATCACGACGGGCTTCGGCAACGAGAGCGTGAACGGGGCCTGCGCGAACCAGCTCGCCTCCCAGAACTACGACGCGGCGTTCGGAGCGGTCGCGGCGCGCACCCTCGGGGCCGATCTCATCACGATTGCTTGGACCGGCAAGGGGATGTACCGAAACAGCGGGGGCGACACGACCAACACGATGCCCATCCTCTACGGGCGCACGCTCCCCGATCAAACGACCGACACGTGGGACTTCACGTCGTGGATTCCGGACGCGGTCGTCATCTATCTCGGGAACAACGATTTCGGCCAGGGAGACCCGGGCCAAGCCTACGTGACGGCCTACAACACCTTCATCGCGCGCGTTCGCAAGAACTATCCGAACGCGCTCATCGTGTGCACGATCGGCCCGAACCTGATGGACCCGAAGCTCAGCCAAGAGCGCACGTACGTCCAGGGCATCGTGACCGCGACGACCACGGCGGGCGACAAGAACATCACCTTCCTGGAGATGCCCCAGCCCACGGCGGCGGAAGGCACCGGCTGCGGAGGGCACCCGCTCGCGTCGACCCACGCACGGATGGGCGCGGCCCTGGCGACGTTGCTGAAGACGAAGCTTGGCTGGTAACGCGAGCGACGGCACCGCCGAACCGCGCTCCGCTCGACGTCCGCGTTGCCGGGCGCATCCGCGCTCGCGTGAACCCCTGCGGTCTCGGCTCCGGGTGCGTACGATGAGCGCATGACGCTCCACGCCCGTTTCACGGTCGACGCCGACATCCGGCCTCGATTCACGGCCTGCTACCTTCGCGTCGCGGGCGACGAGTGCGCGTTCATCGAGGCGCACACGGCGCACGCCGTCCCCCGCCTCCTTTCCGCTCTCGCAATCCACGGCAAGAAGCCCGAGGACGTCCGCTGGGTCGTCGTCACGCACGCGCACCTGGATCATGCCGCGGGGGCCAGCGCGCTGCTCGACGCCTGCCCGAACGCGACATTGCTCGCCCATCCCCGGGCGGCGAAGAACCTCATCGAGCCCGAGCGACTCGTTCGAGGAGCGACCGCCGTGTACGGCGAAGAACGCTTCCGCGAGCTCTACGGCACGGTGACACCGATCCCCGAGGAGCGCGTGCGCGCGCTGCGCGACGGAGAGAGCTTCGATCTCGGTGGCGCCAGGCTCTCGGTCTGGCACACGTCCGGTCACGCGTATCATCACTTCGTCGTCGACGATCCGGCCACCGATACCGTTTACACGGGAGACACGTTCGGGCTCGTGTACCCGGCGCTCCAGGAGCATGGGCGCTTCGCAATGCCTTCGACCAGCCCCACGGGCTTCAACGCGGCCGAAGCCCGGACGAGCCTCGACAAAGTGCTGTCGCTCCGGCGGCGGTACGTGTGTCCGACGCACTTCGGCGAGTACACCGATGCGTTGCCGATCGCCGTGCAGGTGGGCCGCTTCATCGACCGCGCCGGAGCCTGGGTGGAGGAGGCGGCGCGTAGCGACGAGCCCGTCGGCGCAATCGAGGATCGCTTCGTCTCGGCGTGGCAAGACGCCATTGCCGAAGAAGCGCCGCACTTCGGCGCCGACGAAAAGGCCTTCCTCGACCTCGACGTGAGGCTCAATGCCCAGGGCCTCGCATACGCCGCCGACACGCTCCGCGCCGAGCGCTAGAAGCCCGGCGCTTTTCGCCGATACCGGCGCGATGGCTTCGTCGGCCGCGCACAAAATACGTGGAGTATTCGTCGCGCGGCCGACGAACCCATCGCTTGGTCTCGACGAAAATCGCCGGGCTTCTAGTCTATGGATTGCGGTTCATCCCCTCTCGATCGCGGTTTATCCGCTCTCCACCGCGATTCATCCCCTCTCGATCGCGATTCATCCGCTTTCGATCGCGGTTTATCCGCTCTCGATCGCGGTTCATCCGCTCTCGATCGCGGCTCATCCGCTCTCTACTGCGATTCATCCCCTCTCGATCGCGATCCATCCCCTCTCGATCGCGATCCATCCGCTCTCAATCGCGATCCATCCACTTCGGATCGCGACTCATCCGCTTTCGATCGCGATCCATCCGCTCTGGATCCCGACCCGTCCGCTCTGGATCTCGATTCATCCGCTCTGGATCGCGGTTCATCCCCTCTCGACCGCGATCCATCCGCTCTCCACCGCGGTTCATCCCCTCTCGACCGCGATCCATCCGCTCTCGACCGCGATCCATCCGCTCTCCACCGCGATCCATCCGCTCTCCACCGCGGTTCATCCCCTCTCGACCGCGATCCATCCGCTCTCCACCGCGATTCATCCCCTCTCGACCGCGATCCATCCGCTCTCCACCGCGATTCATCCCCTCTCGACCGCGATCCATCCGCTCTCCACCGCGGTTCATCCCCTCTCGACCGCGATCCATCCGCTCTGGATCGCGGTTCATCCGCTCTGGATCGCGGTTCATCCCTATCGATCGCGATCGAGGAGCTCACGACCTCGTCCGATTCGCTCTGGATCGCGATCCGGAGGCACCGGATCGCGAACGACAGGCCCCTGGCCTCATCCGGTGCGCTCTGGACCGCGGTGAGGAAGCTCATCATCGCGATCAACAGGCTCAATGCCTCGTCCGATTCGCTCTGGATCGCGATTGAGGCGGCCTAGATCGAGTCTCGTCCGCTTGGCTTGCCTATGCAGAGGCTCACGACCGCGCTTCTTCCGCTCCGGATGTCCGGTCGGAGGCTCGCGGGTGCCTGCCTTCTGCTACGGGCCGAGGTCCGGACGCTCGAAGCCGCGTTCTCCGAGCTCTCGATCGCGGCTCGGAGGCAACATGGACCAGGGGTCGGAGTCGATTGGTCACTTGTTGTGCTGCGTCATCAAGCCGTCGGCGCAGCCGCCGGGTTCAGTACCGCGACCGTCAGGGAGCGGTCAGGTGTAGTTCGTTCAATCGAGTGGGGCGCGCGGGCCCGAAGGGTGAGACCGTAAGAGGCGATGGCTCTCGTGACACTGAAGGCGTCCCTCACCGGGCTTGGGCTACGTCCACTGCGACGCCATCGCTGGCTTGAGCGCTCGGTCGGATTGGCTGCGTTGCTGCTGCTATGGGCATGTGCTTCTGCTCGGGCGCCCGGGTCGCTTGCCGATCGGACACAGGCGCCGACCAAAGCGGCGACTTGCACGGAACCTGTCGCGCCTTGCGGAGCGGCCCCGCTGCCCGAGAGCAGAATGGCTGCTGCATTTCAGGCGGTGACAACGCACACTCAGGGAGAGATGGGCGTCGTCGGCGCTGTGCTCGAACCTTCTTCAGACAAGCCACTCGCCGACGTGGTTGTCACCGGCAGCCTCCGCCAGGCCGGAAGAGAGAGAGAAAACGTCATCGTCACCGACCGACAGGGGCGATTCCGAATGTCGGGGCTGTACGAGGATCCATCCGCCAACGACATCATGTGCGACGCGTGCACGATCCGTTTCGAGGTGGAGGACCACTACTCGGTGTCGCGGCCCATTCGCTTGCGCCCGGACACGACCATCGAAGTCACCGTACGTCTGCCCGCACTGGCTTGGGCGCACACCTGCAGGAGATGCTGGTGAGGCACAAGTCTCCTCGCGTGGAGAGCTCGTGTAGAAGCCGAGCGGAGCACACGAACGCGGGCTGTCGGCGAAAATCACCAGCCTCCTACGGGGTCCTCGCGCACCGCAGGCCGTTTCCGATGACGCGGTCGAACGGATGGGAATTGTTCGACCGGAAGGGCGGGAGCAGGTCCGTGGCGACGCTGCTGAAGCTGCCGCCCCGGATCACGCGGTAGGACCCCGACGACGTGTCGGCGCAGTCGGCGCACGGGCTGCCGTAGGCGGAATACCAGTCCAGGTTCCACTCCCAGACCTCGCCGGCCAGGTCGAGCTGGCCCCATCGTCCCGCACCCAGCGCCGCGGTTCCGACCGGCGCGAGGTTCATCACCCCCTCGCAGGCGTTCGTCCCGCTCGACCCGTAGTAGCAGCCGTAGATAGCGTACTGGTTGCCTGGCCCGGGATCCGTCTCGCCCCACGGGTACTGGCCTTCTTGCGCCCCGCCCGCCGCCGCGTACTCCCACTCGGCTTCGGTCGGCAGGAAACCACCGTCCCAGACGCAAAACGCGTAGGCCTGGTACCAATCGACGCAATTGAGGGGAAGGTTTTCCTGGGTTGCAGCCGAGGGGGTCCACGTGGAATAGGGAGCGCACACGGCCAGGTTGTCGCTCCATAGGGTCGCGGCGGCGGCCCCCGTGGCGATGTCTCCGTTCCAGTCCGTCGCGTCCCAACCGGATTCGTAGGCGCCCGGGGTTGCGATGTCCGAAACGCCCTGACCGCTGTTCACGTGGGAGTGCTTGCCGGCCCCGTTCGCGGGTGGCGACCCGCCGCCCACCAGGTAATCGACGTACTGGCGGAAGCGGCCGACCGTGACCACATACTTGTCGAGGCGAAACCCGCTCACGCTCGCCGGGTTGGCCACGTCGGTGGCGCCGCCCGCGGTGCTCGCGTAGGTCCGGTCGTACGTCCCTCCGGGAACTTCCAAGCTGGTGCAGCAGCTCTCGGTGCCGCTGCCTCCGGGACCGCAGTCGGTCAGCCCCGCACCGCTCGCTTCGCAACTCGTGCCCGCCGTCGTCGACCCTGTGCAAGCCCCGTTGGCGCAGGTACCCGTTGCACACGCCCACGGACTGCCCCATTGGCCATTCGAGCCGCATATCTGCAATGTGCCGCTGTCCGAGCACTGCGTCGCCGCCGGCGCGCATCCGTTCGGGCTACCACTGCTGGACCCCGAGCTGCTGGACCCCGAGCTGCTGGACCCCGAGCTGCTGGACCCCGAGCTGCTGGACCCCGAGCTGCTGGACCCCGAGCCGCTGGACCCCGAGCCGCTGGACCCCGAACCGCTGGACCCTTGGCCGCTGCTCGGTCCAGCGCTGCCTGCGCAGCCTCCGAGAGCCTGGGCGCACACCCCACCGCCCGCGATGACCGACGCTGCTTTGCGCAAGTAGCCCACGTCGTAACCCTTGCCAGAAAAGGTTCGGGGGCTTCAAGTCCCACCGGGGGCTACCTTCCGACGGGCCGAGCGCTACGCTGCGGACCGGGGCCGCGCCTTGCGGCGCGGTCATCCGCCGCACCCACGACCATCGAGGGCGACTTTGAAGCACGCGCTGGAACCAGAGATCGTCGCGCAGAACCGCGAGCAACTCGCCTACCTCCTGACGGAGGCGGCGGAGATCGAGCACGGGCTGATGTGCTGCTACCTCTTCGCCGCACACAGCCTCAAGCGAGGCGAAGTCGATGGCCTCTCGGCTGCGGACGGCGACGTCGTCTCCCGATGGCGCTCGGCGATCGTCGACGTGGCGATCGACGAGATGCTGCACCTCGCCCTCGTGAGCAACCTGCTCGCCGCGATCGGGTCCACACCGCACTTTCAGCGGCCCAATTTCCCCGTTTCGCCCGGCTATCACCCCGCTGGTGTCGTCGTCTCGCTGGCTCCGTTCGACCTCGCGACGATGAATCATTTCGTCTTTCTGGAGCGCCCGGAGGGAATCGACGCTTCGGATGGCGCGGGCTTCGATCCGCCCCCTCCTTACGAAAGGAGCCTGCAGGCAGACCGTCTCGTCCCGAGCGCCCAGGACTACGCGACCGTGGGACATCTGTACCGCGGCATCCGCGCTGGACTGGAACGGGCCGCAGAAACGTACGGCGAGTCGAAGCTCTTCGTCGGCGACCCGGCCGCTCAAGTCGGCCCCGATCTGGCGCCGCTCGACGGGCTGGTCGCGGTCACCAACCTCGCGTCGGCGTTGCGGGCCGTCGATACCATCGTCGAACAGGGCGAAGGGTCGCCGACCAACCCCGAGCGTTCGCATTATCGGCGGTTCGTCCGCGTACGTGACGAGCTGCAGACCATCCTTGCATCGCGCCCCGAGTTCTCTCCGGCCCACCCTGTTGCGCGCAATCCAGTGATGCGCAAACCGCCCGTTCCCCAGGGCAAAGTTCACATCGACGCACCCCAGGCCGCGCGGGTCGTCGACTTCGGCAATGCCGTCTATGCGTTTGCGCTCCGATGCCTCTGCCGGTCCTTCGGCGAAGCGGAGGATCCGGCAGAATCACGGCGTGCGCTGATCGACGCCTCGTTCACCGCGATGCGCGCCCTCGCGCCGATCATGGATAGGCTCGCACGGCTTCCGGCGAACACCGCGCTCGCGGGAACGACGGCAGGGCTTACGTTCACGATGCAACGCTCGACGGTGGGCTTCTCCCAACAGCACGCGGCGTGGGCGATTTTGGCGGAGCGCGCAAGAGAGATCGCGCTCGCTTCGTCCACGGTGGCAGAAGGGATCGATGGGGGGCTCGGCTCGGTCGGAAAAGACTTCGCCTCGATCGCCGAGACTCTCGAACGGCGCGCGCCGAAAGGGATCGCCCGTGCATCGACGGCGCCGGTCGACTCCCCTCCGCCGCCGCAGGCGCGCATCGCCTTCCGAAGCGAATAGGCGCACATCAGGGGCGCGACCGGTTTCCCGCGTCAGACGAATTTTCCGCCGCACCCGGCCTGAGCCAACGTGCCGGCCTGTTGCTACTGTGTACTGAGCCCCGGAGCGCCAACCTCGTACTACGAAAAGGGAGTCCTTGATATGAGCCTGACCTCGAACCGCCGACTTGCCGATCGCGTCCCCTCGCTGGTGACACGACCCGGGCCGATGGCGCTGGCTGCTCTCTTCCTGTCCGCGTACCCCGGGTGCTCCTCGACGGCATCGCCACCGGCAACCGGGAACTCGGGCTCCGGCAGCTCAAGTGGGTTCGAGTCATCCGGCGGCGGCACCGGAACGGGAACGGGGACGGACACCGGCGGCAGCAGCTCGTCGAGCGGGGGGTCATCGAGCAGCGGCGGCTCGAGCAGCGGAGCGTCGGGAAGCGACAGCTCGAGCTCGGGCGCCGTGCCCACCGGCTCCTCCAGCGGAGGGTCGAGCAGCGGGAGCTCGAGCTCCAGTGGTTCCTCCTCGGGGAGCGCAGGCGGCAAGGACGCAGGAGGGAGCGCGGAAGGAGGTGGATCGGGCGTCGTAAGCGGTGGAGATGGCGGCGCCGCGGCGGCGGGTTGTGCCGGGAAAGCCTACAAGCTTTGTGACGACTTCGAGACCGGCACCGCGGGATCCCTTCCGACGGGCTGGACGCAGTACAAGGGGTACGGCGCCGCATCGCCGCAGAATGTCGTGCTTGCGACCGACGCGGCCCACTCGGGAATGATGTCGCTGAAGAGCGACGACTTGGGGAAGAGCGGCGCCGCTCGTGCCCAGAAGAGCCTCGCTTCCCTGGGAGCCACGGCCAGCAAGCACTGGGGGCGAATCTTCTACAAAGTGCAGTCTCCCGCGCCGAAGCCGACGGGCGGCGTTCTCCACAATACGTGGACGTCGCTATTCGGCTCCGCGGGCGAGGACCGCATCGTCGATACCGTCGAAAACACGGGGGGTATGCACCAGTGGCTCTACAACCTGCCGAGTGACGCGTGCAGCAAGGGCTCGGCCTACAACTGGAGCTACGATACGGCGTGGCACTGCGCCGAGTGGTACGTCGACGTCAGCACCAACACCTTCCGGTTCTTCTCGGATTCCACCGAAGTGACCACCATCGGGTTCACCGGGCAAACCTGTTCGATGATGTCGAACCCGTACACGGAGGTCATCGTCGGCTCCACGAGCTACCAGGCGCCCCCGGCCCCGTGGGTGATGTGGTTCGACGACCTCGCGATCGACGACAACCAGATTGGCTGCAAGTGAGCCGCTGCGCCCTCTGAGGTAGCGGCCACCCAGGGCCTCGAGACCGCGCACGCCGTGCGGCGATGCGCAAACGTCGCGTCTCGGCTCCGACCCTCCTGGCCCTATCCTCCGAGAGAAAGGGCATCGTTCCTCGTGGAACACTCGCTGCTTATGGCGAGGGCAACCCACCTGGAGGAGTCATGGCCCGACGATGGATGACCGTCTTCGCAATCACCCCGCTTGTCGCGGCCGCCGCGACCGGATGCGTCTCGCGCGCCGAGTACGACGAAGTGGCCAAGAGCGCCGACCAGGCGCGAGCGGAGCTGGCCAAGCGGACCCTGGATGACGCAGCCGAGCGCTCACGGTTCCAGCACCAACTCGCCGATCTGGAGGCGGGCCGCGCGCTGATGCAAAAGCAGATCGACGACGCGACCGTCGTCGACGAACAGCTCTCGAAGGAGCTGAAAAGACTGGGCGAAGACTCGCAATCACTGCTCGCCGTCAACGGCACCCTCAAAGAAACCGTCGAGAGCTCGCGCCGCCGGCTGGAGGAGCTACGACGCGCGCAGATCGCCGCCGAGTCGCGCGCCGCCCTGTACCACGACCTCGCGCTGAAGCTAAAGAGCATGATCGACGCGGGCGACCTTTCCATCACGCTCCGCGACGGCCGGATGGTGCTTCGGCTCTCGAACGACGTTCTGTTCGATTCGGGAAAGGCCGATCTCAAACCCGCCGGAAAACGTGCTCTCGCCGAGCTCGCCGCGGTGCTCCGCAGCCTGCCCGTGCGCCACTTTCAGGTCGCCGGGCACACGGACAACGAGCCGATCCGCCTCTCGCCGTTTCATTCGAACTGGGACCTGTCGACCGCCCGCGCCCTCGAAGTCGTGGGCTTCCTCGTATCGCAGAAGGTCGAACCGCGCGAGCTCTCGGCGGCCGGCTATGGCGAGTTCGATCCGGTGGACTCCAACGACTCGAAGAACGGGCGCTCGCGCAACCGCCGCACGGAGATCGCGCTCCAGCCGAACATCGACGAGTTCGTATCGGTCCCCACGGGCCCGTGATGGGCGCCGAGGGCACCGGCTACCGTCGTTCCGGATATCCGACCGTTTGGGCAAAGAGCACACGCTGACCGGAGCGCAACTTCAGCTTCTTCGTAAGGCCCTTTCGGTCGCAGTTGTGAAACCAGGACGCGAGGCCTCGAGAGGCGCAGAAGAGATACACGTTGCCGGCGATGAGCCCCGTGTCGACGTAGTAGTAGGACTTCTGAACCTCCGGGTCTTGCAGCCCGGGCTCCTGAAAGCCCTTGGTGTGCGAGAGGCGGTGCACGTCGACGACGTAGATGATTTGCACCGGCGCCTTCATGGCCACGTTCTTCTGGCCGCGACCGATCGCCATGGCGCGCAAATCGGCTGCAACCGTGGGGAGCAGCCGGTGATGACGTGCGTCGAAGAGATAGACCCCCTCCTCCACCGCAACGAAGAGATCGATCTCCTGAGAGTTGCTCGCCGAAGCGGCCGTTATCCCGGGCAGCCCGAACGGCCCCTTTCTGCGATTGACGCCGCACGCTGCCCAGAGCAGGTTTGACAGCATCTGAAGAGGCAGTTTCTTCGCGCTGATCTCGCGGATCGTCCGGCGTCCGCGGAGCGATTTGGGCAGCGATTGGCCGCCCGTGAGCTTGGGGATCGGGAGCTCGAGCGGCGAAGCGCCCCGAGACGGAGCGGAACGAAGGATGGCCGGCTTCGCTTGGAACGTTGGCGGCCGCGTGTTCCGAGGCATGGCTGTCTCTCCTTTACGTACCGCGGCGCTGGTTCGCAATGAGCGGACTCGCGCGACGGGCAAGGCCCGCCTGCAACGCGGGTTGGCGCCTCGGTTTCGTGCTGGTTTCCGCAATGTGCGCGCGCACTTATGTGCTTTTGTGTGTGCGCTCGCGCTAGGCTCGCCTCCGCGGGAATAGCGAGGAGGTCATCGTGGAAGACATCACCGCGGAAGGGACCGTGCGGATCATCGAAGGCCGGCGACGCGTCTACTATCTCGGCTACTGGGTGCGGGCGTACGATGCTCCGGCCGACACGCTGCACGCGAAGAAGCGGCTCATCGAGGCGCTGACGCGACGCCTCTTCAACCATGTCGAGCACGGCATCAACATCCCGGGACGCCGGCTCGACGAGGCACGGCAAGCCTACGAATCGGAAACCGACCCCGCCCGCGGGCGCGTCAAGGCGGCCATGCTGGCGGGCGCTCTCTTCAATCGAGCGTGCGACATCTTCACCAAAATCGTCGATATTCAGGCGCTCGGCGTGCACATCGGACCGGAGAACGCGCTGATGAGGGAGTGCGGCGACCACCTGATGGAGGCGCTCACCCTGGGAAGGCTCGTGCTGCATCGGAGCGGCGAAGAAGGCCTCGACGAGCTGTGGGGCGAACCGTTTCGCGCTTTCTCGTTTCCCATCGAAGAGTTTTACCGCGGCCGATACATCAAGATCGCGCAAACGATGCAAGCGATCGACGAGATCTGCCAGGCGCTCATGGCCACGCTCGGCCGGCGACCCATGTTCGACGGGATTGACCCGCTATTGCGCGACTTCGCGCGCGACGCGAAGATCCGCTGCGAAACGCTGCATACCGACGAGGACATCTTCGACGTGTGGACTTCTTTCGTCGTGTCTGCCGAACGGCTTGCCCGCTTCGCACCGAAGTTGCCGGAGGGCGCGCAGGCACGCCAAAAGGAGGACGCCGCTCGGGGCATGCAGCTCTTGCGCGAGGGAGCGAGCGTCGTCACGCATGTCACGCGAGCGCGGGTGCCGATGCCCAAGACCACCGCCACGTTCATCGACACCTGTCGGCAGTACCGGAGCGCGGCCGCCTATGCGAAACCGCCGCGGAGCGCCCGCGTCCACGCCTAGAAGCCTGGCGCTTTTCGCCGATACCGGCGCGCTGGCTTCGTCGGCCGCGCTCAAAATACAGTAGTATTCGTCGCGCGGCCGCCGAACCCATCGCTTGGTCTCGACGAAAATCACCAGGCTTCTAGTGTCCCGAGGGCCCCTCGCACCCCGTCTTGTCCGGTGCCGGCCGCAGCCCCTCCAAGTGGGTGACACGATATACAACGTGCTCGCTTGCAAATAGGGCGTTCGCTCTACTTGCCTTCGCCTTCCCATTCCTTGCAAGCACGGATGTCGTTGTCATTGCGCGCTGGCGATAGCGCCGTGCGTGCGCGGGCGGAGTCCTCTTCCTCCGCGATCGCCACCACCCTGCCGGTCGTGGAGCTCATGTTTTGAACGAACTCGCGCCGGATGAAGTAGCGGCGTCCCGCCTTCATTCGCAGCGCAAAAACGAAGCGGGGCACCGGTCCCAAGAGGGTGACGTAGCCATTGCTTCTGGCCATGTCGCCGTAAAGCTGCACGACGTGACATCCGGGCAAAAGGTCGAACACCTCTCCCTGGGCGGCGACGTCCCGACCATCGACCAGGCCAATGGGCCCCACGAGCCGGGCCACTTGGTCGTCAGG
>Ga0265342_10000742_pt1 | contig 33536 bp, 25 predicted proteins | sample 4CB327metaG_FD_203125 | JGI IMG/M metagenome (GOLD analysis project Ga0265342, IMG submission 203125) | Rhizosphere microbial communities from Carex aquatilis grown in University of Washington, Seatle, WA, United States - 4-CB3-27 metaG | ecosystem: Host-associated > Plants > Roots >... | reverse complement strand
GCGCGCTCGTTCGTGCGCGTCGACGGCTACTACGACGACGGTTACGGCGGCCGCAAGCTGGGCGCGGATCTGTCGGCGCGCTACGCGATCTATCCCGGCCAGTGGGAGCTCGAGGGGCGCCTCACGGGTTACGGCTGGCGTTCGGACTTGCAGCCGGATACGAACCGCGGCGTGGTCTTCGGCGCGCAAGCCGGCAGCCGCTATCAGCTGGCTCCGGGGATGCGCGTGCACTTCCTGGCCGAGGACAACGCCGGTACGCTCTATCGATCGCAGTTTCGCGGGCTGGCGCTCATCGACGTGGATGCTTCGCTATGAAGAACGTGGTGCAGCGGATGCGGTGGCTGGTGGCGCTCGCGGCGCTGGTGGCGCTCGCGGCGCCGTCGACGACCTGGGGTGAAGCCGCCCGCGGGCCGTCGCCGCTGATCTACCCGCGCCAGACGCTGCCGCTGCAGTTCGATCACGCCGCGCACGTCGCGCGGGGAGCGAAATGCGAGAGCTGTCACGCCGCCGCGGCCCTGTCGACGGCGTCGAGCGACGACCTGATGCCGGCCGAGGCGGCGTGCCGGAGCTGCCACGCGATCGATCGCAGCAAGCCGGCCAAGGTGACCACGCCGCCGCAACCGCCTGTGCGTTGCGACGCGTGCCATCCGAGCTGGGCCGGCGACAACACCGCCCCCGCCGAGCCGCCGCGGGTGGTCGTGCCGTTTCCCAACATCAAGTTCAACCACCAGCTGCACGCGAGCCGCGGCATCGGCTGCGACACCTGCCACGCGCAGGTCGCGAAGGAGACCCTGGCGACCGAGGCGGATCTGCCGCGCATGGCGGTCTGCCTCGATTGCCACACCGGCGCCAAGCAGCAGCCGACCGGGCGTTGTGGCGCCTGCCATCTCACACTGCCCGACGGTCGCCTCAAGGTGAACCTGGCGATCGGCGGCGCGCTCGCGACCGCGCAGACTGGCAAGCTCGTGCCGTCGGGCTCGCTGCGCGGGTTCGATGCGCATACGCCGGGCTTTCGCACCGAGCACAAAGCGGCTGGACGCGACATGAGCTACTGCCTCAACTGTCATCGGCAGAGCGAGTGCCTCGACTGCCACAACGGCGTGGTGCGGCCGCTCGACATCCATCCGTCGGACTACGTCACGCTTCACGGCGCCGACGCGCGCCGCAACACGCCCGACTGCTCGTCGTGCCACCGCAACCAGACGTTCTGCATCGGCTGCCACCAGCGCACCGGCGTCGCGTCGGATCCGACGGGCGGGGTCCCGGGGCATCCGGCGCAAAACCCGTTCCGCACCGGCACCGGTGTGAAGAGCTTTCACCCGCCGGGCTGGGCGCGCGACGCGGCGGGAGAGGTCATCTCGACGCCGCGGCCGAGCAGCCATTCATTCCAGGCCAAGCGCAACATCCGCAGCTGTGTCTCGTGCCATCGAGAGGAGACCTGCCTCGGGTGCCACTCGGCCGATCCGGCGCGAGGGGTGAAGATGCCCGGCGGCGCCGGCTTCAGCCCGCACGGCGTGGGCTTCGCGGAGTCATCCCGCTGTCGGGCGCTAGCCTCGCGCAACCGGCGGGCGTGTTTGAAGTGCCACCTGCTCGACGCGCCCGAGCTCGACTGCCGGTAACCAGAGTCGGGCGCAGCAGCCTACGAGCCGGTCCAGTAGCGAATGCGACCCGTGTCGCTGTGTACGAACTGCGAGTGCGGGTAATACCCGACGCCGCCCACGCGCAGCGAGCGCACGTAGTGCAGCACGGTCTTGGTCGGCACCCCGCGCACACGGAAGTCGACGGCGTTGCCCTCCATGTGCTGGCTGTGGCGCGCGACCGCGTGGCCCTTCTTGCGCAACATCAGATTGTATTTCGGCGAGCGATAGCCGGAGACGATCTCGATCCGCTTGGCGGAGAACTTGTTCGCCACGCTGGTGAGCACGTCGACCAGCTTGGGATCCATGTGCGTCGGCTGGTTCGTGAAGTGGTCGCGCAGGAAGTCGTGGAAGCGATCCTTGATCGACTCGCCCGGCAGGATCGGCAGCGCCTCGTGCGTCCAGATGTTGTAGAGCGTGGTCACCGGCTCGAGCGTCTCGCCCGAATGGATCGCCGAGTTGCTGGGCGCCATCGACGCGGTCAGCGTCGTGCGCTTCGACGAGCTGGGCGACCTCTTGGCGGTCACCGCCACCCCGCGCATCAGCTCGGCGTCGCTGGTGTGAAAGTCGGGGCGCAATGACTTCTCGCGCATCCATACTTCCTTTTTCGACAGCTCGCGCGCCGCACCGGGCGTGAAGCAAAGGCCGCGTGCTGCGACTGGATCGAAGATCGCCGTCGGTGTGCCCAAAGCTGCGTCGGTCTGGGAGGCCAACAGCGATAGCGGGGGGGAACCGACAGGTTGCGAATCGAGCGGAATCGCCAGGACGGCGAGTAAGTGAATCACACACTCAGTATAGACGTGATGACCTACCTTCGCCTGGTATGTCGCGCTGCTCGCGCGAAAATTCAGGCCCGCTATGAGCGGGCGCGTCGTGTATCGATGGCAATCAGGCGATTGAGCGAACCCGACTGGAAACCGCCGAGGTCGAGCGCGACGAAGGCGAACCCCTGCGCCTTGCCCAGCGCGACAATCGCCTCGCGCACGCCCGGCTCGAGAGCGCGCGTCATCGCCGCCGCCTCGAGCTCGAGACGCGCGACGTCGCCATGGTAGCGGACGCGGAGTTGCCGGAAGCCGAGCGCGCGCAGGCCGTCCTCGAAGCGGTCGACGCGCCGCAGGCGGTCAGGCGTGATCTCGGTGCCGTAAGGGAACCGCGACGACAGGCAGGCGAGCTGCGGCTTGTCCCAGGTCGGCAGCCCGAGCTCGCGCGACAGGGCCCGCACGTCGGCCTTGGTCAGCCCGGCGGCGACCATCGGGTGGCGCGCGCCGCGCTCGTTGGCGGCGGCCAGGCCAGGCCGGTGGTCTCCCAGGTCGTCGAGGTTGGTGCCGAGCAGGACGTCCTGCAGCCCGAGCGCGTCGGCGCGCGGCCGTGCGATCTCGAGCAGCTCAGCCTTGCAGTGGTAGCAGCGGTCGGTCGGGTTCTGCGCGAATCCCGGCCGCTCCAGCTCGTGCGATTCTGCGACCTCGAGCCGCGCGCCGATCAGCGCCGCCAGGTCGCGCACCGCGGCGCGCTCGCTCTCGGCCATGGTGATCGAGACGGCGGTCAGCGCCACGCACCGCTCGCCGAGCACGTCGTGCGCGACCCGCAGCAGCAGCGTCGAGTCGACCCCGCCGGAAAAGCACACCAGAGCCGACCCTGCGGCGGCGATCTCGGCGCGCAGCCGTTCGTGCTTGGCGGCGAGTCCAGTGTCGGTGGGGATCGGGGCGGTCATCTTTGTTTGTGAGTATAGACGACCGACGGTATCGCCAAGGGTGGTTCGCAAAGGGCCTGTTAGACGAGCGGGATCGACTCCGACGCCTCGACCGCCGTCGCGACCAGGCCCGTCACGTCGAGCTTGGCCTCGGTACGCTCCGCGTCGGCGACGCGCGCGGCGGTGGCCGGGTGGGGCGGCACGAACAACGAGCAGCAGTCCTCGAAGGGGAGGATCGAGGTCTCGTAGGTGCCGATGCGGCGCGCCAGGGCCGTGGTCTCGACCTTGTCGTAGGTCGCGAGGGGGCGCAGCACCAGCCGGCGCGCGGCGCCCTCGATCGCGCTCAAGTTCTGGATGGTCTGGCTCGCGACCTGGCCGAGGTTCTCGCCGGTGACCAGCGCGTCGGACTGCAGCCGGTCGCCGATCGCGTCGGCGACGCGCATCATCATGCGCCGGTACAGCACCACCGCCAGCTCGGGCGGCCCGGCGTCGCGCAGCTGTTTCTGCGCTTCGGTGAACGGAACGACCGTGATCGACCGCAGCACCTGCCAGCCCGCGAGGATCTTGCCGAGCGCCAGGACCTTGTCCTTGGACCGCTCGCCGATGAACGGCGGCGAATGGAAGTAGACCGCGTCCTGCACCAGCCCGCGCTTGGCCGCCAGCCACCCGGCGACCGGCGAGTCGATGCCGCCCGAGAGCAGCAATAACCCGCGGCCGGCCGTGCCGACCGGCAGCCCGCCGGGCGCCGCGCGCGCGCCCGCATACACGAACACCGTATCGGCCGCGACCTCAACGCCGATGGTGAGCGCCGGGTGGTGCACGTCGACGGCGAGCCCGGTCGCTTCGACGACGCGCGCGCCGACCGCCGCCGAGATCTCCGGCGAGCGCATCGCGAACCGCTTGTCGGAGCGCCGGCTCTCGATCTTGAAGCTGGCGGGCGGTGCCGGCGCGTCGAGCGCGGCGCGCGCGCAGGCCACCGCCGCGTTGCCGATGGCCTCGATGTCGCGCGGCACGCGCGTCGCCACCGACAGCGAGACCAGGCCGAAGACCCGCTCGAGCCGCGCGCAGGCCTCGTGCACGACGCCGGCATCGGCGTGCGCGACGATGCGCCCGTGGGGCGTGTCGATGCCGATGCCGGGCAGGTCGGCGACCGCGCGTTTGACGTTCTCGGCCAGCGTGCGTTCGAAGCGACGTCGGTTGCCGCTCTTGAGAAAGAGCTCGCCGTAACGACAGAGGATCGCGCTGCGCATGAGGGGTGACGTTCTACCGTCGCGCGCGCGTCTTGACCATGGGCGCGATCTCGATGATGGCCTCGCGCAGCGCGGCCACCGCGCCGTCGATGTCGGCGGGGGTGGTCTCGCGGGAGAGCGAGAAGCGCAGCACGGCCGCCTTGTCGTCGGCGCCGATCGCCTCCAGCACATGGTTGGGGCCGCGCGTGCGCGACGCGCAGGCCGACCCGGCCGACGCGTAGACCCCCCGCGCCTCGAGCGCGTGCAGCATGGGCTCGGCCGGCAGCCCCGAGAACGCCAGCGAGCTGATATGGGGCACGCGCGGCGCGCCGCTGACCGTCGGCTGCGGCTCGGTGAGGCTGCTCAGATCGGCGAGCGACGCCAGCACCTCGCGCTCCAGCCGGTCGCGCTCGCCGCGCACGCGATCCGCCAGGTGCGCGTCGCGCTGGGCCGCGACCATCTCCGCGGCGATCCCCAGACCGACCCACCCGGGCAGGTTCTCGGTGCCCGAGCGCAGCCCGCGCTCTTGCCGGCCGCCGTCCCAGAGCGGCGCCAGGCGCACGCCCGGCTTCACCCACAACGCGCCCGTCCCCTTGGGCCCGTGGAACTTGTGGCCCGAGAGCGCCAGGGTGTCGGCGCCCAGGCTCGCCACCCGGAGCGGCAGGAACCCGATCGCCTGCACCCCGTCGACGTGCAGGTGGGGGCGGTGCGGGTGTTCGGGGGCGATGCGCGCCAGGCCCTGCGCGATCTCCCCGACCGGCTGGATCGTGCCGAGCTCGTTGTTGACCAGCATGACCGCGACGACGGCCGTGTCAGGGCGCACCGCGGCCACGACGTCGGCGGCGGCGACCACCCCGGACGCGTCGGGCGGCACCACGGTCAGCTCGTAGCCCTGTCCGACCAGCATCTCCGCGGTCCGCAACACCGCCGGGTGCTCGATCGCGGTGACCACCAGGTGACGACCGCGCGCGCGCGCCGCCGCGCCGATCAGCCCCAGCGCATCGGCCTCGGTGCCGCCGCTGGTGAACACGATCTCCGCCGGCGACGCTGCGCCGAGGAGCTGCGCGACCTGCGCGCGCGCCTCCTCGATGGCGCGCGCCGCCGCCGCGCCCAGCGCGTGAGCCGACGACGGGTTCGCGTAGAGATCGCGCGCCGCGCGCGTCATTGCCTCCAGTACTTCGGGCGCCGGCTGCGTCGAGGCGGCGTTGTCCAGGTAAATCATCGCCTTCAATATATAGCCCGCCCGGGCGTGCCCGGTCCGGGCCCCATGGCCGACCGGGGCTTTTTGCGGTAATCACAGAGGGTGGATATAGGCGGCCGTGCCAAGAAAATTTTGCACGCGGTCGTGTCCGAGTACCTCGCAACGGGTGAGGCGGTCGGCTCGCAGACCGTGACGCGCCGGTACGGGCTGGACGTATCGGCCGCGACTGTCCGGAACGTCATGGGTGATCTCGAGGAGATCGGCCTGCTTCGCCACGCCCACACCTCGGGAGGGCGCATCCCGACCGACCGCGGCCTGCGCTACTACGTGGACACGCTGCTGCGGGTGCGCAGCCTCAGCAGCGGTGAGAAGGAAGAGATCCGCGAGCGGTTCGGCACCAGCCGCACCGACCTGCCCGAGATGATGCAGAAGACGTCGCGCCTGCTGCGCGAGCTCAGCCACCTGACCGTGGTGGTGCAGGCGCCCCGCCCCGACAGCGACGTGGTCGAGCACATCGAGTTCGTGCGCCTGCGCGATGACCAGCTGCTGGCGGTGCTCGCCAGCTCGAGCGGCCAGATCCAGAACAAGCTGGTGCCGATCGACGTGCCGCTGCCGCCCCCGGATCTCGACCGCATCAACAACTACCTCAACAGCCTGGTGAGCGGGCTGACCCTGGACCAGGTGCGTGCGCGGCTGGCGTCGGAGATCGAGAGCGACCGCGCCGCGCACGACCAGCTGGCCGCGCGCGCGCTGCAGCTGGCGGCGGCGGCCGTGCCCACCGACACCGGCGCCGAGGTGCTGGTCGACGGCCAGTCGAACCTGCTCGCCGGCCAGACCGATCTCGAGCGCGCCAAGACCTTGCTGCGCACGCTCGAGGAGAAGGACCTGATCGTCCGCCTGCTCGATCGCACGCTGAGCGCGCCCGGGATCTGCGTCTTCATCGGCGCGGAGGCGAATCTCGCCGACCTGACCGACATCTCAGTGGTGGCGGCACCTTACGGTGGTGACGGGAAGCCGCTGGGGACCATCGGCGTGATTGGACCGTCGCGCATGAACTACTCGCGCGTCATCCCGCTCGTCGATTTCACCTCGGAAATGATCAGCGACGTCCTGACCAACAAGACTTGAACGGATTGCGGTTTTATAGTTGATGCGGGAAGCGAGCAATGACTGACACCCAGAAGCAGAACCCAGAAAGCAATGGAAGCGGCAACGGAGCCGGCGAGCCCGATGCGGCGCCCGAGCTGCAGGTGCCCGCGGCGACGTCGGAAGATCGGATCGCGGCGCTGCAGGCCGAGCGCGACGACATCAAGGACCGGATGCTGCGCATCGCGGCCGACTTCGAGAACTGGAAGAAGCGGTCGCGCAAGGAGCAGACCGACGCTGAGTCGCGCGTGCGCGAGCAGGTGCTCAAGGACATGCTCGAAGTCGTCGACAACCTCGAGCGCGCGACGTCCGCCTACGTCGAGAACGGAACCGTCGACGGCGCGGCGGTGCTGAAGGGCGTGAACTTGGTGCTGCGCCTCTTCCAGACCAAGCTCGAGCGCTACAGCGTCAAGCCGTTCGAGGCCAAGGGGCAGCCTTTCGACCCCCGCGTGCACGAGGCGATCTCGCAGGTGCCGACCGCCGACGTCGCGCCCGGCACCGTGGCGAACGAGCTGCAAAAGGGCTATCGCATCGGGGACAAGCTGCTGCGTCCGGCGATCGTCGCAGTCGCCACCGCTCCGGCCTCCGCCAAGGAGCCGAAGGAGCAAGGGTAGGACTCTGCCTCGCGATTACTACGAGACCCTCGAGGTCAGGCGCGACTCGACGGGGGCGGAGATCAAGGCCGCGTACCGTCGGCTCGCGCTCAAGTGGCACCCGGACCGCAACCCCGACGACAAGGCGGCGGAGGATCGGTTCAAGGAGCTGTCGTCGGCGTACGCAGTCCTCTCCGATGAGGACCAGCGCCAGCGCTACGACAGCTACGGCTTCGTCGAGGGCGCGGCGCCGTTCGCCGGCGCCGCCGACATCGCCAAGGCGGCCGAGTTCTTCGACGCGATCTTCGGCGACCTGTTCGGCCTGGCCAAGCGGCGCGCGACCACCGGCCGCGACCTGCGCTACACCCTGGAGGTCGACTTCGCCGAGGCGGCCCTCGGCTGCGAGAAGGTGATCTCCTTCGAACGTGCCGAGGACTGCGCCGCCTGCCGCGGCACCGGCGCCGAGGGCGCGACGTCGGGGCTGATGTCGTGCTCTCGCTGCGGCGGCGAGGGCTTCATCCGCAAGCGCACCGGCTTCCTGACCGGGCGCCGCGAGTGTCTCGGCTGCGGTGGCACCGGCGAGGTTCCGCGCGTACGCTGTCGCGCGTGCGAGGGCGCGGGGTTGGTCGACAAGCAGCGCGAGTACCGCGTGCGCATCCCGGTCGGCTCGACCGGCGGCACCACCCAGCGGGTCGCGCGCGAGGGCTCGCCCGGTCGGCGCGGCGGTTCGGCCGGTGATCTGCACGTGATCGTGCGCGTGCGGCCGCACCCGATCTTCGGGCGCGAGGGCGACGTGCTGACCTGCGACGTGCCGGTCTCCGCGATCGAGGCGGCGCTTGGCACCGATCTCGACGTGCCGCTGCTCGACGGCGAGGTGCGCATGAAGATCCCGCCCGGCACGCAGCCGGGGTCGGTGTTCCGGTTGCGCGGGCGCGGCTTCCCGCCGGCGCCCGGGCTGCCGCGCGGCGACGCGCACGTACGCATCGCGGTCGAGACGCCGGTCAACCTGCCGGCCGAGGCGCGCGCGATGCTGGAGACGCTCGACGGCATGCTCGGTGACGAGGCGCTGCCGCGGCGGCGCGCCTACCGCGAGGCCGCGCGCCCCGCCTCGGCGCCCGGGTCGCGCCGCGCGTCGGGAGACCAGTCGTGAGCGAAGGCGAGCTCCCCCGCCGGCCGCCGCGGGTGCTCCTGCACGTCGCGCTCTTCCTGGCGACGTTCCTGACCACGACCGCCGCCGGCGCGATGTACGTGCACGGCAACGAGCAGATGGTCCCGATCGCCGACGGCTTGTCGTACTCCGTGCCGCTGTTGTTGATCCTCGTCTGTCACGAGCTCGGCCACTACTTCGTGGCGCGCGCCCACGGCGTCGACGCCTCGCTGCCGTACTTCATTCCGCTGCCGCCCTGGCTGGGCCTGGGGACCATGGGCGCGGTGATCGGGATGCGCGACGTGACGTCGGACCGCAAGAAGCTGATCGACATCGGCGCGGCAGGTCCGCTCGCCGGCATCATCGTTGCGATCCCGGTCCTGCTTTACGGGCTCGCGCAGTCGAAGGTCGCGCTTATCGCCGGAGACGGCCTGCAGGAAGGGAATTCGTTGCTGTACGCGCTGCTCAAGCACGCGAGCAAGGGCGAATGGCTGCCGCTAGGACGGCGTGACGTGGCGCTGCACCCGACCGCGTGGGCCGGCTGGGCCGGCTTGCTGGTCACGATGATCAACCTGCTCCCGATCGGTCAGCTCGACGGTGGCCACATCGCGACCGCGTACTTCGGCAACCGCTACAACCGTTTTGCACGTGCCATCCACCGCTTGCTGCCGGTGATGGCGATCGGCGTCTTCGCCTGGGTGATGCGCGTGGTGCGGGCCGAAGCGGGCGCGCGGTGGAACTGGCGCCTCGGGGCAAACATCGCCGGAAACGCGGCGCTGTTCTGGTTGGTCTGGTACGTCCTGCTGACGATCCTGGGTCGGTTCTCGGGCGGCGGGATCGAGCATCCGGCGGTCGATGAGCAACATTTGCCCGCGAGCCGTCGCGCGTTGTTCTGGCTGGTGCTGCTGGTCTTTGCGGTGATCTTTATGCCGGTGCCGCTGCGAGTGGCGCTGGGAGCTGCGGGAGGCGTCACGCCATGAGCGCGCCGCCCCCCGGCGAGGGCGCAGGCTCGAACACGGGCGCGCCGTCGGCGGCGATCCCGCTGCTCGATCCGACCGCCACCGCGCTCTACGCCGCGTGCGAGGCTTTGTGGGACGACGAGCAACGCCACGACAAGTTCGTGAAGTACTGCTCGGCTTCGGGGCTGCTGGCGTCGGCGGCGCGGCAGTACCGCCTGCGCCTGGAGCGGCAGCCCGACGATCTGGTCGCGGCCAAGATGCAGCAGCGGATCGTGACCATGGCGAGCTTCCTGCTGGCGAAGCACCACCCGCCACCCGAGCCGCTCACACGCTCGCGCTGGTTCCTGATCTTGGTCGGCGTCGCGGCGATCGCGGGCCTGCTGGCGGCGCTGCTCTACGGCCGATGAAGGTCCCGTCGTTCGACCTGCCGCTCGAGGAGATCCGCCGCAGCCTGGCGGGGCTGCGCCGCCCGCTGAGCATCGCGATCTTGCGCGCACGCAACCCGTTCAACGTCGGCGCGATCATTCGCGTCGCGCACTCGTTCCTGGTGCGCGAGATCGTGCTCATCGGCAACGAGCCCTACTACGAGCGCGCTTCGATGGGCATGGAGCGCTTCGAGAACATCGTGAGCATCCCCAGCGAGGCCGAGTTCCTGTCCCGGCCGCGCCCGAACGGGCAGAAGCTGGTCGTGTTCGAGAAGGAGCACGCCCAGGTCGACCTGTGGCGCGCGGAGCTGCCCGAGGACTGTCTGATGGTCTTCGGCAGCGAGGTGAGCGGCGTGTCGCGCGATATCGTCGACGCCGCCGATCTGGTCGTCGGCATCCCGATGTACGGCATCAACCACTCGTTTCCCGTCACCGTCGCCGCAGGCATCGCGATGGCGGAGTGGACGCGACGCTTTTACCCCGGACAGTGAAGGGCCTCAGGCCTCAGGCCTCGGGCCCCGGCTTCTTCCGGTCCCCTCGCCCCCGTCTGCGGGGGAGAGGGTTAGGGAGAGGGGCCGTCGGCGCCGCGTCTCGCAAGGTTTGCCCTCTCCCTAACCCTCTCCCGCAGACGGGAAGGGGACCGGAGGTCGATCCCGAGGGTTCTCCGATCCGGCCTGAGGCCCGAGGCCCTTTCTCTGCGGCCCCTAACTCTCAGAACCCGGTGCAGGTGACCTGGCTCAGTGACGGCACGGGATCGCCGCTCACCGTCTCGCTGGCCGTGAAGTAGCTGCGGCCGTCGATCGCCCAGGTCACCGCCTCGCCCTGCGGCTCGGAGGCGACCGGCACGCGCACCGGCGTCGAGCCGAACACCGACGGTACGGTGCCGCCCGGCAGGCGCGTGAGCTGGAACAGGCCGGTCGCGCCGGTGGTGCGGATCAGCGCGCGATCCCCGCACGGGTGAAACGCACCGTCGGTGACGAGCCCCTCTGCCGGCGGGATCGCCAGCGTCGCGACTTGTTGCAGAGTCACCTCGGTGTCCTTTTGCAGCGGCAGCGGCATCTCGTAGACGACCGCGGGGATGCCGGTCTCCTTGAGCACGATGAAGACGCGCCCTGACTGGGGATGGACCATCAGCGTCTCGGCATTGTGCGGTCCGTCGGGGTAGACGAATGGGAACGATTCGTAGCTGGTCACGGTGACCACGCTGCCGTCGCTGGGCAGCGTCGCCGGCTCGGGCAGGCGGTAGATCACGTACTGGGTGCGGTCGGCCTTGTTGTCGCCGGTGTCCCCGACGTAGACGCAGCTGCCCGACGGGCAGGGACCGACCGAGATGTCTTCCCAGTCGGTCGCGGTCGCGCCGCTGAGGTGAATCTCGGCGGCGACCTGCGCCTGCTGGGTGATTGCGAAGAATCGCGCGCTGTCGCCCGAGTCGTTGTGCGTGTAGAGGAGGCCGGGATGAACGTGGCTCGCCGCCAACCCGGACAGCTCGACCAAGTCCGAAGGCGAAGGACCGAGCGCCTGCGGCGTGCCCCAGGTCGTGCAGGCCGTGCAGGTCGGCGCGCTGTCGGAAGAGCTACCGGCGTCGCCGCCCGCATCGCTGCCGCCGTCGGCGCGTGTATCGGAGGCGGCATCGCCGCGCGCGTCGGCGGCAGGAGAATCGCCGCGCAGATCGGTGGCGGCGAGATCCGGTCCCGCATCGGGAACCGCAGCGCCGCCCGCTCCGGCATCCAGTCGCCCGAGCTCACCGCCGCGCCCGCCGCTACCGGAAGCAGACGAATCTCGGCCACCGATTCCCGGTGAGTCCTCGCTCGATGCGTCGGCCGTGGGACGCAGCGTTGCCACGCTGCATGCTCCCGATCCGAACGCGAGCGCCGTCAAACTCAGAACTGCAAGTACCCGACAGTGCTTAGCCAAATGAATCACCCAGGGTCGTCGATTTACGTATGAGTGCCGCAGTAATGCAAGGAAGACTACTGTCCGTGAGCCAGTGTTGGATGGAAGTAGACGGAAGGGACTTACCTGGGCACTGACACGACGTGTTTTCAGTACAGTAATCCAGCGAACTTATTTGAAGGACGGGCTTGCCCCGTAGGTTGATGTGCGCTTCAATGCATGCCGTGCTTGGATCGACCATACCTGGCGCCGGCGGGGGCGGGAGCTCCGACGGTGGTCCGAAGCCCGGTGATCTCATCGCCGATCGCTACCAGATCGAACGGTTCATCGGTCGGGGCGGGATGGCGGAGGTTTTCGCTGGACTCAACGTTCGCACGGGCAAGCGCGTCGCGCTGAAGTGGATCCGTCCGGCGCTCGCGACGACGACCGAGGCGCTGGCGCGCTTCCGGCGCGAGGCGGTCGCGGCCGGTCGCATTCACCATCCCAACGTCGTCACCGTCTTCGACGTCGTCGAGCACAAGTCGGCGACCTGGCTGGTCATGGAGCTGCTCGAGGGCGAAACGCTCTCGGAGATCCTGAATCGCGTCGAACGCATGGATGCCGAGGAAGCGGTGATGCTCCTCATCCCGGCGATGCGCGGCGTGGCGGCGGCGCACGCCCACGGCGTGGTTCACCGCGATCTCAAGCCCGACAACATTTTCATCTGCCGCTCGTCGGACGGGCCGCGCCGTGAGGCCAAGGTGCTCGACTTCGGCGTGTCCAAGCTGTCGGACGAAGCCGGCGGCGAGCAAGTCAGCATCACGGTCACCGGCAACCTGGTCGGGACCCCGACGTACATGGCGCCCGAGCAGGTGCGCGGAAACAAGGTCGTCGACCCGCGCTCCGACGTCTATTCGCTCGGCGTCGTGCTCTATCAGATGCTGGCGGGCCGGCCGCCCTTCCAGGGCCAGGTCTACTCCGCGCTGATGATCGAGATCGCGACGGCGGATCCGCCGCGGCTGCGCTCGTTCCGCCCGGATCTCTCCAGCGAACTGGAAGAGATCGTGCACCGGGCGATGGCGCGCGATCTCGATCGCCGCTTTCCCGACGTTACCAGCTTCGTCCACGCGCTCGAGAACCTGATCGGTATCGACTCGGGGCAGGTGGTGGGCCGCATGCAGGCGCTGCACAGCGAGCCGATCATGCTGCGCACGGAATCGGCGCCGCCACTGGCGCCGCAGGTGACGCCGATCGGGAACGCGGCTGTGGCGGCAGCGGCAAACCTATCGAGGGATGAGACCAATACTCTCGAGATGGCGCGGCAGCGGGGGCGCCGGATCCGGCTCGTCGCGATCTCGGTCGGCGCGGCGATCCTGATCGCATTCGGGATCAAGGTGATCGTGACCTCGCAGGCGCATCGCTCGATCGAGGCGGTAGAGGAATACCCGGTCGAGCCTCGCCACCCGCCGTCCGCGCCCGGGGTGAAGGCAGCGGGCGTGCAGGCCGCTACCTCCGTGCCCGAGCCGGCCCCGACCGCGTCGGTCACGGTTCCGGAAACGGCGGGCAATCACCCGCGGCGACTTCCGGGCGATCCGGCGGCGAACCTCGCGCAGCAGCACGGTCACATGAAGCTCTCGGTTTCAAAGTTCGAGCGAACGTCGGATGGAACCGCGGACCGGGCGAAAGATCGCGCGTCCGATCACGCCGCGGAGAAATCGTCCGAGAAGCCGGCGGCCGCGCCGACAGCGGAAGCGCCGCGGCCCGGGACCACGACGCCGCCGCCTGCTCCGACCGCGCCCGCAGCGCCTGCATCACGCGCTGGCAAGATCTCGATCGATGACTTTTGAAGCGCAATAACGTAACGTACACAGCCTTCATCGATGATTGCGAAGGCCTGGCTCGGTCGGTTGGGGTTGATCGTGACGGTGCTGGCCGCTACCGGTCGAGCACACGCTGACCCCGCACCTGCCCGGGCGGCGCAGGATCCTGCTGAGACCAGCCAGTATCGCGCCATGCTCGAAGAGGCGGTGTCCGAGTACGATGCTCACCGCTACGAAGAAGCGCGGGCGTTGTTCCGGCGCGCGCACGAGATCTCGCCCAACGCGCGCACGCTACGCGGGATCGGCATGGCCTCGTTCGAGCTGCGCGAGTACATCGAAGCGCTGCGCTCGCTCGAGGCGTCGCTGCTCGACAAGCGGCGCTCGCTGACACCCACCCAGCGCACCCAGGTCGAGGCGCTGATCGAGCGGACGCGCGCGTTCGTGGGACGCTTCTTCCTGAAGCTGTCGCCCAAGGAGACCATCGTACGCGTCGACGCCGCGCCCGCGGTCGTCGAGAGCGATGGCAGCTTGCTCCTCAGCTTCGGCCGGCACACGCTGACGGCCGAGTCGCCGGGCTCGGCGTCCGAGAGCCGCGAGATCAACGTCATCGGCGGCGAGCGGCAGGAGCTGGCGTTCCAGTTGCGTCCCGAAGCGGCGCCGGCGGTCCCCGTGAAGGTGCCGGGGAGCGGAGAAACGTCGGCGTCGTCCGGGGCCGTCTACTGGCTCGCCGGCGCCGGTGTGCTCGCGGCCGGCGCCGTCGGCGGCTTCCTCTGGTCGGCCCACGAGGGAAGCCAGCAGACAAAATGCGATCAGGCCAATGTCACGCCGGGCAGTGGCTGCGACAACAGCGGATCGATCTCGACCAACAAGCGCGTCGCGCTGGGCGTGGCGGTCGGCTCCGGCGTCGCGGCGCTCGCGCTCGGAATCATCGGAACCGTCGTCTGGTCGACCAATAGCAAGCCGGAGTCGGGGACGGCGCTCGCCTGTCTTCCCACGCCGGGGGCGGTGAACTGTGAGCTCGAGCTTCACTTCTAGTCGTAGTCGCGTCGCCGGCCGCGTCGTCGCCGGCCCCTTGCTCTGCATGACCGCGCTGGCCTTCTCCGGCGTCGCTTGCGTGAACGCCCACATCATCAGCACCGGCACCGGCGGCACCACCGGCCAGGGCGGCGCGGGTCTCACGGGCGCCGGCGGTTCAGAAACGGGCGGCGCCGCCGGCGGCGACACGGGCGCGGGGGGCAATGGCACGGGAGGCATGGCGACCGGCGGTGCCGGCGCGGGTGGGATGGTGGCCGGCGACAGCGGCGCCGGCGGCGCAATCGTCGACGCGGGCGCCGGCGGTTCGAACATCGACGCGCCTTACGATGGACCGACGGGAATTACGCCCTATGCGGCCGGCCAACTGGTCATCACCGAGATCATGGCCGACACCAACGATGTTCCCGATGATTCCGGCGAGTGGTTCGAGCTCTATAACCCGAGCACGACAGACACTTATGATCTGTTTGGCTGCGATCTTTCGGACAGCGGGAATCACGACACTGTCGCGGCTCACGTTATCGTGGCGCCAATGGCGTCTGTAACCATGGCTCGGTTCGGAACAACGGCTGGCGGTTTCCCTCCTACGTACGACTATCACACGACGCTGAAAACCGATGGATCGGGCGTGCTTGATATGACAGCCGACGTCAAATTCAGCAATGGCGGCGACAGCGTTCATCTGGCGTGCGGTCTAGCACCCATCGACAGTGTCGATTTCCACAACTGGCTCGGCACCAACATGATGGTTCCTAATGGGAAGACCTACAGTTTGGATCGGGCTCATTACTCGGCGACCGAGAATGACATCGAGGGAAATTGGTGCTTTGGGACAACCGTTTACCATTCGACCGACCGAGGGACACCGAATCAGCAAAATCCTTCGTGCGCCTGCATGGACGGCGCGACGGATGGCGGATGCGTGTTCTAGTCGCCGACCAGAAGCGCTTCGTCAGCAATGCCCTCGCTTCATGGCCAACTTGATGCGCGCCGCGATGGAAACTCCGAACTCGTCGTCGATGTCGGGGCCGGTCAAGATGATAGGTTGCTGGGTCGTCGTAAATCCAGCCGCGCTGCCGGTGTAGATGTACACTCGGCCGAGGCAATCCAGATAACCATCGTTTCCGGTAGCGACGTCAGCGTATCCGTCCCCATTGATGTCGCCAACGCCAGCAGCGTTTCCACCGCTATTGTCGGGATTGAATAAGTTTAGCGACCGAGCGTTCGAGACGCCGGCTGCGCTCCCTTGAAATATCGTATTGGCTGCAATGATATCGGCATAGCCATCGCCGTTGATGTCTCCTGCGCCCGAAACCTCGGGGCTCGCCCCGAGAATCGTCGGTTGTTGAGTCATTGAAATGCCGGGTGCGCCGCCCAGGAAAATGTAAACGTGTCCTACGTTGTCGGCGATGGCGAGATCTGCGTATCCGTCTCCGTTGACATCGCCGGCATTGGTCGCTCGTCCGAAAAAACCGCTGGGTCCTGCGGGACCAGTCAAGACGGTGGTCGCGGCTTGGCTTGATGAGATACCCCCGGGGCCACCGAGATACAGATAGGCGCGTCCTGTGTCGCTGAGTGCATTTGACGCTCCGATGACGAAGTCCGCGAAGCCATCTCCGTTGCTGTCTCCCGCCGAGGCCACCGAGTTACCGAACAGACCACCGTCGGGACTGCTCAGATCGATCCGAGAGAGAGATGAGAGACCCGACGGACTACCGAAATAGATATGTGCTCGACCAGTCCCGAGCGGGACACCCCCGCCGACGGCCGCAGCGCCGACTAAAACGTCGGCGTAACCGTCGCCGTTCAGATCGCCAGCGCTCGCAATCGTTTCTCCAAAGTTACTGCCTTGTCCGTCGGGGCCGGGAAGCATGATTGGTTGCGACGCCGCAGAAACTCCAGGTGCGCTACCAAGGTACACATATACGCTTCCAACCTGGCTCAAGTCGCTGAACGCGCCGACGATCAGATCACAATAGCCGTCGCCGTTGACGTCACCTGCGCTAGCCACTGCATACCCAAATCGACTACCTGCGGGACCGTTGAGCGTGATCGGCTGCTGCGCCGACGCTATCCCCGCGGCGCTGCCCATGTAGATGTACGCGCGGCTGACCTGGTCGCCGCCGACGACCACGTCGGCGTAGCCGTCGCCGTTGAGGTCGAGCGTCGTTCCCCAGGACGTGTTCACGGGCGCGGAGCGGGCGCCGACGTTGAACTGCCAGGTCGGCGTGGGGGTCGTGCCGGTCAGGCCGCCGGCGCGGCCAAAGGCGTGCCAGAAGACGACGCCGGGCGGCAGGTCGGCCGCGGGGGCGCCGACGGCGCCGGTGGTGTCGAAGGCGACGATCGGGTTGGTGCAGGCGCGGTCGTGGCAGATCTCGACGTGCGCGCCGTCGGTGCCGCTGGGCAGGATCCAGTGCAGCAACGGGCGGCGCGAGGTCACGGTTGCCGTCGAGAGTGGGGCGATGAGGCGCGGCGCTGCGATCTTGGTCAGATCCGGTCCGGAGTCGACTAACACGTCAACGATGGCGTCGCCTGCCGCGTCGTGGGTCGTGTCCGTCGCAACGTCGGGCCCGCTTGTCGTGTCCGTCGGACTGTCGAGCCCACTGTCGGCGCCCGCATCCAGCGCTGGTGAGCCACCAGTCCCCCGGGACCCATCCGACGGTGAGTCACCGTTCGCGCTACCGTCGCTGGCGAGGTCGATTCCGGCGTCATAGGGGACCGCCGTGTACGTCTTGCACCCGGCGGCGGTCAAAGTCACCAATCCCAACCACACCCCGAGCCCGCGCAGGAGATCACTCATTTGGGATCGGATGCTCGGCTCGCCGCCAGGCTGCGGTCAAGGGGTTCACGCGTCCTTATCGGCTCGGCGCCTTCGCGAGTTGCTCGGCTCGAGCCGGCCCTTCGCTCCCTAACCCCTCCGTGAGATCCGTCCCCCAGGGAACGTAAGGCTTCTCACTCGCGGGCGCGATTGTGATACCGTGCTGCCTCCCAATGAACTTATTCGGTGAGCGGACCGAAAAGGAGCTTCGCATGCGCGCGCGTCTTCTAGGAACGTGGGCGATCTGTGTCCTGGCGGCTTACGGTTGCGGTGGTGGCGGGAGCACGCCGCCACCGTCGCCGGACGCGCACGACGCTCCTCAGGGTGACGCCACGGCCGATCGCGGGGCGGACCAACGGACGGACGCCGCTGGTGGCGACGCGAGCGCGGACCGTGGGGACGCGGCGGACACCGGCGCATCGGACGCTCCTCGCGACGGCGCCGATGCGCGCGACGGCGGCGCGGTCGACGCGGGCATCGACGCGTCGGCGCCGACCTGCGCGGACGGAATCAAGAACAGCGATGAGACCGACATCGACTGCGGCGGCCACTGTGGCAAGTGCAGCCCGACCAAGTCCTGTCTCGTTGGCGCCGACTGCACGTTCGGCGTCTGCCGCACCAACCACACCTGTGGCGATTGCAGCCTGGCCTCGGATTGTCCGGGCACCGAGACCGAATGCGTGCACCGCTCGTGCACCGCGGGCGTCTGCGGGATGTCGCTCTCCGCCGCGGGCACGGTGCTGGTGCAGCAGACGGTGGGCGACTGCCAGAGCCGGCAGTGTGCCGCCGACGGAACGGTGAAGATGGTCGCCGACAACAGCGACATTCACGACGACCGGAACCCGTGCACGAACGATACCTGCGTCGGTGGCATCCCGATGAATGCGAATCTGCCAGCCAACAGCTCGTGCGGCGGGCTGAACCGTTGCAACACCATCGGCCAGTGCGTCGGCTGCTTGACCGAGACCGATTGTCCCGGCTCGGATACCGTCTGCCAGACGCGGACGTGCACGCAGGGGGTTTGCGGCATCACCTTCAAGGCGTCGGGCTTTGCGCTGGCCGATCCCACCGCTGGCGATTGCAAGGGCCAGCAATGCGACGGCATGGGTAACAGCGTCGCCTTCAACCTCAACACCGACCTGCCGGTCGACGGCAACCCGTGTACGACCGACGAATGCTCGGCAGGCACGCCCGCGCACCACCCAATCTCGTCGGGGACGACCTGCGGCACCGGCCTGGTCTGCGATGGCGCCAACCGCTGCGTCGCCTGTCTGTCGGCTTCGACCTGCCCGGGAACCGACACCGAGTGCCATACCCGTACCTGCATCAACGGCGCGTGCGGCATCAGCAACACCGCTGCGGGCACGGTCACGGTGGCGCAGACGGCGCGTGACTGCAAGCGCATCGAGTGCACCGGCACCGGCAGCACCTTCACTGTCCCCGATGTCACCGATCTGCCGGTCGACGGCAACCCCTGCACCAGCGACGTGTGCAATGGCGATACGCCCCAGAACCCGTCGCTCATGGCGGGCACCAACTGCGGCGGCACGAACGTGTGCGACGGCCTCGGCGCTTGCGTGGGGTGCCTCACTGCCGCGACATGCCCCGGCACCGATAGCGAATGTCACACGCGCACCTGCAGCGGTGCCCATCAATGCGGGATCATGAATGCGGCGGCCGGCAAGCCGCTCGCGATTCAAATGGCGGGCGATTGCCACCAGATCCAGTGCGACGGCGCTGGCAACATGCAGACCGTCGTCGACACCACCGACGTTCGCGTCGACGGCAACGTCTGCACGCAGGACGCGTGCACGAGCGCCGGCACGCCGATGAACCCGGCGCTGGCGCAGGGGACCAGTTGCGGCACCAACCTCATGTGCAACGGAAGCGGCCTTTGCGTCGGTTGCGTCACCGCCGCCGACTGCGGAGTCGACACGCCCTGTCTGAAGCACAGCTGCACCGCGAGCGGCCAGTGCATGGTCACTCCGGTCGCGAGCGGAACGGTTCTGACCGACCCGACGCCCGGTGACTGCAAGCGCCCCCAGTGCGACGGCGCCGGCAACGTCGCCGTCGTGGTCGACAATACCGACGTACCGGTCGACGGCAACCAGTGCACGCAGGACGTTTGCATGAGTGGTATGCCGTCGAACCCGCCTCAGCCGGCCGAGACCGCGTGCAACCAGAACGGCGGCTCGCGGTGCAACGGCATCGCCGGCGCCTCCGTCTGCGTGCAGTGCAACACGGTCAGCCAGTGCCCGGGAGGCGACAACGAGTGCCACGCGCGAACCTGCAGCGCCGCCGGGATTTGCGGCGTCGTCAATACCGCTGCGGGCACCGTGGTGTCGGACCCCGCTGGCAACTGCCAGCGCAAGCAGTGCGACAATATGGGGAATATCGCCACCGTCGCCGACCCGACCGATGTTCAGGACGACGGCACGATCTGCACCGTCGATACCTGCAACGGCACCACGCCGGTTCACATGCCGGTGGCGGCGGGCACCCTCTGCTCCGACCACCTCGGCGCGGTCTGCAACGCGACCGGCGCCTGCGTTGGCTGTAACTTCGCCACCGACTGCCCCGGCAGCGACACCGAGTGTCAGACCCGCGTCTGCGCAGCCGGCATGTGCAGCGTGATGAACACCGCCGACGGCACCGCGGTCATGGGACAGAAGGTGGGTGATTGTCTCAAGAACGTTTGTAGCGCGGGCGGCATCATTTCGGTCGCCGACGACAATGATATCTTCGTCGACGGTAAGCAGTGCACGCAGGACCTGTGCTCCGGCGGCATGGTCTCCAACCTCCCGGTCACGCCGACCGGCACCACCTGCAACCAGAACGGCGGGAAGCTGTGCGACGCGAGCGGTGCCTGCGTGCAGTGCCTGAGCAACGCTGATTGCGACACCAGCCACGACAATGCGTGCGGCAAGACCCAGTGCCTCTCGGGTGCGTGCACCCTCGTGGCCGAGAACGCCGGCACGGTGGTCGCGGACAACACCTTGGGAGATTGCCACAGCAACCAGTGCGACGGCCTGGGCAACATCTCCCCGATCGTCGACGACAACGACTTGCCCGCGAACAGCAGCGAGTGCGTGGTCGCGGCTTGCATGGGCGGCGTCTCCTCGCTCACCAACCGCCCCCACGGATACTCGTGCACGCAGAACGGCGGGCGGACCTGTGACGGCGCGGGGAGCTGCCTGTTGACCGTCAGCATCGTGCGCGTAGGAACCGGTGTAGCGGCGCTGGACAGCACGTCGACCGCGTCGTTCATTGAGGAGCACAAGCTGGACGGCACCCTGGTGGGAACTCCCGTCGCATTGCCCGCGACCGAGGGCGCGAGCCACGCATTCGGCCTCTCAGGAACCGCGACATCCGACGGTGAGTTGTCGCTGTCCGCCGACGGCCGTTACCTGATCGTTCCGGGCTACAACAGCCCCGCGGGGACCACGGGCATCGTCGGCGCGGCGTCGGCGACCGTCAGTCGTGTCGTCGCACGGATCGACGCGTCCGGCACGGTTGATACGTCGACCTTGCTCGGCTCGGTGCCCTTCTCGACTAACAACGTCAGAGGGGCCACGTCGAACGATGGCCTAGAGTTCTGGGTGGGTGGCGCCGGAGGGACCTCGGCCGGCGTCTGGTACATCACTCTCGGTCCAGCGACGACGCCTGCGCCGGTCCAGGTCTATTCCGCCGCCGCGGTCCGCTGGCTTCAGGTGATCGGCGGGCAGCTCTATGGAACGTCAGACAAGACTCCGAACGCCAACGTCTTCGCCGTAGGTAGCGGATTGCCAACGACGGCTGGCCAGGCGCTCACCTCCTTGAGCGGAATGCCGACCGCCGGCAACAGCCCGTTCGGCTTCGTCGCGTTCGATCTTGATGCGACGGTTCCAGGTATCGACACGGTCTACATTGCCGATGACGCCGCCGCCCGCGGGATTCAGAAGTGGACTGCGGTCGCCGACAGCAGTGTCCCGCCGAATATTTCCTGGTCGCTGGCCAAGACGATCAACACAGTCAACTCCGGCACGTCCCCGATTGGTTTCCGCGGGCTCACGGGTTTCCAGAGCGGATCGAGCGTCACGCTCATCGCGACGACCGGCGAGACCAACGGCAGCGTCGACCGGCTGGTCGTCATCGTCGACAGCGGAAGCGCCGTTCCGACCGGGACGGTCGTGGGCTCATCTCCGGCGAACACCACCTTCCGCGGCGTCGCCCTTTCACCTCACCTTTGATGAGAGGCGATCGGGCCTGCGGGCGCCGCGGCTCGCAAGGCTTGCCCTCTCCCTAACCCTCTCCCGCGGACGGGAGAGGGGACCGGTGCTCAGTTCGTCGGCGCGATGTCGCCGTACAAGATGCCGCGCCCGTTCGTGCCCACGTACACGCGCCCGTAGACGCGCGGGTCGCCGGTGATCTGACCCGCGGTCGGCCACAGGTGCTGGGGGTCGTCGGTGCGCGTCCAGGTCGCGGCGGCGTCGTCGGAGCGATAGATGCCGACCGCGCCGCCCACGGTGCCGAGCAGGTACAACGCTGGGTAGGTCTGGCCGGGCGCCGCCTTGCCGTAGCCGAACGCGAGCGGCGTGGTCGCCATCGATACCGCGGTGAAGGTCGCGCCCGAGTCGGTCGAGTGCAGCAGGCCGGTCGAGGTCACGATCCAGATGTCGCCCTCGATGCCGGGGAGCGCGCGCTGGCGGGTGTTCACGCCGCGGGCCAGGCCAGTGGCGGCGGTCGCCGCGAAGGTGGCGCCAGCGTCGGTGCTGACGTAGAAGCGCGGCGCGGTCGCCGCGGTGTCGTAGACGTAGAACTTGCTCGGGTTCACGCGATCCGAGAAGACCGGGCGCACCGCGCCGACGCCGGTGCTCGCGGTCCAGGTCGCGCCGTGGTCGCGCGAGACGTACAGCCCGCCCGCCACCGCCGGGGTCACGCGCGTGTTGGCGGGGATGGCCCAGACCAGTGTTGCGCCGTCGGCGGAGACCGCGATGTTGGTGATCGCGCCGGCCCCGATGGGTGGCGACGTCGCGAACTTCGCCCAGGTGGTGCCGCCGTCGGTCGACAGCGCGCCCATGGTCGTCGACGTCGTCACGTTGTTGACCGTCGCGTTGCCGCGGCCCGCGCGCGCGACGATGCTCGGCGCCAGTTCGGCGAAGTCGATGCTGTCGGTGCCGGTGAACACCGGGTTGCTGAACATGCCGCTCGCGGGCGTGGCATCGACGTCGTCGTGGCGGAAGCCGCCGATGTCGCCGACACCGCTCCACAGCGACGGGCCCGACGGCGGGCTCGACAGATCCTGCACCGCGGTCTCCTCGATGCCGACCGACCGGAAGTCCCAGTGCATCGGCATGTTCGCGGCGACCGCGCTCATGTCGTCGGAGCCCCAGATGCCCTGTCCGGTCACGTAGAGGATGCGCGACGGGTTGAAGGGATCGATCTCCACGTCGGCCATCCAACCGGTGTAGTTCGGCTTGGCCGCGTGGAAGGTCACCCAGGGAATGGTCTGGATGTCGTGCGGTGCCTGCGTCACGTTCAGCGGCATCCAGGTCGCGCCGGCGTCGGCGCTGCGGAAGATCTCGTCGCCGATGCTCCAGCGATCGAGCGTGCTGACGACCAGCGTGTCGGGGCTGGTGCCGTCGATGCTGACGCCGGCGTAACCGAACGTCGTCGAGCCCGCGGGCACGCTGGGCGTGATGGCGGTCCAGGTGCCGCTGGCGATGTCCAGCCGCTGGACCGCGCCGGTGGTCACGTTGTTCGGACCGTCGCCGTTGTTGCCGGTGCCGCCGCCGTAGGTGACGTAGAGCTTGCCGGTCGGGCTGACCGCGGCGTGGCTGGGCATCATCGTCGTCGGCTGCCCGGCGAGCGCGGTCCAGGTCGTGCCGCCGTCGCTTGAGCGGTAGATCGATGTGCCGGTGGCCCCGAGTCCGACGTAGACCGTGGTCTCACCGCCGGTGCCGCACGAGAGCGGGTCGAACACCACGAACGCGATGCCGACTGTGTTCGGCGTCGTCGCCGCGCCGGGGAACGACGTCAGGTGCGTCCAGGTCGCGGCCGAATCGGTGCTCTTCCACAGCCCCATGGTGCGCGAGCCGAAGTACAGCGTACTGCCGTGGTTGGGGTCGACCATCAGGCGCTCGCCGACCGAGCGGCCGTCGGCGTTGCCGCCCATCGGCACCATCATCGTCGTCGCGGTGAAGGTCCGCCCTTGATCGTTCGAGCGCAGGATCGCGGTGTTGGTCGAGGTGAGGTACGTCCCGGCCGCGACGTAGACCTTGTTCGCGTCCGTCGGATCGACGGCGATGCTCTCGACGCCGGCCCAGTTGGAGTTGGCGCGCGTGACCCAGTCGAGCAGTGGCACCCAACGCTTGGCGATCGCGTTCCAGCGGTAGGCGCCGCCGATGTCGGTGCGCGCGTAGACCACGTCCTTTTGCGCCGGGCTGAAGACGATGCCGCTGACGAAGCCGCCCGCGGTGATGTTGACGTTCTTCCAGAGGTACGGTCCGGTCGCGGCCGGCGGCGTGGCCGTGTCGGCGGGGGCCTGCGTCGGAGCGCCGGGCGGCGTGCAGGCGCTGGTCACCGTCGTCCCGTCGCTACCGGCGTCGGGCATGCCGACAACGCCGCCGCCGTTGCCACCGCCGGACGAGCCGCCGGTACCTGGAGGCTTGATCGATGAGCTGCCGCACCCGGCGCCGCACAGGCTGGCCAGACCAACGGCCAAGAATGCAGGCAAGAACAGCGGAACGAGCGCCGTGGCGCGCTGCGAGAAGTTAAGCACTCGACGTACCTCCAAAAGGAAAGGGCTCGAACATACTACGTGGTTCGCACGAGGCAGTGACTCCTCGACGAAAAAACGGGCCACGCCGAGAGCGATTTCAGCCCGCGTCCGACTGAAATTCCACGACGGCCAGCACCTCGATGTGCGGTGTGTGGGGCAGCATGTCGAACGGCGTCAGCGACCGCGTCGGGAAGCCGTGCGCGGCCAGCCAGCCGAGGTCGCGCGCCAGCGTCGCCGGATCGCAGCTGAGGTACAGGATGGTCCGCGGCGCGAGCCGCACGACTTCGGTGAGCACCGCGGGCGCGCAGCCCTTGCGCGGCGGGTTGAGCACGACCACGTCGGGGCAGAGGCCGGCCTGCGCCAGCTCGGCGAGGCGCGGCGCGACGTCGCCGGAGACGAAGCGCGCGTGGGCGATGCCGTTCAGCGCCGCCGACGCGGTCGCGTCGTCGACGGCTGCGCCGTTTTCCTCGATGCCGATGACCGCGAACGCACGCGGCGCCAGCGTCAGCGCGATGCCGCCCACGCCGGCGTAGGCATCGACGATGGTCTCGCGGCCGGTCAGGCGAGCGGCGCCGGCGATCGCGCGATACGCGAGCGCGGCGACGTCGCGGTTGGCCTGCAAGAACGCGCGCGGCGACAGGCGCAGACGCACGCCGTCGATCTGGTCTTCCAGCGTGGGCGCGCCCGACAACAGCAGATCTTCGGCGCCGTAGATCGCGTTGCCGCGCGACGGGTTGACGTTCTGGAGCACGCCGGTGATCTCGGGACGCGCGGCGCGCAGTGCGGCGGCGACGGCGGGGCCCTCGGCCCAGGTGCGGCGCGCAGTGATCAGCGCCACCAGGACCTCGCCGCGGTGGTTCACGCGCAGCACCACGTGGCGCAGATCACCGGTCACCGTGTGCTCGTCGTAGGGGACCACGCCGGCTTGCGCGAGCACGTCGCGCGCCACGACCGCGACGTCATCGAGCGGCGGCTCGGCAATCCGGCAGCCGCCGACGAGATCGACCATCGCGTGCGAGCGCGGCGCGTACGCGCCCAGCAAGAGCGCACCGTCACGCTCGCGCGCGCACGCCAGCTTGGATCGGTTGCGGTACCCGAGCGGGCGCGGCGCGGCGACGCACGCGGCGACCGGAACGTCGCGCAGCGCGGGCTCGGCGGCGGCGAGCGCGCGCACGCGCGCCGTCTTCCAGTTCAGCTGTTCCTCGTACGCCAGGTGCTCGAGCACGCACCCGCCGCATGGACCGTAGGCACGGCACGCCGGCGGGCGGCGGTGCGGTGACGGCGCGACGAGCTCGCGCAGCGAGGCCCACGCTTCCGGCCGATGCGGCGATCGGTGATCGATCGCGGCGACTACGGTCTCGCCGGGCAGCGCGCCCGCGACGTGCACGCGCACCGGGACGTCTTCTTCGCCTTCGCGGACCTCGCCGGTCGCGGCGCCCTCCTCGTCGAGGTCGTCGCAGGTGACGGTCACCGTCGCGCCGAGCACCGGCCCAGCGGTGGACGTCGATCGGCTCAGGTGGCACCCAGCGCCGCCGCCATCTTCGGCAGCGACACATCGTAGCGGTAGTTGATCGAGCGGTGCCCGTCGTCGAACTCCTGGTGCTCGAACGGCACGCGCAGCGCGGTCAGCCGGCTCGCGAGCACGCGCGCGCCCAGGTCCAGGCTCCACTCGTCGCGCGTGCCGGCGTCGATGAACAAGAGCGTGAGCGCCCGCAGCGCGCTCGCGTGCGCGGCGACCATCTCCACCGGATCCCAGGCTTTCCAGCGCCGCCAGATCTCCCAGTCGAGCTCGCCGGTCTCCAGATCGAACGGCAGCGCGATGCCCAGAGGCCGCGACGAGTCCGGTGAGTAACAGGCGCCGAGCGCGAGCATCATCATGGTCGTGATGTCGTCGGAGCGCTTGGCCTCGGTCGACCCGAAGTAGCGCACGAAACCTTCGACGCCACGGTGCTTGCGCAGCGTGCGCACGGTCTTGGGGATGTCGGGGATCACCGACAGCTCGAAGTAGGCATCGCCCGAGTGGCAGGCGACCGCGGAGAAGGTCGCTTCGTGGCGCATTGCCAGCACCAGCGCGCCGAAGCCGCCCGACGACTTGCCGCCGATCCCGCGCCCCGCGCGCGTGGCGAGCGTGCGGAAGCGCGCGTCGATCGCCGGGATCACCTCGTTCACGATGTGTGTCTCGTAGGCGCCGGTCGACGGCGAGTCGAGGTACTGCCCGCCGCCGAGACGCGTGAACCCGTCGGGGGCGACCACGATGACCTCGCCCATCGTGCGCTCCGCGACCAGGCGATCGAGCCGCTCGCCCAGGCCCGGCTGCCAGGGGTTGCCCTGGAACATCATCTCGCCGGTGCCGGTGTAGCCGGCGAGCCAGTAGATCACAGGATAGCGCCGCTGCGGCGACGACTGGTACGATGGCGGCAGCCAGACGGCCACGCGGCGGGTCGCTGGATCGCCGAGCGGGTTTCCTCGCAACACCTCGCTCTCGACCGTCTCGATCCTCAGCGTGCCGGGCATGCGGCGATTTTATGCTCTCGCGCGGGGTGTGTCATAGTTGGCCGCCTCCATGCTGACAATCCGTAGCCCGTTCCGCCCTGGCCGCGGCTGGCTGGTCGCGCTTCCCGTCGCGCTCGCGCTGGCCGGCTCGACCGCCGTCTCTGTCGCCGCGAATACGAAGGCCGCCGCCAAGTTCGTGGTGCCCAAGGTCGAGGTCGTCTCCTGGCAGCTGCCCAACGGCCTCAAGGTGCTGTTCCTGCCCAATCACAAGGCGCCGATCGCGACGGTCCAGGTCTTCTATCACGTGGGTTCCAAGGACGAGCACGTCGGCATCCGCGGCGTGGCCCACATGTTCGAGCACATGATGTTCAAGGGCACCGAGCACGTGCCGCCCGAGGAGCACGCGCGCCTGCTCAAGGAGGTCGGGGGGCAGGTCAACGCCTTCACGACCGAGGACCTGACGGCGTATCACGACACCGTTCCGCCGTCGTACGTCGGGTTCGCGATGCAGCTCGAGGCGGAGCGCATGCGCTCGCTCAAGCTCTTCCCGGCGATCATCGACTCCGAGCGCAAGGTCGTCGAGGAAGAGAAGCGCCTGCGCATCGACAACAACCCCATCGGGAAGGCCATCGAGCGCTTCCGCGCGCTGGCGTTCACCAAGCACCCGTACAACTGGACGGCGATCGGGACTATCGAGGACCTCGACAAGGTGACGCCCGAGGATTGCCAGAAGTTCTATGACACCTACTACCAGCCCAACAACGCAACGCTGATCGTGGTCGGCGACGTGAAGGAGGACGAGGTGCGTAGTCTGGCCGACAAGTACTTCGGCCCGATCCCGCGCGGCGCGGAGCCCCCGCGCAACTACGTCGAGGAGCCGCCGCAGACGGCAACGCGCAGCGAGAACATGGCGATCGAGGTGCAGGTGCCGGTGGTCGTCGGCGGCTACCACATCCCGCGCGCCGCCGATCCCGACACCGCGCCGCTCGAGGTGCTGGCGGCGATCCTGTCCGGCGGGGAGTCGTCGCGCATGCACCAGCGGCTGGTGCGCAAGGACCACCTGGCGATCGCGGCCGGCGGCGTCACCGAGAGCATGGAGTATCCCGGTCTCTTCATCGTGTTCGCGGCGCATCTGCCCGGCGTCGACCAGACCAAGGTGAAGGAGGCGCTGCTCGACGAGATCCGGCGCGTGCGCACCGAGGTGGTGAGCGCGCACGAGCTCGAGCAGGCGAAGAACCAGCTCGCGGCCGGCTACATCTTCGGCTTGCAGGGCGTCGACGGTATCGCCCAGCAGCTGGGCCAGTACCAGTACGTGTACGGCGACTGGCGCGAGTTCATCAAGGGCGCGAGCCGCTACCTGGGCGTCGACGCCGCCGCCGTCAAGCGTGTGGCCGCCAAGTACCTCGTCGACACCAACCTCACGCTGGTGACCTTGCAGCCGGTGAAGGGAGGCGCGCCATGAAGAAGCGCACGACGGATGTCGCCAAGGTTTCGTGGGCGTCGGCGTGGGCGGTACCGCTGGCCCTCGCGCTCGCGGCCTGCGCGAGCGCGCCGCCGGCGGGCAAGAAGCCGGCGGCCAACGTGTCGTCGATCGACGTGCAGTACGAGCCGGTCGAGAAGGCGCCGGCGCCGGCAGCGTCGGCCGCCGCGCCGGCAGCTCCGGGCGCGCCCGCGCCGATGCCCGACTTCTGGAAGAACCGCACCGACCTCATCAAGGCGCCGCCACCGCCGACGCCGGCCGAGCTGAGCCTGCCCAAGGTCGATCGCTGGCAGCTCAAGAACGGGCTCGAGGTGCTGGTCATCGCGCGCCACGATCTGCCGGCCGTCAGCTTCAGCATCGCGGTCAAGGCCGGCGGCTACGACGAGGAAAAGGGCAAGACGCTGGGCGTGGCCGACTTCACGGCCAGCATGCTGCGCAAGGGGACCAAGGCGCGCAGCGCCGATCAGATCTCGGGCGCGATCGACTTCGTGGGCGGCTCGCTCGACACGCAGTCGAGCTCGGAGAGCTCGCTGGCCGCCTGCTCGGTGCTGTCCAAGGACGCGCGCCTGTGCACAGATTTACTGTCGGACATCCTGTTGCACCCGACGTTCCCCGAGGCCGAGATGCGCGAGGTCCGCGATCAGCTGCTGGCCGCGCTCGCCGGGCGCTACGACAACCCGCACGAGCTGGCGAGCGAGCACTTCGACAACCTGCTCTTCGGTGAGAAGAACCCCGACGGCTGGGTGCTCATGCCCGAGGACGTGCAGAAGATCAGCCGCGCCGATCTCCAGAGCTTCTGGAAGACTTACTACCGGCCCAACAACGCGATCCTGGCGGTCGCGGGCGATGTCGATCCGGCCAAGCTGCGCGGCGAGCTGGAGAAGGCGTTCGGCGCCTGGGAAAAGGCCGACGTACCCGTGCGCGCCGAGCCCAAGGTCCCGGCGCTGAACGCGACGCGCATCCTGCTGGTCGATCGTCCCGACTTGACCCAGGCGACGTTGTTCTTCGGACACCCCGGCATCAAGCACGTCGACCCCGACTGGTACGCGGTCACGCTGATGAACTACGTGCTCGGCGGCTCCGACTTCTCGTCGCGCTTGATGACCGAGGTGCGGTCCAAGCGCGGCCTCACTTACGGCATCGGCTCGTCGTTCGGCGCGTCGCTGTACCAGGGCGCGTTTCGCGTCTCGGCCTCGACGAAGAACGCCAGCGTGTGGGACGCGCTGGTGGCGTCGGTCGCAGAGCTCCGGCGCATGAAGGCCGAGGGACCGTCGGAGGAGGAGATCGCCAAGGCCAAGGGCTACTATGCCGGCAGCTATCCGTTCAAGTTGCAGGGCGCGGGCGAGATCGCCGGCAGCATCGTCGCCGCTGAGCTGCATGGCCTGGACGTCTCATACGTGAGGGATTTCCCGTTGCGCCTCGGCGCGGTCAGCACTGCGATGGCCAAGGCGGCGGCGGGAAAGTGGCTGCAGCCCGACGCGCTGTGGGTGGTGATCGTCGGCCGCGCCGCCGACATCGAGCCCCAGATCGCGAAGAGCGGCCTGCCTTACGAGCGCATCGACTTCAAGGCGCCGATCAGCTACGGCGCGCGTAATCGGATCCGGCGCCAGCAGGAGCGGGAGGCTCACCCGGTTCTGCCGGCGCCGAAATGATCGACGGCGCCGGTAAGCCGCGCAGCGCGAACGCGCGCGCGGCGAACGCGAGCGCGTAACCCGAGATCACGTCGGCGATGAAGTGCTGCTTGGTGGTCAGCGTCGACAGCGCGAGGATCGCCGCGATGACGATGGTGAGCGCGCCCAGGCGCGGGCGGTCGCGATAGAGGATGAACGCCAGCGTCGACGTCTGCGCGACGTGCAGCGAGGGGAAGACGTTGCCGGGCCGATCGACCCGCTGCACCAGCGCCATGAACGCGGTCGAGATGTCACGGTAGGGCGGGTGCAGCACCGGGCGCGGATATTCGGCGCCGATGGTCAGGTGGCAGATCGCGCCGACGAACATCACCAGCGCCACGGCCTTGAGCGCGCGGTTGAAGAGCTCGCGCGAGCGAAAGCCCGAGATGCAGATGATGAAGACCGCCGCGTAGAAGGGCAGATAGAACCACGACGTCCAGGTCCAGAACGGGATCGCGTCGTCGAGGCGCGTGCGCAGCAGCTCGGTCGAGCGGTGCAGCTCCAGGTGGCCGATGCCGAAGTAGAACAGCGACTGGATCACCGCCGCCGTCAGGCCCAGCGTCCACTTGTAACGGCTGCTGGCGATCCGATCGCTACCCACGATTGGGTTCGTATCATAACCTGCCGACCGCGAATTTGAGGTAACTGCCCTCGGGAAAAAACGGCGCGACCGGGTGATCGGCGGCGGCGCCGTGCATCTCGTCGAGCTCGAAGCGGCGGCCGGCGTCGGCCGCGCCCTCGACGATGGTGCGCTCGAACGCCTCGGCGCCGACGTGGCTCGAGCACGAGGCGGCGCAGAGGATGCCGCCGCGCGCGGTCACCGTCGCACATAGCCGGTGCAGCCGGCGATAGGCGCCCAGCGCGGCCGGCAGCGCCTTGCGGCTGGGCGCGAAGCTCGGCGGGTCGGAGATCACCAGATCGTACGAAATCCGGTCACCGATTGCGCGCTCGAGGAACGCGAAAGCGTCGGCAGCGTGCAGCTCGGCGGCTTCCAGCGGCAGGTGGTTACGCTCGAAGTTGTGGCGCGCCGATTGGATCGCCTCGCGCGCCATGTCCACGGTCGTGGTGTGCGCCGCGCCGCCGGCCGCGGCGTAGATCGAGAAGCCGCCGGTGTAGCCGAACAGGTTGAGCACGCGACGCCCGCGCGCCAGCGCGCGCACCCGCGCCCGGTTGTCGCGCTGGTCGAGGAAGAGGCCCCCCTTCTGACCGTGCGCGAGATCGACGCCGAAGAGCAGCCCGTTCTCGCGCACCTCGATCTCGGCATCGGGCAGCGCGCCGGCGAGCGCGTGCGCCACCTCGCCGTCGCCGCGCTTGCCGCGCTCGATCACCGACGTCACCGCGATGCCACGCGCGCGGGCGGCGGCGCCGAGCCGAGCGGGCAGGTCCGCCCGCTCAAGGTAGAATGCGCGCGCGCCGCCACCGTCGAAGCGGACCGAGATCGCGTCGCCGTAGAGATCGGCGTGGATCCCGGGCAGGCGGTCGGCCTCGCCGTGGATCAGCCGGAATGTGTCGGTCTCGGCGCGGTCGATGAACGCCAGGCGGCGGTCGATGGCTTCGGCGACGCGCGCTTCGACGAGCTCGGCCCCGTCGTCGTCTGCACCGCGCCCTGCGGTCGTCTCGAGCACGCGCACCGCGATCGCCGAGCGCGTGTCCCAGAACCCGCGCGCCAGGGGCTGGCCGTCGGGCGCGGTCACCATGACCGGCGCGCCGTCCGCCAGCGCGGGCGGCGTGCGGAGCGCGTCGCGAAAAATCCAGGGATGGCCGCGCCGGATCGAGCGCGCCAGGTTCTTCGCCAGCACGACCCGGCCCGCCCCCGGCGGAGGAGGCGACAACGACGGCGCGCGTTTCACGCCTGCGATTTCGGCGGACGATCCGAGATGGGCACGTTGCTGACGACCGCGGGCCGTTCCAGCGTCGAGACCGCCTTGGCGCAGGCGAGCACGCGCACGCCGGCGGGGAACGCGATCTCGATCTTGCCGGGGCCCGGCGTCCCTGTGACCACGCCGGTGCCGAACGCCGGGTGAGTGAGCCGCTCGCCGGCGCTGAAGCCCTCCTTGACGGTGTAGGGGCGCGGCGGCTTCGACGGATCGAACGGCGGGATCACCGGCTGCGGCGTCTCGGCCCCGCGCCGCACGTAGCGGCGCGGCGACGACGAGCGCTTTCCATCACGGCTGGCGGCCGGTGCCGCTGCGTCCGCCCCGTCGGGTTTCTCGGTGCGATACCCGTGGTGCCCGCCGCAGCGTTTGCACACGACCTTGGCGATGCGATCGCCCATCTTGGCCATCACCACGTGCCACACCTGGCCGCAACGCCCACAGAGTGCCTCGATGTCCTCGCCCACTGCCGGAGTCGCCATCAATTTCGCCTTTCGATAACTTGGCAACGACGGGCTCCGGCGGGGGACCCGCCTACGCCCAACGCGTCTTCGTCCAAATCAGACATATCCAGGGTCCCGATATTCGCCGAACCGCTCGCGGAAGACCTGGCAAATCTCGCCGAGAGTCGCCTCTTTCTTGACTGCTTCCAGCACGGCGTCCATGACGTTGTCGTTGCCGTCACAGGCGCGCCGTACGCCATCCAGCCCGGCGCGCGCCGCCAGCTCGCTGCGCCGCTCGCGCAGCGCGCGGATGCGACGGACCTGCTCGCGCTCGGGCTCGAGATCGATCTTCAGCGTGGGCGGGCTTTCTTGCTTGTCGGTCACGTGACGATTGACGCCGACCACCACGCGCTCGCCGCTGTCGACCTGGCGCTGGAACGCGTACGCTGATGCCGCGATCTCGCGCTGCGGGAAGCCCTCTTCCACGGCGCGTACGATGCCGCCCATGCCGTCGATCTTCTCGATGATCGCCAGCGCCTCGGCCTCCATGCGATCGGTGAGCGACTCGACGAAATAGCTGCCGCCCAGCGGGTCGGCCACCGCAGGGATGCCCGACTCCTCGGCGAGGATCTGCTGGGTGCGCAGCGCCAGCGTCGCCGCATTCTCGGTCGGCAGCGCGTAGGTCTCGTCGAAGCTGTTGGTGTGCAGCGACTGCGTGCCGCCCATGATCGCCGCCATCGCCTGGATCGTGGTGCGCACGACGTTGTTCAGCGGCTGCTGGGCCATCAGCGACACGCCCGCGGTCTGCGCGTGCGCCCGCAACAGCCAGGAGCGCGGGTTCTGCGCCTTGAAGCGATCGCGCATCAGCCGCGCCCAGATGCGACGCGCGGCCCGGAGCTTCGCGACCTCTTCGAAGAAGTCGTTGTGCACGTCCCAGAAGAACGAGAGTCGCGGCGCGAAGGCGTCGACCGGCAGCCCGGCCTCGAGCCCCAGCTCGACGTAGCCGATGCCGTCGGCGAGCGTGAACGCCAGCTCCTGCACCGCGGTCGCGCCCGCCTCGCGGATGTGGTACCCGCTGATGCTGATGGTGTTCCACAGCGGCATGCGCGCCGTGCAGTGCACCAGCATGTCGCGGATGATGCGCATGTGCGGCCGGATGCCGCAGATCCACTCCTTCTGCGCGATGAACTCCTTGAGCATGTCGTTCTGGATCGTGCCCGCCAGCCGCTCGGCGGCGATGCCGC
>Ga0265342_10000741_pt1 | contig 33577 bp, 27 predicted proteins | sample 4CB327metaG_FD_203125 | JGI IMG/M metagenome (GOLD analysis project Ga0265342, IMG submission 203125) | Rhizosphere microbial communities from Carex aquatilis grown in University of Washington, Seatle, WA, United States - 4-CB3-27 metaG | ecosystem: Host-associated > Plants > Roots >... | reverse complement strand
ACCCAAACTCATTAGTAATGGATCACTTCGGGGAGCTCCCAACACTTCCCCCGCAGGGCCCTGGCCGAGAGAATTTGATTCGCTAATGCGAAAAAATCAGTGGGGCTTTTAAGGTCCACGAGCAACTAGGCCTCTGCTGCTTCAAGTGGGTGGCGAGACGTTCAACGTTCTTTTATAGCGAAGAATGCGCCAGGGGGCGTTGCGCCCCCTGGCGATACAAGCGAATCCCTACTTCGTCTTCTTGGTGGTGGCTGCACTCTTGTGGCCTGCCGGAGTTTTCGTACTCAGCAGAGTCAATGAGTCCGCAGCATTGAAGGGGAACTGGCGAACTGATTGCTGACCCGTAGTGCTCAGGACGACATCTACGCGCCGGTTTTGAGCCCACACAATGGTGGACAGGTTACGCGTAAATTTCTGACGTTCCGCCGGAGTCAGGTCAGAATTCTGATCGACCATTTCCTTAACCTGATCTGCTGAAAGGTTTTCTTCCTTACCGACAGCACGCGTTTCGATGCTGGACTCAGCGATTCCCTGTTCAACCAGGAACTGCTTGGTCCGAGAAACTCGGCGATCTGAGAGCGCTTGATTGTACTCAGATGATCCGCGCGAATCAGCATGTCCGATGAGTGTGAGTTTCGCATCTGGTTTGAATTGGAGGTATTGCTTGAAATCACTTGCCAAAGTAGTAAGTGTCCCTTCCTGACTAGTCACGAGGCCTCCATTGGGGTTTGCGGCCTTCGGCAAATCTGTTGGGAAGAAGACGCTATGCAATGCAAGCCGAGCTTCAAGCTGCACCTGCTGCGGTGACGGAGCGGGGGGTGGTGGCGGAGGCGGAGCCACAATAGTCAAGCTTGTATCCGCGCTGGCACTGTGTCCCTTGTCGTCCGCTACCTTACCGGTAATGCCTACCGCTCCGGTGGGAGCTCCAGCAGAGGAATACTGAGCGGTTGTCCCGCTGCCTGTTACGGTTCCGGCGGTCGTGGTGTAGCTATAAGTGAGCGGCCGGTTTTGCGGGCTCGTGCCTGCGCAGTTGACTGTGGCCGAATCACCCGGCTTGATAGTAGTGGGAGTGACCGAACAGCTGATCGTCGGCGGTTCGAAAGTCTTCACCGTAAAGTTTGAGGAGCAATCAGCAGACTGCCCTGGTTTCAGACCTTCTTTACCTGACTTTCCTTCCTTGACGTCGCCTTTCACGGAGTAGTTGCCGGGATCGAGCGAGGCGGTCTGGATGGTAGTAGTAGTCCCGCTGCCCGATGCCCCACTTCCACTCCACGAGTAGATCGCGTTCAGCTTGGGATCGAGGCTTCCGGCTGTCGCTGTAACAGTAATCGGCTCGCCAGGAAATACGGAGGTCGGACTGGCAGAGCAGGCCAAGGTAACCGGTGGCGGCGGAAGGATAGTACCTGCGTGAACCACAAAACCGGTGCTGAGTCTGGCAGCATTGATGTTTGCGCGGCCACCCGGAGGCGTCGGGCCTGGGCCAAAATTCGCATGGGTGTATTGGAAATCGGCCTGAAATAGGCGGAAGGCAAAACGATGGTTTAGGAATGGCAACTCGTAGTCCATACCGCCACCAACCGTCAATTGAGGTCCCCACTTGGGACCTTGAGAGGTGGGACCAGTTACATCCGCACCACCCACTAATCCGTGAACGAAGGGGGTGATGTTATCGGTTGGGAATCGACCAATTAGGCCACCGCCGACGGTTTGGAAACCGTCGTTGTTGCCGCGTGTGCCGACGTAACCGCCGTTCGGGTTTTCTGTGCCCCACTCGTGGAAGCCGTACTCAACCTGCACGCCCGCGAATTTGTTGAAGAAATACGCGCCGCTGAACAGGCCGCCGACATTGATTGCCTTGTAGCTGCCCGTAAGCGTGCCACCACTCGGGGTTGGCGTAGTCACACTACCCTTAGGCGCGAGGTAGCTGTAGCCGGCAAAAATGTCCCATTTCGAGAGGCTGCCCGCCGAAGCCGATTTGCCGCTGGACTGTGCCGGCGAAATTACTGGAATTAACGCTGCCAGAGCAATGACGAAAACCGCGCTCAGAGACTTGATTGAACGGGAATACATGCGAAGATCCTCCGTTTGAAAAACTTGTGTAGGGTCGAAAGTGAGAAGCTTAAGAACCAGTTCCGAGCTCCCATACGCAGTAACTTTGTGGCAGCCACGGTGGTCCAGCGGACCTTATGGCATGCAACATGCTACCGTACGGCACACGCAGCCTGGCCACGTTTTCTGTAATAGCTTCCGACAAGGTACTCATAGTGTGAATCACTTGCATGCAGGAGCCGCATCAATTGAAGATATCTGGGGAACAAAAGTAATCAGGCTTTAGATTTGTGGGCGGGCCTATTCGGCCGCTACTCCAAGTTGAGTGTTTTCTTTAGGCTACCCTTCTCCCGCTGAATCTTCTCCTGCAGAAGAGTGATGGCATAAATGAGCTGCTCCGGGCGCGGCGGACATCCAGGTACGTAAACGTCCACTGGAATCACCTGGTTAACCCCTTGAACAAGTGCATAGTTCTGAAAGACGCCGCCAGAAGTGGCACAGGCACCCATGGAAATAACCCATTTTGGCTCCGGCATTTGATCGTAGAGCCGCCGGATTACGGGGGCCATTTTTTGCGAAACCCGACCGGCAATGACCATCAGATCGGCTTGCCGCGGAGAAGGCCGGAAGACCTCTGCGCCGAAGCGCGCTACATCAAATCGTGACGCTCCCATCGACATCATTTCGATGGCGCAGCAGGCCAGACCGAAGGTCATGGGCCAAACCGAATTTTTGCGAATCCAGTTGACGGCATAGTCGAGCGAGGTGAGGAATACTCCCTCCGGCTCCTCGATGCCATAGGTGGCTTCAAAAACTTTGCCGCGGTTCTTTGCGCTACTATCGAGCGCCCCAAACAGGTAACGATCTCGCTCAGCCGAAACAGCCATGCTTTTACTATAACGCGCTTCCGATTTGAACGTCAGAAACGGCGCGTCACAAACGGTGAACGCTGCGGAAACAGGCACACGCTGCCAAACGGCAAGGTGTTGCCTGATTCCGAAGAAATGCATAGGACCCAACGGTGCAGGCATACCTTATCCGGCAGGTGCATCCGTGGAGGCTTATGGAATTTTGCAAGATCTCAATGGTCGCGCGCCGAGCCGTCGACTGCATCCCACATTTCCGGAAATTTCCATTCCGGGATGCCGCGCTCGTTATCAATGAGGTTGTCATCGAGCTCGATGCCGAGCCCTGGCCCGTCCAGATTGCCCTTCAGGATGATGTTGCCTTCGGTCATCACGAATGGCTTCTTAATGTAGCTCTTCCCCATTGGGCTGCGATCAATATTGGGTGGCCCTCCCTTCACCGCTTGCAGCGAAGGAACCTCATGCGCGAGGAAGTTTGGAATCGACGCGGCCACATGCATTGAGGCGGCGAAGCCCACCACACCTTCCTTCGAGTGCGGCAGCATATCGGCGTAAAAGGCCTCCGCGAGTGTGGCCACAGCCTTCAGCTCGGTGATGCCGCCCACGTGCGTCACGTCGGGCTGAAGCAGTTGCGCCGCGCCCGCTGTCAGCAGGTCGCGGAACTGCCACTTGGTCACCATGCGCTCGCCTGTAGCGAAAGGAAATGTCGTCTTCTTTGCCATTTCCGCCATCAATGGCAGGTTCTGGAACTGGATCGGCTCCTCATAGAACCAGGGGCGGAATTGCTCGAGGGCCTTGATGATTTCCATTGCGGCGGCCGGCTCATGCTCGCCGTGCATCTCGATGCCCAGGTCGAAGTCGGGACCAACGAGTTCGCGGATCGCTTTTACTTTTTCCACAAAGCCGTCGATGTAGTAGGGGCTCTCGGACGAGCGGGACAACCGGCCTCGTGTGGCCGATACGCTGGTCTTCATCGACTTATAACCTTCGGCGAGCACGTGGGTTTTTGTTTGTTCCACGCTCTCGGCCTGGCCGTAGCACTTGATACGGTCGCGCGTGGGGCCTCCCAGCAGGTCATAGATCGGAACCCCCAGGGCCTTGCCCTTGATGTCCCACATCGCTATATCCACCGCGCCCAGCGCGGAGGTGAGGACGATGTCCCCGCGATAGAACGCGTGCCGGTAAATCGCCTGCCAATGGTGGGCCGGCCGGCGCGCGTCCTTGCCGATGAGGTAGGGCTCGATCTCCTTGATGGCGGCAACCACAGTGGGAATGCGGCCCTCTACGGTGCCCTCTCCAATACCGGTGATGCCAGCCTCTGTGTGCATCTTCACAAAGATGCTGCGCAGCGAGTTGACCGGAATGATCTCGAGTCCGGTTATCTTGATCTCGTCGCGCGGGTCGGCCAAAGCGCAGGCGTGGTTCACCGGCTGAGCGGCAAGGTTGCGCTCGCTCGCGAGCAGGCCGCCCAAGCCCATGGCGGCGGTTTTCATCCAGGTACGGCGTGAGTGAGTCATCAACGATCCCTCCGGGGAGATTGCTAGGAAACCCTATCATCTGCGCGGTGACTGTGTCAGCCTGCATTACCCCGTTTGTTAGGCGGGCGCGAGCGCTGGCATTGCAAGTACAGGGTCGGACTGCTCGCCGGGCTTCAGACGCGTAAGGGTCATTACTGTGATGTCGTCCGCTTGGCCAAACTGCTGGGCGGTGTGAGCGATCTGGTCTGCAGTTTGATTTGAGATGGCGCGGGTTCGGTCGAAGCCGAAAAGATCGCCGGTTGAACTCCGCGCTTCAACGACGCCGTCAGAGATGAGGGTGAGTGTATCGCTGTGCGCGAGGGTGAAGGAGAGTTGCTGGTAGCCATTGGTGGTCTGAGTGTTGATACCGAGGGGCAGACCCGGGTGGATGGGAAGTTCTTCGCCGCGGAGATAGGGGGCAAGGTGGCCGGCGTTGGCTAATGTGACGTGTCCGTCGGGGGCGAAGTCAGCACAGAGGCAGGTGGCAAGACCGCCGACGCCGGTTCTCAGAAGCACTTTATTCAGATGAGCGAGGAGGTCAGCGGGGGAATCGGCGTCGCGCTCCGCACCGGCTCCAAGCAAGAGCGTAGCTGTCATGGCGGCTGCACTTCCTTTGCCGCTGACATCGCCAAGCAGAATACGCTGCCGTCCGTCTTTGAGTACGCAGCAGAGGTAAAAGTCGCCCCCGACATCGCGCATGGGACGGAATGCGACTTCGATCTGCAGACCGGGGGCGCAGTCCAGCGCGGCGGGGGCGAGCATCCGCTGGATTTGGCTGGCCGCCTGCATTTCGCCGGCGAGGAGAGCTCTTTCTTGCGTCACCTGGCGCTGATCGCGGAAGAGCAGCCACAGCAAAGCTACCAACACACATGTAGTCACAAATGCCCGTACGTCCAGCATTTCAATCCGCCACACAGCAAAGAAATTCGGCAGACCCAGCAGTGGATTATTCGTGAATTGCACAATAAACCACACCAGTTCGGCCACACCCCACAACAGGCACAAGGCAGCCAGCGGGCGACGGGCAATCCCGGTGTATGGCCAAAATGCCACGAACGGTGCCGCCGCAATCGCTAGAAAGGAAATCAACGAGAGATTTGTGCGCAAGCTAGCATCACGGATCAAACGGTAAATCACGAACGCCTGGTCAGCCGGGAAAAACAGCGTGATCCACTGGCAGAAGTATTGCAAGGTTATGATTGCCAGGGGCACCCAGTAAAAACGGGGCATTCGGCGCCGCGCCAACGCGAAGAAGAATAGAACAGTCGCGAAAGAGGCCGTAATGTTCCCCGCAGAAGCCACGACAAGGTTAATTGTTGACGAGTAGTCCGCCTGGGCCGCCGCGCAGAATGCAGACACCCGGAGCATCGCCATGGTTAGGCAAAGGATGCTTAGGTATAGAAGCTCGGAATGGCTGCGATCGTAGTAATAGAGGCCCAGCAGCATGAGCCCAACTACTCCAATCAAGAAATAGCAGCTTGTGTTGATCAGTAATTTGGAAGTCTCTGCCAACACTACGGCAGCACGTTCTGCATTCAGCGCATCCAGGTCTCCCGCACGGATTTTTGGAAAGTCCATGGTGGGCCCAAGGTTATTAGGCCCATGGAATCGATAAGTGATTCTCAATGCGACTGTCCAGGGCATCTGTCCCAATGCGGCTGTGTTGACTGGAAATTGCCGGATCACATTCATGGAAAAAACGCCGGTGCGTACATTTCCTGCGCCACCAATCGCCTGTCCATTCAAGAAAAGCTCGTGGGCGGCATCGAGGGTAATTTGAATGGCGGGATGCGCTGCAGTCCTGAGAGAACTTAAGTCGGCACCGCAGCGCACCCAGATGTGCGCCTGCTCGGGCGTGATCTTCCATTGGAGGTCCGTGTGCCAACCGCTTTCGTCAAGCGCGGGTGCGGCCCAGGAGGGGTCATCGCCAGCGCGCCAGACACAATGTTGTGGCGCAATCGTGATGACAGACTGCGCCGGTGCCAGTAGGGGAAGGATCGCGAACAAAACCCAGACTGCCTTGTTCATCGAGTGACCTCGCTGGGGAATTGCCTAGGCGAACAGAGGTGAAGGCGGGGATGTTCGCTTTCTTGAGTATTATGCCTGCGCCGATAGAGGTGAGGCGATCACTTCTTTCCACTCGCCTCGGTTAGGCCCGACCGACGGGACAGAGTCGAGTCGCTTTTGACGAACACAGATTGCTATTCGCAGGGCGACTGGGCTGGCCGCAGCGCCTTTGGCGCCTTCCAGCCTTCAGGAAGCCAGAGCGTGATCTCGAATTGCAGTGAATGGAGCTCACCGTAAGGCGTGGGCGATGTGGTCGCCACAATTGTGTGGGGAGTATTGCGCTGCTGAAGAGCCCAGTTCTGTGCATAGGGCATCGCGTTGGCGGTACCCGGCGTCAGGCGCGCATCTACGATGCGAAACTGCCCGGCCGCAGATTGCGCAAGCAAATTCGACAGACTCTTCGACGCGGCATTGAGGTCGCCCGCATTTTTCGATCCTTTGACCTGCTCAACCGTTTTTTGGCCGTGCCGGGTCGCGTCTGGTTTGCTGCGGAGTTCAAAGTACAGTTTCTGCGCTTTGCGAAACAAAGCCGGATTTGTAAAGAACCGAAATGACCGTGGGTTCCAGCCGATGGCGTCCTGCGCACGAATGCCAAAAGTGGTTCCAACCTCGCGCTGGCTGATGGATTCGTACGGCGGAGTCGCGAGCAAAAGCGCATCTGGAAATCCGGCACCGCCGGCGCGATCAACCGCAAGATCCCAGCCTGAGTAGTCCCTTATTGGTACCACCCGGAATACCCAACCCTGCCCGAAAGACTGGCTCCATTCGCGACCGGCATCGACCGTTCCGCGCATCACCACGCGCTGGCACCGGCCGGAAGGTGCCGCAATGCTCTGAATGGGCGCCAGGAAGGCGAAGCCCAAAACCATCAGGCCTGCGGCGCAAAACTCTTTCACCGTCAATTCAGTCGCCCTCCTTCGCAGCTTTATAATCATAAGTCCAATAAGGAATCCATGAAGATAAACAAAATAGCTTGCGCGATCGACCCGCTTTCCTGAGAATGGATGAAACGAAAAATCCAGCTTCATTACCACGCAAATGCCATCGCAGTTCCGGCACTGGTTGGACGCACGAGAGACGTTGCGGCATCCACGGAGGTGCCTGCCGGCTTGGGTTTTGATGCAAACCATTTGCCTTTTCGTCGCCTTACAAAACTGCAGTTCAGGAGTAGAAGACCATGCGTCGTCCCGTTGCTCGATTTGTACTTCTTGCATTTCTGCTGGCCATGCCTTTGGCGCTGATGGCGCAGGCGCCGGATTCGGCTCCGGCGACACAGGCACAAATTGCCGCTCTCCAGCAGGAAGTAACGGCTGCTCGCTCTGCGGGCGATAACGCATGGGTGTTGATTTCGGCGGCGCTGGTGCTCTTGATGACCGCCCCAGGTTTGACACTTTTCTATGGCGGGCTGGTCAGGCGCAAAAACATCCTGGGCACCATGATGCAGAGTTTCGCGATGATGGGGCTCGTGACAGTGCTTTGGGCCACTATCGGTTACTCGCTGGCATTCGGACACGGCAACGGATTTATCGGCGGCTTTGAGCATGTGTTTCTGCGCGGAGTGGGTTTGACGCCCAACACCGATTACGCGGCCACGATTCCCGAACAGACGTTCATGGTTTATCAGCTGATGTTCGCCATTATTACTCCCGCGCTGATTACCGGTGCATTCGCGGAGCGCGTCAAGTTTGGTGCGATGGCAGTTTTTCTTTCATTGTGGTCGCTGCTGATCTACTGCCCGATGGCTCATATGATCTGGGGAGTTGGCGGCATCCTGAATGTAACGGGCGGACGCTGGCCCTGCCTTGATTTCGCGGGCGGCACCGTTGTGCACATTACAAGTGGAGTTTCAGCGCTGGTGGCTGCTATTTATCTGGGCAAGCGCTCCGGCTATCCGCATACTTCCATGACGCCGCATTCCATGGTTCTGAGTTTTATTGGAGCCAGCCTTTTGTGGGTGGGATGGTTTGGATTTAATGCGGGCAGCGCGCTTTCAGCCAGTCCGCTGGCCACTTCCGCGTTCATCAACACGCAGTTTGCCGCAGCCGCGGCGGCACTCAGTTGGACGCTGGTGGAATGGCTGCAGAACGGAAAGCCTACCGCGCTGGGAGCCATCTCCGGCGCCGTAGCTGGATTGGCTACGATTACTCAGGCTTCCGGCTACGTTCAGCCAATGTCCTCCATTTGGATTGGTCTGGCGGCTGGAACCGTGTGCTGCCTGATGGTGTTCAAGGTAAAAAAATATTTTGGCTATGACGACTCTCTTGATGCCTTTGGCGTTCACGGCATGGGCGGGACCATGGGCGCTCTGTTTACGGGGCTCCTGGCATCAGCAACCATTAACCCTGTATTCGGCAAAGACGCAGCAGGCAACCTGGTCGCTACCGGAGCAATCGACGGAAACTGGCACCAGATTTACAACCAGACCGTGGCTATGGGTACGGGCTGGTCGCTCGCAATCGTCGGAACACTTACCCTGCTTTGGCTGGTAGACAAGACGATGGGGTTGCGACTTTCCACAGCAGACGAACAAGCAGGACTGGACCTCTCGCAACACGGCGAGGAAGGGTACGAGTTCAATTCTTAGCGAGTCCTGCGCAATCGGCAACCGCAACTCTTATGCCCCATCAACCCGTAACTGGAAGGAAAAGGTAAATGCTCAAAATTGAAGCGATCATTCAACCCGCCAAGCTCGATGACGTGAAGAACGCGCTCATCGAAGCAGGAATCGACGGAATTACAATTCTGGAGGCACGCGGCCACGGGCGCCAGAAGGGGCACTCGGAGTTTTATCGCGGCCGGGAATACACGATTGACCTCAACCCCAAGGTCAAGCTGGAGATGGTAATTCACGACGAGCTGAAGGATAAGGCGATCGAAGCGATTTTAAGCACCGCGCGCACCGGCAGAATTGGCGACGGCAAGATCTTCGTCAGTCGGATTGATGACGCCATCCGCATTCGCAACGATGAGCGCGGCGAGTCGGCTATTTAGCTGCAATCGTGGTTGAATCTTCCCTGTTCAAGCGCCCGTCACGACTGGCCAGTGGCGCTTAACGCCGAAATCGATGGGCATTTCTGCTTATCCGGCGACTCCTAACCGCTGAATTCCAAACACAGGATCGATAAAAATACCATATGCATTTTTGGTTTCCTCATGAAATCCTTATGCCTGATATGAAATTTTGAGGTTAACAAAACTCCTCAGCGAGCAACGGCCGGTTCAAACAGGTTGTTCTCTCTGTATCTCTGTTCCGGCAGCGGTTTTGCTTGCTTTTGCATGCGCCGCCGGGATTTTTGTGTGTATTCAACCGGATCGGCGGCCGGAGCACCGCCCAGCCAATCCGCACGGGGGGCGATTTACCCGTGCGTTCATCGGAGGAGAGGACTTCTTATGTTTCGCTCATCGAAACTGCCGTTTGTGTTTGCCGTAGCCGGAGCACTTGCGCTGGCTCACCCAATGGCCGCGCAGCCATCAACGCAGGCTCAGATTGACGCACTGGAAAAGGCTCTGCATGACACGCAGGCGGCAGCCGCAAACGCTCAGATGGCCGGTGATAACGGCTGGATGCTGGTTTCAGCGGCGTTGGTATTGCTGATGACCGGTCCGGGACTTGCCCTTTTTTACGGCGGCTTGGTGCGGAGAAAAAATATCCTGGGCACCATGATGCAGAGTTTCGCGATGATGGGCTTGGTGAGCGTGATCTGGGCGCTGGTCGGCTATTCACTGGCCTTTGGCCACGGCAATATGTTCGTTGGCGGCTTTGAGCATATCTTTCTGCGCGGCGTGTCGCTCAATCCGAATCTCGACTACGCCGCCACAATTCCCGAACAGACCTACATGATTTACCAGCTCATGTTCGCCATCATTACGCCGGCGCTGATTACCGGGGCCTTTGCCGAGCGCATGAAGTTCAGCTCGATGGCTGTTTTCTTATCACTGTGGTCGCTGCTGGTTTATTGCCCGATGGCTCATATGGTCTGGGGGGTCGGCGGCCTGCTGAACGCGGTGGGTACGCACATTCAAAGCCTCGATTTCGCCGGTGGCACCGTGGTCCACATTACCAGCGGCGTTTCGGCTCTCGTTACCTGCCTTTATCTGGGTAAGCGCGCCGGGTATCCAAATACGGCGATGCCTCCCCACTCCATGGTTCTCAGCTTTATCGGAGCGTGCCTGCTGTGGGTTGGCTGGTTTGGATTCAACGCGGGTAGCGCGCTTTCGGCGGGTCCGTTGGCAACAAGCGCCTTTGTGAATACGCACTTTGCCACCGCAGCCGCGGCCATTGGCTGGACGATCTTTGAATGGCAGCACAACGGCAAGCCCACGGCTCTTGGCGCCATCTCCGGCGCTGTTGCGGGACTGGTCGCCATTACACCGGCCTCTGGTTTTGTGCAGCCAATGTCATCGCTCGCCATTGGGCTGGCCGCCGGTTTTGTGTGTTCGTTCATGGTTTTCAGAGTCAAGTCGAAGTTCGGCTACGACGATTCGCTCGATGCTTTCGGCGTTCACGGCTCAGGTGGAACCCTGGGAGCGATCCTGACCGGCGTGTTTGCAGCCAGTTCCATCAACCCCATCTTCGGCAAGGGCGTGCCGACGGGCGGCGTGGATGGGCACTGGAGTCAGATTTGGAGCCAGCTAGCCGGTGTCGGAATGGCCTGGGGCATCTCAATTGTCGGAACCTTGATCCTGCTGTTCGCAGTGGATAAAACGATGGGACTCCGGTTGTCTCCGGAGCAGGAGGCCGCCGGCCTTGACCTGTCGCAGCATGGCGAAGAAGGATACGAATTCAATAGCTAGGCTTGCTTTCCGGGCGGACGCGCTTTAATCTCTCGAAGGGATTTTAAAGCGCGTTCAGACTCGGTAAACCGCGGCCAATAATTCCCAGGTGGACCAAAAAAGTGCGTCGGGCAACTGCCATTCTTGTGCCGAGCCTGATACGCTATCGAACGAGGCAATACTGCTTATGCTCAAGATTGAAGCTGTTCTTCAGCCCTCAAAGCTGGATGCTGTGAAAGATGCGCTGCTTGAGGCAGGCATTGAAGGCATGACGATTCTGGAAGCCCGCGGCCACGGCCGTCAGAAGGGCCACACAGAGTTCTATCGCGGACGCGAATACACGGTCGATCTACTACCGAAGGTAAAGATCGAGCTTGTCGTTCTGGATGATTTGAAGGAAAAGGCGATTCAGGCCATCATTGGCGCCGCACGCACTGGGCGCATTGGCGACGGAAAAATCTTTGTCAGCAAGATTGACGAAGCGATCCGAATCCGAAACGATGAGCGCGGCGAAACCGCACTTTAACCAGCAATTCAAGACCGGTCATCCCAGGCTCCGCAAGCGGGGTCTGGGATTCCATTTCCAGCTTCCCTTCCCGCTCGCAAGCACTCGTGGACGCCCAGGGCATTGCCCGATATTTGCGCTCTGATATCTTTTGGATCAATTGGCGCCTAAGGATTTGCCCACTTTTTGCGCGGTAATGCGCAGCGCATTCTTTACTCCTCGATAACTCTTCGACAAACCGTTGCCGGCACTTGTAGAGGCGCCGGCGAGGGCGTTTCCTGTCTTCTCATCGGCAAGATCCAGGGCCGCGTCAGTAGCGCGGGCGCCGGTAGCTACGCCGTCAACCGTGTTTCTGCTGTTGCGAATTATCCCTTGGTACGGATGCTTTTGCGGATTTGCCCACAGGATTGTGGTGGCGGAAAGCTGATCGACACGCGCGAGACGTACATCGTCAAAATCACTGCGACGCATTTTGGCGGCAAGCGGCCACTGCGGAACATCCACCCATGTGGCTCCGCTGACCGGCGCGCCCGGTTCCCCCAAGTTGATGATGGCGGCTACGGCCAACGGCTGAAGATCGTGGCATTCGTCGCCACCACAGCCGTGGCTGCACAAAACCCCGCTCATAAAGGAGGCATGCTTGCCGCGCGATATCCAGACATTCGGGCCACGATCTGCAGCGTCGACGGTCGACGCGCGCGTAATCTGGCTGGCATCGCAGACAGTATCTTCGTGGGCTGCTGCATACCAGTACAGCGCTTTCCAATTCGAGTCGCCGTCACGCGACACCAATGCTGACACGTGCTCTGCATCCAGATTGTGACCTCTGTCGCCGCAGTCTATGCGCCACAGGTGATAGAAATGCAACTCGATCTGATCGGATTTACCTTTGCGCGGAAAGGCCTGGCCGTAGATCGTTCCATTTTCCAACTCCACCACCGGCTTGGACTGCAGCGGAACAAATGCAGCGGGCCGAGAAGAGCAATCACTCGCGCTTATCAGAAAACGCGGCTCGAACTGTTTGAGGAGCGCACCTTCAAGAGCATCGCTTAGACCATCGCGATCGCTGTCTGCGGTGGCGGTTAACTGGGCCGACGCTAGGGGCAATGCGAAGGCCAGCATCGCGACTAGGAGAAGCTTGCGCATGGTTCATGGTAGCTCCGATGAGCGGGTTCCGCGTGCGATACTCGGGTTGTGCTAATACGTCCTGCCGTTCCAGAAGACGCGCTCGCCGTGGCTCGCGTGCATGTGAGCGCCTGGCAGGCGGCATACCGAACACTGCTGCCGGATGAATATCTCGATCGGCTCTCCGCCGATGAAAGGGCGCAGAAGTACGATTTCTCTAATCCCGATCCACTGACATTTCAGACCATTGTGGCGGAGGAAGACGGATTGATTGTGGGATTCGCAACAACTTCGCGCTCTCGCGACGAATCGCTGAAGGACTTCGGTGAGTTGTGTGCGCTTTACGTAGCTCCTGAATGCTGGGGACGCGGATTTGGCGTGGCGCTGGCGGCAGAAGCCCGGGCGCGACTGCTTCAACTCGGATTCAGCGATGCGCTGCTTTGGGTGCTCAAAGGCAACACCCGAGCAGAGCGCTTTTACCGCAACGACGGCTGGTCCGCGGATGGGCATGAACGCACTGACGTCGTGTGGGGAGCGACGGTTGAGGAAATCCGCTACTTAAAGCATCTGCAGCGAAATTGAGAACCGAAGTACTGCGTAAAAATTTCTCTCCATAGCAAATTCTGCCTATACACGGATGGCTGGCTTCAATAGAACCTCAGCCAATTCAGCAATTTGCATTCGCATCAGGTTGGCAAATAACGTGCTACTTACCTGGTTGAGATACGCATCAGGCGATCTCGCAGGAGGTCCTACGATGGGTTCCACTTCTCTTACCGCTAAACCGATTGCCGTGATCGCTGCAGTGGTGGCGCTTTGCGGAGGGTTGGGCGGCTATGCCATCCACGAGCACAGTGCAGCGCAAAAGCTTGCCGCCGACAACGTCCAGACCACCGCGGTGCTTAACCAGACCCAGCACCAGGTCGGCGACCTGACGTCAAAGGTAAATGCACTTGTTTCGCAGAACGAAGCTCAGCGCGCAGCCCAGGTTGCGGCCGCCAAACCCGCCGCTGGAGTACACGGCGGAGTGGCACGGCGGGCCAAGGAAGATCCACGCTTCAAAAAGCTGCAGTCGCAACTGGACGAGCAGGGCAAGGTGATTGAGCAGACACGTAATGATCTGGTTGGCACGCAGGGCGATCTTGTCAATACGCGGACCGAGCTATCGGGATCCATTGCGCACACGCATGACGAACTGGTCGTGCTGCAGAAGCGCGGCGAACGGAACTATGCCGAATTCGACATCTCAAAGTCGAAGGAATTCAAGCACACGGGGCCGCTCTCGATTCGCCTGAAGAAGGCCAACAACAAGCATCAGTATGCCGATCTGGAACTACTGGTTGACGATCGCAACCTGTCGCAGAAACATGTGAACCTGTACCAGCCTCTGATGTTCTCTACGCCGGACAATCCGCAGCCTGTCGAGATCGTGATCAACGATATCGGCAAGGACCACATTCACGGGTACGTGGCGGCTTCAAAATACAAGCAGTCTGAGCTTGCGTCGATGTCGAACGCAACTGAAAATGCGACGAGCGGAACTGCGGATGCGCAGCCGCCGGCGAGAAAGAAACTACCACTTCCCCAATAAGCAAAGACACGCCCCAAAAACTTGAGCGCGGATCCCGATTGGGGTCCGCGCTCGTTCTTTGCATGCGTGTAGTTAAACGCGGGCCAGGGTCCCTTTGGCATTAGTGGTGCGATGCACGCGCAGGTTGTTGAGAGCGTACTCAATGAAGCGAGGCTCAAAGTGCGGGGCCTGCCCCATGAAGCGGCAGGTGGCGACAACCTGATCGACGATGAAGCGCGGCTGGAATCCAGCCAGATCGAGATCCTTTTCGTGCTGGAGTTTGTAGACGATGGTCTCGAATACCTCTTCAGACAGCGGCAGACCTTGCCGCGCGCATTCTTTTTCAAAGATGCGCTTGTAGTTTTCAAGTGTCGGCGCGCCCACTTCGATCTTGTACGGAAGGCGGCGCAGAAATGCAGTGTCCATCAGGTCTTCCGGTTCCAGGTTAGTAGAGAAGACCACCAGTTCTTCAAACGGAATGCTGAAGCTTTTTCCGGTATGCAGCTTCATGTAGTCGATGCGATTTTCGAGCGGCACAATCCAGCGGTTGAGCAGATGAGTAGGACTGACCAACTGGCGGCCGAAGTCGTCGATAACGAACGTGCCGCCGAGCGCTTTAACGTGCAGCGGAGCTTCATAGAAATGGCCCGTCTCGTCGTAGCGCAGTTCGAGCATGTCGAGAGTCAACTCGCCGCCGGTCACAACGAAGGGGCGACGGCATGGGACCCAGCGCATATCCAGTTCCTGCGACCGAACGAAGGAGACCGATATGTCGTCTTCATGTCCATCTTCTGCTCTGCGGATAGGGACGTGAATGCTGGGATCGAAAAAGCGGATGATCTGGCCTTCGACAGAGATGGCGTAAGGAACGTAGATAACGTCGTTGTACACGCTGCCGAGGGCGTGAGCCACTGAAGTTTTGCCATTTCCGGGTGGTCCATAAAGGAGCATGGCGCGGCCGGAATTAATGCCGGGCCCGCATTGCTCGATCATGCTGTCGTCGAATGTCAGGTCGCCGAGACCCTTGCGGATGCGCTCGAAGGTGACCAATTCGTTGGTGAGTTTTTGCAGATTGACGCGATAGTTGAACTCTTCGATAGCAACCGGCGCAGGGCCAACATAACGCAACTGCGCCAGCGCGTCTACCGTATATCGCTTGCCTTCGTCGGTTAGGACATAGCCCATGTCGAGAGGATTGTCGGTGTGCGAACCGAGGATGCGGAGTAGCTTGCGATCGATTGCCATCTTGTTTAATTCGGCAACGATGGGATAAGGCAGCTTGATAGCGTCAATGAATTCCCGGCAGGTTTCAAGGCGGTTTAAATAAATGAGCTTGAGCAAAAGGCTCATGAGCTCAAGTTCATCGATACCGCTGGAGGGAATGTCGAGAGGCTCGACGGGGATTCGGTGAATAAACGCTTCCAGCGTTTTTTTATCGATGGCGCCGATGGCGACGAGATTGTCCCCAAGCCGGCCACCCTCGGCGACCAGGCGGTCGAGCGCCATAAAGATATGCTCCGGACTGACAAGCCCGGCCTCTATCAGCAGATCTCCTAAACGCAAACGCGCGCTGATGATATCCCTCCCAGCAGCCGCAACCGACCGGCGCGTACCCCTCAAGGGCCCGACTGCTTTATGTGGCTATTTCCAGACCAAGGGCTGCATCGAGCATAACGCATGGCAGATAAGTGTGTGCCTACGCCTTTTGAGGGATGCGGCTACGCCTGGCGTTTTATTTGCGGAGGCGGCTTAGCTTGTCGTGGAGATATTCTTTCCAGCTTTCAGGTAATGCTTCGACAGCGATGGCGCGCCGCACCTGGGCAACATCGGCGTTGTTGAAGTTTTTAGCGATGTACAAGCGGACGATCTCGGTGACGGCAACGGAGTCCTCTGTGCGGGCGATCTGCGTAATGGAATCACCTGCGTCCACTTCTCCCTCGCGCGTGACTGCCAAATAAAAGCCCGGACGGCCGCTCTCCAAAAAGTGCTTGATCATGTCGTTCGACTGAAAGCGGATGCCAAGTTTGTAGCACGGCATGCGCGGCTGCGTAACGATCACCTCTGCGGAGCCAATGGCGAATCGGTCGCCGATCTGGACGGATTCTTCAGTCAGTCCTTCGGTAGTAAAGTTCTCTCCAAATGCACCCATGGGCAACGAGTGGTTGGGCAGTCTCGCTTGCCAATAGCTGTAGTGTTCGAGCGGATAGCAGTAGACAGCTTTGTGTTTGCCGCCGTGCACGGTGAGATCAGACTGCCGGTCGCCGTCCAAGTTGAGCGTACGCAGAGGGACTCGACCGGCTACCGGGTCCTTGTATATGGAGGTGGTGACGTCCATTCCCTGCCAGACAACTTCTCGAGGCAGACCACAGTTTAAGGACACGATCTTCATGGACATTCGATTCCGATGGGTCGAACTTGGTCAGAATTTGTTTCCTAATCGCCGATTTCATTTTCCTGTTGCTTTCCCAAAGGAGCTGTGGCAATCTTCTGTTGGTAACCAAATGGAGGCCCGAATGAAGAGGACTGACGTGCAGCAGGGCACTCTGGCGCTGATGGTACTGAAGACACTGCAGGTACTGGGCCCGTTGCACGGATACGGCATTGCGCGGCGGATTGAGCAGATCAGCGGCGACCTGCTTTCGGTGAACCAGGGAACTCTCTATCCGGTCCTGCTGCGGCTGGAGCAGGAGGGCGCGGTGGCATCAGACTGGGGCACGTCAGAGAACAATCGCAAGGCGCGTTTTTACCGGCTAACCCCTGAGGGAGCCCAACAACTGGATACCGAGACCCAGGATTGGGAACTAACATCGCAGATCATGGCTCGGTTCCTCAATGCGACGGCGGAGAGTTCGTGATGAGAGGGCTGAACCGATTAGTGGCCCGCATGGGCAATGTGCTGAGAGGCAAGCGCGGCGAACAACGATTGCGCGAGGAGATTGAACTTCACTTGTCGCTTGAAACCGAGGCAAACCTGCGTGCGGGCATGATGCCGGAAGAGGCGCATCGGCGGGCGATGGTCAAGTTCGGGGCCGTGGAAGCAGTGCGCGAGGAGTATCACGCTGAGGGCGGATTTCCAATGATTGAAGAATTGATGCAAGACACGCGGCATGGATTGCGCATGTTGTGGAAGTCTCCTCGGTTCACAATGGTTGCCGTGATTACGCTGACGCTGGGCATTGGCGCGAATGCGGCCATATTCACTCTGGTCAACGCGATCATTTTGAAGAAGCTTCCGGTAGCCGATCCCGCAGCGCTCGTTCATTTAGGGGATAAGAACCCGTGCTGCGTCGGGCTGGGATTTGACAGCAACGGCGACTACACGCTTTTCAGCACAGACAATTATCAGAATTTGCGCAAGAACGTACCCGAATTTGCAGAACTTGCGGCGATGCAGGCAGGGTTCATGTATCGGCCAGTGGCGGTGAGGCGGGACGGGACGCAGGAATCCGCGCGCTCTGTAGCGGGCGAGTTTGTGTCAGGCAATTACTTCAGGATGTTTGGATTGAATGCGCCGCTGGGCAGGTTGCTGTTGGACGCCGACGATGTTGCGGGCGCACCGTTGACTGCGGTGATGAGCTTCGAGACGTGGAAGACGCGCTACAACGGCGAGAGTTCGGTAGTTGGGAGTTCGTTCAAAATCAACACCAGGCCGGTGACGATTGTTGGCATAGCGCCGGAAGGGTTCTATGGGGATCGACTTTCGAGCACTCCACCGGAGTTTTATCTGCCGATTGAGACCATGGCCGAGATTGCGAACGCGCCTTACGTACATGGATCGGACCAGCAGTGGTTGTATCTGATTGGGCGAGTGAAGCCGGGAGTTTCGCTGCCGCAATTGCAGCAGAAAGTGATCGCTGTCCTGCGCCAGCAATTGCTGTCGCTTCCGAGGTATAGATCGGAAGATCAGAAGATCAAGGTGAGCAGGATCTATGTGGCGCTTACGCCTGGTGGTGGTGGTATTCGAACGATGGAGCGCGCATACAACGACCAATTGATGCTTCTGATGGGGGCATCGGCACTGCTGTTGCTGATTGCATGCGCCAACATTGCGAACCTGCTGCTGGTACGCGGCATGGCGCGCAAAGCCGAAATGGATTTGCGCACGGCGCTGGGGGCGCGCAGGGGCAGGATAGCGCGGCAACTACTGACGGAGAGCATGCTGCTGTCGTTGCTTGGCGGACTGGCCGGATTGGCGGTTGCGTACGGCGGAACCCGGGCATTGCTAATGCTGGCGTTTCCGCGAGCGGAGAACGTGCCTATTCATGCCAGCCCTTCAATCGAGGTGCTTGCGTTTGCTTTTGGGCTATGCGTTGTTACGGGGCTGCTGTTTGGCGTGGCGCCTACGTGGATTACCTCTCACGGCGAACCGGCAGAAAGCCTGCGCGGAGGCGCACGCAGCGTTGCGGGTGGAGCATCGGTACTGCAGAGGGTGCTGGTAGTGGCGCAGGCGGCGCTGTCTCTGATTCTGCTGGTGAGCGCGGGTTTGTTTGCAGAGAGCCTGAACAAGCTGGAGCACATCGATTTGAAATTGGATGCGACCAACCGCTACATTGCACACATCAAACCGCAATCGGCGGGATATACGCAGCGGCAAGTGGGCGAGCTGTACCGTGAGATCGAAGATCGATTTCATGCGATCCCTGGCGTGGAGAAGGTGGGGATCAGCAGCTATACACCGATGGAGGACAATAACGACGGTTGGAGCGTAGTGGTCGAGGGCAAGCCCGATCCACATCTCGAATCTGCGGCCCTGCGAGCCAACCCGGAATACTTTGACTCGGTGGGCACGCGGCTTCTAATGGGGCGCGGAATTCGCATTACGGACACGGCAACCTCGACACCGATTGCGGTGGTGAATGAGTCGTTTGTTAGGAAGTTGTTCAAACCGGGTGAGAACCCGATTGGACAGCATTTTGGCAGTGGCGAGCAGACCGCCGGCGATTTTCAGATTGTGGGTGTTGTTGCGGACACCGCATACACGGATGCGCGTTGGAAGGACCACATGATGTTCTTCACGCCTCTGCTGCAAAGGGTGCCCAGCGACCAACGACCCATCGAGAAAGATGAGAGCCTCTATTCCGAAGCGGTTGTGATTGAGACAACCCGACCGGCACCGGATATGGAGACGCAGGCCAGGAGAATTCTTGCAGGGATTAATCCGAACCTGTCGCTGGTGAAGTTTCAGTCCTTCTCGGCACAAATCTCGGATCAGTTTTCAAATCAGCGCATGCTGGCGCAGTTGACGACCATGTTCGGCGTGCTGGCTCTGCTGCTGGCAGCACTGGGCTTGTACGGAGTAACCGCGTACACGGTAGCCCGACGCACTGCGGAGATCGGCATCCGCATGGCGCTGGGCGCGCCGAGAATGCGCGTGATCGCCATGGTGATGCGGGGAGTGTTAGCGCAGACGGTGATTGCACTGGCCGTGGGCGTTCCTGTAGCGATGATGTGTGTGCGTTACTTGAAATCGCAGCTGTACGAGATTACGAATGTTGGTTCGGGTGTTATGGCCGGCTCCGTAGCTGTGTTGATGGCTGCAGCGCTGGTTGCGGGCACAATTCCGGCGCACAAAGCTGCCACAATCAATCCGGCTGAAACGTTGAAGTCGGAATAGGCTGGTTGGCGCTATCCCACTCGCTTTCGCTATTCCGCTGACGGCCAGTTGCGTTCTGTTTCCTTGGGCAGGAAGCCGAAGAAAGCGTTGATGGCGTGGATGGAGCCGTCAAATATTTTGAATGCTTCAAGGGTGACCAGAGCACGGCCGGGGCCGTAGGAGTGGGTGTCGCCAAAGTTCATCCACAAAAGCACGATGCCGGCCTGCTCATCGACGACGGCTACGCTCGGCTTGATGTCAGGGTGCAGCATGATTTTCTGCGTTTTCGGGTCGCAGATGGTGCTGGTGGTGCATCCCTGGCCGGCGGTCTTGATTCCATTTTCAAGGCGGTAGGTTCCTGGCGCGAAAGGAGTGCCGGCCTGGGCAAAACTACCGATTCTTAATCCTTCGGTGTAGCGCAGTGCGATTTTGACGATTTCGGCGCGCTCCATCCGCTTGGCTGGCGGCACCGGTTCGTTCATCACGGGCAGCGGCTGTTCGAGATGATCGGGCTTTGACTTCGGGTCGGATGGGACGCGATACACGATTGTTTCAATCCCGGCGATCTTGCGATTTTCGACGCGCAGAACCACGGCAAAAAGAACGGGCGTGTTGCCCTCAAACAGCTCAACGTGAGCGGCCACGATCTGCTTTCTTGTATCGACGTAATCCTGGCGGAAGTGGCCCTTGGCGGTCACGGACTTCCATAGCCCTTCGCCTAGCTTGATTTCGTGCGAGTCCTCAGTAAACCGCACGTCAGAGGCGAGCGGCAATTGCGAGGGATCATGCGCCACCAGTGCGTCCACATAGACGGTGATCATGTGCTGCAGGCAGGGACGGGTGCAGGTGGCGGCTTGAGCAGTGGCGGGCGTGATGGAAACAATAAGAACGGACAAGACAAACGAGCAGACCGGATAAAAACCATAAAAACGTCGAACCATGAGTTGTCCTCTTTCCAATCACGGAGTATACGCCGCCAGATTGTTTCAGATATCCGCAGACTCAACGCATGTAGCCGGATCGTTGGAACTTAACCGAGGCTGGCTGTATCAGTATGTGCATTCGGCGTCTTTCGATCCGGTAATGAAACATTCACATTCTGCGTCCTATCGCTTATGCTGTATGAACATCCTTTGCTTCGGCGAGCCACGTACAACTACTTATGAATCCAGTCGCTTTGGCGGTTGACGATCTTCGGGACCAGTATCTGCGGGAGATGGCGCTTGTCCGCCAGACGTGTGAGCGTACGGGCGACGGCACTGCCGCAATTCGTCGCCGATCGGCTGTGGTGGACCGCATTCTGATTGAAATGTGGCGCCGGGCATTTGCAGACATGCCGCCGGTAAATGCTGCCCTGCTGGCGTTGGGCGGATATGGGCGCAAGGATCTATTTCCCTTCTCCGATATCGACGTGCTGTTTACGTTTGCCGATGAGCGCACTGAGGAGCAGTCGCGGGAAGCGGTGCGGGCCATTATTCAGGGGATGTGGGATATCGGGCTGCGGGCTAGTCCGACCTCGCGCACGGTGAAAGAATCGGGCCGGTTCGATCCAGACAACCTGGAATTTACGCTGGCGACGATCGATCGCCGCTTTCTGGCCGGTCAGTTTCCGCTGTATCAGCAACTACACCAGGTGGTGTTCCCGGGGCTGATGCTGAGCGAGTGGAACTCGATTACGCAAAAGCTGGGCGAGATTGCGCGGTCGCGCCATGCCAAGTACGGCAACACGATTTTCCACCTGGAGCCGAACATCAAAGATTGTCCGGGCGGCCTGCGTGATTATCACCTGGCGGTTTGGTTCGCGATTCTGTTCCATTTGAAAGAGACCAAAGAGTGGCCCAGGCAGCGGGGCGGCGTTTTTCAGAGCGCGCGCGGCGATGCCGAGGCCGCTTTTGATTTTCTGGCGGCGGCGCGATGTTTTCTGCACTTCAGGCATGGGCGCGATAACAACACGCTTGACTGGCAATCGCAGGACGAGGCCGCAGCGTTATCGATTGGTTTGGAAACGCGCGGAACGGCGGACCCCTCGTACTGGATGCGGACCTACTATCGTCACGCACGCGTTGTGTACCGGCGAGCGGCTTTGCTGATGGAGCATTTGCCGGCGCCGGTTAGTTTTTACCGGCAATTCCGGCGTCGGCGCACCCCGATTGCTGGCACTGAGTTTCTGCTCGACCACGGACGCGTTGATATTCAACCAGGCGCACAGTTCAACGACACGGGCGCCATACTGCGCATCTTCTCGCTGATGGCGACGCACGGCTATACGCTTTCGCAGGCGGCAGAAGATCGCATTACCGATGCGCTGCCGGTGCTGGCGATTCATATCCCCGAGGGACCGTATCTTTGGAATTCGCTGCGCGAGGTTTTGCTGGGACCGCATGCGGCGCATGCGCTGCGGACGATGCACGCACTGGGCGTTCTGGAGATGCTGATTCCGGAGTTCCACGGAATCGATGCGCTGGTGATTCGCGATTCGTATCACCGCTACACAGTGGACGAGCATACCTTCCTGGTGATCGACAACGTACATGGATTGCGCAATCCCGCACAGGATTTTGAACATCGGCTGGCGCAGTTGCTGCCGGAGATTGACCGGCTGGACCTGTTTCTGCTGGCGCTGCTAATGCACGACACTGGCAAGGGACGCCGCTCAGGCGAACATGCGGGGCAAAGCGTTGAGCTGGCCGACGCTTTCCTGGCACGGCTGGATTTCGACGCAGAAGAGCGCGAAACGGTTCTAAGGCTCATCAAGCTGCATCTGGAAATGTCGAACGCGCTGCGCCGCGACATCTTCGACCTTGAAAATGTGCGCGCGTTCTCAGAGAAAATCGGCAGCCCGCAAATGTTGAAGATGCTCACTGTGATGACGTTTGCGGACATCAAGGCCGTGAATCCCGAGGCGCTGACGCCGTGGAAGGCCGAGAATCTTTGGCAGTTCTATATGTCGACGGCGAACTTCATGGACCGGTCGGTGGACGAAGTGAGGTATCACGCAGCCATTGACCCGACGCTGTTGAACCGGCTGCGCTCGATGGTTCCGCCGACGCAATACGAGGAGCTTGCGCAGTTTCTCGAAGGGCTTCCGCAGCGCTATTTACAAACACGATTACCTGAGCAGATTCGCAGCCATTTCCAAATGGCGCTGAACCTGGACAAAGACGCCGTCCAGCTGGATTTGCGACCGAATCGCCAACTCTACGACCTTACGGTGATCACGCGCGATCGTACCAGATTATTTGCTGATGTCGCCGGAGCGCTGGCGGCGTGGGGCATGAACATTGTGCGCGCAGGCGCGTACTCCAACGACGCGGGCGTGATTGTCGACAGCTTTCACTTCTCTGACGTTTTCCGCACCATTGAACTGAATCCGAGCGAGAAAGACCGCTTTCTGGCTAACATGCACGATGTGGTTGCGCAGAAGGTTTCGGTGCAGCAGTTGCTGGAAGCGCGCCGCCATATGAATCATCCTTCCAATATGAAGGTGGAAGTGCCGACGCGACTGGAATTTGATTCGGATTCGTCGACGCACGCGACGCTTTTGCAGGTGGTGGCGCAGGATTTGCCTGGACTGCTGCGCCAGATCGCGCTTACGCTTTCAACGCTGCAATGCAACATTAAAGTGGCGCTGATCGACACCGAAGGTGAGACAGCGATTGACGTGTTTTATCTGACGAGCCAGGGCGAGAAGCTGACTGCTTCAGCGCAGCAGATTCTGGCGGCAAGCCTGACGGCGGCCATTGAAGAAATGCGCGCGCCGGCGGCATAGCTGGATTGAAGACGTAGCCGGTCGCCTTCCGCAACAAACGCGGGTTGCTGGAGGTGAGGCGAGATGGCTCACATTTTTTCTCATTGACAGGCACATGGCAGCGGATCGCCATGTGCCTATTGCATTTAACGGAGGGGAGTCGGGCACGATCCGCGGATTTGTTTATTGAATGACGCTTATTTTTGGGTCTTTCTGTCAATTAAATGCAATATCTTCGACTTACAAATTGCTTTGCTGTTTTAATAAGACAAGGCAACCACAGCTCCGGACCCTATCAATTCCCCGCTGCGCAATTTCGGAGCGATTAGTAGCGCGTACACGATGGTTCGGTGCAAGGATTCGCGGCGAGTTGTTGAGCGTCGTTCAAGCGACTGCTGCAAAGAGGCAATTCCCCACAATGGCGGCTCAGGAAATTTCTGGAACGAAAAAATCGAGGATCTCGGTTGCGCGAACACTCGAATCGTTGCCGCGCCCAGTGCGGGCAATTTTAGGAGCGCTTTTTGCGGTTACATCTGTAGCCATCACTTACTCGATTGGACCCCTGCGCACATTTCCTTTGTTGCTTGGAATTCCAACCGTCATTCTGGCCTGCTGGTATCTGGATCTCTGGGGCGGATTTTTTTGCGCATTGACGGAATCGATTCTGGTGGAACTTTTTGTCACGTCCACACAGACTCGCTTTCTGCTGGGGACGCTCGGCGAGCAACTGCGGATGCCGCTGTTTGTGCTGGTTTCCATCTCGATTGGATGGGCACTGCGCAAGCTTGCAGATCAGCGCGCGGAGTTGGACAGGCAGGAACTGCACCGGCAGTTGATACTGGCAGACGCCGAGCGGAGACTTGCTGAAGAGCGCGCACAGGCTACCGAGGCGCTGCGCGAGCGGGATGAAATGCTGCGCATCGCCCTGGAAGCGAATGGAACGGGACTATGGGTTTGGGATGTGCAGCACGGGCGCGTGTACTGGTCAGACGAAATGTACCGACTGGGCGGCCTTGAGCCCGGATCAGTTGAGCCATCTTTCGAAGCCTGGATTGAGAATGTGGTTGAAGAAGATCGAGCTCGCATCGTGGAAGCGCGTATACGATCCTGCGGGACCGGAGTGGACTACCACGAGATCTACCGCGTGCGCTGGAGAGATGGAACCATCTACTGGATTGAATCGCAAGGCAAGGGTCTGTGTGACAGCGAAGGAAACGTCATTCGCGTAGTGGGTGTTCTGTGTGATGTTACCCCGCGACGACGCGCGGAAGAGGCAATGCTGCGCGCTGAGAAGCTTGCGGTAGCGGGACGGCTCGCGGCATCGGTGGCACACGAGATCAACAATCCGCTCGAGGCCGTATCGAATCTTCTGTTTTTAATTACGCTTACTGAAAGCACGGACACAGCAAAGCAACATGCACAGATCGCGCTCGATCAGTTGATGCGTGTTTCCATGATCACGCAGCAGACATTGAAATTCCATCGCCAATCGGGAGCGCCGTCGATGACAAAGCTCTCGGAGGTAGTGGATACAGTGCGAGCTCTGTTCCACGCCAGACTGGTTGCGAATGAGATCACGATCGAGATTCAAACCAGGGGCGAAGTAGAAGTAAATTGCATGCCGAGCGAGGCGCAACAGATTTTTGCCAATCTAATGGCAAATTCGATTGAGGCCACTCCTTCAGGCGGCCGCATAACGGTGCGATTGAGGCCATCGTGTGACTGGCGCGATCACGCGGTGAGGGGCATGCGAGTGACTTTTGCCGATTCGGGCACCGGAATTGATCGCGAAACCACCAAGCGAATGTTTGAGCCCTTCTTTACTACCAAGTCTGAAACGGGCACAGGACTAGGCCTTTGGGTGGTGGCACAGCTTGTGGAACGCCACGATGGGCACGTGGCTGTCTACAGCCGCCAAAAATACGGGCCAAGCGGGACTGTGTTTTCAGTATTTCTGCCATTGAATTATGAAAACACCGCCATGAAATCGGGTGGACTTCATGGCTCTCGAGCACCAGAAGTTGGCGTGAAGGCCTGAGTCAGGACAAGAAAATCAGACACCAAAAAATTCCATAAAAGCAGAAGTGAATTGCTGCTTGACTGCGGCGGGCCTGTGGTCTGACCATTAGTAGCCGAACCGCGGAGCGCGCCTGACCGTGGGCGTACCTAATGGAGAAAAGTGATGGATGTGAAAGCCAGTAATCGAAGGGATTTCCTGAAAAGCGGCGGCGCGGCGCTTGCAGCGACAACAGTGGCTTGGAACGCGAAAAGCTACGCGACAATTGTGGGCGCGAATGATCGCGTGCGAGTGGGCATTATTGGTTGCGGCGACCGCATGAAGGGCGGCGATTTGCCGGCGTTCCGGCAGCACGCCAAGGAAATGAACTTCCAGATCGTCGCTGTCTCCGACATCTGGAATCGGCAGCGCGCAATGGGCGCGGACTTTATTGAGAAGCTGTGCGGCACGAAGCCTGACCAGGTACGCAACAACGATGAACTGTATGCGCGCAAAGATGTGGACGCGGTCATTATTGCGACCGCGGATTTTCAGCACGCTTATCACGGCATTGAAGCCGTCGAAGCCGGGCGCGACGCATACGTTGAAAAACCTACGGCGCACACCATGCCCGATGCGCGAAAATTCCTAGCCGCGGTGAAGAAGAGCGATCGCATTGTGCAGATCGGCACGCAGCGGCACTCGACGCCGTCGTACATGAAGGCCGCGGAGTACATCAAGTCTGGCAAGTTTGGCGACATTGTGATGGTAGAGATGACGTGGAACGTGAATCAGCCCGGACGCTGGCGCCGGCCCGATGTTGTTCCGCTACTGAAGGAAGAGGACACGGATTGGAAGCGCTACCTGCTGAATCGCACCATGGTTCCATTTGATGCGCGCAAGTATCTTGAGTTCCGTTTGTTCTGGCCTTATAGCTCAGGCATTCCCGATCAGTGGCTCGTGCACCAGATAGACACGGTTCATTGGTTCACTGGTTTGCCGCATCCGCGCTCGTGCGTTGCCAACGGCGGCATTTATTTGTGGAAAGACGGCCGCACGAATTGGGACACGATGACGTCGGTATTTGATTATGGCCCGCTGGACGATTTGAGCAAGGGCTTCCAGGTTCAGTATTCGTCTCGGTTTACCAATTCCGCCGGCGGCGTGAAGGAACTCTACTATTCCAACGGCGGCATGATCGACATGGATAAGCAGACGGTGACGCCGACTGGCGGACTGAACGCAAAGTACGCCGCCGAAATGAAAATGCAGCCGAATCTGCTGCCGAGTTTCTCTCTGGTGGAAAAGGCGGAGACGGTGAATACCGATGCGAACACTGGTGCCGATCCGCAGACGTCGGCCAACATGCGTAACTGGATGGAGTGCGTGCGCTCACGCAAGACTCCGAACGCGCCGGTGGAGGCGGGCTACAGCCATTCGATCGCTCTGTGCATGAACGTGGCGGCGATTCAAACAGGACAGAAGGTAACGTTCAACGACAAGACACAGCAAGTCATGGTGGGAGGCAAGGCCTATGAATAAGTCCGCAGCGCTGGGGCTGCTTGCCGCCGGATTTCTGATGATGGGCACCATGTTTGCGGAATCGCCTGCCAAGGGTGTGCAGGTGAAGACCGATGAGGCGCGACGCCGCGTGGACATCACTATCGACGGCAAGCCATTCACTTCGTACCTATGGCCTGAAGCGCTTGCCAAGCCGGTGCTCTATCCGCTGGTTGATGGAGACGGCGTTACGCTGACACGGCACCGGCCGCCGAAGGCGGGCGAACGCAGCGATCATCCGCATCATGTTGGATTGTGGTTCAACTATTCGAATGTGAATGGATTTGATTTCTGGAACAACTCGGAGGCCATCAAACTGGACAGACGCGCGAAGATGGGCTCGATTGTTTTCAAGAAAATTGACGTAGCCAGGAGTGGAGCGAAGAGCGGCGAGCTGGTCACTGAATCCACATGGGTGACGGGAGCTGGCCAGCCGGTATTCGACGAGACGACGCGGTTTGTGTTTTCCACGATGGGGAATGCACGCGTGATCGATCGCATTGCCACGCTGCGGGCGCTCGATCGTGTAGTGTTCAACGACGACAAGGATGGTTTTCTTGGTATACGCGTGGCGAGCTGGCTTGAATCTTCCACGGCAACTGGCGCGGTGTTTGTGGATTCGCACGGCGTAGAGACCAAAACTGCTGGCGCTTCACCGGATGCGACCGGCGTGTACCTGACCAGCGAAGGCAAGAAGGGCGATGACGCGTGGGGAACGCGCGGACGCTGGTGCGAACTGACGGGACACAATGCGGATCACACAGCGACAATCGCCATCTTCGATCATCCGCAGAACCCGAACTATCCAACCTGGTGGCATGCGCGCGGTTATGGATTGTTCGCGGTAAATCCAGTGGGCCGCACGGGCTTTGAACCGAAACAGTCGCCGCTGAACTACACGCTCGAAAAAGGACAGACGGCCGTATTTCGCTATCGCATTGTTCTCTATACTGGGACAGAGACGCCTGAGCAATTGAATAAGGAAGCAGACGCATTCGCCGCGGAATACAAATAAATGCACTTATAGATGCTGATGACTCAGGAGCCCGGAACATGGCCCCGATTGGCGCTCCTGATTTGCTTCGGGCCATGTGACCGGTTTATTGTTTGGGGGCTGCAAATTTACGAGGTACTTATGAACTCCAGGCTTTTTGCCCCAGTTGTGTTTGCTGTGTTTGCCATGTCCGCCGTTGCACAGAATGGCCCTGCCCGGCCAAAGATTTTTGGCGTTTCGCATCTGGCTGTTTACACATCAGACCCGGCCGCAACGGAGCACTTCTACAAGGACACACTTGGCGCTGCCAAAATGGCCGACCCTGAAAATCCCAAGGGCGTGAAATATGCCCTGAGTGCGACGCAGTGGGTGGAGGTGTTGCCGCTACCCGCCGACGCCGGAGTGGAGCGCATGGATCACGCGGCATGGAACGTTTCAAGCGCGGAAGGAATGTTGAAGTATCTTGCGGCCAAGGGATGGAAGACGCCAGGCAATGTGGAAAAAGGGCGCGACGGCAGCCGTTGGATCACCGTGCTGGACCCTGAGGGCAACAAGGTGGAGTTCGTGGAACTTCCGGCAAAGGTGGCGGCTGTAAGCGCGCCAAACGCAATTGGACACAGAATCATCCATGTGGGTTACATGGTTCACGACCGTGCCAAAGAGGACACGTTCTATCGCGAGTTACTGGGCTTCAGACCTTACTGGTGGGGCGGCCGCAATGGCAAAACCGAGTGGGTCAGCCAGCAGTCGCCTGACAGTCATGACTGGATGGAGTACATGCTGACCCGCGGCGACTCTGGCATACCGTCTGATATGACGCAGCGCGAACTTGGCGTGATGGACCATATAGCCGTTGGCGTCCAGTCAGTTCCCGAGTCCTTCAAGGTCCTAGGGGCTGCCAATCGGCTGGACGGAAGGCACGACCCGGCCCCCAAGCTGGCCGTAGACGGCAAATGGCAGCTGAATATGTACGATCCAGATGGCTCCCGCAGCGAGTTGATGAATTTCAAGGCAAGCGAGAAGCCCTGCTGCTCGCCGTTTACGGCGGAAGATCCGTCGGAGTAGCAGTTTCCGCGTTGACGAGTTGACGAGTTTGCAAACTTGCAAACTGTTGACCTTGAAGCCTGTTAGGAGCTTCGAATAACAGAAAGAGAAGCGGCCTCGCGGTATTGGAGGCCGTTTTTTCTTGTCAACTTGTGGACTCGTCAACTGGTAACCTACGTAACCCCAACCTGCTGTATACTGATTGAGGCCTTTCGGGGCGGGGGAATCCCTGTCTGACGGGCCAAATTGGAGGCGATGGCAACCCGCTTTCGCCGAAATCGAGAAGAAAATGCCCAAGTTGAAGACCCATACGGGCGCGAAGAAGCGCTTCAAAAAGACTGGTACCGGCAAAATCATGCGTGGCCAGACGAAGACGCGTCACATCCTCTCTTCGAAGTCACCCAAAGTGAAGCGCAAGCTCGGCAAAACCGTGCTTGTGTCTGACGGCGATTTCAAGAAGGTAGCGCGCATGATTCCCTACGCCTGACCACCTGCGGTGGGCGGACCTTTGGTTTGGTTCGTGCCGCTGCTTGAAAGGGCCGGTTGAATGGCCCCCGTCGAAAGCGAAATGCGTTCGCAGAGACGAGAAGATCAGGCTTGAATTGAGCGAGTGAAGAGGCTTTGATACCTGCCTCCAGCCGCGTAATACGAAACGCAAAAAGGAGAAGCACCCATGCCCCGCGTAAAACGCAGTACCAAGCGGAGTGATCGCCGCAAAAAAATTCTTAATCGCGCAAGCGGTTACTTCCTTACGAAATCAAAACTCTACCAGGCAGCCCAGGAAGCCGTTGAACGCGGTTTGAAGTTTGCCTACTCGGGCCGCCGGCAGAAGAAGCGCCAGTTCCGTTCGCTTTGGATTGTCCGCATTTCGGCGGCATCCAAGCTGAACGGCACTAGCTATTCGCAGCTGATCAATGGCTTGAAGAAGGCCGGTGTTGAGCTGGATCGCAAGATCTTGGCTGACATTGCCGTGCACGATGCGGCCGGCTTTACCAAGCTTGCCGAGCAGGCGAAAGACGCACTCGCAAAAGCGAAGGCCGCGTAAATATCCTTAACACGACTGGCGGAAAAGCGGCCCGGAGTTCCACAGAACTCCGGGCCGTTTGGCGTTTGGACGGGAATTCTATCCACCGAGAAAAGTTCTGACGGCTTTCTGCCACATCTCCGGTTGATCGATAAAATTCATATGGCCGGAGTTCGGCAGGATGACGAGCTGAGATCCGGCGATCTTCTTGTGCATCTCGTGGCTGAGCGCGGGGTCGCACTCGTCGTGGTCGCCCACCACTACCAACGTGGGAACTTTGATGGTGGGCAGGCGGTCGACGTATTCAACCGACTTGAGATTGCCGTCGATGACAAACTCACCGAGTGAGCCCCACATCTCCCGATAGAGCTCCCAGTTTGTTGGGGCATTGCCCTGGGCTGGGTCGTAACTCGAATCGGGCCGGGCGCCGTAGAGAAACGGAAAATACCCGTTGCCCCAAGCAAGCTTCTCGTACTCTGCCGGGTAGCGACCGTGCTCCCATGCTTCACCCTTGCCGAAAAGGCCAGCCTGTTCGAGTTCATTGAGTCGTTTGAGCTTGTCGGGGGGCATTTGCGCCTTCTCGCGGGCAAGCACCTGGTTCATTTCGCGTGTGGAAGCGAAGGTGCTGTTGAGGATGAGGTGATTCAGGTGCTCCTGGTACTTGAGAGCGTAGGCCTCGGCCAGAACGCCGCCACAGCTATGACCTATAAGATCGATCTTGCCCAGATTTAGCGCTAAACGGACAGCTTCAACATCGTCCGCCATGGTTTCGATGGTGTACTTGCTCACATCCTGCAGGCGCTCGGACTGTCCTGAGCCGCGCTCGTCGATAAAGATGAGGCGACGGTGGCGAGCCAACGGGAGAAGCCACGGCAGGAAGTAGGTGTGATCAGCACCGGGTCCTCCGTGCAGCACAACCAACGGTGCGCCGCTTCCGAACTCGATGTAGTAAATGAGCACTCCGTTGGCATCCACAAAGCCCGATTTTTGTTGATAGACGGTGGAGGCGGGCTGGGCTGCGGCTGAGGCGGCAGCAAGGACAGCGACTGAAAGAGCAATCAACATGGCGCCTGGCTTCAGTTTCATGTTCCTCATGCTACGACATCGCCCGGTGGGGCTTGTTTAGTGCACCAGTTTCGGGTTGAGCCCACGCGGGACGCTGCGCGCAATAGTGATTTATCCTTTTCTTTACAGCATGACGAACCAACCCATACCTGATCTGACGGCATTTGACGAGGCCGCGCTGGATAAAGCCTTTGCCCAACTGGAGCAAGAGGCCCGCCAAGCTGCGTCCGGTTTGAACGACGAAGCGGCAGTTGAAGCGTTTCGGCTCGAATGGCTGGGACGCAAACAGGGCCGCTTGAACGAAGTTTCAGGCCGCTGGCTGAAGGCGGCTCCAGTTGAGGCCAAGAAGGCTCTCGGCGTGCGCTTTAATTCGCTCAAGGCGGTGGTGGAAGCGCTGCTGGATGCGGCGCTTGGCTCCGGACCGAGTGACGCTTCGCTGAAGGCCGAGGCTCTCGACATTACCCTGCCCGGCACGCAGCGGCTGGTGGGCGCAGAGCATCCCATTACGCGCACGCTCAACGAAATTGTGAGCGTGTTTGCCGCGCTGGGCTATTCGGTCGGCGTTGGACCGGAGGTCGAAACCGACTTTTATAACTTTGAGAGCATGAATTTCCCGCCGGGGCATCCGGCGCGCGACACGCAGGACACGCTGGTTGTTGCGAACCAGGAGCGCCGTTCGCAGCGCGATCGCCTGCTGCTGCGCACGCACACTTCGCCTGTGCAGATGCGCACAATGGAGCAGCAGCCCCCGCCGGTGCGGATCGTGATTCCGGGCAAGGTGCATCGCAACGATGCAGCCGATGCAACCCACTCGCCGATCTTCCACCAGGTGGAAGGCCTGTGCGTAGATACCAACATTACCTTCAGCGATCTAAAGGGGACGTTGGACCACGCCATGAAGGCGCTGTTTGGATCGGCCGTAAAGACTCGATTCTTTCCATCGTTCTTTCCGTTTACTGAGCCAAGCGCGGACGTGCAGATCAGCTGCATATATTGCGGAGGCAAAGGTTGCCGCAAGTGCAAGCAGTCCGGCTGGATTGAGTTGCTGGGTTGTGGCATGGTTGATCCTGCAGTATTTGCATTTGCTGCAGAAAAGCAGCCGGCATACGATCCGAAAGAGATTTCCGGATTCGCGTTCGGCATGGGCGTGGAACGCATTGCGATGATGAAGTACGGGATCAGCGAAATTGGCAGCTTCTATTCCGGTGATATGAGATTTCTCGGTCAGTTCGTTTAGCAGGTTGGCGTCCGCTATAGCGGACGATGGCAAGTTGGCAGGTTCGCAAGATGTCGAGAACGCGTCACAATCGTGATTTGATTGCATGGCAAAAGGCAATGGACTTGGCGCGGGTGATTTATAGCCAAACCGAAGAATTCCCCAAATCAGAGACGTTTGGGCTGCGAATGCAGTTACGGCGTTCGGCGGTGAGTGTGGCAAGTCGCATTGCGGAAGCGCACGGGAGGCTCAATGATTCAGAGATGCGCAAAGGCCTCGGCGCAGTTCGAGCGGCAATCAACGAATTGCAGACTCAGATCGAGCTAGCGGCTTCACTGAGTTTCTTCTCGACAAGTTCGAGTGAAGAATTGCTCGATCTTGGTACAAGAGTTGCAAAATTGATTAACGGACTACTGGGTGTGCTCGAAACCGATGTTGAACCACCGGGCACGCGCGAACTTGCGAACTCGCCAAGCGCGTAGCGCGCCAACTTGCGGGGAGAGAATTTCGATTCATGAAGATTTTGACCAAATGGCTTCGCTCATATCTACCGGGATTGCCGGTTGACGATGCGCAACTTGCTGAAGACCTGACGCTGCGCGGTATCGCTGTTGAGGGCATTTACTCGCTGGGCGAGGGCAACGGCTCGCTGTACGAGATGGACATTACCACCAATCGGGTGGATGCGATGAACCACTACGGTGTGGCGCGCGAGGCGGCCGCGATTTACTCGCTTCCGCTGCCGGCGCTGGCGTTTCCTCTGCCAGCGGTAGAGCCGGCCAAGGTTCCTTTCCCCGTAAAGATTGAAGCGGAAGATGCCTGCGGGCGGTTTACGGCGCGTGTGCTGCGCAATATAACAATCGGC
>Ga0265342_10000739_pt1 | contig 33583 bp, 32 predicted proteins | sample 4CB327metaG_FD_203125 | JGI IMG/M metagenome (GOLD analysis project Ga0265342, IMG submission 203125) | Rhizosphere microbial communities from Carex aquatilis grown in University of Washington, Seatle, WA, United States - 4-CB3-27 metaG | ecosystem: Host-associated > Plants > Roots >... | reverse complement strand
AGCATGAAGTCAAAACCCATGCGCTCGCCGAGTTCCCGCAACTGATCTTCAACGGTGCTTCGCGCGGCAATGCTTTCCCGATGAGTAAGCAGCAGCTCGATCCCGGCTTTCAGAGCCGTATTTTCGCCGGCAACCTTTAAGAAGCGGCTATTCTGCAAATCCGCTTTGGCATGAATATTCGCGATCGCCACCTGGCTCTGGCGCAGGGAGGTGTGCAACCCATCGCGCACGGTCGACTGCACGAATCGCTGAATCATCCAGAAGCTACTGGCCAGCAGGAGCGCGAAGGGGATGAAGCAGATCAGGAATGCACGGGTTCGGAAGCGAGTTGTCAATGAGAGCCACCCGCTTCATTCGGATTTTGACTCGCTTGCTCGTCCTGCCGGGGCTCGATATCGATCGGAATCAGGAAGTCAATCGACTGTTCGCGACCCTGCTCAACCACGATTGACTTACGATAGAATCCAGCTGTCTTGTGCCAGGCAACGACGGTGTATTTTCCCGGCGGCACATTTGGAATGCGGTAACGGCCTGTGCTATCCGGACGCGCATACCAGCGATTTGGAGTCACGACGACTGTGGCTGCCATGTTGGGGTGCAGATGGCAATACACGTCTACAATCCCAGGTCTTGCGAAGGTTACTCGGCGCGTCTCGCCTTTGTCGTAACTGCCAAGGTCGAACGTCTTGGGCTTGGAAAGGGAGTAGATGTTGTGGAAGATCGGGTCCATGTTAGGAAAGGAGACCGTGGACCCGACTGGGACAACAACCAGGTCGGGCACGAAGCGGCGGTCAAGCTGTTCCACTTGCTCCGCTGGCTCGGCCTTGGACGTGGCATCGGGTGTGGCGGCACCTTCCAGATAGACCACGACGCGCGAGCGCTCATAGACGATCGGATCCTGTTCCGCGTCCCTTCCAAGTTTCACCGCGGTCCCGCGTTGATAGACTGAAACGGGAGCCGTAACGCTCGGCCGTGTCAGTCTCTTCTTGATAAGAATTGTCCCTGTAATATCCTGTGCCCCGGCACAGACCGCCACCAGGGTAGCTGCACTACCAATAAAGAGTGCTTTCAATCGCATGTCTCTTGGCCTCTGAACCGTCGGCCTTGATCGCGCTTGTTGCCGGCATTGACTTATGGCTGGGGAAGCGCGATGTGCTTAGATTCATCCAATAGTCTAGGTAGGGTCTACACAGCGCGAATATCCCACAAAGCGGGCACTCAGTGGCCCCTAAGTGCTTAGTTTTCTAGTTACATTTCAGAGACATGGATCGGCGACGCGATTCGGCCCGGTTACATAATTCGCGGCCCTCGTGTCTTGGCCGGCACGGCTCATTTCCGCTCGATTCATCGACCATCGAACGCCATTTAGAATGAAGGTCTCCCAGGAACTCCTCTATGAGAGTCTTCCTCACCGGCGCAACAGGATTCGTCGGCCACCATGTTGCCAAGGCCCTGGCCGCCGAAGGCGCCGATCTCCGCCTTCTCACCCGCAAGACCTCGAACCTCGCCAATCTTGAGGGGATCGACGGCGAGACAGTGGTCGGTGACCTCTGCGACGCCTCCTCGATTCAATCGGCCCTCGCCGGTTGCGATGCCGTCGTCCACGTCGCCGCCGACTACCGCCTCTGGATTCCCGATCCTGCGTCAATGTATCGCGCCAACGTCGACGGCACCCGCGAGCTCCTCCGCCTCGCCCGCGAAGCCCACGTCAAGCGCTTCGTTTACACCTCGTCAGTCGCAACCATGCACTTTCGCACCGACGGCATTGTCATCAACGAAGACACCCCAGTCTCGATCGCCGACATGGTTGGCCACTACAAGCGCTCCAAATTCCTCGCCGAACAGGAAGCAATCGAAGCCGCCCAAAACGGCCAACAGGTCATCATCCTCAACCCCACCACCCCCATCGGCTCCAACGACCGCAAACCCACGCCGACGGGCCGCATCTTCGTCGACTTCCTCAACAGCAAATTCCCCGCCTACATGGACACCGGAATGAACCTCGTCGATGTTTCCGAGGTCGCCCGCGCCCACGTTCTCGCACTCACCAAAGGCGCCCCCGGCCGCCGCTACATTCTCGGCGGCGAAAACCTCACCCTCAAACAGATCCTCGACAAGATGTCGGCCATCACCGGCATCCCTTCGCCTACCGTCAAGATCCCCTTCGCCGTCGCCGCCACCTACGCGTTTTTCGAGGAAATCATCACCGGCCGCATCCGCGGCAAAGAACCTCGCGCCACGCTCGAAGAGGTCCGCATGGGCCGCAAGAAAATGTACGCGTCCTCTGCCCGTGCCCAGCAGGAGCTTGACTTCCGTGTCGTGCCGGTCTACCCCGCCATGCGCGACGCCATCGAATGGTTCCGATCCAACGGCTATGCGCCCGCAAACACGACGCAGGTACGCCCATGACCCGCGTCGCCATCATCGCTGCCTTTCCCGGCGAGCTCAAGCCGCTCGTCCGCAACTGGCCCCACTCGACTCGCGAAGGCACTCGCTTCTGGGCGCAGCGCACCGAAGAAGAAGAATGGATTGCCGCCTGCGCCGGCGCCGGCCAATCCGCCGCGACGCGCGCCTTCGCCGCCATTGAGGCAGGGGGCCCCATCGATCTCGTCTTTTCTCTCGGATGGGCTGGCGCGCTCCGTGCTGAGATCGCTCCAGGAACCGCCCACAATGTCGCCGGGGTAATCGACGTCCGGACCGGCGAGCGCTTCAACTGCGATGCGGGCGCGGGAAAGCTTTGGCTTGCCACCAGCCCTGCCGTTGCCGGTGAATCGGAAAAGCTCCGCCTCGCCTCCGCCTACAACACTGCTCTCGTCGATATGGAAGCCGCCGCCGTCGCACGGCTCGCCGCCATGCGCGGCATCCCGTTCTACTGCATTAAAGGCGTCAGCGACGCCCTCACCGACCGCCTTCCCGACTTCAACCGTTTTCTCTCGCCATCCGGCCAGATTAAGCTCGCCAGTTTGACTCTTTTTGCGCTGTTCCGCCCCTGGTACTGGCCCTCACTCGTCCGAATGGGCGAAAATAGTAAAAAGGCTTCCCAAAGCATCGCGGAGTCACTCGTCGAGTTTCTCGACGAACGAGGTCATGACGGCGAATAGAATGGCTACCCAAATCTCCACTCCCAGACTGCGGATCGATACAAAGATCCCAGCCACGATGCGCGCGGTGGTCTACCGCGGCATCAATGACATGCGCCTGGAGACCGTCCCCGTTCCGCGCATCGGCCCCGGCGAGCTGCTCATCAAGATCGCTACCTGCGGCGTCTGCGGCACCGATCTCAAGAAAATTCACATGGGCTCACACTCCGCGCCCCGCATCTTCGGCCACGAGATGGCCGGCGTTGTCGCCGAAGTCGGCGCCGGTGTCACCAAGTTCGCCGTTGGCGACCGCGTCATGAGCTTCCACCACGTTCCCTGCGGCGAGTGCTACTACTGCCGCAAAAACACCCCCGCACAGTGCCCGCTTTACAAGAAGACCGGCGCCACAGCCGGCTTCGAGCCCTCGGGCGGCGGCTTTGCGGAGTACGTTCGTGTCATGGATTTTGTCGTCAACAACGGCGGCGTCGTTCCGATCCCCGACGGCGTGCCCTTCGAGCAGGCCGCCTTCGTCGAGCCGCTGAATACCGTGCTCAAAGGCGTCAAGCTGCTCAACCTCGCGCCCGACGATACGGTCCTCGTTATCGGTCAGGGCCCGATTGGCCTGATGCACGCTGCTCTTTCCAAGAGAATCGGCGCACGCGTGCTCACCTCTGATCTTTTTGCCGAGCGCCACGACATCGCAGCGCGCTTCGGACTCACCAATCCCATCCACGCCGGAACGGAAAACGTCGTCGAACGCGTCTTTGCCGAAACTGAAGGCCGCGGCGCCGACGCCGTCATCGTCGCCGTGGGCGGCAACGCTCTCATTCGCACCGCCATGGACGCGGTTCGCCCCGGTGGCAAGGTCATGCTCTTCGCCCAAACGCAGCATGGCGAAGCCACATTCGATCCCGCTGCGGTCTGTGTGGACGAAAAGACCCTTATGGGCTCTTACTCATCCTCGTTCCCGATTTTGGACGAGGTCACGAGCCTGGTCTTCGACGGCTACCGCAGCGGCTTCGACCTCACCCAGTTAATCTCACACCGCTTCCCGTTTGATGATGCGGCTGCGGCCATTGAAATTGCCTCGCACCCCCAGCCCGGCTCAATGAAGATTATGATCGAGCCTGTGCCGGGGGCCGGGGCAGAGTAAGGGAAATCGAGGAGCTGATGGCCAGCACGGTGAAAGACGCGATCCTCCGCGGCCGCAAGACCGTCAAGAACGTTGTTGAAGGGGGCCGCAAGAAGGTCGAGGACGTCGTCGAGGGCGGCTTGAATACCGTCGAGACGGTCGTCGGGGCCGGCCTTGACACAGTCGAATCGGCTGTCGTCGTGGGCCGCAAGACGGTCGAGACCGTTGTCCACCATGGCCGCAAGACCGTCGAAAATGCCTTTCTTTCCGGGCGCGTTACCATGCGCGCCGCCGTCCTCCACGGCCGTGAAGATGTTCGCATCGAGCAGGTTCCTATACCCAAGGCTGCGGCGGGCGAACTCGTCGTTCGCGTTGGCGCAGCGCTAACATGCGGCACCGATCTCAAGGTCTTTCGCCGCGGCTATCACGCGCGCATGATCGTCCCTCCCGCGCTCTTCGGCCACGAACAGGCGGGAACCGTCGTCGAATCCGGCGAGGGCGTCACCGAATTCTCTCCTGGCGACCGCGTCGTTGCGCTCAATTCCGCTCCCTGCGGCCAGTGCTTCTTCTGCTTGCGCGGGCAGGAGAATCTTTGCGACGACCTGATCTTCAACAACGGTGCCTACGCCGAGTTCATCAAGATTCCCGCCAGAATCGTCGCGAAGAATACGCTCGTCATTCCTGAAAATGTCGCTCTGGAGCACGCCGCGCTCACTGAGCCCCTTGCCTGCGCCGTACACGGATTCGAGGACTCTCATCCGCGCAAAGGCGATATCGTCGCCATCATCGGCGGTGGGCCGCTCGGCCTCATGATCCTCCACGTAGCAGCGCTCGCCGGCTTTGAAACCATTGCAATCGTCAAGCATGACGGTCAGGTTGATGCGGCACGCCAGCTTGGCGCCACGCATGTTGTGCAGGCCGCCACGGTGCGCAAGGCCATCCGCGAGACGCGCGCCCTCACCCCCAAAGACCGTGGCGTCGATATTGCCATTGAGGCCGTCGGCACGCCTGAAACCTGGCAGGAGGCCGTCGAGTTGGTGCGCAAGGGCGGCACTGTCAACTTCTTCGGCGGTTGCGCGGCCAACACGCAAGTCACCCTCGACACCAACCGCATCCACTACAGCGACATCACTCTGCGCGCCACATTCCACCACACACCGGCCATCTGTCGCAAAGCTCTCCAGCTCATCGCGAGCGGACGCTTTCAGGCCGGCGCCTTCATCACCGGGCGCGCTCACCTCTACGAACTGAATCGCGTCTTTGAGAAGTTGATGAATCGCTCCTCAGAGATCAAAACCGCGATCGTGCCGTAGGCCAAGCATTTTCTGCGTCGCCGGGCAACGGCATATATCAAGCCGGCTTTTTATTCCATCCGTGAAACGGTGAATGGTCGCCGGCCTCCCAGGCTTCGCGGAGCCCTGGTGCGCCAAGATCCCAGTCCGGCCGGACCTCGCTCATCGCCGCGCGCAGGTCATGCCAAAGGTCAACGACCGACGGGCGACCCCAGAACCAATAGCCGTTGTAGATGCTGTGGACCACGAGACCCGGCTTTAGAACCAGTGTGTGCGGAATCATCGGATTGTGCTCGGGGTCCGTGTACTCCTGGATGTCGAGGTCTTTCTGGATCTTTCGTTCTGGATCGGACAAAAATGTCCATTGTGCGCCGACCGATGCACGGAACTCCTGGAGCGTGTGGTGGTCGTCTGTAGAGATCGTAACGATCTGGGTGTACGCCACGGCGATCTTCGGATAAAACAACGCCAGCTCCCGATGCTGCTGATGTTCCTTCGGGCAATAGTGGCCGCGGGCCAGCGTCAGGATGAGCGGATCTTCGCCCTGAAGTTCACTGAGCTTGCGCATCGTGCTCGTGTGGTCAGGCAGTTCGAAATCCGGGAAACGGCTTCCGGGCACAATATCTGAGCGCATGAAAGGACTCCTTCGTGGTGGATCGCGCGGCTCGCAACAGCCGCAAAGCCCGCACCAGCTTAGATGCTTTCGTGTGACTAAGGTGCTTGTTCCAATTTACCCGCTCCAGGATCGGCGTGCCCTCACAGGAAACGGGAGCCTCCCATGCCGGCAGATCACGCAACAACCTCTTGGAGTTCTGGCCGCTCGGCCGTGTTGTGTGAGGATCCTTGCACAGCCGCTGCGATTCGGTCCTGACCACATTCCCCCCGCATCGGTGAAATAATATCGATGAGACCGAAGGTTCGATGACCGTCACCGCCGCCCAAAACGAGGAAAACATCGCCCGCGGCTGGAGTGCGCTTCCGGCGGCTTATCGCATCCCTGACGTGGCGCCCACGCTCGACCAGGCCCGCGGCTATTGCCGCCGCCTCGCCGAAACGCACTACGAGAACTTCCACGTATCAACGTGGTTCCTTCCCGCCGAGCTCCAACCGCACTTCCACGCCATCTACGCCTATTGCCGCATCTCCGACGATCTTGGCGACGAGGTTCCAGACAAATCCGCGGCTTTGGCGCTCCTTGATCTTTGGGGCAGGGAACTGGACTCCTGCTACGAAGGTCGAGCGCGCCATCCTGTTTTTGTTGCTCTCGCCGAGACCATCCGCGTCTGCACCATTCCCAAGGAGCCGTTCGCCGATCTGCTCGTCGCCTTTCGTCAGGACCAGACCGTCACGCGCTACGCCACCATGGACGACGTCCTCGGCTACTGCCGCTACTCTGCCAATCCCGTGGGCCGCCTGGTGCTCTACGCGTGTGGCGAAGTGTCCCCCGACAAAATCGAAGAAAACTTTAAGCTCTCCGACGCAACTTGCTCCGCGCTCCAACTGGCAAACTTCTGGCAGGACGTTCGCGTTGATTTTCTGAAGGACCGTGTTTATATTCCGCAGGATGACATGCGCCGCTTCGGCGTCACCGACGAAACCATCGCCAACGGCCTCGCCACTCCGGGGTTTCGCGCGCTGCTGCATCACGAAGTCGACTTCGCGCGCAGACTCTTCAATCAGGGCCTGCCGCTCATCGGCAGAGTCAATCGCGACCTCGCCCTCGACCTCGATCTCTTCAGCCGCGGCGGTCTTGAGATATTGCGCGCCATTGAGCGCCGCGACTACGACGTGCTCAGTGCGCGGCCGGCCATCTCCAGGCTCACCAAGTTCTCGCTCGCTGCTCGCGCGCTCGCCGGTAAGTTTCTGCCGTTGATGCGCCTGGGTCCACGATCGACAGGAAAGGCTGCGTGACGCCGACAGCTCCATCGCGCGATCCAGCCCTGGCCGCTGCCTACGCGGCCTGCCGCGGTATCGCCAAACGCGAAGCGAAGAACTTCTACTACGCCTTCCTCGCCCTTCCTCTTCACCGCCGCAACGCAATGTGCGCCATTTACGCTTTTATGCGCCAGGCCGATGACCTGGCCGACGACGAATCCATTCCACCGGTCGAACGTGGGCGCCGTTTGGATCATTGGCTTGCGGTATGGCACGATGCAGCGAACGGCGCGCCCACGGGTGACCCGGTGTTCCTCGCCGTGCGCGACGCGACCAAACGCTTTTCTATTCCACTTTCGCTTCTGGATGAGCTCGTCACCGGCGTCGGCCTCGACTTGGACCCCACTACGGACGGCGCACCGGAGACCTACCAAACCTTTGCCGATCTCTACCGCTACTGTTACCTGGTCGCGTCGGTTGTCGGCCTTGTCTGCATCCGCATCTTCGGCTACAAAGATCTGCGCGCGGAGAAGCTCGCCGAAGAAACCGGAATTGCCTTCCAACTCACCAACATCCTTCGCGACGTTGCTGAAGACGCGGCCCGCAATCGGGTTTATTTGCCTTTAAAGAATCTCGAGGGCCACGGCGTTTCGCTCGATGATCTGCTTCATCACCCGCCCACTGCACCACCCTCATCCAACGAGCGCGATCTCTTCGCCGCCATCGCACGCCTCGCCGAACATTACTATGGCCGCGCGCGGTTTCTCCTGCCTCTGATTGACCCCGTCAGCCGCCCTGCTCTCTGGGTGCTGGTCTCTATTTATCACGCATTGCTCAAACGCATTGAGAGCGCGAATTTCGACGTGTTTACCCGCCGTGCATCCGTCCCGCTGTGGCGAAAGCTCGCCATCCTCGCCGTCGGTCTGGTCTGGACCGCGTGGGCCCGCATCTTCGGCTAGAACCCTGCATCGCCAGCTGTCGTGCGCGCGTCCCTGCCTATAAACGCGCACTGTCAGCCTGAGCGGAGCGTGCTTGGGGCCCCGTGATCGCCGGGCGATCATGGGGTAAGCGGAGCCGAAGGATCTGCTTCCGTTTTTTTTACATGCGGGAGCACACAATCTGAAACCGGCGCCTCCTTGCGTTACCCTGATTCGGGGTACTCTCATGCGCCTTCGCTCCCTCGCGCGCCTGCTTGCTGTTCTTTCGCTTACTCTCGGACTGGCTCTTGCCCCGCGCACGTCATCAGGGCAGGGAACCGGCTTCAATCCCGCACTGCCCGTCACGCACGTCGACAACGGTCCGAACTCTGACTGGGCCCAGCGCCAGCATTATGTCGTCCTGGTTTCGCTCGACGGATTTCGCTGGGACTACCCGAAGCGCGACAATGCCACTCATCTCCTCGCGCTGGGCAAACACGGCGTCTGGGCTCCTGACGGGATGATGCCCAGTTATCCCTCGCTTACATTCCCCAACCACTTCACCATCGTCACCGGTCTCTATCCCGAGCACCACGGCATCGTCGCCAACAACTTCCTCGACTCCGAAAGCGGAGCGCGCTATTCCTACACCGATTCGAAGATCACCTCCGATGGTTCCTGGTACAGCGGCGTTCCCCTTTGGACCCTCGCCGAGAGCAAGGGAATGCGCACGGCGTGCCTTCTCTGGGTCGCGTGCGAAGCCAAAATCGCCGGCTTCCAGCCCTCGTGGTATGCGCATTACGACAGCGGCGAACCCACCCCAGAGTCGCAGCAAGCCCGCATCGATGACACGATCGCCCTGCTCCGTCTACCTCCCGCCGATCGCCCGCATCTCATCTCCATCTATTTTTCTGAGCCTGACCACTCGAGCCACGAGTTCGGCCCCGACGCGCCTGAAACACGCGCCGCCGCACTCAAGATGGATGCAATCGCCGGCAGGCTTGAGGCCGCGCTCAAAGCCACCGGCCTTCCCATCGATCTGGTCATCGTCAGCGATCATGGCATGGTCAAGTCCCAGGGCGATTGGATCAGTCTCGATCAATTCGCCGATCTCACCGGCTTCGACACCGTCGGCTTGCTTCTCTATGGGAAAACTGAAGACGATCGCGTCCGTGTTTACAACCAGCTCAAGCATGCCACGTCTCAATTTGTGGTCTATCGACTCAAGAACGTCCCAGCTAATCTCAACTTCAATCAGAATCCGCGCGAGGGCGACCCGGTTGTCATCGCCACCGGTCCCTATGCCATTCGCGCTCATGCTCCCGCGGCTGGGCAGTCGCCTCATCCGCCGACGGTTGGCATGCACGGCTTCGATCCGCACATCATGCCCGAGATGAAGGCCATCTTTTTCGCCGCCGGCCCCGATCTCGTCGCCGGAAAAGCCGTCGCACCTTTTGAAAACGTCAATCTCTATCCGTGGCTCGCTCACATGCTCGGCCTCAATGCCCCCAAATCCGATGGCAGCCTGAACATTCTCTCGGGGACGCTGCGCGATCACGGCGTTACGCCCGAAAACTAGGCTTTCGAATGCCAATTCCTGCATGAATAGGGGGTGCCCCAGGTCTCGATTTTGAGACCTGGGATACCGGGATTCTCACGATCCGACTTCATCCTGGAGTAGATTCTGAAAGGGAAGGGAATCAATGAGCGTCGTTCTCGGCATCGACGGCGGCGGCACTCACACGCGAGCCTCCATCGCCGACGGCGAACGCACCCTCGCCTTCGCTGAAAGCGGCTCCATCAAGCGCCTGCGCGTCGGCGCCGAAACTGCCGAAGCCAACCTGCGCACCGTGCTCAAAGACGCCTACGCGAAGGCGGGCGTCACATCCGTCCGCGCGGCCTCCTGCGGAGTCGCCAGCGCCACCATGCCCGGCATCACCGAGTGGATCACCGCCGTCTTCAACGATTTTTCCGTCGCGCGCTCCGAGGTTGTCGGCGATCACATCATCGCCCTCGACGCTGCCTTTCGCGGAGGCCCAGGAATTCTCCAAATCGCCGGCACCGGCACGAACACCATCGGCCGTGCGCCCGACGGCGCGTTCGAGTCCGCCGGCGGCTGGAGCTCGCGCCTCGGCGACGAGGGCTCCGGCTACTGGATCGGCCTCCACGCCATCCGTCGCGCGCTCAACGCCTACGATCGCGACGAGCCTACTCAAATTCTGAAAAGCATTGGCGAAATCTGGGGCACGCCCACACTCGATCAGCTCATCAACGTTGGAGACGGCACGCCCGCGCCCGATTTCGCCGCCCTCGCGCCAGCCATCAACGAACTTGCCGAATCGGGCGATCCCGTCGCCATCGGCGTTCTCCGTCAGGCCGCCGCAGACCTCGTTGCCAACGTGCTCCTCGTCCGCTCCAAGCTCCGCCGCAAGCACGGAATCGAAACCGAAATCCCCGTCGCCTGGACCGGCAGCGTCATCGGGAAAATGCCCATCGTCCGCGAAGCATTCTTCGAGGGCCTCCGCGCCGCCGCACCAGCCATGCCCGTTGAAACCGCGGAAACCGTAGCCCTCAACGGCGCTCTGTGGCGCGCCCGCCGCCTTGCCGAGCAAGCAATCTAAAATTTTTGGGAGGACTCGATCACGTGAAGAACAAAATCGGTGCAGGACTAGGCGCGGGAATTGCCATCGGTACCGCAATCGGAGTGGCGATCCATAACCTTGCTGTCGGAATCGCCATCGGGGTGGCCCTTGGTGCGGCGTTCGGCGCAGCGGCCAACAAAGGCAAAGAAGCTAATCAAACTGATCAGCGATAATATCGCGCGTCCACCGTCGACCGCTCACCTGTACTTCCTCAACACTCCCAGCACCCGCCCCTGAATCGCCACCTGCGCCGCCGGAACGTAAATCGGTTCCATCTCCAGATTCGCCGGCTGCAGCCGCACCACGTTTCCTTCCGGGTAGAACCGCTTCAGCGTCGTCTCGGCTCCATGCACAAGCGCCACCACAATCTCGCCATTCCGCGCCGTCTTGGTCCGCTCCACCAGCACGTAGTCGCCGTTAATAATGTGCTCGTCGCGCATCGAGTCGCCCCGCACTTCCAGCGCAAACACATCGCGGTTGCCCACCACATCGGCTAGCGAAATCGTCTCCGAAGCCTCCATCGCCTCCACCGGCGACCCGGCCGCAATCCGCCCCGCCAGCGGCAGCTTCAGGCTCGACCGCGTCTTCGTCCCCGGTGGCAGCACGTCGATCGACCGGCTGCGGTTGTGCACCCGGTCCAGCATGCCCTTCTTCTCCAGGTTCGTAATGTGCTTGTGGACGGTGGCCAGGCTCTTCAGGCTCATACCGCGTGCAATCTCTTCAAACGAAGGCGAATAGCCATTCCGGCTCACAAACGCCTCTAGAAAATCCAGCACTTCTTTCTGTCTTCGTGTAACGGCCATGGGCGCATTATAGCGAATAAAAAGCGAACTGCAACAATCTTTTCGCCTGTTGTTTACTCGTTGGGAACACCCGGCCCCGACCTGTTCCATGCCGGAATTCGCCTGTGCCCAGCCTCTGCGGCCTTGTACCGAACCGAGCGAGATCGTTGCAGAAAGCTGAAATCCGCGTTTCTGACCCCTGCAACCTCACGCTGAAATTTGCGCGTTGCAACTAATCCAGCAAAACCACATTTAGAAGTGATTTATGCACGCGGATGCGCCCATCGTATTCGATAAATCCAAGCTTGCGAAAGCGATTCATGAAAAAGCTGACGCGCGAACGGGTGGTGCCGATCATCTCTGCAAGGGTCTCCTGCGAGACCTTGGGAATCAAGGGCTCCGGGTCGCCCGGCCGGCCAAACTCCGCCATCAAAAGCAGAATTCTTGCCAGGCGCTTTTCACTGGAGTTGAAAAGCTGATCGACCAGATCGGCCTGGATGCGCATGCTGCGAGTCAGCAGAAACTTTAAGAAAAGATCAGAAAAGTCAGGCTCCTCGTGCATGGCGCGGATCATCTCTTCCCGGCTTATCTTGACCGCAGTGCAGGCGATGATGGCTGTGGCTGTGGATAATCGCAGCCCAGGCACTGCGGCCAGCGCACCCTCCCCTACAAACTCGCCCTCGGAAAGAATCGCGATAGTGGCTTCTTTACCGGCTTTCGAGACGACCGTGATCTTTGTCCGGCCCTCTTGAAGATAGAAGACGCAATCGGCCGGGTCCCCTTGGGAAAAGAAGGTCTGTTTGGGCGCGATTTGAACGATTCTTCGCGCCAGCCCGGAGCTCATCAGGAGGCCTGCACGATCAAGCGAGGATTCATCGAACTCGACCATTCGGCAATCCTCCTTTCAGTTGCAGTGTGAATGCCGGGGTTCTACAGCAGAAAACAACCCCATGGCGCCTCGATCGGCAATCCGCTTCTCGGCCAGCCCGGATAAAGCGACCGGAATAGAGCGACCCTTCAGTTGGCAAGCTGCTCATTCAGAAGAACATCCGCAGCACCAAGCTCACTCTACAGCCCCAGCGGGACCCTAGCACAAGACTGCACTCTCAGGGCGGGGCAAATCTGTTCAATTTTGCTCACTTTTCTCGAAACTTCTCAAGGCTTGCGGCGGGCGTTTTGCTCGGGCAGCGGCTCGCGGTCGCCGCCGCCAAAAACGCTGCGGAGACGTTGCCGGACCGATACAGCACAATCCGACAATGTTGTGCAGTCCATCTCGTCGACGTCGACTTCTGCATCGATCTGCCGCTATCCGTCGAGAGAGCCCTATTGCTCAGACTCTGCTCTTCAACACTTCTAAAGTGAGGTTACCTTGTGCGCCTCAGTGTGCGATACGAACGTGACGTTGCGCATAGGTAGAAAAGGTGTGCTGTATGAGGAAATTCATTACGTTGGTGGCATTATTCGGTCTGGGTGTGGCATCTGCTGCCGCAGCGGAGACTCGCGAAGACGTGCAGAACCGGCTCGAGAATGCGACGCTGGTGCTGCACCAGATCATGGCTGCGCCGGATAACGGCATTCCGCAAGAGGTGTTGGAGCACGCAAAGTGCATCGCCATCGTGCCTCACATGATCAAAGGCGGCCTGGTGTTTGGAGCGGAGAACGGCAGGGGCGTAGCCACCTGTCGGACCGCGGACGGATGGAGCGCTCCAGCGTTCTTTGCCATTACCGGCGGAAACTGGGGATTGCAGATCGGCGTCGAAGGCGTGGATCTGGTCATGGTTTTTCAGGGCGACAGAGGGATGCAGCGGATGATCTCCAGCAACTTCCAAATTGGAGCGGACGCTTCTGCAGCAGCAGGACCAGTGGGACGCCATGCTTCAGCCAATACCGACTGGAAACTGGATACCGAAGTTCTCACATACTCGCGCGCCAAGGGCTTGTTTGCCGGACTCACTCTGACCGGCGCAAATCTTCGCCGCGACGATAGCTCCATGGATGCCTACTACGGGCATGAAGTCTCCACGCACCGCGTTCTGCGCGGCGAAGTCGCAACCCCTCGATCGGCCGATCGATTTATCGATGCCGTGAGAGATGCCAAAGCTCAAGCGATTGCATCCAACTAATCGTTGTTTGTGAATCGCTGCCTGCGCCTGGGCCGGGTTTCCCGTCTCAGGCGTACGCAATCTTGAGAGGTGTCAGTATGCTTTGGGCGATCTTTGTAATCCTTCTGGTCTTGTGGCTTCTCGGCTTCAGCCTGCATATCGCCGGTAGCCTGATCCACATTCTGCTTGTCGTCGCGTTGGTTGTCCTGGTCATCAACCTGGTCTCCGGACGCCGCGCCGTTCTATAACGGCGGCCTGATTCTCGGGGCGTCAGTCGACCCTTTTCCTCAACAACTCCCAACACTCCCGAGCCGCGGAGTCCCTCATTGGGGCTCTGCGGCATTCCGCCAAATCTCTGTGGTCCCGATTGCTCAGACAATCGCGTTGCCCGTGACTAGATTCAGCGTTGTAAGGGCAATCGAGTCACGTCCCCATCAAGCAAAGGGAAACCCCTTATGTAGGCTGCTGTTGCCGGGTCTGTCTTAACGGCGCCAAAGCATCCCACTCGCACCAGAGAATCGCAGACACCTAAAGGGGAGTCTCCTATGCGTGGAATCAGATTTCTGTTCGGTACAACGGCACTGCTCGCCGGCCTGGCCCTTGCGCCGGCGGCTCAAGCGCAGCTTGTGATTAATATCGGCGTCCAGCCCAGCTGTCCCTATGGCTACTACGGATACGCACCCTACTCCTGCGCGCCCGATGGCTATTATGGGCCGGGCTACTTTTACAACGGCGTCTTTCTCGGCATGGGGCCATGGGGCGGTTGGGGCTATAGCCACGGTTGGGGCGGCCATCGCTTTGTGAACGAGGGCGGCGGCCGTTATCACGGCGGCCCCGGTCCCGCGTCCTATCGCAGCAACGGCGGCTCGAGGTCCGGCGGAGGCTACGCCGCACCACAGCGCAACAACTCGCCGCGTCCATCCGATTCCTTACCTTCTCGTGGCCCCGCCTCGCACCAAGGCGGATCGCGCGCACCGGAATCGCACGCAGCTCCAAGCGGCGGCGGATCGCATGGTGGCGGCGGTGGGCATGAAGGTGGCGGCGGATCGCACGGTGGCGGCGGCGGACATGATGGCGGCGGCGATCACCGCTAGCCCGCAATTCGCAAACCTCCAAATGCGGCGGGCCACGCGAAGCGTGGCCCGCGCACCAACAAATTTCATCCTGAGCGGAGCGGCTTGGGGCCCCACGCAAGTGGGGTAAGCGGAGCCGAAGGATCTGTTGTTGCCTTTCGTCTTAATCCCATCGAACGCCCCCAACGCAATTCGCGAGGCCCGGACCCCGTTTAATCCCACGCAAACCAATCCACACGCAAATGAACTCCCACGCACGAAAACAATCAAGGAGAGATCATGTCCAAGGTTACGTCCATTGCATTCGCAGCCCTCGCGGCCGTACTGTTTTGCTCCGCGCGCGTAGCGCCGGCCCAAATCTCCATCCAATTCGGAGCGGAGCCTGTCTGCCCCTACGGCTACTACGACTACGCTCCCTATAACTGCTCGCCCTACGGCTACTACGGGCCCGATTGGTTCCAGGGCGGAATGTTCATCGGCGCGGGCCACTGGTACCGTGGCTCCGGTCACTTCTACGGCCATGTCGATAACCGCTATGACCCCCACCACGGCTATCGTGGACCTTATCCCGAGCGTGGCGCTGAGCCCTTCAATCACTTCCACGGCAACGAGGCGCGCGATGGGCGCGGTCATGGAGGCCGCGGCGATCATGACGGCGGCGGCGAACACAACCTTCCCGGCTATCGCGGCGGCAGCGACCACCATGATGGGCACGGCGACGACCACCATGATGGACACGACGGCGACCACCGCTAGGCTGTAATTCCATCCCAACTCGGCGCGCGCTCTTCTCGAGCATGCGCCGAATTTGTGTCTGCGCTCGGCGCTTTCGGCATTGCGCCGAATTGCGACGCGATTTCGCGCGACGGAATTGAATGCCATCGAGAGATGACTGTGAGACTGTGAAACTGTGGCTGCAAGCCGTTGATACTAAAGGCTCCACAGCTTCACAGTTTCACAGTTCTCCAAAACATATGGGGGGGTGGGTCTCGGAAGTGTAGGGGGGTGGGGGGAAACAGTGGACAGAGAACAGTGAACAGTGGACAGAGAAGAGTGGACAGTGGACAGAAAAGCAGGGACCTTTCGACTTCGCTCAGGGCAGGCTCAAGGGGTGAGAGAGCGGTCCCGGGTTGGGAGTCGGTCATTGATTCGGTCAGGGGTTCGGTCAGCGGCTCGGTCATCATGGGACCATTGTGCGCTTGAAGGGGTTAATTATCGGCAAATGGAAGTGCTGCGGATGCAGGGACTTAGGGGTCTTAGGGCTTGACAAGTGAAAAGCAGGGGGGCAGGCGGGCATGCGGGGCGGCGGTTCGGGGTGAGTTGGATCGGGCGAATCGGCGGTTGACAGAGAAGCGGGGAACATCCCGTCTGTCCCCAGGTTTGTCCCCAGGTTTCCCTTCGCGCAAATCTTAACGATCGTCGCGTATGTGGAATTCGTCTCGTCGATTCGATCAATTGTCCTCTCGATCGCGAAGTAGCTGGCCTGGGACTCGGTCCGGGCCCTGATGGGGCGGATCACGACGGACGGGGCTTGCGGGGTGGCGATTCGGGAGTGAGTTGGTTCGGACGAATCGGCACTTGGCAGAGGAGCAGGGGAACTTCCCGTCTATTCCCAGGTTCCGTCACCAGGTTCCAGGTTCCGTCACGATGTCAGTCTAATGTCGAACCTGCTTTTGCGATGGCTTCTTCTTGATTTACCGCGATTATCTCTAAAAACTCGGGGTCATTTGCGAGAGAACTGAAACTCTCGTCTGATTTAGCTTTTTCCTTGGCGAAGGTCTTGAGATCAGGATCGATCCTTACGCTTTTCTTCAGAAACGCAAGCGCGCGAGTCCGGTATTCAGCAAGGAGGCTCACATCGTTCGTTTCAGTTTTTGAATCCGTTTTGAGCATCTGGGAGTATGCGCGAGCGATATTGAAGAAGCAGATTTCGTTTGCGGAATACTTCTTTAGGAACTCCTCGGAGTGCCTGATGGCATCTTTCTCTCGGGCATCGGCAAACAGGAGATAGAACCCGAGCCATTGGTCCAAATACTGAGGGGATTCGGGATTCAATTCGAGCTTCTCTAGAATTGATATGCACGTTTCGTTATCATCCAACATCCCGTACACTTCAGCCAGCTTAAGCTGAGGCTCCGGGTCAAGCGGATCAATCATGGTGGCCCGCGTGAGCCACTCCATGGCTTTTTCCGCTTCACTCCTTCGCTCTAACGAATCCGGGGGAAGGAATCTGATTCGATAGTAATGAAGGACCGACGCTTTATAGACGAGATCTATTGTAAGTGAGCCCTTTCCCACTTCCTCTTCACAAATGGACAAGAACCCTTCCACTTCCTTGCTAAGAAGTCCTTCCTTAATAGCTACATATTCGCTAGCCTGGGCATCGGTTTCCTCGATCGAATCCCGGCCCGACAAAATGCTCTTAGGGAGTTTCTTTTCAATCTCAGTGAGAATCAGGCTCGCCCGATTCGACAGCTTGGTCGTGAGTTCGAGCCTCGAGTGAGCCTCCGCGAGCGCTGGATTGAGAAAGAGCTTTCGGAAGAAATACATGGCATAAAAGCCTGAGATCGTGTAGGTAGTAACAATCAGTACTGAAAACCATGAGCTTGCTTCATTCATCTGCGGAAACAGTTGAATTCTTCCGAGCAGTCCGCCGAGCTCCGCCGTCTTTGCGACCCCAACCCCAGCGATGCCGCTAACCAAGGCAATCAACGAGTCCCGCGCTTTTCCCAAGGATTCAATTTCGTCGCCAAAAATTGTGAAAACGAATCCAATGAGACTACCTACGCCGATGGAGCAGGCGAATGTTATCAACGCAAGACTTGCTCTCTCGGGATCTCCTCGGCCAATTGCAATTGCCCAGAAGATACTAGCGACAGCAAAAGCGGAGGAACCGATCAACAGTCCGATGCTCCGCTTGGAAAGCGGCGAGTGCATATCAAGTGCCATAGGCAATATCACCAAAGGACCGATTGGAAAAGCCCAAGATTCCTAAGGCTATTCTCTTCAACTCGAACATAATACTCCTACGCTCCAAGTTACCGGATAGCAGATAGAAACCCGCCCCATCCTGCAAGCCATAAGCCGTCCGCTTAGCGTCGAGGCCTGCTCCCCCTACAGTGAAGCCATGATCTTTGAGACGTTTCCTGTTGGTCCGCTGGAGCCGATGCCCCAGGACGTTCGGGGCAACGGTACCCGGGTCTGAAGGCCAATCGTTGAGCCGCCCTATCCCCGGGGCCTGAAGGCCCCGGCTCCTTCCGGACGCAGGGGCTAAAGCCCAAACCACTTCTTGCAACGTTTGCGGCATGACTGAAGTCAAGCCCTGATACAAGACAAGCGCGCCGGCACCCCGTCCGCTACCGGAGACTGATCTCGATCCCCGAACGGCCTCCCACTCGCCTTCCTGTCAAGACCTTGACGCGCAATCGCAAGCTTCAAATCCGCCCTAACTCCTTGCCTTCTCATTTACTTATTCACTCCTCATTTTTCTTCCTAAGTTTGCCGATCATTATGCCCGTTCGGCGCACAATGGTTTCAGAGATCAGAGATCAGAGATCAGGAGACTCCCCTGTCTCGCCGACGTTGTCTCCCAGAGCATACGATTCGGGCCGAACGCGCCCCTAAGTCCCTTTGAATGGACGACTTTACGAGCTAAACCTTTTGGAATCAAAGATCTGGGGGAAGTGATCGGGGGTACAAGTGATTGAAAAGAAACCCCTTAGCTGGAAAAACGGGTGTGGGGGGGGGGAGGGGGTAGGTACTGAAAGGTACACACCGCCGCGAGCCCAACCCCGACCCTCGGACAATAGTCCACGAATCACAAACCATGGTCCACCCGTTTTCTGACTATTAACCACCAATCACTGACCACTTAAAGGTGCTGGTCCGGGCGGGATGGTCAAATAAAACTTCAAAAGAGAGCAATATTGCACAGACCGTCCCGGTGAATGTGGATAAGTTGGGTGCAAATTCTCCGTGGAACGGGGGTCAAAATGCGCACACACTCAGCACCAATCTTCCCACATCGACAGAACGCTGACGGGACTCACGATTCGATCTGCACTGTGTGCCTGGCGACAGTAGCCACCGCCAAGCATGATTGGCAACTGGCTCCGTTCGAATTGCTCCACAAGTGTGAGCCGATCAACCTCTATCGGGTCAGCCAGGGTTTAAGGTCGGCTCGACTGAACAATATGTAGCGATCCGAAAAGGGCAACCGGCTCAACCCACCCTGCCTCCGTCGCGGGCGTGACCGTGAGCGTGCGGGCCGTGCTGGAGCGTGTGCTCCTCGATTGCTGCTGTTCGGATGCTTTCGTTGCGCTGGCTTCGCTGGCTCCGCCTAAAATGAACTCATGATCCTCGAGACGTTTCCCGTCGGTCCGCTGGCCTGCAACTGCACGATTCTGGGCGACGAGGAGACGCGCGAGGCCATCGCCATCGATCCTGGCGACAACGTGAGCCGCATCCACAAGCTTCTGACCGAGCAGGGCTTGAAGCTGAAGCAGATCCTGGTGACGCACGGCCACATTGACCACGTTGGCGGAGCGCTGAAGCTGAAGCGCCTGACCGGCGCGCCGATTTACCTGAACGAAAACGACCTGCCGCTGCTCGAGATGATGGAGGAGCAGGCCGCGTGGGTGGGACTGGGTCGCGCGCCAGAAACCGCTCCGCCGGACGAGGGATTGAAGGATGGCCAGCTCGTCGGCCTGGAGCACTATCCCGCCAAGGTGCTGCACACGCCGGGACACACGCAGGGTTCCGTCTGCCTGCACTTTGCTCCGCTGAATCTGTTGATCGCCGGGGACACGCTCTTTGCCGGCAGCATCGGCCGCACCGACCTGCCCGGGGGCGACTTCGACCAGATCATCGCCTCGTTGCGAACCCGGCTGCTGACCCTGCCCGATGAAACACAGGTGCTGCCCGGCCACGGCCCCGGCACCACGATCGGTGAGGAGCGCGCAACAAATCCGTTCCTGCAAGCGCCTGGCCGTTAGAAGAAAACCGGGCGGGATGGTCGGACATTCCGCAAACGTTGCAGGAAAGCTACGCTCTAAGCAAAGTAATTACTTTCAATCAGATAACATTGATTAGTTCAAGAGATGGTTCTTGTAGTCAGCCCTTTTTGTTACAACCGTGATTCGTTCCCAAGTAGTTAATCAGGGTTGCAACTCCGTTACTGAATTCCGCCTCCGCCGCGAGCAGGCTCACGACCAGCCAGCCGCTTTCAGGCATCCCGAAAAAGTAGCCCGGATGAACCCAGACTCCGCGCTCGAGCAGCGCCAGAACCGTCTGCTCATCGGGCGCGATGGCAGGAATCCGCAGCACCGCGTACCAACCGCCTTCAACCGCCAGCCGCTGGACTGCCTCGACGGTTCCGATGGCCTGATCGAGCACGGCGAGGTTCGCTGCGACCCGGCTGCGGATTTGGGCTTGGATCGCCTCTCGCCCCTCAAGCCACGCAGGCATTGCCAGTTGCACCGGAGCATTCATCGACAGGAACGTGTCGGCGATGACCTCCAGCCGTTCGAGTGCCTGCTCGCGTTCTGGTCCGGTCGTTGCGATCCAGGCCGCCTTCATCTGCGGCAGCGCGGCGATCTTGCTGAGCCCGCTGACGACGTAGACCGGAACCCCTTCAAGGCCCGCGGCAAAGCTGCCGGCCTCCGCGCCGAAGCCGTAATCGAGGAAGACCTCATCGACGATGAGCGACAGGCGGAACTCGCGGCACAGTCGGGCTAGCTGCTCCGCCTCCCAAGGCTTGGTGAAGTGGCCAGTCGGATTATTGGGATGCACGATGACGATGGCCTGCGTCTGCGGGGTCACAGCGCGGCGAACGCCTTCAGCATCGATCTGCCACCCGTTCTCGTAGACCAGAGGCGCGGCGCGCAGGCGAACATCGTCGAGGGCGGCCAGGAAGTCGAAGAGCGGATAGCTCGGCTGCGGGATGAGGATCTCGTCACCCGGGTCGCATAGGAGCCGGAAGAGGAAGCTGTAGGCCTCGCTGGTGCTGGTGGTCAGAACGATCTGCTCGGGCGTGAGCTCGACGGCGTGCGCACGGTAGTAGGAGCAGACCGCCTCGCGAGCAGAGAGCAGGCCCTTTGGCTGGGGATCGTAATGGAGCACGCGCGGATCGGCGAGCGCACTGAGCAGTGTGGCGGGGTAGGCAAAGCCGCAGCGCGTGGGGTTGGATGCGGTGAGGTCGGCGATAGGCAGACCGGCCGCAAGGCGCTCGCGATGAGCGCGGGCCAGCTCACTCTCTTCCGTGTTCCAGTTGGTTCGGTGCGAGAAGGGCATGGGATTCGACTCTGCGGATCGGGCGCATGATCCATCGGGCGGCCAATCTCCATCGTGCACAATGAAAGCAGCGTCACCTGCAACGATACATGGGAATCGAGCAGAAGGCGCAATCGAGGTGACGTTGGCTCTGCGCGCTGTGATCTTTGACTACGGAAGAGTGTTGACCGGGCCTCCGGACCCCGCCGCGTATGCCGAGCTCCTGCGCATCAGCGGGCTTTCAGCGGATCGGCTGGATCACTTTTATTGGGCTGACCGGCAGGCTTACGACGAGGGAAAGCTGACTGGCCTTGGCTTCTGGCGGAACGTCGTGCGCGATGCGGGGCTTAAGTTGGGCGCACCGGAAATCGAAGAGCTGAATCTGTGGGACGCGCGCATGTGGACTCGCGGAGATCGAGCGATGCTGGCGTGGCAACAGGCGATCAAGCAGCGCGGACTGCTCACCGCGATCGTTTCGAACATGGGGGACTCGGTCCATGAGCACATGGTGCGCGAACTCGACTGGCTGGCGCGCTTCGATGTGCTGGTGTGGAGCTACAAACTGCGCGTCGCCAAGCCGGACGAGGCGATTTATCTTTACGCGCTTGATCGGCTTGGAACCGGGGCTGAGGAGACGCTGTTCATCGATGACAAGGCGGAGAATGTGGCGACGGCCAAGGCGGTGGGAATGAAGGGAATCATTTTCTCGGGCGTAGAAAAGCTGCGCAAGGAGCTGCAGGCATCCGGACTGGATGGCGAGTTGCCATTGCCGTAACGACGAGCGAGGTCAGTCCCCGGTCATGCGGTTCTTGCTGCCGATATGGTAAGTGAGGCCCATGGAGGCGTTCATCACGTCGAGGCCTGGGTTGACCGGCACAATGAAGGCGTCGGAAAAATGATAATCGCCAAACAGGCCGAGGCGCAGGTCGAAGCGTTCGTTGATGCGGACCTGAAGACCGACGGACGATTGCAGGCTTAGGTTCTCATAGGTCGTCCGGTTTGAAAGCGGCTTTTGCGCGAAGACGAGGATTCCGCCTTTCGCCATGAGGTAGGGCTTGATGGCCTTGCCGTCTCGCCATAGCCAGCGAACTCCGATGGGAGCGATCTCGACGCCGGGCACGGTCTTGAAGGTCGTGGTGAGGGGGTTGCCCCACATATCCATCTCTGTGGGCTGGTGCAGAAGAACCATCGGCATGATTTCGGCGACCCAGTCGACACGCGAACCGAGCAGATGGCCCCAGGTGTGGCGATCGTATTCGATGCCGATGTCGTACATCTTGCAGTCCTCGCCGGACGCAAAGATGTGGTAGTGGCCGTAAGAGACCAGGCCCTCAATGGTGAGATCGCGCGCCGGCGGCTGCTTGTGGGGGCGATCAGCGTTCGTGATGAGCGGCGCTGCCAACCCGCTGCTTGCGGGCAAGGAGTCCTGAGCGAATGCCGGGTTTGGGAGGGCAATGCAGACGGCAATGGAGCCGCCCAGCAGCGCGAGACCGAAAACTAGGGCAGTGCAGCGGCGGCCAACCGCCAATGTGTAGAGAAAGCCGCTTCCTCGATACCGCATGAAAAAGCATCCTCTTGTTTTTGACGGGCGACTTGCGGAACAAAAAATGGATATCGCGGTTAGTTTAAAGGTGGCAATCGTCGCTGACAATGGATGATTTCCCAGTCGGTTCACTCGTTGTAACTGCTGTCTGGGGCGACGATCGTCTGAAAGCCGGCAGAGTTGGCCTGTTGAACGGGCCGATTGGAACTACGAAGCCATGCCGAGGCCCACCAGGTTTGCTGCGGCGATGATGACGAGGATTCCGGCCCACAGTAGCCGGATGGGCCTGCTGCGCACTCCAGCCCACTCGCCGAGTGCGAGGCCTACAAGCCCGCCGCAGAGTACATAGATGCTCATGTGCAGCATCCAGTTCACGTAGCCCAGCCGCTGCGGAATGTTGGCTGCGCCCCAGGCGTAAAAGAAGAACTGCAAGTACCACATGATTCCCCCGGCCGCGGCCAACGATCCGTTCTTGACGAGCGTTGCGCGCGGCTGAGCGAGATCGGCTCGGAGAGAAAGATTTTTCTTGAGGGCCAGCCGAATAAAGCAGTAGCTCATGTTAATGACCGCGCCGCCGCCCATGATGAGTACGTAACTGGGGAGCGCAGAGTAAAGCGGATTGACTCCCAGGTGTTCGGCTGCCGCGGCAATGGGCTTGGCGGCATCGATGGCGAACGACATGCCCGAAGAAAAAATTCCGCACAGGACGGCGAGCGCAAGTCCGAGCTTCACATTGAACTCCTGCGCTCCGACGCCCAGTTGCACTTCTTTCTGATGGCCCGCATAAGAGACAACAGCCACGCCAATGACGGCCACTAGAACGCCCGCCATCGTGAGTAGGCCGCTGTGCGTAGAGAACAGCATTGCGGCCTGTCCGTGCATCAGGGGCGGGACCAATGTGCCGACGATAAGCGTGACGCCGATAGCCACGCCGATACCGAGCGACATCCCGAGATGGCGCATGGTGAGTCCGTAGCTGACGTTGCCCACTCCCCACATGGCGCCGAAGAGCGCCACCCGCAAAATGAGGCTGGGATCGAGCGAGGCGTAGAAGGCGGGAAAGCTTGGTAGGAGAAGATAGCTCACACCGATGGGCAACAGAATCCAGGAGAAGAAACCGGCGATGGCCCAGGTCGTCTCCCAGGACCATTTCCTCACTTTTTCAATGGGCGCGTAGAAAGAAGCAGCGCAGGCCGCACCGATGATGTGCCATCCGATTCCTGCCAGGATCACCGTGGGCATTCAGTCTCCGTATTTACGCGCTGCGGCGGATTTGCGGTTGCCTTTCCGCGAGCAATTCCAAAGCCTACCGGTTGCACACGCACCTTGTATAGCGACGAAGTTCTGGACGCATCCCCGTTACACTCTCTCTATGGTCCTTCGGCTTTATGCTGCCACGACGAGCGCCGGAAAGCTGCGCGATTTTCGCACGGCCGCGAATGCATATTCGGTCAGCATTGAGCCGCTTCCGGGGATCGAAGGGATCTTGCCGCCGGAAGAGGATGGCGACACGTTTCTCGCCAATGCGGCGACGAAGGCGGTTTACTATTCGCGATTTGCGCCGGGAGAGTTGGTGGTCGCGGACGACTCCGGTCTCGAGGTGGACGCGCTCGGAGGCGCACCCGGCGTGCGTTCGGCGCGATTCGCTGCAGATACGGGCCTTGTGGACTCGCCCGACGCCAACGACAACACCGACGTTTGGAACAATATTCTGCTGCTGCAGAAGATGGAGGCGTTTCCGGCAGAGTTGCGCACGGCCCGTTACCACTGCACACTGGTTGCCGCACGCGATGGCGAAGTGGTTCAAGTCGCCGATGGAACGGTGGAAGGGACGATTCTGGATGCGCCGCGCGGAACGGGTGGTTTCGGCTACGATCCGGTGTTCTATTTGCCGGAGCTGGGTAAGACGATGGCCGAGATCGATCTCGAAACGAAGCTGTCGCTCAGCCATCGAGGACGGGCGATTGCGGCGCTGCTGGCGGTGTTGAGCAACTGACTCATCCCGGTTACGCCGGTCGGAGGAATTCCTCATGCGGCTCTTTTGAAGTCAAATCGATTGCTCGAGCGCCGATTCGATTTCCGGGATGGTCATGACGGCCGCGATCTTGTCTTTCATGTAGCGCACGGAGACTTCGTGATGCTCCTGATCGTAGGAGCCGATGCAATCTGACGCCACAACAACTGGCCAATCGCGCTGATAGGCGTCAATCGCCGTTGTCCGAATGCAGGCATGAGTGTTGATTCCGGCGAGAATGATGCAATCCGCCTTGAGAAGCGCAAGCTGCGCATCGAGATCCGTGCCGAAGAACGCGCTGTAGCGTTTTTTCACGAGCACGGTATCGGAGGGCGCGACGACGAGGTCGGAAACAATCTCGCAGCCCGGCGTGCCTTTGATCGCAGTATGAATTCCCTTGGCCTTCATCTCCGGAAATGCATCGCCCAAGTCCGGCTCAAACTCCTGCCGGATCCAGATGATGGGTAGAGAGCGATTTCGAAAAGTCGTTACTAACTTGTTGATCGATTGAACGAGCTCTTTGCGGCGGCCCGGGTCCCAGCTGGCCAGAAAATCGTTCAGCATGTCGATGACGATGAGGACCGGGGTCTGCATGGGAACAGGCTAGCAGAGGGGTTCAAGGGTGACCGCGTGCTATCCCACCCTTGAGACAGAGACAAAAGCGTCGCGAGGGTGGGGCACACGTTTTTGCAGTGGTTTAAGATGCGTGAGTCAAAGAAATAGCACCCGCCTTGACGGACCTAACGTCAGCCTCGAATAATGCGTGTGAACCAAAGCGCGAGTTTCCGTCTCTCAATATAGGACTGCGTGGGCTAAGACTGTTTCAGCCCGGCCCGCATCTCTCAGGAGTTAACCTCTCCATGGCAACTGTTCAACCCGCCGCGCCGTCACCTGCTCATAGCGTCCGCCGCGGCGTGGAGCCTTTGCGCGCGGGGAAAGGCACTAGTTTCCTCTGGCACAAGCTGCACTCGCTGCTGGGCATCGTTCCCATTGGGGCTTTTCTCCTCGAGCATCTGCTCTCAAACTTCGAAGCGTTGAAGGGACCGATCGCCTATGGCGAGCAGGTAAAGTTTCTGAATGGCCTGCCGCTGGTGCGCGTGCTGGAGTGGGTGTTTATCTTTCTGCCCATCCTGTATCACGGCATTTACGGGGTCTACATCTGGCTGCGCGGCAAATCGAACATTGTGTATTATCCGTGGGCAGGGAACTGGATGTACCTGGCGCAGCGCTACACCGGCCTGATCGCACTTGCCTACATTGCCTATCACGTGGCAACGCAGCGCTTCATGGGAGCGAGCTTGCCTGAGAATCCCGGCATGGCGTTCGCCAAAGTGCAGCACGAGCTTGCGAATCCGTGGATCCTCGCCGTCTACGTGATCGCGATGATCGCCGTCTGCTGGCATTTTGCCTACGGGGTTTGGCTTTTCGCCGCCAAGTGGGGAATTACGCCGGGAGAAACTGCACGACGCCGGTTCGGTTATGTCTGCGTTGCATTGGGCGTGCTGCTCGCCGGCATGGGACTGGCCAGCATCTGGGCGTTTGTTGGACCGAAGTATCCGAATGCTCCGGACAACGTGCCGTTGAGCTACCAGGGGACAGAGATTAGAGAGCAGAGATCAGTTGCCGCAGTGGAACGTGGAGATGATCTTGTGGTCAAAATCAGAGATGCCGTCAATGGGTCGGCAGAGATTTGCTGATCCCTATTCTCTGCGCTCTGTTCTCTGATCTCTGAAAGGAAAGACATGGCAGCACCGAGGATCATCGTGGTTGGCGGAGGGTTGGCGGGGCTTGCGGCCGTCATTAAGATCGCCGAAGCCGGTGGCAATGTGGACCTGTTCTCCATTGTGCCGGTGAAGCGCTCACATTCGGTCTGCGCCCAGGGGGGCATTAACGCCGCGAAGAACCTGAAGGGCGAGGGCGACACCACCGCGCAACACTTTGACGACACGATTTACGGCGGCGACTTTCTGGCTAACCAGACGCCGGTGAAGGCGATGTGCGAGGCGGCCCCGGCGATCATCGATCTGCTCGACCGCATGGGTGTCCCTTTCAACCGCACGCCAGAGGGGCTGCTTGACTTCCGCCGCTTCGGGGGCACGCTTTACCACCGGACCGCATTTGCCGGAGCGACCACGGGGCAACAGCTTCTCTATGCGCTCGACGAGCAGGTGCGGCGCTACGAGGCTGAAGGCAAAGTCCACAAGTTCGAGGGCTGGGAGTTTCTCTCCGCCATCATCGACGGCAAGGGCAACGCTCGCGGCATCGTGGCCATGAACTTGCGCTCGATGGAGTTGAAGGCCTTCGCGGCCGATGCGATCATCCTGGCGACGGGCGGAATCGGCGCCATCTTCGGCAAGAGCACCAACTCGGTTGTCTGCACCGGTTCGGCGCAGTCGGCGATCTTTCTGCAGGGCGCGTATTACGCCAACGGCGAGTTCATCCAGGTGCATCCCACATGCATCCCCGGCGAGGACAAGCTGCGGTTGATGTCGGAGTCGGCGCGCGGCGAGGGCGGGCGTGTGTGGGTTCCGCGAACGCCGGGCGACAAGCGCGCGGTTAAGGCAATTCCGGAGGCGGAGCGGTTCTACTTCCTTGAGGAGTGGTATCCGAAGTACGGCAACCTCGTGCCACGCGATGTGGCCACACGCGCCATTCACAAGGTGGTGTATGAGTTGGGGCTCGGCCTCGAAGGCCAGCCGATGGTGTATCTGGACCTGACGCACATTGACCGCGAGACGCTGCACTACAAGCTCGGTGGGATTCTGGAGATCTACGAGAAGTTCGTGGGCGTGGATCCTTGCGTGGAACCGATGAAGATCTTCCCGGGCATGCACTACACGATGGGCGGACTTTGGGTGGACTTTGACCAGATGACCAATGTTCCCGGCATCTTTGCCGCGGGCGAGTGCGAGTATCAGTATCATGGCGCGAACCGGCTGGGAGCGAACTCGTTGGTGAGCTGCATCTTCGGCGGGTTTGTTTCCGGGCCAAACGCGATGAAGTACGCAAAGAGCGTGCCCGCAATGGAAGGCGACGGCGGGGCTGCTGCCGAGGTGCAACGCCAATCCGAGACCAATGAAAAGCTGATCCGGAACGAAGGCGGAGAAAATCCATTCAAGCTGTGGCGAGAGCTGGGCGAGACCATGACCGAGCACGCAACAGTGATCCGATACAACAAGGACCTGAAAAAAGCCGACGAAAAAGTCGTTGAACTGCTGGAACGCTACAAGCGCGTGAACCTGAGCGACAAAAGCCAATGGGCGAACACGAGCTTTGCCTTTGCGCGGCAGCTTTACAACATGTTGCAGATTTCGCGGACTGTTACGCTGGGCGCGATTCTGCGCGACGAGTCGCGCGGCGCGCATTACAAGCCGGACTTTCCCGAGCGCAACGACGAGCGGTTCCTGAAGACGACGAAGGCAAGTTTTACAGGCAGCACGGAAGGACCGAAGTTCGAGTTCGAGGAAGTGGATACGCAGTTCATCAAGCCGCGTCCGCGACGGTACGACGCGGCGAAGTGAGCATTGCATGCAGCAGACCTTTGGATGAGGGTCTTGTCGGAGCGGCGAAGTCGATTGATCCGGGGTCGTCCGCGCCGATGTCATCCTGAGCGACCGAGCAAGTCGAAGGATCTGAAGTAGTTTCGAGACGAAAGGGATCATGGCGACCAGAACAGTCACTTTCGAAATCAAGCGCCAGGCCAGCCCTGAAGCCGCGGCGGTGTGGGAGCGGTTTGAGCTGGAGTGGCGGCCGGGGATGAACGTCATCTCCTCGATGATGGAGATCGCCCGGAATCCCGTGACGGCCGATGGACGGCCAACGACTCCGATCGCCTACGACTCCAATTGCCTCGAAGAGATCTGCGGGTCATGCGCGATGCGAATCAACGGCAAGGCGCGCATGGCGTGCTCGGCGCTGGTCGACAATCTGGAGCAGCCCATCAAGGTTGAGCCGCTGACGAAGTTTCCTCTGGTGCGCGATTTACAGGTTGACCGGTCGGTTCTATTCGAAAATCTGATGCGCGTGAAGGCCTGGGTACCGGTGGACGGCACTTACGACCTCGGCTCGGGGCCGCGCGTGTTTCCACAGGAGCAGGAAGCGAACTATCCGTTGTCGAATTGCATTTCGTGCACCTGCTGCATGGAGGTTTGCCCGCAGTTCAATGATCTGACGGGGTTTGTGGGCGCGGCGACGATCGCGCAGGTGAAGCTGTTCAACAACCATCCCACGGGCAAAGTTTTCAAAGAAGAACGGCTGCGCGCGCTGGCCGGCGATGGCGGCATCCAGGAGTGCGGCTTTGCGCAGAACTGCGTGGAGGTCTGCCCCAAGCAGATTCCGCTGACCAACGCGATCAGCGACGTGGGCCGCGACGTGGTGGCGCAGAAGCTGAAGGACTGGCTGAAGAGTTAAAGCGGCCGCCTGTGCCGCCAAAGATTTCCCTTGACGGCGCTAAGATCCGCGGTGGAGTATCACTGCTGGGCCAAAGGTCCGCCGGACGTAAGTGGGTCGGCGAACCCCCTCGGATTCCCCACAAGCCTTCATCACAAAAACTTTGCGGCGAGTCATTTCACCGGTCGCTGTGTGCAAATTTTTCCGGGGCATCGAAACAGCGATGCCGCCAAACACACAAGACAACTCTCTTTTTGCTCCACCTTGGCTGGAGCTTCCTGTTTTGCGGGTCATCGTCCAGTTTCACTTCTCTTGCAGCGCCGGAAACCACACCTTAAACACCAAAGACCAAGGAGGTCTTGCAATGGGTTTACGTCACTTCTTCTGGGGCGCGGCACTGGCCGCGACACTCTCCGCAACGCTTGTTGCTCAACAAGCGCCGGTTGGTTATCACGGCATTTCCTGCGTCCGCGTCAAACCCGGGCAATCTGCCGCCTTTCACGCTCTTCTCGATGGCGACTACCACAAGGTTGAGCAGGCTCGCGTTGACTCGGGAGCGATTTCAGCTTTTATCGCGCTGCGCACCGTCATCCCCGCGGGGACCGATGCGGGGTGCGACTACGTCTTCGTCAGCTTCTACCCCGGCTTTCCGCCGGCACCTCTCGGCGACGATGACATGACGGCCGTCTTGCAAAAAGCCGGCGTCGCTTCCTCGCTGCAGCAGTGGCGCGATCGTCTCGCTGTAGTGGCCGAACTGGTCTCGAACAACATCACGCAGTATCAGGTGCTGGTTGGTGGATCGAAAAAGGGCGATTACCTGATCTTCAACTCGATGAAGGTAACGGACGTAAATGAGTGCGTCGCCGCACAGAAAAGACTATGGCAGCCTTTCGCCGCGCAAGGGGTGAAAGACGGCGCACAGGACGGCTGGGCCATAAACATCCAGGTCATGCCCCGCGGCGACAAAGACCCGAGCCTCGTGAGCAGCGTCGACATCTTCCCGACATGGGACTCGATGTTTACTTACTTCGGACCGGACTTTGCCGCCCGCTGGAAGAAGATCCATCCGGAGATGACACCCGACGAAGCCTTTTCGGAGATCGACAAGGTCTGCACGATCGACCATACGGTCACCTACAAAGTGGAAGACCAGATCAATTCAACCAAGTAAGACCGGCATCAGCGAAAGCAGAAAGAAGAGGGCCGCCCAGAAATTCGGGCGGCCTTCGTGTTTGGCGCCGCAGCTGCGCTGTCAGCTTTCAGCTAGCTCACCGGTGAGGTGGGCTGTTTACCCTTGAGTACCTACCCCGTATCCCCCCCCCACCCTGTTTTGAGGTTAAAGGGTTTGTTTTGAATCACTTGTACTCTTCACCATTCGCCGTAACATATTGATTTCAAAAGGGTTAGGATCTACAAGTCCCTGTTATCAACGGTTTACGGGGTAAGAATACCGCGAACAGCCCGCAGTCAATCTTCGGCACGAGAGGGTCCTGATCGGGTCGTCGATCTCTGTTTGGCGATCATGGGACCATTGTGCACCAAACGGGCATAATGATCGGCAAACTTCAAAAAAGAATTTGCTGAGTGTTTTCAGCGGGTTGCGGGGAAAATTGGCTTGGAGGGGGTTGCGGAGGCCCGGGCCTGCAGCTGGCATCTAAACCGTCGTTGACATCGTATATGATATGATATCATTTTAGTGTGAGGCTGGTTCTCGACACGGACGTGGTAGTGGCTGGTATGCGCAGCCCGCGTGGGGGGTCTGCGGAGCTGATCCGGCGGATTAGAGCAGGGAACGCGAAGATGGTGCTGAGCGTTGCTCTTGCACTCGAATATGAAGCCAAGTGCATGATGGCCGAACATCGGTTGGCGTCGGGGCTTAATGAAGTAGAGGTGCTGGTTTTCGTGGACGGCCTGCTTTCGTTGGCGGAACCGGTGCAGCAGTATTTCCGTTGGCGCCCGCAGCTGAGCGATCCGGGCGACGAACTTGTTTTGGAGGCCGCGGTGAACGGGCGGGCCGAAGCGATTGTGACATTCAATGAGAAACACCTGCGCGCGGCGCGGACGAGTTTTGGGATCGAGGTTTTTCGCCCGGGCGAAGCGTTGAGGAGGTTAGAGCTATGACGACGCGAGTGGCCACATTTCCGCTGCGTTTGCCGGTTTCGCTGAAGGCGGCGCTGGAAGAGATCAGCGAGCGCGACGGCACAAGCATGAACCAGTTTTTGGTGATCGCGGCAGCGGAGAAGATCGCCGCCATGGACACGGAAAGGTTTTTCGCTGAGCGGCGCGGGCGGGCAAACGATGCGGCGTTTCTGCGCATCCTGAATCGGGAGAGCGGCGAGCCGCCGCGTCCTGAAGACCGGATGGATTGAGGCTGCCACAAAAAGAAGGCCTGGTCGAACGATTATGGGACTATTGAGCGCCAAGCGGGCATAACTACCGGCAAACCCGCGAACAGAATTTTGGTCGTGTTTTCAGCGGGCTGCGAGAAAGCGAAGCGGGAGAGCGCTTGACAAGAAGCGTGGGAACGTCCCGTCTGTCCCCAGGTTTCCCCAGGTTTTCAGGTTTCCTCCCAGGTTTCAGGTTTTCCCAGGTTTTACTTCTCGAAAAATGGGCGGGCGGGGCTGTCAAGCCCCGAAACCCCTAAGCCTCTGCATCCAAATCACTTCCATTTGCCGATCATTATGCCCGCTCGGCGCACAATGGTTCCATGATCGAGGCAGGGACCAAGGGACCAAGGGAATGGGGCACCAAGGTCGCGAGCAACGCCGCTGTCTAAGAGTGGCGGGTTGGAAGCTGGAGGCTAGGAGCTGGCAGCTGGAAGCTGCTTTACCCCCCACCCCCCTGTCTCAACACCCCCCACCCAGTCTTGAGACCCCACCCCCCATGCCGTTTTTTGAGACTGTGAATCCGTGAAACTGTGGAGCCCGCAGAATCAACAACTTGCAGCCACAGTTTCACAGTCTCACAGTTCGGCTTTCGGGTTTGCGATTGTTCTCGATTCCGTTCCGCGAAAACAACAGGGTTTCGGCGCGCGATGCGGCGATGCGCATCTAACAGGTTTGTGCAACTTTGATCCCGGAGGAAAGTGCCTTGAAAGATAAGCCGAGTGCAGAAGCTTCAAAGAAGATCACCCGCGCAAAACTGATCGAGTTATTAAATGAGGATTTGTCGCGGGAGTACCAGGCGATCATCGGATACGTGGTGTATTCGCAGGTGATCAAGGGCGCCGCGTACATGAATATTGCGGCGGAACTGGCGGTGCACGCGGCGCAGGAACTGCAACACGCGCTGATCATCTCCGAGCAGGTCGATTACCTGGGCGGTATGCCGACGGTTCAGCCGAAGCCGGTGAAGACCTCAGAGAAAGCTACTGACATGCTGCAGTTCGACCTGGACAATGAGACGGAAACGATCAGGAATTATCGCGCGCGCGTTCGCCAATGCGAAGAGCTGGGCGAATTTGCGATGAGCGAACAGATTCGGCAGATCCTGGTGAACGAACAAGATCACCAGATCGCCCTGGCGACTGCTTTGGGCAAGGACGTGCCGAACAACAGTGATTAGTGTTTAGTGACTAGTGTTTAGAGGTTAGCGTTTATTCGTTGATGCGCGGCCAGGCTCGGCGGGCATCCCGTACAGGACGAGTTTCATATGGGCGGTCGTGTCCCTGAGGGGAGCGACTGTGCGACACACGTCAAGGGCAACCCGATCGGGCCTTTGCAGTTTGACCGATTGGAAGTTGCCCCGGCCGCCCGAGCGCAGAACGCATGTCCGCGCAGATCGATGCAAGGCCCGCAGAAATCTAAACACAACGGATTCTGATTTCAATTTCGCTTCGGCCTAGGGCTGCGGCGTGGGAAATTTTCTCACTTCTTGCGCCCGATTGTCGGCTCCTGTGCGGACTCATCCTTCGAGCCGGATGGGGCGGAATGCTCGGGAATGCCGCTGATAAGGGCCTCATAATTTGTGAGACGCTCGCCGAGAATGACCACTCCCTTGGACGTGATTTCGTATTCGCGAATATCCTTGGCGTGGTTTCCGCCTCGCATCTTGATCACCACCACAATCTTGCGAAGCTGGCCATCGATCGATACATAGCGCAGCCGGATGATGTCATCGGTGAGGAATGAAATTGAGTAGGTACTGAACGGAAATCCGGTGAAAGACTCATCCACTTCGACGGTACTTAGAATCGTTACTCCGATTCCAGTGAGAGCGAAGATCATGCGATAGAGGGACTCGCGAAAGTCAGCGCGGAAGCCGGGCGACAGAGCCATCTCGAAGCCGGCCAGGGAATCGATCACCAGCCGCTTGGCGCCGATCTTCTGAACTGCGTCGAGAATCGACTGCATGGTTTCATCCACCGACAGATCGAGGGGACGAAGATAAAGGATTGTGAGCTTACCGTCCTTCTGCGGCGTTTCCAGATCCAAACCCAAGCTGGTGGCCCGCTCCGCGTACGCCTCCGGACG
>Ga0265342_10000738_pt1 | contig 33596 bp, 26 predicted proteins | sample 4CB327metaG_FD_203125 | JGI IMG/M metagenome (GOLD analysis project Ga0265342, IMG submission 203125) | Rhizosphere microbial communities from Carex aquatilis grown in University of Washington, Seatle, WA, United States - 4-CB3-27 metaG | ecosystem: Host-associated > Plants > Roots >... | reverse complement strand
CGCGCGCCCACGGCCTCGGCATGAGCCAGCTGCGCCTGCGCGTCGACGGCCTGCGCGCCGACGGGGACTGGGACATCCAGTTGCGCGATGCGCGCCTGGCGCTGGGGCTCGACGCCCCGCTCACGGGGGACGCGGCCTGGCGCGAGCTGCGCCGGCACGAAGGTGACTTGCGCCGCTACCTGGAGCGGCAGCTGGCGGTCAGCGCGGACGGCATGCCGTGCGCGGTGGCGCTCTCGCCGGCGCCGATGCGCGAGCGGGCCGACCCGGCCCAGGTGACCGTCGCGCTGTCGGTGCGCTGCCCGGCGGAGCCCAAGCGCCTGAGCCTGCGCTGCGACCTGCTGTTCGATCGCGACCCCGCGCACCGCGCCTACTTCTCGGTCGAGGACGCTCGCGTCACTCATGCCGGCGTGCTTCGCGCCGACCGCCGCGCGATCACGCTCGACATCCACCGCGTGAGCGCCCTCCAGGTGGTCGCGGAGCTGGCGCGCGACGGCGCGACCCACATCTGGTCGGGCGTCGATCACCTGCTGTTCCTGCTGGTCTTGCTGTTGCCCGCGCCGCTCGTGCGGCGGGGCGGAGACTGGCATCGGCGCGAAGGGCTCGCGCCGGTTGCGCGCGAGGTCTTGAAGGTGGTCACCGCCTTCACCGTGGCGCACTCGGTGACGCTGGCGCTGTCGTTCGCCGGTTTCCTGCTGTTGCCGGTGCGCTGGGTCGAGGCGACGATCGCGCTGTCGGTGTTCGCGGCGGCCTGGAACAACCTGCGCCCGTTCTTGCCCGGCCGCGCCTGGATCATGGCGCTCGGCTTCGGGTTGGTCCACGGCCTGAGCTTCGCGGGCGCGCTGCGAAACCTGTCGCTGCCGACGCGCGCACGCGGGCTGGCGCTGGCGTCGTTCAACCTGGGCGTCGAGCTCGGTCAGATCGCCATCGTCGTTGCGGTTCTACCCTTGCTCTACCTGGGCTCGAAGCGCGCGTGGTATCCGCGGCTGGTGCTGGGAGCGGGCTCGCTGGCCGTCGCCTGGCTGGCGCTGCTGTGGACCATCGAGCGCGCGACCGGCCTGTCACTGTTGCCAGGCTTCTGAAGCCTGGGACGTCGCTCAGGCGGCGGTTCGGGCCTGACCAGCACGTTTGCGCAAGAGCCCGCTGGCCGCGAGCAGCAGCGCGCCGACCAGCACCGCCAGGCCCCAGCTCGTGACCGCGGGGACGGGCGCGGTGACGGCGCTGACCGACCCGATCTGGCCGGCGAAATTGGTGGCCGTGTTGAGCGGAATCGTCCCGTCGCGCATCAACGAATGCCGTCCATCGGTCGGCACGGCGCCATAGGCCCAGGTGTCGACGCTGGTGGCGTAAGTCATGGTACCGCCGCCCGTCGAGAAGAAGTTGGCCGGGATCATGTAGTCGGGGGCCACGCCGCCCGGCTGCGTGGCGAGATTGGACGTGCCCACCAGGATCCAGGTGTTCGCGGTCGCGGTGCTCGGCAGGTTGGTGACGAAGTTGAATGTGTGGCCGCTCGCCGTGATCGTGAACGGGCCCACACCCTGTTCATTGGCTTCGTTGACGAACAGCTGCACGTACTGGACGCTGCCGCTGGCGTTCGAGAAGAGCTCGGAGAGCCGCCACAAGTGGTGGCCGGCTCGAGCGGGTGACGACGCAGCGAGAAGCAATCCGCCCAGTGCGGCGGCGACGGCGATGAGACGGATGCGCATGCGAGCCTCCTGTCGATTCAATCGTCCAGCGTGGCTAACCTATCGGCGCGCTGTTTGGCCCATCGCAACAACTTAGATACATCTGGATGTCGTCATCGCGATAGCATCTCGGTCGCGTGGCCTTTCGGCGGCTGCAGGCAATCACTCACGAGCTCGCGTGCCACTACGCGGAGCTGCGCGCGGTCAAGGACCGGCGCGCGCTCGAGGGCAGCGCGCTCTGGCAGCGGATCCGCGCCGAGGTCGAGCGGGTCACATCGGCGGTGGAGCGGGGTGACGCGGACACGGAGCCGCGGCGCGGCCGGCAGGTGCGCGCGGCGGCCTGGAACATCCAGCGCGGCGTGCGGTTCGACGCGATCCTGGGCGCGCTGCGCGACGATCCGGTGCTGCGCCAGGCCGACCTGGTGCTGCTGTCGGAGATCGACTGTGGGCTCGGGCGGTCGGGCAACCGCAACGTGCCGCGCGAGCTGGCCGAGGCGCTCGGCGCGAGCTACGTCTTCGCGCCCTCGTACCTGACGCTGCAGGACGACTGGGGTGAGAATCGCGCCGGCGCCCCCAACACGACCGCGCTGGCCGGCACGGCGGTCCTGTCGCGCCTTCCGATCCGGCGCGCGGAGAACGTCGACATGCCCGCGCTGCGCGACAAGTTCTCGTCGTCGGAGCGGCGCCTCGGCAACAAGCGCGCGCTCTTGATCGAGGTCGACACCGCGGCCGGACCGTTGCTCGTGGGCGCGTGCCACCTGGACTCGAACGCGTCGCCGCGCCAGCGCGCGCAGCAATTGCGCGCGCTGCTCGACCGCATGCCGGGCGACGCGCCGGCGATCGTCGGCGGCGACTTCAACTCGTCGACGCACGACCTCTCGTCGGTGTTCGCCACCCTCGGCGATTTTCTGCGCAAGCTCTTCACCGCCGGCGTCCGCCGCTCCGTCGAGGGCTACATGTCGCCCGCGGCCTTCGGCGAGCGCCCGATCTTCGACCTGCTCGCGGCGCGCGGTTTCACCGTCGGTGGCTTCAACGACCCGGCGCGACCGACCTACCGTTACGACTTCAACGACCCCTACGCCCTGCAAAAGGTGAGACGCACGGGCGGCCCGCCGCTGGTCGCGCTGATCCGCTGGATGTCGCGGCGCTGGAACCATTGCCTGCCCGCGCGGCTCGACTGGTTCGCGGGGCGCTGCGCGCGCGCCATCTCGGCGACCGTGGTCGAGCCGCGCCTCGACGACGGCCGCCCCGTCTCCGACCACGCCGCTGTCGTGTGCGACCTGACGGCGGCCTCGCCCGCGCCCCCTCAGCGGTGAAGCAGGTAGAACAGCACGCCGACCAGGATCACCGCCGCGGCGCCCACGACGCCCATGAGCTTGTAGTTGCCGAGCAGCGCCTGCGGGAACGACGACTTCTTGCCGCGATTGTGGCGGGCCTCGTCGATGCCGGCGCGCAACGCCGCGGTGTCGGCGTAGCGGTTGTCGCGCGACTTCGCGACCATCTTCAGCAACACCTCGTCGACCGCGGGCGGGATCTTCAAGTCGGGCCGCAGCTTCGACGGCGCCGGCGGCGTGTCCTTCATGTGGAAGTTGATGATCTCGATCGGCGTCTTCGCGTTCTTGAACGGCAGCTCGCCGGTCAGCATCTCGTACGCCATCATGCCGAGCGCGTAGATGTCCGAGCGCCCGTCGAGCTTGATGCCGCGCAGCTGCTCGGGCGACATGAACTCCAGCGTGCCCAGGGTCTGCCCGACCGCGGTCAGCGCCTGCACCTCGCGGTCGCCCGAGATCATCTTCGCGATGCCGAAGTCCAGCACCTTGACGTAGTCCTGACCGCCGCGCGTCTCGATGATCACGTTCTCGGGCTTCATGTCGCGATGAACGATGCCGTTGTGGTGAGCTTCTCCGAGCGACTCCGACACCTGGTCGAGAATGCTCAGGACGCGTTCGTACGGAAACGGCCCCTCGCTGCGCTGCAGCTGGTGCAGGCTGCGCCCGCGCAGCAGCTCCATCGCCAGAAACAGGATCCCGTCCTCGGTCTCGTCGAAGTCGTAGGTGGTGACCGTGTGCGGATCGCGCAGCTTGCTGCACGCCTCGGCCTCGCGGCGAAAGCGCGCGACGATCGTCGGGTCGCCCGAGTTGTGCGGGTGCAGGATCTTGAGCGCGACCTCACGGCCGGTCGCGATCTGCTTGCCGCGGAAGACCGCGCCGAAGCCGCCCTCGCCGATCTTGTCCTCGACGACGTAGCGGTTGTTGAGCGTCCGACCGACGAAGTTCTCGGCGGGGCGAGCCGGCGGCCGCACGCCACCGGCGGACGCGGGCGGCGGCGCGAGCCCGGCGGCGGGATTCGCGCTCGGGGGCGCGGCGACGGTGGGCGCGGCGTTGATCGACGGGGCGGCCGAGGCCGCGGCCGAAGGAATGGCGGAGGGCGCGAACGCAGCGAGGGGGCCGCCGGGCAGGGGGCTGCCGCTCAGCATCGTCGCCGCCAGCGGCTCGACCGCGCGCTTCGACACCGGGCCGCTGCTCTTGACCGGCGCCGCGACGACCGGGCTGGCGGCGACCGCGGGAGCGGGGGCTGGCGACGGTGATGGCGATGACGTGGGAGCGGCCGCGGGCGCCAACGCCGGCGCAGCGGGCGCCGAAGCGGGCGCAGCCGGCGCGTCAATCCGCCGGCCGCACGCGCCGCAGAAGCGCGCCCCGTCCTCCATCTCGGTGCCGCAGTGTGGACAGTGCTGCATGCGCCCGCTCCCGGCCTAGGGCCCTCCGCGGCGTTCGCTGCTCTGCGCCGCCTTGTCCTGTCCGCACTTCGCGACGAAGATCCCGCCCGCGGCGGCGGCGACCAGCGCGAGGAAGAAGAACGCCAGCACCGACCGCGCCGTGCGGATCGCCGAGCCCGGCGTCGCCGCGCGCCCCGAGCTGCGCCCCGCGCGCGCCGAGCGCTCGACGACCCCTTCGGTGACCGCCTCGTCGGACAGCAGCTCCTGGGGAATGCGCTCGTTGACCGTCGCCGTGCTGGCGAGCGTGTGGTCGAAGGCCGACGGATCCGACGCCGGCGACGGATCGGGCGTTGGGCCCGGTCCCGGGTCGTATCCGACGAAGCCCACGACGTCGTTCTCGTCCGGCGCCGGCAGCGCCGGGCCCCCGAAGCGCGCGAGCACGACCGTGATGTTGTCCGGGCCGTCGCGATCCAGCGCTTTTTGAATCAATGCGTCGGCTGCCTTCTGCAGATCGGTCTCGCGCTGCAAGAGCTCCAGCATCTCGTCGTCGCCGACCGGACCGTGCAACCCGTCGGAGCAGAGCACGATGACGTCGCCCTGACGCAGCTCGACCTGCGACAACACCACCTCGACGCGCTCCTGCACGCCCAGCGCCTGCAGGATGATGTTCGCGTGCTCGAAGGCCTTGGCCTCCTCGGCGGTCATTGCGCCGGCCTCGATGAGCTGCCAGGCCAGCGATTGATCCTTGGTCACCTGCGCCAGCCGGCCACTGCGCAGCACGTAACAGCGCGAGTCGCCGATCTGTCCGACGATCAGCGTGTTGTCGACCAGCGCTGCCGCGGTGCAGGTCGTGCCCATGCCGCGCTCACTCTGGTTGTCGCGTGACTGCACATAGATGTGCTCGTTGGCGACCTCGATTGCGCGCCGCACCGCGCGCGCGAACCCGTCTCGCTCCTGCGGCTCGGTCGCGGACAGCACGTCGAAGATCGATTCGACCGCCATGCGCGACGCGACCTCGCCGGCTGCCGCGCCGCCCATGCCGTCGCAGACCAGGAACAGCACACCACGTTCGCCGAGCGCGAACTTCAGCGGCTCTTTGATCTCGTTCGTGCGAACGGCCGCCGTGACGTCCGCTACCAGGAAATTGTCTTCGTTGTGCTCGCGAATCAGACCGACGTCGGTCTTTCCAAAGACCTCGATGGAGATGTCGGGGGGGCTAGGCATCGGGGGGGTAGGTCGCGGCTCAGAGTACCTTCCCTATAGTTCGCCTCATCCTAGCTCGAACCGCAAGAGCTCATCACCGAGGCGAATCAGATCGCCCGAGCCGAGCGGCTGCGGTCCGCGCAGGCGAATGAAGCTGCCGTTCGAGCTCCCCAGATCTTCCAGTCGTCCACGACCCGCACGCAGGGACAACTGTGCGTGTCGTCGCGACATGAACTCATCTTCGGAAAACACGATGTCGCCCTGCTCGCGGCCGAGCACGACCTCGCTCCGGCCGAGATGGTGCATGTCGCGCGTGACTCCTCCCGGCGTGATCTGACGCAGCCGCGCCCAGGCGGGGCGGGTCGGGGTACCGAAAAGGGCGACACCATGCTCGACGGCCGCATGGATGCCGCGCTCGGCCTCCGCAACGATCTCGTAACGCAGGACTTGCTTGCCGATCAGGAAGTAGTCGCCGTCGGACAGATCGACCGGGCTGCGCAGGCGCATGTACACGCCGTTGCGCAGCTCGAGGGGGCTCAGCACCCAGCCGCTGGGGCTGACCACGATGCGCGCATGTCGCGGCGCCAGGTGCGGATCGTCGAACAGGAGGTCGCCGTCGGTCCGCCCGATGTCGATCTGGTGACCGATCAGGGAGTACGCCATGCCGTCGGTCCCGTCCCGATGGACGACGACCAGGCGAAAGCCACGCTCGAACCCCGGGCGCGCCGAGAGCGGCCCCGAGGCGCCGACTGCGACCTCCCGCATCGGCTCAGGCAACGGCTCGGCGACGAGACGGGTCCCACAAAACTGGCAAAAGACGACGTCGTCGGAATTGCCGTTTCCGCAGCGAACGCACTTAATCATGAGAACGGGTTTGCAAGCGGCGACATCCTTTGATAACAGGCGGGCCGTACGTTGCACTCCCCGCACTCCCCGAACCGGTACTCCCCGGATTGCACTCCCCAGCGCGCTGCCTCACCCATCTGACGTGCCCCGATCAATAACAATTTCCGACGGACCGGTCAATTCATCCACCGTCGTCGGTAGCCCTGATGGGCGCGGCCGTGGCTCGCGCCGTTGCGCGCGTCTGGCGCTCGTCGCCGCGGGCCTGCTCGCCGGCGTCGCCGCGTGCGGACCGATGGTCGAGAAGGCGCCTTTTCCCGTGCGCCCCGACTCCGTGCGCCCCGCCGATCTGCTGGGACCGTACGACGGCATCGTCGTCGACGCTGACTCGGATCGCCCGCTCCAGGGCGCGCTGGTGGCGGCGTCGTGGGCGTTCGAACGCGGCGTCGGGTTTCAGGCGCCGCTGGCCACGCGCGAGGTCGTGACCGAGACCGGCCCCGACGGCCGCTACGAGATCCCGCGCATCGACACGCTGCCGAGCGGCCTCTCGACGCGCGTGCGCCGCTTCACCGTCGTCGTCTACCACCGCGGGCACGTCGGCTGGCGCAGCGACTGGCGCTTCCCCAACCGCTCGCCTCGCCGCGACTTCAGCCAGCGTGGCAACCGCGTGCGCCTCGAGAAGTGGCTGCCGACGTACGCGCACGCCGAGCACCTGGTCTTCCTCGGCGGCGGTTCGCGTATCCGCACGGCGGCGGCCTGGGAGGCTCAGGCAGCGGCGATGGAGATGGAAGGCGAGCGGGTCGGGGAAGCCGCCGCGCGCGCCGGCAGTCTCAACGTCGCGCCCGGCGCTGAAGGGGGCATCAAGGCGGGCGGCGCCGCGGCGCTCGACGTCTCACACCTGCTCACCGACGACGAGATCCGCGGCGTGACCGGCTACGTCGGCAAGTTCGAGGACGGCAAGCTCACCGATCTCCCGACGACGGAGTTCTACGACAGCCGGCACTTCAAAGCGATCGGCAAGCCCGAGAGCTTCGACGTCGGCCTGCGCGTCTGGCGCCTCGGCAGCGCCGCCGCCGAGGTCCAGTACAGCAAGCTCCTCGGCGAGTTGCCGGGCGCCAAGGCGGTCGACGAGATCGGCGACGCCTCGTTGCGCGCGCACTCGGGCGCGGTCAGTGGCCTCGCGTTCCTGGTGCGCGAGCGCGGTGCGGTCGTGTCGCTGACCTGCGGCAGCGGACAGTGCACCGAGCCCAGCATGCTGCTGCGGCTCGCCAAGCTGGTCGAGTCGCGCCTGCCCGACCTGCAGCAGACCGAGGAGCCGAGCAAGCTCGGGCCGGCGCTGCCCAAGCCCGAAAACCCCGACTCGGAGGGACAATGAGCCTGCGCGCACGGGTTCTGATGCTGGCGCTCGCGGGCGCGCTCGCGTCGGCGCCGGGCCGCGTGTCGGCCTACGATCCCGCGACCACGCACGCCGGCCTCACACAGCGCGCGGCGCTGGCCTCGACGCTGCACGCGGCGCTGGCCAAGCGCTTCGGGCGGCCGCTCGGCCTGTTCGAGCCGATCACCTTCGGGGCGGCTTCACTCCCCGACGAAGAGCGGCGATTCTTGAAGGCGCGGCTCGACGCGCTCGACCCATCCGGCGGCTATCGACCGGGCGACGACGGGGTCGCCACCTCGCTGGCCTGGCTGGTCGCGGGCAGCGTGATCGCCTGGACGCCGGCCGAGCGCGGGCAGAACAGTTTCTATGATCCCAGCCGCGCCATCGGCCTTCGCCAGGGCGGAGGCGCCGGAGGGCTCGGACAGTCGCTCCGGTCGGTCTTCGACGGAGGCAGCCTGCGCGGGTGGGCCACCGATACCGACTTCAACTTCGACGGCCCGGCCTCGACCGCGTGGTTGCAATCGGTGCAGAACGACGTCGGGCTGCTGGCGTTCTACAACCAGCTCGAGCTCAGCGTCACCGCGGGCGACCGCGCCGCGCGCAACACCGCGCTCGCGCGCGCGCTGATGTCGATGGGCGGCGTGCTCGCGGTGCTGCAAGACGCGGGAGAGCCCGCGCGCGTGCGCAACGACTTCCGCGGCGCCTTCCTGCACGACACTCCGTCCGGCACGCCCGGTCCGTTCAACCGCGGATCCGCGTTCGAACGATTCGTCGCCGACAGCTACGGTATCGCCGGTGTTCCCTCGGCCGGCACACCGGTCGACCGGCCCACGGTGCTGGCGTACTTCACGGCGCAGGACTCGCAGGGCCTGGCCGATCGCACGCAGCGGCGCTTCTTCTCCGACGGAACGCTACCCGAGGACGGCGTCGTCGATCGCGACACCACGCCACAAGAGGTGATCCGCGATGCGCGCGACTCGCTGGCCTACGGGCTGCCGGGGCTGCCGCACCTCGAGCTGCGCGAGATGGGGCGCAGGCAGTACGTCTACGCGATGGGTGACGAACGCCAGGGGAGGTTGGTGCTGACGTCGCAGGCGCCGCGCCCACCGACAAAGGGCGCGCCGGTGCCTCGTGCGCGGCGGCTGCTCGCCTACGAGCGCGTACCCGGTCATGTCCGCTTCTTCATGGATGGTGCGGTCTACCGAGACACGGCGCGCGCGTTGCTACCCGAGGTCGGGGCTTACTGCGCCGGGCTCATCGATCACCTGCTGCGCGGCGAAGCCACGATCAAGATCGATGGCGGCAACGCGGTCGTCACGATCGGCGGCGCGCGCGGCACGATCCGTTCCGGGCAGCTGCGCGTGTTCGCCGACGACGCGGGCGGCGCGCGCAAGCAGATCGGCTCGTGGCCGGCGCAGGCCCTGGCGGGCGGCCAGATGATCAGCGTCGCGGTCCCCGCCGGGACGCGCCAGGTGGCGGCGGTGCTGCGGGGCGAGGACGACGCGGGCGTCCTGGTGGCGGCCGGCGAGCAGGCGGCGGCGAACTAGTCTTCGCCTTCGCTGCCGCGGCGGATCGCGGACGCGCGGGCGCGCGGCGCTCCTCGCCATCACCCGCCAGCGGCAGCGACCGCCGCGCGGGTGGCGGCTCGATCGCCTCGACCAGCAGCGTGGCCTGCCTCGCGGCCTCGGGGTCCTGCTCGTCGACGGCGGCGGCGACGGCGCGCCGCAGATCCTCGAGCAGCCGCGGCTGGCGCGCGAGCGCCGCCGCCCGCGCCTCGGCGGCCGCCGCGTCGTCGCGCGCCGCTGCCGCCGCGTGCGCGGCCCACGCGAACATGCGCGCGCCCGACGGACCTCCGTCGACCTCGGCGGCGCGGCGGAAGGCCTGGGCGGCGCGCCGCGGATCCGCCGCCAGCACGGCGCGGCCGAGATCGAACCAGAGCCAGGGATTGCGCGCGTCGAGCTCGGCGGCGCGCTCGAACGCGTCGGCCGCCTCGACCAGCCGATCGAGCCGGCGCAGGGCGACGCCGCGGTCGCTGTGGGCCTCGGCGGAGCCCGCGTCGGCGCGCAGCGCGCGCTCCGCCTGGCGCAGGGCGATGCGCGGCTGGATCTCCTCGCCGTCGTCATCGAAGACCTCCGGCGCGAACTCGCCGTCGGAGCCATACAAGATCTGCTCGCGCGCGACAGTCGCGTCGAGCCAGCGAGAAAAATCGCTGCCCGCGAGCACGCGCTCGTCGGAATCGGCGCGCACGCGAAACACCGCCGGAGACTTCCCGTCGGCGGCCGCGGCGAAGACGAAGCGATCGCCTGCGGCGGTCCCGGCGAACGCGAGCTCGGTCGTCGGCCGCTCGGCGTTAAGCTCGAGCAGCGCGACCGGCGCCGCGGGCCCGACACCGGCGATGACGACGCTCTCGTGAAAGAGATCGGCGCCGTCGAAGGAACGCAGGAACGAGGCGTAGTCTTCGGGCAGCGGCCGGCCGAGAGCGCAGGCCGCCGCCGCGATCGCGTCGGGATCGGCGGCCGGCCCCGGACGCAGCAGACCCGCCGGGAGCCGGGCGGCCGCCTCGCGAAACCGCTCGAAGAACACCGTATCTACGCGTCGGCCCGGCGCACGAGATTGGACGGCAGGCTGCTTCCGCGCGCTGCCATCGCGTCGGCCAGCCGCGCCGACACGCCGACGACGTCGAGCACGCCCGATCCGCTGCGCGGGCCGCCGTCGCTGCGCCAGAGCAGCGCGGGCGCCAGCGCCGCCTTGCCGTCAGCGCCGACGCGTACCTCGCCGAGCTCGGCGACGCGCACACCGCCGCCCGGCAGCGAGACTGCGAACACCACCAGGTCGAGGCTGCTGCCCGCGAGCTGACCCAGGCCGCTTGCGCTGCCGTTGCGCGCCGCCAGCGCCTCCGTGCGCGCCAGCGCCTCGGTGGCAGAGCGGGCCGGCAACCCGAAGATCAGGCCCTCCTGCCCGCGCGCCGCCGCGAGCAGGACGTCGAACACCTCGGGCCCCGCGGTCTCGCCGATGAGCAGGTGATCGGCGCGGAACGCCGCCGCCACGCGTACCAGGCCCCCCATGTCGGCGCTCGCCGCGAGCTCGGTCCAGCCCGCGCGCGCGCGGCCCAGGCCCGCGCCCACGGACACGACGCTGCGATCGGCGGGGATCGCCGCCGCCAGCGCCCCCAGCAGCACACCGACAGCGGCGCTGTCGCCGGTGACCACGATGTTGCGGAGCCCTTTGACCGCTCCTTCAAGAACCACTTGAACTTCGCTCGGCGTCACCGAACCGGGGTTGAGCTCGCCGAGCGTGCGATCCGGCAGCACCGGCTTGCGAATCACGGCGCAGATACCCGCGGGCGCCGCGGGCGGGAAGGCCGCCGCGATGCGCGTGCCGTCGACGAGCCGCACATCGACCACCGGGTTGTCCGGGGCGGGCGGGGGGATCGCTGTGGTCGCCAGCCGCCAGACCACGTCGGCCACGGCGTTGAGATCGCCGAAAGACGCGCTGTGGGTCTCGATCTTGCCGTGCCGTTCGACCAGGATCGGCTCGGGGCCGCGGATGAAGATCGCCGACACCGCCGTGTCGGTGAGCAGCTTGTCGAGCGCCTCGGCGATGCGCGCATCGGCGCCCGCGTCGGTGGCGCCCGCGTTGCGGCCGCTGCGCTCGGGGGTCGAGGTCGGGCCGCTGTCGCCGGGAGCGCGACCCGGTGGGGGCGCTGTCCGCGCGGGCGGCTCGACGGTGGCCTGGCGTGCGGTGGCGCGCGGAGCGCGGCTGCCGGTGACCGGCGCGTCCTTGAACGCCTCGCCCTCGTCATCGTCGTCGGGGATCGACGCGCGCGTCGGACCGTGCTCGAACAGCGCCGGCCCGCCGTGGGCGCCGGTCTCGTCGCTGCCGGCGTCGATCTCCGCCGGCGCCGCCGAACGCGCGCCCGCGCCGGGCGCCCCGGCGTCGCCCGCCTCCTCGAGGTCCTCGAGCACGGCGTTGCCGATCGGGGTACGGCGCGGGGGCGGCGGGGGTGGCGGCATCCGGCCGGCGCGCGGCGGCCGCACCGCCAGCCCCAGGCTCTCGTCTTCTTCGCTGCTGCTCTCGCCGGCGTCTTGATCCTCGTCCTCGGCGCCGCGCGCCTGGCTCGCGCCGCTGCGCGCGGGCGGCGGAGGCGGTGGCACCGGCAGCCGGCGCGACGCGCTCACCGCTTCGTTGTGTCCGTTGCCGGTCACCGCGGCCGCCTCGCCTTCGAGGACGATCATGAAGTCACCGACGTAGATCTTGTCCGCACCGGTGACGTGGACCGGGTCGGCGATCTTGCGGCCGTTGACGTAGGTGCCGTTGGTGCTCTTGAGGTCGCTGACCTCGAGCACGCCGTCGCGACTCGCGATCCTCGAATGCCGTTTCGACACGTTGCCCTTGGGCAAAACGATGTCGTTCCCGGTAACGCGCCCAATCGAAATCTCGTCCTTGTCGAAGGACAACGACTTGGGCTCGCCGCCCTTTTCGGTGATGGTGAGCTTGATCATGCAGCCTCGGGTCGTCTCCGGGGGATTCGGGTCCGGGATTAGGTAGCGGTTGGGACGTTATTCTTCGCGTCAGTCAGGGTCAAGAACTGCCGCCCGCGCCGGCAGACGCCGGTGCGGCCGGCGTAGCGATTGCGGGTTCAGGCGTCGCAGGTGCGGAGAGCGTCGACGTTACGCCAGCCGCGTTCGTCGTCGCGTTCGGCGACCACGCGGCGGCAATGGCATCCGAGAAGACCGTGAATACACCGAGAACTGCGATCAGCACCAAACCGCTGGCCACCAGCGCGCTGGTCCTGTCGACGGTGGTACTCTGTTCGGCCTCGGGATGGTCGGCCATCCGCGGAGAGTATACCGGCAGTCCCACCGACGAGGAGACAATATGCGACTTTCGATACGACCGAGCGCGCTGGCTCCGCTGCTGGCGGCGGCGCTCGCGGCAGGAGCGCTGGGGCCGTCGGCGCCGGCGCTCGCCGCCGCGCCGAAGTACTTCTTCCAGCTGCGCGACGTCAAGGCCGGCCCGGACATCGACCCGGCTCTCAAGGACTACGCGGGCGAGGCCCTGAAGGCCGACCTCGCGGCCCGCCCGGAGTGGGCGTCGGACATCCAGGCGTCGAGCCCCGAAGCCGGAGCCGGAGCCGAGGCCAGAGCCGAAGCCAGCGCCGAAGCCTTGAAGGCCGAGCTCGACAAGCGCAAGCTGCGCGGGTTCAACGTGACCGTGCGCTTCGAAGAGGTGCGCAAGGAAGTGAAGCCGCCCAAACCAGGAAGCCGCTTCAATCAGCTGGCGGTCAACGTGCGCCTCACGGTATTCGGAACGACGGTTGCCGAGGAGAAGCTGGCGTTCAGCGGCGACGGCGAGGCGGGGATGGAGGCGGAGGTGTCGGAGAAGCGCGTCGAAAAGGAGTCGATGTCGTTGACCAAGGACGCCATCAAGGACGCGATCAAACAGGCCGTCGACCAGGCCGTGCTGAAGCTGTCCGTGGTTCAATCGGGGCCGCACGGAGCCAAAAAAAGGAAGAAGTAAAAGAAAAAGAAGAGGCAGAGAAGAAATAGCCGACCCTCTGCACTTCCAGGTTTGATAACTTAGTCACCAGCGTTTCTTTTTCCGATGCAGGCGGTTGAGGTCGTCCTTTTCATCGTCGTCGCCGCGCTCGCGCTGTCGCTGGTCGCCTATCTGGTGATCCCTCGATTGCGCCCGAGCGTGCGTTCGCCCGTTCCGCGCGCGCCCGATCCGGCACCGCGCATGGCCTCGGCGACAGAGATGGTCTGTCCGACGTGCGGACGAGAGTATCCGGCCGGCCTGAAGTATTGCCCGGCTGACGCGCGCCCCCTGGTGCCGAGCGCCAACGCGCAGGGCGCCGGCGGCGGTGGCCTCGTCTGTCCCGTGTGCAGGCGCTCGTTCGACGGCGGCAAGCGGTTCTGTCCGTACGACGCCGAAGAGCTCGCGCCGGTGACCGCACCCGCGACTCGCCGCGCGCCGCGCGCCGCCGGTAGTCCACCAGGCCTGGCGCACGTGCTCGGCAAGATCTGTCCGCACTGCTCGAAGCGCTACGAGAGCGAGGCGACCTTCTGCGGTCGCGACGGCTCGGAGCTGGTTTCGATCAACTGACCGGCAGGGCGAGCGGCGCGCGTGGTCGCGAGCGGTGAGCGAGTTCGAGTTCGTGGAGGGCGGTGCGGGTCGCGGGTTGCGTGTGCGGGTACGCTGCTAGAATCTCGCCCCGCCATGACCTGGAAATCATTTCGTGCGTTCGTCGTTCTTGCCGCATCGATCGCAATCGCCGGCGCCTGCCGCCGATCCGGACCGGACGCTCCGAGCACTCAACGGACCGCGCCCGGGACGCTCGAGGTGCTCAAGGATGGCCGCTGGCTCTTCACCTACATGGAATCGAACGGCCAGTTCGCGACCACCGACAAGCCCGAGGTGATCCCGGCGCCGTCGCGGGCGGTGGTACGCGTGTTCGACCCGTCGGATCCGTCGCAGAAGAGTGGGGTCGGCAACGAGCTCTACGTCGCAGACGTCAACCTGTTGCTGAAGTCGGGGAAGGCGCAGGCCAGGCCGCTCTCACGCGAAGCGTTCGAGACTGCCGCGCTGGCGCAGCTGCCACCGGGCGAGATGTCGCCGCTCTCGGCGCGCCCGGCGCACGCGGCCAACGAGCCGCCACCTCCGCCGATGCCCGCCTGGGACGGCGGCGCGCACGCGACCGGCACGCCCGTGGTGACGATCTACGGGACCTCGTGGTGCGGCGCCTGCCGCGCGGCGCGCCAGTACCTGACCGAGAGAAAGATCCCATTCGCCGACAAGGACATCGAGCAGGACCCCGCAGCGGCGCGCGAGCTCAGCGACAAGGCCAGCAAGATGGGGATTCCCACGGATCGCGTTCCCGTGATCGACGTGCGCGGACGGCTGCTGCTGGGCTTCGACCGCGCGCGCATCGAAGCGCTGCTCGGCGAATCCACCTGACCCCGAAGTCAGGGCGCGGCCTGCGCAGGGGCGGGTAGGGCCGCGCCGGCGCTGTCGCCATCGCCGCGCGCCGCGATCAGCAGCGCGTGGAAGGCCTGCGCCGACATCAGCTCGTCGGTCTTGGCACGCACGCGCCCGTCGGGCGCCACCAGGCGGATCGCCGGCAGCGTCTCCGCCCCGTACTTCTTCTTGATCTCGCCGAGCGCCGGGTCGTCGTCCTCGCGCGTGAGGTCGACCTTGAGCAACGTGAACGCCTGCATCTCGGCGGCGACGGTCGGGTCGGAGAAGACCTTGAGCTCGAACTCCTTGCACGGCAGGCACCAGCTGGCCATGAAGTCGACCAGCAGCGGGCGGTTGGCGGCGCGCGCATCGGCCAGCGCTTCGGCTTCGCCGTGCAGCCAGCGCAGCTCGACCGGTCCCTTGGGGGTGAGCACGTAGTTGGTGACCGCGAAGAGACCCGCCGTCGCCAGCGCCACGCCGATGCCTTTGCGCAGGCGGCGAGCGAGATCGTCGTGGAAGGTCAGGTGCACGGCGCCGGCGGCCATCCCGACCGCCACCATCGCGAGCGCGCCCCCGAGGAACACCGGCGTGCGCCCCGTGATCGTCGCCAGCGGCGGCAGGACGTTCTTCAAGTAGTAGAGCGCGGCCGTGAACAGAGCGATGCCGAACACGCTCTTCACCGACTCCATCCACGGCCCCGACCGCGGCAGCGACATCGAGAAGCCGGCCAGCGCCCAGAAGGGCAACCCGATGCCGATCGCGTAGGTGGCGAGCAGCGCAAAGCCGTAGACCGCGTCGCGCGTCGTCGCGACATACGCGAGGATGCCAGCCAGCGGCGGCCCGGTGCACGGCGCGGCGATGATGCCGCCGACCAGGCCCATCAGGAACGCGCCGCCAAAACCCCTGCCGCCCACGCGGGACAGCCGGTTCTGCAGCCCCATCGGCAGCGCCAGCTCGAACGCGCCGAACATCGACAGGCCCATGAGGACGAAGAAGATCGCGAGCGGGACGATCACCCAGGGGTTCGCGAGGAAGGTCCCGAACGCCTTGCCGAGCAGCGCGAAGACCGTGCCCAGCATGCCGAACATGAACGCGATGCCGGCGACGTAGAACGTGGCCAGCCCCAGCGCGCGGCCGCGGCTGACGCCGGTCTTCGCGCCGAAGATGCTGATGGTGATGGGAATCATCGGATAGACGCACGGCGTGAGCGCCGTGAGCAGGCCGGCCGTGAGCGCAAAGAGGACCGTGGGTGGGGCGGTCATCGGATGATTATAGCCGGCGCCGACGGCGCTAGCGGTGGACGACACGGGCTCCCATTGGCTAACTTCTGCCTTCATGTCTTCTCCGCAACGTCCGGTTGAGCCGGCCGGACCGACAACGAAGGCTGGGCTGCCCGAGTTGCGCGCCGAGATCGATCGCCTGGACGATGAGATCCTGGCCCTGCTCGATCGGCGCGCCGAGGTCGTCAAGGAGGTCGGCGAGGTCAAGCGCCGCCGGCGCGAGACCTTTCACGTGCCGGGGCGCGAGCGCGCGGTGCTCGAACGGCTGACCGCCGCCGCGAACGGCGCGTTCCCGCGCGAGGCGGTGCGGCCGGTGTTCCGGGAGATCATGTCGGCTTGCCTCTCGCTGGAGAGCCCGCTGGTCGTGGCGTATCCGGGGCCCGAGGCCACCTTCAGCCACCTGGCGTGCAAGACGCGCTTCGGGCTGTCGGCGCGTTTCGTCGCCGCGGCGACGCTGGGCGAGGTGTTCCGCGAGATCGGGCGCGGCGCCGACTACGGCGTCGTGCCTGTCGAAGAGGCGTCGGAGGGGCTCGTGACCCACGCGCTCGACTACTTCATCGACAGCGACCTCTTGATCGTCGGCGAGATCGTCGTCGAGATCGCCCACGCGCTGCTCACGCGCACCGGACAGACCGCGGGTGTCGAGCGCGTCCACGCGCACCCGGCGGCGGCGGCACGCTGCGCGGCCGGCCTGGTCGAGGCGATCCCGGGCGTCGCGGTCATGCCGGCGGCTTCGGCGGCGGCCGCGGCCGCGTCGGCGCGCGACGACGGGCGCTCGGCCGCGCTGGCGCCGGCGCTGGCGGCGGATCTCTTCGATCTGGCCGTGGCCAAGGCGCGGCTCGACGACGGGCCGGCAGACGTCGCGCGTTTTCTCGTCCTCGGCAAGGAGCCGCCGGTGCAGACCGGGACCGACGCCACCAGCGTGCTCTTCGGACTCGACGATCGTCCTGGTCGGTTGGCCACCGTGCTCGATCGACTGGCGGCCGCGGGCGTGAATCTACGCCGCATCGCCTCGCGGCCGACGGACCGGCGCGGCCTGCGCGATCTCTTCTTCGTCGATCTCGACGGACACCGCAACGATCCGGCGTGTCGCGCCGTGCTCGAGACACTGGCCGCCGAGGTTCCCCTGCTCAAGATCCTGGGATCGTACCCGCGCGACGTCGCCGGCGGGACGCGCGCGTGACGGCGGCGGGCGCCGGTTCGGCAGCGAGCGCACGGCGCTGGAACGGCCCGCCGATCGGGCCGCTGGCGGTGATCGGCGTCGGGCAGATCGGCGGGTCGGTGGCGCTGGCGGCGCGCGCGGCCGGCGCCGTCGGCGAGGTCGTCGGCTGGAGCCGCGGCGCCTCGACACTGCAGCGCGCCGCCGAGGCCGGGATCATCGACCGCATCGCGCCGTCGGCGCGCGAGGCGGCGCGCGGCGCGGCGGTCGTCGTACTGGCGACGCCGGTGCTGAGCCTGGGCGCGCTGGCCGAGGAGATCGCGCCCGCGCTGCGCGCCGACGCGCTGGTGATCGACGTCGGCAGCGTCAAGCGCACCGCGATCGACGCCGTCGAGACCCACGTCGCGCGTTTCGTCGGCTGCCATCCGTTGGCCGGCACCGAGCGCTCCGGCCCGGACGCCGCCACCGCGGAGCTGTTCGCGGGCCGGCTGTGCATCATCTGTCCGACGCCACGCACGCCGCCCGATCTGATCGCGCTCGCCGAGCGGCTGTGGAGCGCGTGCGGCGCGCGGCCGTTGCGCATGGATGCGGCGCTGCACGATCGCGTGCTCGGGGCCGCCAGCCACCTGCCGCACGTCGCTGCCTACGCGCTCTCCGCCGCCGTCGGCGCCATCGACGCCGAGGGCGGCGAGACGTCGGCGGCGCTGCGCGCGCTCGGCACGACCAGCCTGCGCGACACCACACGCATCGCCGCGTCGAGCCCGGCGATGTGGCGCGACATCTTCCTCGACAACCGCGCCGAGATGCTGCCCCTCATCGATCGCCTCGCCGCCGCGATCGCCGAGCTGCGCGCCGCGATCGCCGCTGGTGACGGCGCGCACCTCGACGCCTTTCTCGACGCCGCCCGCGAAGCGCGCGGAAAAGTCGTGCCCGGATAGCCTGAGGTCCTGCTAAACATCTGGAGACCGTCATGAACTTGAAGCTCAACTTGATTTCCTTGCCTTCCAGCTCATCCAGTCCGCGGATCGCGTTCGCGGCGATCGCGCTTGCCGCGACGTTGACGGCCTGCACGACCGCCACGTCGCACTCCGGCGAGACCGGCGGGACGACCGGGTCCGGCGGCAACTCGTCGGGCACGGGCGGCAACGTCGGCTCGGGCGGCAGCGGCGGCGCGCAAACCGGTGCCGGCGGCGGGCCGGCCGGCGGCGCGTCGGGGACCGGCGGCGTCACCACCGGCGCCGGCGGCAGCGGTGGCTGCCCGCCCAATGCCTATTTCTGCTCGGGGTTCGAGGACGCCGCGCTCCCCGCCAACGCCACGTACATCTCGTCGAACGACAACAACGATCCGACGAAGGGCCTGGTCTTCGACAAGACGGTCCACCATGCGGGACTGCAGTCGCTGAAGTTCCTTCCGCTGACGGCATACGCCCAGCGCCAGGTCTCCGTGCCGGCGGCCGAGACCTTCTGGTTCCGGGCTTATCTACAGACCGACGTCGACATCGGCGGTCCCGCCGGGAGCATGCACAACGTCTTCTTCGAGGCGATGTGGACCACCGGACAGCAGGACAAGGGTGTGGAGATCACCGAGGAGGATTGCGAGCTGGGCGCGAACATCAACGACACGCGTTACGGCTCGAACGGCACGACCAACCAGCCCGGCTGCCCGACCGCGGCGCCCCTGGGAACGACCTTGGTGGCCAACACCTGGCACTGCATCGAGGGATTCTTCGACGGCACGCAGGGCAACTTTCAGGTGTTCGCCGACGGCACCCAGGCGATCAACCAGACCGGGATCGCAGCGGCCAAGCAGCCCTTCATGGCGCTCCGGTTTGGCTACCGCGAGTACCACCCGCATGATCGGACGGTCTGGTACGACGACCTCGTCGTCGCTCCCCAGCGCGTGGGCTGCCCCTGACAGCCGCTCGCCGCCCGCGCCGGCCGGTGGTCATCGCGCTCGCGCTGCTCGCCGGCTGCGCCGCGGAGGACTACACCGCCCCCGCACCGGTGACGGCGGCGGCCGTGGCGAACGGGCCGCGCAGCGCGCCCGATGACGGCAACCTGGTGGGCATCGTGCCCGACGGGGCGGAGACGGTGCTCGAGCTCGATGTCGCGCAGCTGCGGACGTCGGCCTGGTCGGAACGGCTGCTGGCGGGCTCCGACACCGAGCGCGCCGCCAAGACCGAGGCGCAGGGCTTCGACGAAATCACCGACGTCGATCACGCGGTCTTCGCCGTGAACGAGGTCGGCGGCAACACGACGACGCTGACCATCGCGCGCGGGCGCTTCGATGAGTCGCGGCTTGCGCGCGCTCTGGGTGGCTGGACGCCCGCGAGCTGGCGCGGCAGCCGCATCTGGCAACGCAACGCGGAGGCGGTCGCCTTGCTCACGGCGCGCACGTTGATCCGGGGCGAGCCGGCCGCCGTGCGCACCGCCATCGACTGCGCCTGGGGGCTGGCGCCTGACGTGCGCCGCAGCGGCGTCGGCGAGCTGCGCCGCGAGTTGCTCTCCGGCAACGACCGCGCGCCGGCGGTGGTGGCGGCGTCGCTGGTGACCGAGGCGATGCGCAAGCGTGTCGCCGGCGAGGTGGACCTGCCGGCGGGGCTGGAGCGCGCCGGCGCGCGCCTGGATCTCGGCGGTCCGCTGGAGCTGGAGCTCTTCGGTCTCCTGGCCACGCCGGTCGAGGCCGCCGACATGGCGCACAACCTGGACGTCACGCTGCGCGACCTGCGCGGGCGGCGCGCGCTGGCGGTGTTCGGCCTGTCGGCGTTCCTGCGCGACGTGACGGTCGCGCCCACCGGCCGTAGCCTGCGCGTGCGGCTGACGCTGCCCGAGGACCAGCGCGAAGACCTGGCGTCCAAGCTCGCCTTCGTGTTCGACACCATTCGGGCGCACCCCCCGGGCGGTGCCGTGACGTCGCAGTGACGACAGGCTTCGCTCGGCGGCATTCCTCGTGATAATGAGTCCGCGATGTCGTCTGCTTCGTCCCCACCGCCCGTGACCAGCGATCTCCTGCGCGCGCGCCGCTCCGGCCCGTTGCGCGGCCGCTGCACGGTGCCAGGCGACAAGTCGATCTCGCACCGTGCGTTGCTCTTCGGCGCGCTGTCCGACGGACCGGTCGCGATCACCGGGCTCGGCCGCGGCGGCGACAATCTGTCGACGGCGCGCGCGCTGGCGGCGCTGGGCGTGACCATCGACATCGACGCGGCCGGCGGGGAGGCACGCGTGGTCGGCGCCGGCTTTCGCGGGCTGCGCGCCGCGGCGCACGCGCTCGACTGCGGCAACTCGGGCACGACCATCCGCTTGCTGACCGGCTTGCTCGCGGGCCAGCCGTTCGAGACCACGCTCGAGGGCGACGCGTCGCTGACGCGGCGGCCGATGCGCCGGCTGGCGACGCCGCTGCGCGCGATGGGCGCCAGCGTCGAAGGCCGCACCGAGCCTGCCAAGCCCCACGATATCTTCCCGCCGTTGCGCGTGAAGGGCGGGGCGCTTCACGGGGTCACCTACACGCTGCCGGTCGCCAGCGCCCAGCTCAAGAGCGCGCTCGTGCTGGCCGGGCTCCAGGCGGTGGGGCGCACGATCATCACCGAACCCGGTCTGTCGCGCGACCACACCGAGCGGATGCTGAGCTTCCTGGGCGCGCCGATCACCGCCGACGCGACCACGCGGACGGTCACCGTCGATCCAGCGGGTTGGGGCGGGCGCTTGCGCGCCGCGCCCATCACGGTGCCCGGTGACCTGTCGTCGGCAGCGTTCCTCATCGTCGCCGCGCTGGTCGTGCCGGGTAGCGAGGTCACGGTCGAGGGCATCGGGCTCAACCCGACGCGCACGGGAATCCTGGATGCGCTGGCGCAGATGGGCGCGGACCTCGAGGTCACCGAGACCGGTAACGCGATGGGCGAACCGGTCGGGCGCGTGCGTGTACGCGCCTCGCGCCTGCACGGCATCGAGATCGGCGCCGCGCTCGCGCTACGCTCGATCGACGAGATCCCCGCGCTGACTGTCGCGGCGGCGCTGGCGAGCGGGCGCACGGTCTTCTCCGACCTCCATGAACTCCGGGTGAAGGAGTCCGACCGGATCGCGGCTCTGGCGCGCGAGCTCGGCCGGGCCGGCGTCCCCGTCGAGGAGCGACCCGACGGCCTGGTGGTCGACGGGCTCGACGGCAAACCCGCGCGCGGGGGAACCGTCCGTCCCGAGCACGACCACCGGATCGCCATGGCAGGCGCCGTGCTGGGCCTGGCGGCCGAGGCCGGCGACGAGACCCTGATACCGGCCGACGACATCGCGACATCGTTCCCCGCGTTCGCAGAGACATTGCGCACGCTCGGCGCGGTGCTCTAGCGGTCGCACCCTGTCGCTCCGTCGAGTTTAGCGGAAGGCGGCGAATCTAGTATTCTGGACGCGTGCCGCTGTCCGCAGAGACCCAGCGCAGGCTGCGCGCATCGCTGGAGATGCTGGCGCTCTTCCTGGTCTACGTCTCCACGGCTCGGCTGGGCCTGTCGTTCGACGCGCTCGCGGGCGTGGCGACGACGGTGTGGCCTCCGACCGGCGTGGCGATCGCCGCCATCTGTCTCGGCGGTCGAAACCGTTGGCCTGCGGTGTTCCTCGCGGCGTTCGTGGTCAACGCGGCCACCGGCATTCCTCACTGGACCAGCCTGCTCATCGCAACCGGCAACACGCTCGAAGCGCTGGTGGCGCGAGAGATCCTGGTGCGCATGCGCTGGCGGCGCGAGATGGACCGCGTGCATGACGTGTTCGCGCTCTCGGCGGCCGCGCTGTCGGCGACGACGGTGAGCGCGACCTTTGGAACGGTCGCGGTCTGGCTGGCGCACATCCCGATCAACAACGACGGCTACGGTCTGTTCTGGATGGTCTGGTGGGTCGGTGACGTGCTGGGCGCGCTGCTGATCGCTCCGGTGATCTTCGTTTGGAGCCGCCGCTGGCGCCCGGGGCGCGAGCCCGCCCGCTGGTTCGAGGGCACGATGCTGGCGGCGTTGCTCATCGTCGTCAGCCTCGCGGTCTTTCACGATCTGTTCCCGCAAAAGGTCGTGCGGCTCGCGCGCGGTAGCTACTCGCTCTGGCCGTTGCTGATCTGGGCCGTGGTGCGCTTCCGCCAGCGCGGCGGCGTGCTGGCGCTGCTGCTGGTGTCGCTGATCGCCATCTCGGGCACGGCGGCCGGGCATGGCCTGTTCGCGGGCGGCGTGCACACGCCGTCGCCGCACGAGCGGCTGTTTCGCGTGCAGTGTTTCATGGCGGTCACCGCGGTGAGCATGATGTTCATCGCGGCCGCCCTCGCCGAACGGCGCCAGGCGATCCTGGCGCGCGACGAGTTCATCTCGATCGCGTCGCACGAGCTGAAGACGCCCCTCACGGCGCTGCGGCTGCGGTTGGCGACGGCGCTCAAGGTGCTGGCGGGCGAGCGGGCGCCGATCGATCCGGCCGGCACGGAGAAGGTGAACCGCGCCGTCGCCGCGGCCAGCGCCACGACCGATCGGCTGGGGCGGCTCATCGAGGACTTGCTCGACGTCTCGCGCCTCACCGCGCGGCGGCTGGAGCTCTCCCCCGAAGAGCTTCCGGTGCGCGATCTGATCGGCGAGGTGGCGGCGCGCCTGCGCGAGCAGGCGATCGAGGCCGGGTCACCGGTGACGATCGACATCGACGATACCGGGGGACCGCTGGTCGCGACGTGGGACCGCGGGCGAATCGAGCAGGTCGTCACGAATTTATTGTCGAACGCGATCAAGTACGGGTCGGGACACGAGATCATCCTCTCGGCGCGTGCCGAGGGCAACCGCATCTTCATCGTCGTGCGCGACGGAGGCATCGGGATCGCCAAGGCCGATCAGGAGCGCATCTTCCAGGCGTTCGAACGCGTCGAGAGCGCGCATCGGGTCGGCGGATTGGGATTGGGGCTCTACATCGGCCGCCAGATCGCCGGCGCGCACGGCGGCACGCTGCGGGTCACCAGCGAGCCGGGGCGAGGCTCGACGTTCCTGCTCGACCTGCCGCGGACGGCGGCGGCGCAGGTACCCGGCGCCGAGCGCGAGGTGTAGGGTTCCGAACCCAGCGCCGCGTCACGGCCCGCTGCAGATCGAGGCTTCGGGGCACTTGTTGGCGAGCGTGTTCACGATGTCGAGCAGGTTGGTGCAATCGGTGGCTTGAATCGCGTTGAGGCAGATCGTGAGCTGGCTCTGGTTGATCTTCGAATCGCACATCGCCGGCGGCCACGCCTGGTCCCACTGCGCGCGCACCTGGGTCTCGCACGAGTCGCGCGTCTCGTACTTCAGTCCCGCGCCGATCTGATTGCACATCTGGTACCAGTCGCAGGACGTGCTGGTCGCCTGGTCGCGCGCGATCACTTGCGAGTTGGTGACGTTGCCGCAAGCGGCCAGCGACAGCGCAACGCCGATGGCAAACCGGGACACGGGACGATTGGGCATAGGCTCTCCTCGACGAGGCGAAACGGAGCTTGGACGGAGCAATCGTAAGGCGAATTCGACCGCGACTGCGAATTTTCAAGTTGGATCGGCGGACCGGGGTTGTGCTGTAGTGGGATCGTGCGGCGACGTGCGATCCGCTGGCTGACACTCGTGATTGCGGGCGTCGCGCTGTCTTCCGGCGGCGCTTGCCATCGCCGCCGGGCGCGCAACGGTGCGTGTGCCGCCCACATCGACTGCGACCCTGGGTACGATTGCCGCGAGAGGTTGTGCGTGAAGAGGCCGCCGGTCCCGGGAAGCGAAGCGGCGCGCGTCGTGCCGCCTCGCCCCGCGCCGTCGCCGCCTGGGCCGACGCCGAGCGCGCCGCCGCCACGTCAGGAGGAGGCGCCGGCCGTGCCCGCGCCGAAAGCGCCCCCATCACCGCCCGCGAATGTGGCGCCACCATTGGACCCGACCCTGCCGATGTGGAAGGCGCGCCTGAAGAACAGCTAGTGTCCTGGGCCGCTTGCTCGAGAGCGAGCCGCGCGCCCCTCCTTACAGTGATTCCGTCCAGCCCAGCATCTTGAAGGGCTCGGCGACCACGCCGCCCTTGTTCGGCGTCGCCTGCCCGACGACGTAGCTCTGGCTCATGCTGCTGTTGAGCGTGATCGGGCCGTTCGAGCTCAGGATGACGATCTTGCCGCCGACGACGATCGGAGCCGACACCGGCTCGTCGGCGACCTTGATCGCCTGCTTCAGCGTCAGCGTGGCGGTCCCGCCGGTCACCGGCGTCAGCTGGTGGACTTGCAGGTACGTGGTGCCCTTGCCGCAGCCCGCGGCGTCGGGGACGTACCACATCGAGATCACCACGAACCCGGACGCGTCGGCCTTGAGGATCGCGATCGGCGTGCCCATCGGCCGCGCCGCCGTCGGCAACTGGGTGGTGCACGCGCCCGACGAATCGGTGATCGCGCACATCGTCTTGTCGATGCCCGCGGTGATGGTCAGCGAGCCTGCCGTACCGAAGGTGTTGTCGCCGACGACCACGCCGTTTGTGACGACGTCGCGCTTGAAGATGATCTGCGACGCCGCGAAGGCGCTCGTCGCATCGTCGAGCGCGGAGTTGGTCACCTGCACCAGGTAGACCTCGTGCGGGTGAGCGGTGAAATCGTCGCGATCGAGCTGCACCACCGCGGGGGCGTAGTGCAGCGGTTGCTGGCAGGCCGGCCCCAGCACGGAGGTCGGCGTGCCGCCGAGCGTGTAGCGCCACAGCGTGCCCCAGGTGTCGGCGGCGTAGGCCGCCAGCACCGTACGCTTGGCATCCTTGCCGTTGTCGCGCGCCGTCGGCACGTCGGCGAGCATCGTGAACTCGGGTGTCGTGCCGCAGGCGCCTGCCGGAGTGACCGCCGCGTTGTTCAGGATTCCGCCGCTGACCGCCGACGAGTTCACGATCGATCGCCCCTGGGTCGAGCTCTTCGGATCGACCGGATAACCCGACGTGAAGATGATCCGGTTGTCGTCGTAGTTCGGCGTGTAGTTGAAGATGAAGCCGGGCACCGAGATGGTCTGGCCGAGCACGCTCTGATACGTCGACTTCGACGTCGTGTTGGCGCTGTGCCAGATCAGCGACAACGGCGTGGCCGCGGTCGGGTCGGTCACGTCGAGCATGAACGCGTTGTTGCCGCCGTAGCCGTCGGTCATCACCAGCACCGTCTTCCAGACCGCGGTGGTCTTGTCGGTGCAGTTCGCGGTGCAGATGCTCTTCACCTTGGCGGAGCTGGCGAGGCCGAAGATGTGCTTGGTGGGATCGGGAAGCTGGCCGCCCTGCGCGTAGAGCTTCGTGATTACCGGGAGCATCTCCGGCGGGATGTACGCGTACGCCTCCGATCCGCCCGCGTGGGCGACGCCGTTGATCGTGACGTCCTTGGTGTAGAACGCGTGCAGCATGCCGTCGTCGGAGCCGACGTAGGTGATCTGCGGCCGGCTCGCGTACTTGTCCGAGAACTCCTTGCCGCCCGGGTTCGGGTCGGCGCCCGGCTGGCCGACGTCGATCGGGGTCGAGTTGACGATCGATCCGAGGACCGCGGTGTTTCCCTGCGCCGGATCGCCGAGCGCCCAGCGCGCGACCAGCTCGGCCTCGCTGGCGGTCGCGCCCAGGCCCAGCGACTGCAGCGTCGCCTTGTTGCCGATCGCGCCCGTGCTGGGATCGATCGCGATCTGCACCAGGTTACCCGAGGTGTCCGACGTGTACACGCGGCGGGTCTTCCAGTCCATGTTCGCGAGCTGCACCGCCGCGTCCCAGACCAGCGTCGTGCCCGAAGCGGTCGCGTCGTAGGCGAGCAGGTGTCCCTTCCACGACGGGAAGTCGACGCGCGAGTCGAGCGCGTAGCTTCCGCTCGACACCGAGTTCACGAGCTGGGTGCCGGCGGAGACCGCGGGCGGCGACGTCGAGTAGCTGCCCTTGACCGCGTCGTAGATCGCGCTCTGGATCGCGCTGACGAGGTCCGCTTCGCTGGTGGCGTTGTACGCATAGGGCGCCGTGTTGTCGCCGCCGCGGTCGGTGCCGCCAGCCTTGGCGATGTTGTCGTTGGCGGCCTTGCCGGTGCCGATCGAGACGTCGCCCGAAAAGCCGACCACGAACGTCTTCACGCCGATCTTCTTGAGATCTTGCGCCGCGAGCACCGCCTTGCAGGTGCAGCCCGCCGCCTTGGGGTCCGCGGCGGCGCAGGCCGTCGATTCGCAGAGCAGATCGCCCGGGCCGTTGGCTTCGCCGTCGGTGACCAGCAAGACGTAGTCCTGGCGGCAGGTCAGCTTGTCAGCCGCCTGCACCGCTTTCATGTAGTCGTACGCGCTGGCGTTCTTGTTGGCGGCACCGCTGTTCTCGAGCGCGCAGCCGGTGGGCGTGCCGTTGTACGCGATCAGGCCGCCGTACGACGCCGGCTGCATGCGATCGCTGATCGCCGACGCCATCGCCGCCGCCTTGGTCGGGTCGTCGGTGGTGTCCAGGAACGGCGCCAGCTGGGTGTCCCAGCGCGCGCCGCAGCTGGCGCTGCAGATGCCGAGCGAGCAGTCGGCGGTCTTGATCGGCGGCGCGGTGCTCGAACCGTAGGGGTTGTAGTAGTTGGGCACCGAGTCGTAGTAGCGATAGGTCGTGCTACCGATGGTCGTGGTCTTGCCGAGATAGGTGCTCTGCACGTTGGCCGTGGTCGACTCCGTGCCGTTCTGCACCGTGTACGTGTAGTAGCTGCCGCGGTAGGTGCCGGTGCCGTAGCCCGAGATCGCGCAGAACGACCCGCACCAGTTGTTGTCGACGTTGTTGCCGCCCGAGCCCTTGATCTTGTAGCTGCTGTTCACGCTGGAGCGCAACGTATAGGTGACGCCGTTGATCGAGCAGCTCGCCGAAGGGCCGTTGTTGTCGTCATAGCAGTTGTTCTGGTTCAGGCGGTTGCCCTGGATGAACACGGTCTGCGTGCTGGTCGACGCGCCCGAGAGGCTGAAGTAGGGGAAGTAGTTGCCCTGGTAGAACGTCATCAGACCGAAGTTCACCAGCGACGAGTTGTTGCTGACGATGCTCGACAGCACGCGCTTGGCGATCACGAAGCGCGAGGTCGCCGGGCCGCAGGTGTCGCCGGTCGGGCAGTCGCTGTCCTTCGCGCACTTGGTGAGCGCGGTCCGGCACATGCCGGTGCTGCCGCCGCTCGTGGTGATCTTGCAGGTGTCGCCGGCCTTGCCCGCCAGGCAGGGGTTCGACGGACCGGCCGTGCAGGTGTTGGCGACGCCGACGCAAGCGTTGGTGTCGACGCACGGGTTGGTGGCCTGCGAGACGGTGCAGGGGTAGGGCGGGAAGTTGCACTTGTTGTTGCTGGCGCTGCAGGCGCCGGTCGTGGTGATGCACGACGCGTTCGACTTCGAGCAGTCGGTGGCCTTGGTGCAATAGGGGGCGCCGCTCTTCGTGCCGCCGCTCTTGGAGCAGACGCCGCAGTCGGAGTCGGCCGAGCAGGTGGTGGCGCCGTCGGGGCAGAGCTTGACGCAATCGGTGGCCTTGGTGCACGTCTTGGTCGCGCCGACCCCGCAGGTGCCGCCCGTCGTTTGCAGCGGGCAGTCGCTGTCGACGTTGCACTGCTGCGTGCCGAGCTTGCCGCCCGAGATCTGGCACAACGAGTAGGCCGCGCACGGCATCGACGTACTCGAGCAGCCGCTGCTGCCGTAGGTGCACTTGAACGACGACGTGCACTTCTTGGTCGGGCTGCACGACGACTTCGCGGTGGCGCAGGTGCCCGACGTCGATGCCGGGCAGTCGGAATCGGCGAAGCACGAAGCGTTGCTGCAGTTGTTGAAGATGTCGCAGGTCGATTGCGTGCACTTGCCGGCCTGGGGCGCGCAGTCGGCGTCGACGACGCAGGCCGAGGTGTCGACCTTGCACGTCGAGCCGTTGCAGTCACTGTCCGACGAGCAGTTCTTGCCGGTCGCCGCGCAGGTCCCCGATGCGTCGCCGCCGCGGCAGTTCGTGCCGTCGTCGCAATCGACGCCGACCTCGGTCGAGCCCGAGGAGGCGAACGTTCCGCCGGGCACGCCGGTGAGCGAGCCCGACGTGTCGAGCACGACCAGCATGTTTGGCTTGTGGATCTGCCGGCTGATGATCAGCAGCGGGTTCACGCGCGCCTCGGCCGGCGCGGGCGCCACCATTCCCAGCGTCGCCATCATGCCGAGCAGCCCGACGTAGTAAGCGGTGGCGGTGGCGAGAGCAGTCCGGCGGAGGATGCTGGATCGTTTCATGGGGGCCCGTTCAAAGAAGGCGAACCCGTCGCCTGTCTGGAGCCAATCGGTAGATCCCTACAAAACTTTATGCACCTATAACGGGCGCAAATCGGCGACTTGTCCGGGCGTGTCGCCGGTCCGGTGCGCCGGCGTTCAGCGTCAGTTGACGACGACGCCGCTGACGGTCGACGAGTTGTCGTCGCAGGAGTTCTTGCCCGAGTTGCAGAGCACCGGCACGAACGACGTGGTCGTCCCGGTGCCCGCGCCGCCGGGCGCGCCGCCCATCGCCACCTCGAGCACGACCGTGGTCAGGTTGTCGGGCGCCAGGCCGCGCGAGCGGATGCGCACCGAGCCGTTGGCGTCGTTGAGGTAGTTGCCCTGCCGGCACTCCGCGGTGTCGTTGCGGATCCAGACGGTGTAGGTGCCCATGGTCGCGGACACGGGCGCGGTCACCGTCCCGGTGTTGCGCTTGAACGACGTGGGCGGAAACGCCACCGCCTTGATCACCGTCGTGCCGTCGAGCAGGATCGCGCCGACGCCGACCGGGTTGCCGCTGGCGTCGAGCGCCTTTGGCACGTCGTCGGCCGCGTCGCCCGACCCGGTGAGTAGGGTCGTCATGTTGGGCGCCGGAAGCGCGTTCAGGACCGCGCGCGCGCGCTCGATGCCCGCCTCGGCGCAATAGAGCGCCTGCATGCGCTGGTTGACGTTGGTGCCGATCTGCATGTTGCCGCTCGTGAGCCAGAGCGCCGTGATGCCGAGGCCAAAGAGGCTGATCATCAACATCATCACGATCAGCAAGATCGCGCCGCTCTCACGGTTGCGAGGGGGCGTCGATTGAACGTCGGAAGACATCAGCGGTTCCTCGGGTAGACGGTGGTGGTGAGCACGCGGTGGCGATAAGCGTCGACGGCGCCGACCACGCCGTCCTCGACCGCCGGCTTGCGGTTCGTCGCCAGACCGGCCAGCGTCGTGTCGGCCTCGGTCGAGCGCGCGACGATGGTGATGCGCACCGCCTGCGGCCGGTTGCACGCGGCGGGCGGCACGTCGCCGCTGGTGTTGTACGTCCACTCGTCGGCCTTCTTGGTCGTGTTGTCGGTCCCCTCGGAGAAGACGCCGTCGCCGGCGGGCGCGGGCGCGGTGTCGCAGGCGTACGCGATCTGCAAGTCTTCGATGCCGTCGGCCAAAACTTGGGGTCCCGCCGTGCCGTCGAGGCGGTTCATCATCAGGCGCGGCGTCGCTCCCGTGGCGTCGATCGAGAACTGGACCCAGTTGAGCGTGCCGATGTCGCGGATGCCGGCCGTCGGCGTCGCTCCACCGGTGTAGGTGATCGGCACGATGGCGCTGATGTCGGTGCCCGAGTTCCAGATCGACGACGTCGCGTGCTGCAGCGTATCGGTCACGGAGTCGATGCCGGTGATCTGGAACAGCGTGCAGCCGCGATCGCCGGTCGGCGGCCCGGCCGGCGCGGCGGTGTTGTCGAGCAGCACGACGAACTCGCCGGTGCGAAACACCGTCGACAGGCCGGCCGGCGCGCTGATCGCACTGGTCGCCGCGGTCACCGTGGACTTGAGATTGGTGTCGGTGAAGTTGCCGAACGAGCCGGCGCCGAACACCACGGTGATCGCGTCGGGGGCACCGGCGGCGCCGTTGTTGATCCAGATCGGCGCCAGGCGCATCCCCGCGCCGGTGCTCTTCTGAAACACGCGCAGTCCGGTTTGCGGCATGGTGGTGCCGGTCGGCGGCGGGTCGGTGGCGTTGACGCAGCCGTAGATGCCCATGCCGGCGCCGCGCACGAAGCGGGTCAGCGTCTCCATGGCCGCCCACAGGTTCTGCTGCACGTTGAGCACCTTGGTCTGGGTGTCGTACACGCGGCGCTGGCCCACGAAGAAGAAGAACGTCGAGCTGGCGACGATCGACGCGATCACGATGGTGATCATGAGCTCGACCAGCGTCAGGCCGGCGCGGGGGTCGCGAGCGCGCGCGGTCACCATGTCTTGCGCCGTTGCTGGTCGATGCGGATGGTCTTCACGGCGCCGGTGTCGAGGTTGTAGGTCACGCGCACCGAGACCGCGTACGGGCTGGTCACGCCCTGGTTGGTCACCAGCGTCTCGCGCTTGAAGCGGAAATCCGGCGTCTGCGTGGCGTTCGCGACCCCGGCTGCGTTCAGGTATGTCGTGTTGGTCCAGTCGGCGGTCACCGCGGTCGCCAGCTGATCGAGGTCGACGTGCACGGTGCGCGCCGAGAACTCTTCCATGGCCTGCGTCGCCAGCCGCGTGGCGATCGCGGCGTCGTTGGCGTTGGCGGTGGCGTTGAACATGGTCTGCTGTACCGCTACCGTCCCGAGGAGGCCGATGGTCGCGAGCAGGAGGGCGATCATCACCTCGAGCAGCGTGAAGCCGGACGCGTCCCTGCGACGCGACTTCCTCCTACCCATCACCGGTTCCTCGCCGCGACGAAGGCGGTCAGCGCGTTGACGTCGATGCGAAACGCGTAGTCCTTGCTGCTGGGCGGCAGGTCGCCGTTCTGGATGTAGATCGTCGGGCTGGTCGGCACCGCGGCTCCGACCAGCTGCGCGCCGCCGGTGCTGTAGAAGTCGATGAGCGCGCTCTTGGTCGCCGACAGCACCACGCCCGTGGGCGCGGCATCGCCCGAGCCGACGACGTTCAGCACCACGATGTTGTCCTTGGCCGGCAGGCTGCGCAGCATGGGATCGCCCTCGACCGGCGCGGTCGGAGCGGCGCCCGGCGTGGCGCCCGGCTTGTACGGCCGCAGGTCGACGCGGTTCGAGTAGACGAAGGCGCGAATGGCCAGGCGGCTGCTCACCGCCTCGGACCGGCACTTCTGCAGCTCGCGCGCGACGTCGAACGTGAACGCGCGCCCGTCGTTGGTGTGATTGTCGCGGTTGAGCAGCGGCGTCGAGATGGCCGCCATCACACCGATGATCACCACGACGATCATCACTTCGGTCAGGGTGAAGCCGGCCTGCCGGCGCGCGCGCGCCGGCGCAGAAGGGCGACGGCAGTCGAGGAGCGGGCGCATTGGGAGTCCCTCTCCGCATCGGCGGATTCGGCGCCGAGATTGAGGAGAGCCGCGCGGCGCGGCTTAAAACCGAAGCGCGACGTTGATCGACGTCGTGGCGCTGGGCGCCGCCGGGGCGCGGCTTCGTTCGACGCTGACGTACGCACCCATGAAGGTCACGACCGCGCCAGCGCCCACGAGCGCGCCGCCGAAGGCGCTGCGCGTTCGATTCTCCGAGCACTTCGTCGCGTCGCAGCTGCCCAGCGTGCCCAGGACCGCGGCGCCGACGGCCATCGCCACGCCGCCGATCATCGCCGCCATCACCGGGCCGGCCAGGCGGGGCGGGGCAGGCGGCGGCTCGGCGGGCGCCGTGGGAACCGGCGCCGTGGGCGCCTCGTCGAGGTAGATCTTGAGCTGGTCCGCGAGACGCAGCATCACGTCGCGCGCCTCGGCGACGGTGCAGACGTCGCAGCTCTTCGACCTGTTGGCCAGCGGCAGCGCCGCCGGCGCCGGACCCTCGGTCGAGAAGACGCGGCCGACGACCTTGTAGCTGTTGCCGGCGACCTCGACCTTGACCCGCACCAGGTAGCGCACGTCCAGCAGCTGCCCGATGCTCTTCAGGCACGGCGACGAGTCACAGCGCGCGAGCTCGGGCTTGCTCTCCAGCTTGCGGCCAACGTCGACCGGATCGACGACCTGCACACCCGCGCGCACCAGCCCGAGCACGAAGCCATCTTGAAGTTGCAGGGTCAGGGCCGGTGAGGAGCTCCCCTCGACCTGGAAGTCGGGGATCGCGACCCGCACCTTGGCCTGCGCGGGCGCGGGCGGCGGCGGCGCGGGCGGTGGCGGCGGTAGCGGCATCGGCCCCACCACCGGCGGCACCACGCCCGCCAGCGTCAGCAACATCGAGATCGCCGCCAGCATGCGCGCCTAGTTTCCCCCGCACATGTCGTCCGCGCACAGGGGCGGTAACCCCGCGAGCGGCAGGCCGAAGCAGGCGTGCTGCGTGGATTGGTCTGGCAGGCGCGGGCAGCGCGCGCCGGTCCAGCAGATCTGGCGGTTCGTCTCGCCGTCGCAGGAGAAGATCGCGCGCATGCTGCTGCTGCGATAGTCGACCTCCACGCGCGTCTTGCCGAGAACCCCCGCGCCGATGATGCCGTCGAGCTCGGGGCCCTCGGGCCGGATGTCGGCGCGAAGTCCCTCGATGAAGGGGTCGGTGTCGGCGATGATCGCCACCGGGATCGGATTGGCGGCCTCGCCGCCGATCTCGATGTAAGCCGCGCTGCTCTGGGCCTTGTCAGGCTCGTTGGGGTCGGTGTCGCACGGCTGCACGCAGATGGCCTCCGAGGCGTACTTGGACTGGCGATAGGCGACCCACTCGATCCGCCGTGCGCGCGCCAGCTCGACGCACGGGCCGGGATCGGCCGAGGCGGTCGCCTCCTGGTTGACGAGCGCCATGTGCGCCGCTTCGGGCAGCGTCGTCCACGATACCGCGAGCGCTGGCTTCGCCGCCGCCAGGTAGAGCATCCCCGGCGTCTCCGACGGAACCGGTGACAGGCCTGGGAGCATGCGCGTCCAGGCCGAGCGCGTGAGCACCAGCGGCCCGGCCCCGGTCGCGAGCAGCAGCGACAGCGGCGTGCCGCTGGAGTCCGCGACCTCGTCGCCGCGCTGGCAGCAGGCCTGCCGAGGCGAGGTCGCGGGATCGAACAGGTCGGGCGCCCCGCAGGCGCGGAAGACGATCCGGCTGGGCGCGACGTCGACGGGGCCGCGCAACCCCAGCACATCGGCGGGACCGGTGGCGTCGAGCTCACCGCCCCCGAACGGCGTGAAGTGAATCACGGCGTAGCCGACGTCTTCGAGGAAGCTATCGTCGGCGCGCTGGTTCGGCCACAGGGTCATCGACGGCAGGCTGAAGCGCAGCTCGACGGAGAAGCCGCGCAGCAGGTCCCCGCCGAACACCATCGCCGGCTGGGTCGCGGCGTCGCCGATTGTCCCCAGCGGAACCGGGAGCACGTCGATATCGCTGAAGCGCGCGCGCACCGGGTTGCCCGCGACGGCGCCCAGGATGTCGAATGAGAGGGACACGGTTTGGGGCGATCCATCGGCGGAACCGTTCGAAACCGTAAGGGGCGACGCCGTGTCGATCGACATCCAGAACGGGCTGCCGTTGTTGATGGTCGGCGACTGCGCGT
>Ga0265342_10000736_pt1 | contig 33663 bp, 29 predicted proteins | sample 4CB327metaG_FD_203125 | JGI IMG/M metagenome (GOLD analysis project Ga0265342, IMG submission 203125) | Rhizosphere microbial communities from Carex aquatilis grown in University of Washington, Seatle, WA, United States - 4-CB3-27 metaG | ecosystem: Host-associated > Plants > Roots >... | reverse complement strand
CTGGGCCAACTCGAGCCTCGGAGCCGCCCATGGGGGACTGAAGCTCGGCAAGACCACCGACGGTGGCAGGGCCTGGAGATCGGTCGGAGACAGCGCGGGCGCGCAGGTCGACAGCCTGGTCATCGATCCCTTCAATCCCGCCATCGTCTACGTCGGGGGATCCGGTGTCTACAAATCGACCAACGGTGGAGAGACCTGGAGCGTCACGAGCTTCCCTGGTGGCTGCCTGGCGCTGGCGATCGATCCCGTGGCTCCGAGCACGCTCTACGCGAGCGGCGCGTCCCTGACCGCGGCGGCGAAGGGCACGTTCTTCAAGTCGACCGACGCTGGCATCGATTGGATCAGAATTGACAATCCGGCCATCGACCCGACCGACCTACCGATCGTGGCGGTCTTTGCCACGCCTACCGGAGTCTTCGCCGCCACGGCGACCAAGCTCTTTCGCAGCATCGACGGCGGCGCGACCTGGAGCGCCCTCGCCGCGTCGGGCACCGTGGTGGCGTATGCCCCGTCCGAGGTCACCCGCGTGTACCTCGGTCACGGAAGGACGGTCCTCGTATCGGACGACGGGGGCGCGACCTTCGCGGCGCACACCGATCTGCCCGCGATTCTGTCGAGTCAGAGCAAGACCAGCCTGGCAGTCCACCCGACCAATCCGAGCTGCGTCTACGCCGCGACGGACGATGGCCTGTTCGTCTCCAGGGATGGTTCGACGACCTGGACCTCGTCCTCGGCAGGAATGTCCACCTTGCGCGTGGCCGCGCTGGCGGTCGACCCCGCGTCCCCCGCCACGATCTTCGCCGGGGGTCCGGATGCCGTCTACCGCACCATCGACGATGGTCTCTCATGGTCTCGCTTCCCGACGGACGACGTCGTGGGGGCGCTGGCGATCGATCCGCTGGACTCGCGCAAGATCTACGCATGCACGCAGGCCGCCCGGTTGTATCGCTCCTCCGACGGAGGGGCCACCTGGAGCCCTCCGGTCGACAGCGGTGGTTCACCGTATTGCTACGACGTCGCGATCAACGGCTCGTCGCTGTGGATGCCGACGGTCGGGGGTGGAGTCCGTCGGTCCACCGACGGCGGTATGACATGGGCATCCACTGGCATCGCAGCTCCGTCGTACGCCCTGGCGATCGACGCCACGGGGACGAGGGTGTACGCAGCCACCAACATGGGCACCTTTCGCTCGACCGACGCAGGGACCACCTTCAGCCTCATGACCAGCGACCTCGCGGAGGTGCTGCTGCTCGATCCCCTGAACCCGTCGATCGTCTACGCGGGGCTCGGCTGCGGGGGCGGGGTCGGCGCGGTCGGGGCTGGGGGCATCAGGCGTTCCTTGGACGGGGGCTCGACCTGGCAGAGCACCGCCGGCACCTTGTGTGTCCGGGCGATGGCTGGTGTTCCGGGCGGACCGCTCTTCGCAGTTGGGTACGGAGGATCGGGGTTCGTGACGAGCACCGACCAGGGGGGCACCCTGGTGGCAGGCGGCGAGGGGATCGTGGGCGACGCCTCGAGCGTCGCGGCCGCACCCGATGGCAAGACGGTGTATGTGGGCACCTTGTCCGGCCTCTTCAAGTCGACCAGCGGGGGGCGATGAGCGGTGGCCGATGAGTGGTGGCCGATTCCGCTCCCAGGTTGGTGCCGGATCTTCGTTCCATTCGCGCTCACGCTGCTTTCAAGCCCTCGGGCCCGCGCGTGGAACGATTTCGGTCACATGCAGATCGCGGCCGTCGCCTTCCAGGGCCTCGGCCCCGATGTCAGGGCCCGGGTAGCCCAGCTCATCCGGCTGAATTCACGCTATCCGATCTGGACGGCGGGTGTTCCCGCCGGCGATGCGGATCGGGTGGCGTTCATGCGGGCCGCGACCTGGGCCGACTCGATCAAGAGTGATCGCTCCTACTCGAAGAGCGACCGCGCGGTGCCCGCCACGGCGGGGAACTTCGGCTACGCGGACCGTCTGCGCCACGACGACTGGCACTTCGTCGACGTGCCGTTTTCGCCTGACGGAACGCGCCTCGTCTCTCCGCGCGTCCCGAACCTCTCCACCGAACTCCCGGCCCTCGAGGATGAGCTCGTCGCGGCGGACACCAGCGACGACCGAAGATCCTACGCCCTCGTGTGGTTGCTCCACCTGGTCGGGGATGCGCATCAGCCCCTTCACTGTGTCTCCCGGTTCGACGCCAGCGACCCGACCGGTGATCGCGGCGGCAACGATGTCAAGATCTCCGGAAACGCCCAGCCCCCCATCTGCGACGATCCCCGGTTCTGCCCACTCGGCCCTCCCGGACAGCTCCACGCCTTCTTCGACACCATCACCGGCTCGAGCTCAGACCCGGTGGCGGTCGATGCAGCGGTGGCGGCGCTCCCGCCCGTAGAGCCGCGGATGGCGGCAATCTCGGACCCGACGCTCTGGATCGCCGAAGGCGTGGACCTGGCGCGACGCTTCATCTATACCGCCCCCATCGGGCTCGGCGATGGTCCGTTCGCGGTGGGGCCCGCCTACCAGCGCACCGCGTACGAGCTCAGCCAGCGGCGAATCGCCCTGGCGGGCGCGCGCCTGGCGGGGTTGCTGAACGCGTCTCTTCGCCGCTCGGCCCCCGATTCTCGCGGCGATTCGCGCGAAACACCCGTGCGCGCACCCCGGTCAGACGGGCTCGCTTCTCCGCGTCGTCGAGCCGGGACCGAGCGTAGGTGAGCTGGATCTCGAGGTGGGATCGGGCCGTGGCGAGGTCGTTCTCAGCGCATCGGAATCTCCGACGTGCGGGAGCCACCGCCTCATCGAGAAGCTCTCCCGTCACTTCCGCCGCCGCCACCACGACAGATCCGAACGTCGCCGGCCAGGCTCGTCGGGCAGTTTGCGAGCCGGCCCCTTCGTTGCTCCTCCTCAAAATGCCTACGGGTATTCCTCGTCGTCGTGACTCGCGGCCGGCTCGGCTTGTCGGCCTCGGTATTGACGCTATTTCGAAGGCGGTGCCCTAGACTGGTGCTCGATGTCGCTCTTGAAATCGCTCGCGCACCTGAACCCGTGGATCTACCTCTTTGCTGCGGGCATGTGCGAGATGGGATTCACCACCTTCATGAAGCTCTCCGATGGCTTCCGGAACTGGGCCTATGACGTGGCCTTCGCGATCTGTGCCCTGTCGAGCTTCGGTCTTCTCAACCTGTCGACGCGCGAGCTCTCCCTCGGAACTGCCTATGCGGTGTGGACGGGGCTCGGCGCCTTTGGCACCGCCGCGATCGGAATGCTGGTCTTCAAAGACCCGACCACGTTCTGGCGCGTGGCCTTTCTGACCACGCTCATCGGCTCGATCATCGGGCTCAAGCTCGTCTCTTGACCATCCCGATCGATCGTCTGGTCAACCGCAAGCTGCGGTTGGGCGACCCCTGTACGGCATCGACGAGGCCCGGCTGGCCGACCTGGGGCCCGACCTCGTCATCACTCAGGTCCACTGCGATGTGTGCGCCATCAGCCACGCCGAGCTCGCTCCGGCGCACGGGTGGTCCGCCCTGCGCGGTTCAGGACCGTGTCGATGCGCGGCGGATCCCTGCCCACGATTCTCGAGGATTTCTCGCGCGTCGCGGCGTCCATCGGGTGTGCGGAGGCAGGTCCCCGGCTCTTCACCGGCACTCGTGACCGGCTCGAAGGCTGGCGCGGCCTGCTTTCGGACGCGCGGCGCCGCTCCGTGGTCTGCCTCGAGTCGAAGCGGCGACAGGGGAACGCGGCCGATCTCGGCCGTGCGGTTGGTCACTCCCAAGGGAGCTCGCTGGCCCGCGTCCGCGAGACCATCGTCGAGAAGACCGACATGCCGTACGCCATCGGTGTCCTGGTACCGATTTCGATGGCGGCGCTTCGGGGCTTTCCGTCCTATTTCATCTCTGAATTCAGGGCGCCGCCGCCCAGGATCGCTTGAGCAGCGGCAATCTGAGCTGCTGTACCCTGCGCGACCACGAGAGACTTCCCAGCTTTGATCTGAGTCTCGTAACGAACGATCCCGTCCTTCGGGATGCCGATACCAGCGAGACCCGCTGCGAGCGCGCTGACTCCGCCAACCACGGCAGCGCCTTCCAGACCGCTCACGATGGCGGACACGATCGGCCCGGGCACGATGGGAACTCAGACCCCATAGATCCCTGTCCGAGGACCTGTCTTCGTGGAGTGAGCGCTCCAATACCGCTGTCGCCAAATCGAGTATCACGTCGACTCTGTCGCTGTTTTGGTTGAATCCGGCCAGAAATTGGACTGTTGGGTCCGGAGCGCTCAAGCCCTCTCGGCCTCCGCCATCCTCTCCTCGAAACCCTCGACGATGATCCTCGCGTGAGCTGGCATGGGCGACGCGGTCGCGCCGCCCGTGCCAGGTACCAGTATGAGCTCAAGCTGCGCTCGCCGTCGCGACTCGTCGAAGAGCGTCGCTTGCAATTCGACCCCTGGTCGCGATTGTCAACCCTTTGAGTCGATCCTGAGTAGAGCCATCAGTCGGCTCCGTCGGTCAGCGAGGCCGGGGTGAAGTGAGGGTCAGGCTCGCTTCCCGCGCCAAGCTGCTGGAGCCGGCCGAGGTAGTGTGTCCAGCCGAGGGCGTGGCGCGTCCTCTCGCCATCGGGCAGCCCGCTGTGCACGATGCTGACGCGGGTGCCGTCGACCTCCGGCGTGAAGTTCACCTCGAGGGTGCTGGAGAAGGGAGGCGCCTCTCGCGAGCCGCGGCGGCCCCACGAGATGACGAGCCGGCGCGGCCGATCGACCTCCACATAGCGCCCCTGAACGCACCGCTCGTCGAACCAGAGCGTGAATTCGCCTCCGGGCCGCGGGTCGACCACCGCGCGGTCGCCCATCCACCGCACGAGCGCCTCGGGTCGGGTGAAGTAATCGAACACGAGGTCAGGATCGGCCTCGATGTGAATCGAGTCACGGTAGGGCTCAGCCGGCACGGTTCGACTCCACTGCCTTCTTCAACTTGCGCAGCCCCGAGGGCCACAGGCTGGCGAGGAACCTCTCGAGGGTCTCGAGGCCCTGGGGGTTAACGATGTAGAGGCGGCGCTTGCCGTCCTTGTGCATGTCCACCAGGCCGGCATCGGCGAGCACCTGCAGGTGCTGCGACACGGCCTGCTGGCTGATGTCGCCGAGGTGCTCCCCTATTTCGTTGACCGAGTGGGGCTTGTCCCGCACCAGGCGCAAGATCGCTTGGCGCCTGGGTTCGGCGAGGGCACGGAGCACGGCTTCGCTTCCCATGCGGGGATGCTAACCGGCGCGCATTGAACGCACCAGTGCATAGTTGTACAAGTCACGACTTGTGGATCGCGACCCGCCATGGCATACCGAGAGCACGACCGATGGAGGTATACCCATGGACAGCAAGGTCGCCGCGCAAACACGAACAGTGGTGCAGGCCTATCACCGCGGCTGGACGAGCAAGCGGTTCGACGAGTCGATCCGACTTCTCGCCTCCGAGCTCCGCGTCGAGGTCCCCGTCCACGATTACCCGACGCGCGAGTCGTTCGCGCAGGCCCTCGTGCGCTTCGGCAGCATCGTCGATCGCGTGAAGCTCCTGGCCGAGCTAGCCGAGGGAGAGGAGGCCATGCTCCTGTACGACATGGACGTGCGCGGCCTTGGCGCGATGCGCGTCGCCGAGCACTTCACCGTGAAGGGCGGGCAGATCGCGCGACTGCGGCAGATCCACGACACCGCCGCGGTACGTGCCGCGGGCCTCGTGAACGAACCATGAAGTCCTCGAAAAGCGCTGGGCGCGTCGGACGGAACTATCGGCGAAAGATGGCCGTGCGTGCACCGGTCGATCGACTGTTCGATGCCGTCGCCACCCCCGACGGTGTACGCGGCTGGTGGACGCGGCTCGTCAGCGGTTCGAGCGACCGCGGGGCGGCCCTGAGGCTCGATTTCGAGGGGATGGACGAGCACATCGACCTGCGAGTCGTCAGGTCACGGCGGCCGACGGAGGTCGAGTGGAGAATCATCGAACACACGTCGCTCGAAGAGTGGGCAGGCACGCGGATCCGCTTCGAGGTGTCAGGAGGCGACGCTGCGAGCACGCTCGTTTTCGAGCACGTGGGCTTGTCGCCGAAGCTCGAGTGCTACGATCAGTGCGAGGCCGGCTGGGGTCACTTCCTCGACAGCCTCGTCGCTTTCGCAGAGCGCGGCCAAGGCATGCCCTTCCGGGCGTCCGGAATGTAGCTTGAACATGGCTTCGAGTCTCCGCCGTGGTGGACCAGGCCGGACTCCCGCAGGGATGCCGCGCCCACGATGGTTTGGGTGAAGCCGCAGTCGGTGACTCCTGTTCCGGAGGACGGTCCGGCGGGTCGGGCCCCGGGGGGCAGGGAGGTGTGGATGCCGCTAGACTCGATGGGCGGATCAATCTTTCATGACGATCCCGATCCCGGCGACCCCGACCATGACCCCGACCACGACCACGGCGGCGCGGGCTCTGGGCCGCACCGGCGCGTGCGTGCTGCCGGTTTCGCTGGGCGGCGAGGGGATCTTGCGCACCAGCGAGCGCGCCGCGGAGGCGGTACCGGTCATTCTCGAGGCGCTGCGCCTGGGCGTCACCTACTGCGACACCGCGCCCGCCTATCAGCAGAGCCAGGACTACTATGGCGCCGCCTTCCGCGCCGCGGGCCCGGGGGCGCGCGATCAGGTGTTCCTCGCGTCGAAGACTCACGAACGCACGCGCGACCGCGCCCTGCGCTTGCTCGACGATTCCCTGCGGCGCCTCGGCACCGATCGCCTGGATCTCTGGCAGATCCACGATCTGCGCGACCTCGCCGACGTGGATCAGATCTGCGCCAAGGGCGGCGCGCTCGAGGCCGCGCGCGCCGCGCAGGCCGACGGTCGTGTGCGCTACGTCGGTCTGACCGGGCACCATGATCCGGCCGTGCTGGTCGAGGCCATGCGCCGCTTCCCGTTCGACAACGTGCTTTGCGCCATCAACCCGGCCGACCCCCGCTATCGGCCGTTCGTGCCGACGGTGGTGGCGGAGGCGCGGCGTCGGGGCATGGGCGTCGTCGGCATGAAGGTCCTGGCGGCGGGCCGGCTCCTGAGCGAGGCGACCGCCCCCGAGCTCATTCGCTACGCGGCTTCGCACGCCGACACGGTCATCATCGGCTGCTCCACCGTCGCGGAGGTGCGAGCCAACCTGGCCGTGAACCGAGGCCTGGCCGCCGGCCCCATGCTCGCCCAGGAGCAGCGCGACCTCGAGCGCCGCCTGGCCCCCCGCGCCGCCGACTACGACACCTTCAAGGGCTGACCCCGGCACACGGCCGCCCTTGCCCGAAGACCGGGTTGGACGGGAAGCGGTTCTCAGTTGTTCACGAACGCGACGCCGCGGTAAACCGTGCCGTAGGTCGGACCGACCACCGTCCCGAATGACTCGGCACCAACCGCGGCGGTCAACGTCGTGGCCGAGAGCTGGTCGGTGATCACCACGACCTTGTTCGGGTCCGCCCCGTTGTCGCCGGATGTGCTGGAAGTCGCGGTGGTCGCCCACAGCGTCACCTCATCGCCGTTCACGACGCCGGTCAAGTTGCGGAGGCCGATCGTGGTCACGTTCGGCCATGGGCCGTCGGAACCTGTCAGGCCGCTGTCGACCCGGCCGACCAGGCCCTCGGTCAGCACGTAGTCCAGTTGCCAGCTGCCGTTGATCAAGCTCCACTTCTCGAGGCCCGCGTGGCTCGTCACGTCGGTTGGGTTGCCCGTCCCCTCGTCGGTCACGTACATCGTCGTCGCGTTGCCGAAGAAGACGGCGAACGGAGTGAAGTTGCCGCCGGTTGCCTTCGCCGAGTCGGTCGGGAAGCCGGGCACGACGCTGATCTGGGCCGAGGCCGCACCCCCGACGGTGGGCAGCGATGGAACGGTGTAGACCGTCTGGATGCCATTGCTGCCGCTTCCCTTGGTGAAGTAGAGCGCCCCACCGAACTCGGTGATGCCGCGGAAGTTGTCGTCCTTGCCCGGCTTGTCGGGCTTGGCCGCGCCAAACGTGAACTGGACCAGCGGATTGACCTCGGCCGAGTTGGCAGCCGGGATGGCGACGTTCGCGGAGGAGCCATCGATCGGCGTGACCACCTCGAGGCCGGTGGTCTCGGTGACATCTGGGTTCGTCCCGTTCGAAGCGCCGAAGGTCGCCGCATTGCCGTTGTTGGCGTTGCCGACGGCGTAGTAGAGCCCGTTCGAGCCGAGCAGCGCCGACCGGCCGTTGTTCCCGCCGTAATCGATGGTGGGCGTGAAGGAGAACACTCCGTTTCCCCTCGTCGAAACGATCGTGCGCGGGAACGCGTACGTCGGACCGAAGGCGAAGGTCACCGGGTTCGTCGGATCCTGACCGGCGACGGCGTCGGAGTTCGACACGTCGAGCGCGCCGACGCCGGCGAGGCCGTAGCCCACGAACACCAGGTGGTCACCGGCCGCGTCCTTGGTGATATGGAGACCCAGCTCCGACTTGGAGGAGAAGCTGGTGACCACCTCCTTGGTCGGGACGACGACCGTACTGAGGATCTGGAGGGTGTTTGGGTCGATGTCGGTCAGCTGGATCGGCGAGGTCACGCCGAAGCTCGCGTCGGCAGTCTCGTTGTTCCAGACCGTGACGTAGTCGTGCCCGGTGATCGCCGGGGTGGTCGCCGTGTCGATGTTGGCCAGCGGAGTCCCGACGGTCAGCGAGGCGATGGCGCCCTGGGTTCGATCGTAGGTGGTGCTGCTGATGACCAGGGACCCGGGGACGAGCAGCGTGCTCGGCTCGCAGGTCACGACCACCGACAGCGTTGCGGGGCAACCGGGCGTCGAATCGCCGTCGGAGACGGTCGCGGTCAGGGTGACCGGGCCCGGCAGGTTGCAAAGAAACGTCGGGGCGGCCGAGGTCGCGTTGCTGAAGGCCCCCGAAGCGGCGGTCCAGCTGTACGACAGCGGCGTGGGGCGGTTGTCGGGATCGTGGGCGGCGATCGCCAGCGCGGCCGGGAAGCCCACCGCCACGTCGGCCGGGTTCACCGAGAGCCCGTCCGCGGTCGGGCAGACGTTGATCGTGCCGTTGACGGCCACGCTGCCGGTCCTGGCCGGCTGGTGGCACTCGAGCGCGACGGTGACCATGGCTGTGGCACCCCCGGTCACGTGGAAGGTCGCGCTGCCGCCGCAGCTTGTTGCGCCGTCGGCGCCGGTGGCGCTGAGCGCGATCGTGTACCCGTTGCCGGCAGGAATCCCGCCGACGATCGTCGCGAGCGTGCTGCTCGAGGTGACGTTGATGGTTCCCGAGGTCGAGAAGCCGTTCGGGCCGGTGATCGTGTAGCTGACGCTGGTCAGCGTGACACCACCCTCGACGAGGGCGATCTGGACGGACCCCAGCTGATGGGTATCGACGGTGGAGGCCGTGCGCGCGCCGCAGCCTTCAAGCGTGGCGCCCGCTCCAACCAGGACCAGGACCACTCCGATGCTCATCATTCTCGACCGCAGCTTCACGAGAGCCTCCCCAGACGGGTGCTGTTCAGACGGGGTCCCAAGGTCGGCTGGATTACCGACCGCGCTCAGGAGAATCCGTCCGGGCCAATCGCGGATCCAGCAACAGTTCTGTGACCCGCGGGTTCTCGCACATGGCTCCGGCAGCTCCGCCCTTGCTCCGGGAGCGTCCGGCTCCGATGAGATTGGAAGCCGGAGGTCACCCGGGAGCTGGCCGAAATCCTGCACACCAGCTGCGAAGCCATTGCTCGCCGTCTGGGGCCCTTGCGGGAAAAGAAGCGCCACGCCCACATCACGAAGGCCTGCGAGGAGGTGCGACAGCTCGAGCCGCGTGCGGACGAGGGATATCGAGCCGCGCTTGCGCGACCGGCGTCCTCATCGAGCGTCAGGGAACGGGATCGGCGAGCCGTCTCGAGCGTAACGGCGCGCCCCGGCGTCAGTCCCCTGATGAGCGACGACCTCGAATGTGAACCCCCGGTGTCGCGCGCATGGACGCACGACACCGAACGTGACGCCGGGACCAATCTCGATTCATAGTTGTCGGCGTGACGTTACGTCGGCGCTCCGCGCAAGGCGCAAAAGAGTGTGCATCGCTGGTTTCGGACATATCGCCATCGGGCTGGCTGGCGGCCGATTCCTGGGCCGGCCCCGCCCGCGACCGCGGCTGGGACTCAACATGACCGTCGCCATGTTGCTGACCGTGCTCGCGGACTTCGACCAACTGCCGCTCGCCTTCGGTGTTCCCGATCGCGGCCTGTATGGGCACCGCGGCCTCACGCACACGCCCCTCTTCGCCCTGTCCGTGGGACTTTCCGTGCTCGTCTACGCGAAGCTTCGCATCTGGGAGCGACCCTTTCGTGCAGCGTTGATGACATTCCTGCTCGTCGCCAGCCACGCGTTGCTCGACGCGATGTCGCAGGATGGCCGGGGGATCCTCCTGCTCTGGCCGCTGTCGGCACAGCGCTTTCACCTGATTTGGCGACCCATTCCCGATGCCCCCACCGGCCTGGCATTCTTCTCGGCGGTTGGCCTGCGGCACTTGATCATCGAGCTCATCTACTTCTCTCCGGCCGTGGCGTACGGCCTTGCGGCCCGCCCTCGGGCGCTGGGCGCCTGGCGGACGGCGGTGAGTGACGGCGGGCGGCGAATGTGGCGTCGTCGCCGTTATCGGAGGGCTGTTCCAGAGTCCGCGGCGCGGGATGTCGCCCTGGGCGCGCTGACGAGATCCGGTCCGGCCGAGGCCCCTCGGGGCTGCCCCGGTGAGCCGCACGGTCTCGGGCACGGTCACTCCGGGTAGGCGCGATGTGAACCACGACACTTCCAAAGTCGCGCACGTTCGTGATATGAGCACGGTCGGGTCCGAAAGGGGGAAGGCGCGAGATGATCGAGCGAAGTCGGATCGGGGTCCTTGGTTCGGTGTTCTTGTTGGTGGTCTCGGGAGGATGCAAGAGCGGCAACTCCACGGCGGCGCCGAGCGGTGGCAGCGGTGGAGGGGTCGCAACCGGCGGCACCAGCGGAGCGGGGGTCGGCGGCCTCGCCGCGGGCGGCTCGAGTGGAACTGGCGGGGTTGGCGGCGCGCCCGCCTGCGCGCCAGGCAGCTATCCGCCCGCTTGCATCTACTCCGGCGTGGGCGAGAACAACGTGGCGGCCTTCGCCCTCAACGACACGACCGGCGAGCCGACGCTGCTCGACACCCAAGACTCGCACGGGTTCGAACCCCGTACCGCCATCCTCGACGCTGACGCCAAGGTCTTCATCGTGGCGAATCAGAAGTTCCTCGGCACGACGACGGGCACCGTACCCCCGAACCTCGCCGTGTTCAAGGTCGGCCCGGATGGGAAGTTGACCTTCGACAAGATCTACGGGCTCGCTGACCCGAGCATGCCGGGGGCGGCCAGCGAAGCTTGGTGGGTCGGAGCGATCAAGACCCCCGCTCCCTCGGCGGCGTCGATCGTCTATGCGAGCGTGGGACAGACGATCTGGCGGTTCGGCCTCGACGCCGCCGGCGGGCTCAGCAAGATGACGGGGACCACCGACACCAAGCAGATCGTGCAGTTCGGCGATTTCGATTCGATGAGGAAGTTCGCCTACGTGTCGGCGACCACGACGACGAGCCACTTCCTGTATTCCTACGGCGTCGATCCAGCGACCGGAGGGCTGACACTGCTCAACATGATCACGCCCTCGAACATGCGCAGCATCAACATCCAGGTCGCACCAATGGACAATTATTTGCTGGCTGTTGGCAACGCAACCAGAAAATACACGGTCGTCGCGCTCGGCGCCGACGGCCAACTCGGAGCCGAGGTCCCACAAGCCACCGCAGACGGGGGAACGGCAGACGGCGGAACGGGCCTCGACCTCGGGGCGTTCGTCCACCAGATCCGCGTCGACCCCACGGGCAAGTACGTCGTGATCTGTGACCGCGGGAACGACCCCGGGCAGGTGATGGCGGGCTCGCCGGAAGATCTGGGGCACATTCACCTGTTCACCTTCGACCAGGGCGTGCTCACGCACAAGCAGACCATCGTGATGCCCCCGGGAATCGGCCCCCGACATTCGGCTTGGCACCCGACGAAGCCCTGGCTTTACGTCTCGACCGAGCGGGGCAACAAGCTGCTCGCCTTCTCCCTGGCGAACGATATGTTGACCCAGGGGTTCATGCTCACGACGCTGAAGGATCCGACCGACAGCCAGGGGAATCAGCGCGCGGGGGCCATCGTCATGCATCCATCTGGCAAGTTCCTGTACGTGACGAACCGGAACATCACCACCGTGGCCGCGGCCCCTTGACCGCCCGAGCGCAGGGCGGGGAAACCCGCGCTGTCCGGCTTGGGGGACCGTCCTCTGCGCGAGGACGCATCGGGCAGTCTCGCCGCGTGGTCGCCTGGGTCCGCCTACGCCGATGGGTCCGCCGCCTCGGCCGGGGAGAGACGCTCGAGCAACCCCTTGCGCGACCATGCACCAGGCAGGATGAACACGGAGTCGGGAGCGACCGTCCCGCGCATTGATAGGATCTGGCTATCAGTGTGGTCGCAATTTGGTCTTGGACCGCTCATCGCCGAGGGCTCATTGTCTGGGTCACGCCAGGCCCGGCCAGCGCCGGGTGACGCCAAGGAGATGACCCCATGCCAACTGAATCAAAGTGTCCATTTCACCACGCCATCGGCGCCGGCACCTCGAACCGCGATTGGTGGCCGGACCAGCTGCGGCTGGATCTCCTGCATCAGCACTCGTCGAGATCCAACCCCATGGGCCCGGACTTCGACTACGCCAAGGAGTTTCAGAGCCTCGACTTCGCGGCGCTGAAGCAAGACCTCGCGGCGCTGATGACCGCGTCTCAGGATTGGTGGCCGGCGGACTTCGGCCACTACGGGCCATTCTTCATCCGCATGGCGTGGCACAGCGCCGGCACCTACCGCATCGGCGACGGCCGCGGCGGTGGGGGGCGCGGCCAGCAACGCTTCGCACCACTCAGCGCCTGGCCGGACAACGTCAACCTGGACAAGGCGCATCGGCTGCTCTGGCCGGTGAAGCAGAAGTACGGCCGCAAGATCTCCTGGGCCGACCTGTTCATCCTGACCGGAAATGTCGCCCTCGAGACGATGGGGCTGCCGACCTTCGGCTTCGGCGGAGGTCGCGAGGACGTCTGGGAGCCGGATCTAGACGTTTCCTGGGGTGCGGAGAAGACCTGGCTCGGCGACGACAAGCGCTACTCGGGGCACCGGGAGCTGGCAGACCCGCTGGCCGCGGTGCAGATGGGCCTCATCTACGTCAACCCGGAGGGGCCGAACGGTAACCCCGATCCGATGGCGGCGGCCAAGGACATCCGCGAGACCTTCGCGCGCATGGCCATGAACGATGAAGAGACCGTTGCGTTGATCGCCGGTGGGCACACCTTCGGGAAGACCCACGGCGCCGCACCCACCTCGCACGTCGGCCCAGATCCGGAGGACGCGAGCATCGAGGAGCAGGGGCTGGGTTGGAGGAGCAGCTTTGGGACTGGCAAAGGCTGTGACGCGATCACGAGCGGCCTCGAGGTCACCTGGACCACCACGCCCACGAGGTGGAGCCAGGACTTCTTCAAGCACCTGTTCGGCTATGAGTGGGAGCTGACCAGGAGCCCGGCTGGCGCGCATCAGTGGAGGCCGAAGGGGGACGCAGGGGCTGGTACGGTCCCGAATGCCCACGACCCATCGAGGCGGATCGCGCCGTCCCTGCTGACGACCGATCTAGCGCTGCGGTTGGACCCAGCGTACGAGAAGATCTCGCGACGCTTCCTCGAGCATCCACAAGAGTTTGCCGACGCCTTCTCACGCGCGTGGTTCAAGCTCACGCACCGCGACCTCGGCCCCCGCACGCGCTATCTCGGTCCCGAGGTTCCGGCCGAACAGCTCATCTGGCAAGATCCGGTGCCGAGGGTCGACCACCCGCTGGTCGACGCCGCGGACATCGTCGCTCTCAAGAGCAAGCTCCTCGCGTCCGGGCTGTCCGTCTCGCAGCTGGTCTCGACCGCGTGGGCCTCGGCGTCCACCTTCCGTAGCTCCGACAAGCGTGGCGGCGCGAACGGAGCCCGCATTCGCCTCGCACCGCAGAAGGACTGGGCGGTCAATCAGCCCCTGGAGCTCGCGAGGGTTCTGGGGATCCTCGGAGGTGTCCAGCGCGCGTTCAACGACGCCGTGCCAGGAGGCAAGCAGATCTCGCTCGCCGATCTGATCGTGCTCGGCGGCGCCGCTGGCATCGAGCGAGCGGCGCAGAACGCGGGCCACACGCTGACGGTGCCGTTCACGCCAGGACGCACCGATGCGACGCCTGAGCAGACCGACGCCGCGTCGTTCGCCATGCTTGAGCCATTCGCCGACGGCTTCCGCAACTACCCGGAGACTGCACACAGGGTACCGGCCGAAGGGCTGCTGATCGACAAGGCGCAGCTCCTCACGCTGACCGCGCCCGAGCTGACGGTGCTGGTTGGTGGTCTGCGCGTGCTCGGTGCGAACGCCGGAGGCTCCAAGCATGGCGTCTTCACCATCAGGCCCGAGGCGCTGACCAACGACTTCTTCGTGAACCTCCTCGACCCCGGCACGGAGTGGCGAGCCGTGTCGGACGCGAAGGACACCTTTGAAGGTCGCGACCGCCAGACCGGTGCGGTGAAGTGGACCGCCACGCGCGTCGATCTCGTCTTCGGCTCGAATTCGCAGCTGCGGGCGCTGGCGGAGGTCTATGGCAGCTCGGACGCGCGAGACAAGTTCGTCCGAGATTTCGTGGCGGCCTGGACCAAGGTGACGAATCTCGATCGCTTCGACGTCGTCGCGCGGAGGTGACCGGCCGCTCGACGGTGGCCTGCTCGGCCTCCTCTACAGGCAGCGTCCGGTGGTCGCATTCAGGGAACACCCGCTGCCGCAAACGCAGCGCAGGGCTTCGGTGCAATGGCCGTGGAAGGACGAGACAATCGGATTGTCATTGCAGGTTTGGTCCAGACCCGGCGTGCACAAGGGCGGGTTGGTCAGGAACAGGTCGGTCTGGGTGACACCCGCGATCAGCTCGCGCAGGTTGAAGCCGGACCCTGCGAACCAGCGGTGTGCGTCATCGACCGCGGCGCTGTCCGGAGCGGTCAGATCCCGGCCGACGGCATACTCGATCCACTTGCGGGACATGCAGAGCTGCGCCTCGGGCGTCTTGACCAACACCGCGGCCACCTGCGGAGGGAGTTCGAGCAATGGCAATACGAGGTTACGCGGGGGTCGAATCTGGTACTGCCCCAACCCCCTGAAGGTGATCGTGCTCGTCACGCATGCGGGCGTTGGACACCCGCGGGCCACCGACAAATGATCCCGGCTGCTCCCGTCTCGGAACCGCCCGTCGGGCACCACCGTAGCGGTCCTCAGCTCGGCAGCCCCCACCCCCCCGGCTGATACAGCGCACTGATGGCGACTCGGTGAAGGTGAACTGCTGGTCCTCAACGCGCCTGCCGACATGCCCCCCCGCCGAGCAGGCAGCGCTCCAGGCGGGCCTCGGCGTGGGCCATGCATGCGCAGAAGCGTCCATGGACCACGGACTCGCTGCGGCGGACCCGCGGCCAAGACCTCACCGTGGGATCTTTGCGGGTACCCAGTGGACAAAATCGATGGCTCCCGCGGCGATGCCGAGGACGGCGTCATTCCAAGGCGAAGGTGAGCATGGGAAGAGTCAATCTGGGTCTTCCGCTCTCGGGGCTCCCGATGGATGGGCCGAAGTCGGCCGTGCCCTTCGGAGCCCTGAAAAGGGAAGGCCTGCGTCGGTTCCTGTGCTCGCGCTCGGGCCGCCGGGAGAAGCCCTTGTTAACGAAGTCTTGACCCCAAGCCGCTTCCCTCGTGGGTCGAAGTCGTGTAGTCAGCGCTCATGGGTTCGGTGGGTGGGGTGTCGAAGGGATGCGACGCGCGATTCGTGATCATGGGCGTGCTGGCCACGCTCGCCTGCTCGTCGCCGCCCGCCGGCGACTCTGTGGCGGGCGAGGCGCTCTTTCACGATCGGACGCCGCCCGGGCTTGGCGGGAACGGCCGCGCATGCTCCGACTGCCACACGGACGCCAGCGGCTTCCAGGTCGGTCCCGTCGACGTCGAGGCGCGATACCAACAGATGGTCGCGACCGGGATCGACGATCCCCTGTTTCGGCCGATCGACGCGGATGATTTTGCCGCCAATGGACCGCTCGCGGCCGACTACACGAACTTGCGGAGCAACGGGCTGTTTCGAATACGGATGCCGCTGCCGGCGAACATCAAGCTCGTCGAGCCCACCAGCTGCACGACCGCGGGCGTCCCGGCGCCGTGCCAGTCGGCGGAGAACTACGCGGTGTCGACGGCGACGTTCACCGACGTGTGGAGAGCCGTTCCGAGCGTGCTGAACGTCGTCTCGTCAGGCCCCGATCGTGACGGTCCCACGTGGCCGCGCGGTCCCAACCCGCAGGGTGGCTACCAACTCGACGGACGCGTGGACACGCTTCAGCACCAGGCCCTCGGCGCGTTCCAGAGTCACTCACAGGTCGCGGTGGACCCTACCCCGAAGATGCTGGACGACGTGACCGCGTACGAGACCGGCCTTCGCGCCACCGCCGAGCCCCCGCTGACCGAATTGCAGGCGGCGGGCAAGGTGGTCTTTCAACGGGCCTGTACCCAATGCCACGGCGGACCGGGACTGAGCAGGCCACTCGTGATGATTCGCCGCTATTTCGATGATCTGGTGGCCTGTCCCCGCTCCGTCGACACGGTTTCGCCCGCTCGCTGGGACTTTGGCGCCTGCCCGGCCGGGCTGGTGCCAAACCAACAAACCTACGAGATCTCGTTCACCGACGGCTACAAGGCCCGCCGGACCTCCTCCGATCCCGGCCGCGCGCTGTTGAGCGGCTACGTCGCCTCCGCGCCGCTGGCCCCGGACGGGTCGTGCGCCCACCTGCCCTGCGGCGAGGAGTTCGAGGACGACTGGCAGAAGTTCGACACCTCGCCCCTGCATGGAATCTCCAGGACGGCGCCATATTTCCACAACAACAGCGCCGCCACGCTCGAGGCGGTCGCCATCCACTACGAGGAGCTGTTCAAGCGGGTGGAGGCGCTGTTTCCGCCTCCCCTCCCGCTGCCACCCGTGCTGACGACCGACGGGATCCATGCCGACCGGCCGAACGTGTCGACCGAGCGAGCCGCCCTGGTCGCCTACCTCCAGGTTCTTTGAGACGCTTCGCCGCGCCAGGGGACCGCTCACAACCCCGTTCAATGCGGCAGCCATCTCCTACGCGAAGGACTCGCCGAGAAGGGAACGCAGGCGCTTCCTGGCTTCGCCGTGAATCTGCGCGGTCGGCGTGCGTCTCATCTGGTTCGCGAGCTGGGCGGAGGCGTCGCGAAGCTCGGAGCAGAGCCGGCGCATGCCGCGTGACAGAGAATCCCGCGGAGCGCACGTCGTCGAGAATCCCGCTGCGAATGCGAATCTCCGCGAAGGCCTCGAACCTCGAGTTGCGGCTCGGATCGAACCAGGTCAGGTGCTGGCCGCGCATTCGCGTCTCGCACCGTCGTCCGGAATTTCCGTCGGCGACTGACGCCTTCGAGATGGGCAATCTCAGCACGCATCAACCGCCACACGCGTTTGCGGCCGTCGTGGTGACCCTGGGCGGCCAGCTCCGCGTGCATGCGTGGAACGCTGTAGGTGCCGACCAGTGTGCCCGCAGTGGAAATTGTCTGACGGGTCCTTGTATTCCCGGGCTAGACGGGCAAATATTCGTGTCAGGCTTCGGCCGAATGGGGGCGAAAGTAGACGTAATTTCCTATCGGCGCCCTCAAACGGCCGACTTCGGCCGTGCTGTTCGGGGCCCGGAGAGGGGAACGCCTAGGCTAAAATTCCGATGCTCACCGGAATCTTGGGGGGCAAATCTAGATGAAGTCGCGGAACACGGGATCTCAGGAGAGTGCGCCTTCTTTGGGTCGGCAGTCGGCCTTGGCTACTCCTCCGGAGAATTGCTCGACGTCGGTGTTCATCATCGATGAGTGCGAACCATTTGCCATCGGACTGGAGGGAGAACTCCGTGCCTTGGGAATGCCTGCCCGGACGGCCCAAAGTTTCCGGGCGGCGACGGCGTTGTTGAGCTCGACAGGACCGCCGTCTTGCATCGTCTCCGAGTTAAGGGTGAACGGAAAGTACGTGGTCGATTTCATGAAAGACGTGACCACCATAGTTCCTGCGAATTGTTTTGTGATCGCGACTGCCTACCCATCAATCGCGACCGCAGTCCTTCTCACTCGCATGGGGGTCGCTAGCTATCTAACCAAGCCGATTTCCGCCATCGCATTGCTTGCGATCCTGGGTGAACAGCTCCCTACCGTTGTGTCGTCATTGGGCGCATCCGAGGCGATGAGTTGGCCGACCCTCGATCGGACAATCTGGGAATACATTTCGCATGTGCATACAGCTGCAGGCTCGATCTCAGAGGCAGCACGACGGCTCGGCGTCGATCGACGGTCATTGCGCCGAATGCTGGCTAAACATCCTCCCTCCCGTTGAAACAATGTCCTCCACCAGTCTCCTTGCGATTGGGCGCTGGGCGAATGGGCTGGCGTGGGACAAAATGACCCAGCGCCCCAGGTCTGCGGGTGCGCTATGGGTATCTTTCCCTTCAGGAGGTCACCCATGCGTCGCTCGCTCCTTTCTCTCGTTCTAGTCGCTTTTGTGCTTTGCGCCGCGCCAAAACGCGCCAAGGCGGACGGTGTTTTGAGCTCTGTTGGCGAGGTCCTAGGACAGATCTCGAACGCCTACGGATCGTTGCAGGCGGCACAGTTCGTCGCCTCACTGTTCGGAATCGGTGCCGACATCAGCGTTAGTACGGCAGTGGACGAATTGCAATCGTACATGCAAACGTTCAGAGATCAGCAACTTGTGGCCAATGTGGCGGGGGACGTGGCTTTGTATCAGGCGATATCAATCGACTACATGAACGGACTTACCTCTACCTTAGAGGGTATTTTTATAGCGAATTCTCTCAGAGATTTGAGCAGTCTACAGAGTGCGATTGAAAACGGGGACATGACGGACGCGTATCTGGTCGCGCCGGCATTCAACCTTCTGAGCGTGCTTTATCCTGCGGCACTCAAGGCATTCGGAATTCAAAATCCCGCCAATGCCTTTCCACAATCGTATCTCGATTCATTTCTTACTACCGCCTTTCGTCTCGACTACACGCTGGCGGGGGCATTCATGGTTTTCTACAATGGCGGCAGTGTCATGGTCTGGACACAGGGCGATAAGCAAATGTGGCCGAAATATAGTGGGTGGTTCTCTTGTGATGATTCCGGAACGCAATACCTCTGCGACACCACACTCATAGATAACGCCGATGGTGACTCTTTCCGAGATTGCAGTAGTTTCAATGAAGATTTTGCCCCGATCCAAGCGCCCGTAGCGCTTTCGGGCGGACCGAAAGACTCAGCTCGAACCTTTATCAACGGCAACAGAGATCAGTTCTTGCAGGATCCCGCAGTGCAAGTCGTGACGTCGACGATTCGCACAGTTCTGAGTCTGGGGTTGTCGCCCGAGGTCTTCGACTGGACCGGCTCCACGACCTCTTGGATCCCATTTGACCTCGGTCACGTTTTCGTAGGCCTCTAGTAGGTTGCTGCGGTGCCATCGAAACCCGCCCGTTGGGTCATTTTGGCTGCGGCACTCTTTGCCTGTCTGGTCATCGGGCTAAGGAGTGTGTCAAGGGTGCCGAGCGCTGGAGGCGCTCCTGGAGCGAAGCTCGCAGCGAAGGTGAGCGGCGCGAGAGCAACAACCCCGCATCGCAGCTCATACCGGCTGCCGCCGTCCAAATCCGCCACCTTCAGGTTCGGACGCCCAAACCCAATCATCGAGCGGGTGCTCGTCGACAAGACGGAGGTGTGTCGGGGGGAAGAGAACTTCGTTCACGTAGACGTCAGCACAATCGACGGAACCGAGGCCGATCTCAGGATTTGGTTGACGGGGGATAACTACCTGGGTGGCAATCTGACCGGCAGTCGAATACCCGTCCGGATGTTTGGGGCCATGAGTGTCAATTCTCCGCCTATGGTGATGGTCGCGGGATGGGGCGGCACTCACGCCGAGCAGCCACTGCCCTTCGTGAAGGTCAAGGAATGCAATGCGGACCCATATCTGGAGATCCGCGCGATTAGGATTGATGGGCATGACCTCTACGAGTTTTCCGCGCTGATGGCGCGGCAGCCCGCCCGAGAGGTCACCTGGTCGTTTGGTGACGGCACGAGCGTGCTGAGCCACGAAGCAACGGTCCATCATGGCTACGACGGGCGGCGGCAGCTTAGTGCCTACGCAGAGTTCTTGATTGTGGCGACTGTCACCGACGGGACCGGGCGTGTGCTTCATGGATACAAGACACTGGAACTCATCAACCAAAGTTACTGGGAGCACCGGAGCGGCTAAGGCTAACAAGTCCGGCAAGTGCCGTTGGATTTGATCCGTACGGCGAACTGCTGATTCGCGGTCGTTCGAGCATGACCGGCAGGGTCGGATGAGTTCGGTGATGGTCGGGCCCCGGTCATCGCTCGAGCCGAGCGTAGGGAATTTAACCCAGGCCTTCCCTCTCGAGGACCCGACGAGGAGGGCTGAAAGCGCTGGAAGCGGCCTTTTGAAATGGCCGATAATGACCACTCTGCAAACTTCCCCGCCGCCCGCCAGTGGCCGATCCCGCGCTTCGCGGGCATTCACGCGCTGCCCTGCGCCCATGGTCGATTGGCGGCCGGGCTACTCGTCGCGTCCGGGTGGTTGAACGTGACGCCCTACATCTGGCGCGCCGTCGGTGTGAACGCCTTCGCCGTGGCCGGGGGCGCGTTGCAACGCGCGGCTGCCCTGGTCAGCCTGGCCAGCACGCTGGCGCTGACAACCGGGTGGATCGTGCTCCTTGCAGTCGTGGGCCACGCGCTGATCACGCTCGGCGGGAACCTCGTGGTCGTTTCGTTGTCTGCGCGTCGTGCGAATCCATTCATCGGTGAGGGTGCGATCATGGTTGGCCCTGGGCGGTGTGATGGCAGCGGTGATGTTGGGGTCGTGGCGGGCGCTGCAGCCGCCGGTTGCGCTGTCCGACGATGCGCCGGCGACGCGATTCTCCGAGGGACGGGCACGGGTGCTGGTGCGCCGCCTGGCCGAGGACATCGGGTTGCGGGTCAACGGAACACCGGCCCACGCACGGGCGGCCGAGCTGCTGGCCGGTGAATTGCGCCGCATTCCGGGCCTCGAGGTCGAGACGCAGAGTGCTTCCGGAACGCAGGTGTACCGCTCGAGCCAGTTGCCGGCGTTCGTGTATCGAACGCTCAATGTCGTGGCCCGCCTGCCCGGGCGCTCGCCTGACGCGATCTTGCTGGACGCACACTTTGACACCCTGACGGACTCCGTGGGCGCGGCCGACGATGCAGCCGGTGTCGCCGCCATCGTCGAAGCGATGCGCGTGCTGGCGGGCGAGGCGGCCCACCAAAACACCATCATCGTCAACCTGAACGGGGGCGAGGAGGCGGGGCTGTTCGGGGCCGCCGCATTCCTCCAGCACCGCTGGGCCACGGACGTCCGCGCGTATCTGTATCTGGAAGCGCTGCCGGGAGGGCGCGCGGGCCTGTTCGGGGCGGGACCCGGCGCGTCTTCCCTGGGGCTGGCCAAGGCATATGCCCGCGTGGCGCCGGCGCCGCTCGGCAATGTCGTCGGTCAGGATCTGGTGCAGAGCGGGCTGCTGCCCCACAACGGGGATTTCACACCCTTTCATGAGGCCGGCCTACGTGGCCTGGACGTCGCGATGACCGGCGACGGTTGGGCGTATCACACAGCGTTGGACCGCCTGGCGCGACTGCAACCCGGGGGGCTGCAGCACATAGGCGACACCGCCGTGGCGGTGGTACGGGCGCTGGCCGCCGAACCGCTGCCGCCCGAACGCGCCGCGAGCGGAGGCGCCGGCACCGTCGTTTTCTACGACCTTCTCGGGATGACGATGGTCGCCTATTCGGCGGTGACGGCGCGGGGGCTGGCACTGGCGGCGCTGGTGCTGGCCGCGGTGGCGCTGGGCCTGGCGATCCGGCGCCAGGCGATCTCGGCACGCGCGACGCTGGGCGCGCTCGCCTGGACCACCGTCGCGTTCATCGCCGGGGTGTTGGGCGCTGTGGCGGCAGGCCTTCTGTTGTCGCTGGGCCTCGGGCGCCCGCACGGTTGGTTCAGCGCTCCGGCGCTGGTGCTGCCGGCATTCGCGGCACCCGCGCTGGCAGCGACGTTCGGCGTCCAGGGGCTCTGGCGGCGCCGCGCTCTCCGAAAGACGGGCGCCCAAGGCGATACCCAGGCCTTGGTGGCGTCGGCCGGAGCGCTGGTGTTCTGGTCCCTGTGGCTGGCACTGACGGCGGTGCGCGGGGTAGGCGCCGGGTACCTGGCCTTGCACTGGGTCTGGCCAGCCGCCCTCGCGATGATCGCGGCGGTGTTATTCCCGCGCTGGCGCGCGGTGCTGGCCCTCGCCAGCCTGATCCCGGGCGCGGTGGTGACGATCGAGCTCGGCGTGCTGTTCCTGACCTACTTTCTTCCCATCACCGGCATCATCCCGGCACCGCGTCCCTTCGACGCACCCGTCGCCGCGCTGGTCGGGATCGTGGTGGCGGCCGTAGCCCCCCTCGCCTGCGCCTCCGTCCATCACATCGGTGGTTTCTGGCGCGCCTCGCTCGCCTGTGTGGCAGTGACCATCGTCGGGCTTGTGGCGACTGCGGTGCACGCTCCCTACACGGAACAACGACCGAAGCGGATCCGCCTCACGCACGTCATCGAAGACTCAAATGGCTCGCAGAAGAGCGCGCTGTTGCTGGCATCGGGCGACGCGCTTCCCCTCGGACCGGTCTTGTCGTCGGTACCGGAATTCGTACCCGCGCGTCCAGATTGGCCCTCGTACGAAACGTGGGCCCCACCCTCGTCGCATCAAGCGGAGGCACCACCCCCCAAGGTGGATCTTCCTCGGCTGGACCTGACCACCGACGCCTACGACCCAGCAACCGATCAGCGGAGACTGACCTTCCGCGTGACGGCGCCCGGCACCCAGATGCGCCTCGGCATTCCCTCGGCGCGCCTGCTCGCGTGGTCGCTGGGTGCACCGCCCGCGGCCGTCCTGGCCGTTGACGGGAAACGGTTGATTCACCTGGAGGGTCTGGACGATAGCGGCGCCGAGCTGGCGATCACCGTTCGCGGCCGTCGGGCGCTGCCGATCGAACTCCGCGCTGTCGCACGCGAGCCCCTGCCGGAGTCCTCCGTCCAAGATGTGGTCCGCCGCCTGCCACCCTGGACCACCACCACGACGACAACGTTCCGTCTGCGGCGGCTCGAACTATGAAGCTTCGGCGAGCAACTGCGACGAGTCCATCACGCTGTAGAGGTGCTCGTCGGCGAGGTGCTCGGCAGGTCGATGATGAAGGCGCAACCGGTGCCCGGGGTGTCCTTCGCCTTGATGGTGCCGTTGTGTGTCTCGGCCGCCTGAAGAGCGATGCCAAGGCCCAGTCCGAAGCCGGTTCGATTGTCCCTGCGCTGGACCAGCGACGCGAAAAGTTCCGCCTTGCCGGGGGGAAGCCCGCCGCACCCGTCAGCAACCTCGATGGTGATCCGACCTTCCGACCGGTCTGCCTTCACCGTAACCGTTGACTGTTCGTGACTGAACTTCAGCTCGTTCTGGAGGAGGTTGGTGACGGCGGACCGCAGCAGGCGCGGGTCGGCCTCGATGGCCAGGTTCTCGGGGACGGGGGTGACGATGTTGATGTTCTTGCCTCGAGCCTCGATCGCGGCTTCTGCCTCCAGTCCCCGCAAGTACGTCGGCAGCAGCACGGTCGCCAGGCGGGGCTCGACTCCCATCTTCAACGACCAACGTCGGCGAAGGCCATCGTCTCGACAATGCCCGTGCTCTGATTGCCGCTTCCGCGGAAGCATCCCCCAATCCAGACCAGGCACCGAAAGGCCGGAATCCCATAGCTGATGCACTCCTCCGCTTTGGGGACGATCGTTCGAATCGTCTTGCGGAGCTTGTCGAGCGCTCGGCGTCCTTCGCCCTTCACTGAATCGAGGTACATGGAGGTCACTTTTCGAGCCACAGTTGTCCTTACCATCGCAACTTTGGGGCTCCAGCACAGCCGACCCGGTGGTGTCCCGGGAGCACGAGCGCCCTGGCCTGTTCGGGGCCGATGACACCGCGGTCGAGGACACGGCGGCGCACGCGTCAGGGAGTGGTGTTCAAGAGAACACCGCCCGCGACGACGAGGTCGGGCTTACCGTCGCCGTTCACGTCGCCGACCGCCGTGGCTATGTACGGCCCGATAGACACGTGTTCACCCGCGATGCCGTCCCCGCCACCGAGAAATAGTGCATTGAACCTGCCATCGGACAAGACAACGTCGCGGTGCCCGTCGCCGTTCATGTCGACGACGCCCAAGACGTCGCCGGGATTGAGAACACTGCCGAGGTCGGGCGTCGCGGGGTCCGCTGCCGTGGTCAAGAAGATTTGGCCCCCTTGTTCCCTGCCTCCCACCACGAAATCGGCTTTCCCATCGCCGTTCATGTCCGCAAGGGCAACGGAGTGCGGACTCACCAGGAACCGGTCGAAGCCCGGGGTGGGTAGGGTCAGCGAGGTGGGGTAAGTTCCGTCGCCCCTGTTCACGAGGAACGTCAACTTCCCGATGTCTCCGAAGACCACGGCCAGGTCGGTCGCGCCGTCGCCGTTCAAATCGCCGGCCGCAATTTGAAGAGCCCAGAGGGACCCGGGGGGCCGGCCAGGAGCGGGCCCGCTGTCCACATAGCTCACTTTGGGCGCAAACTGACCGCCGCCTTTGTTCACGAAGATGTCGAGCAAGGAAATGTCGCAACCGGCCGCGATGTCCAGGCGCCCATCGCCATCGACGTCCGCGATCAGGACCGAGTGGGTGCGGGAGTCCGCCAGGAGCTGGACAGGAGCGGAAAAGGTCGCGTCGCCTTGGTTGGTGAAGACCTCCAGCCTCCCGGGCGCGTCCGCTGGGGTACCGGTCGGGGAATTCGCGCTGGTGGTGACCAGGTCCGGGATCGTGTCGCCGTCGAGATCTCCAACGGCGAATGACTCGACCCCGAGGCCCACGGTCGAAATCGGGCCGAAGGTTCCGTCCCCATGGCCGAGCATCAGGGTCACGCGTCCGCCGGTTGCGGAGTCCAAACCCAACAGGTCGAGCATGCCGTCGCCGTTCATGTCTGCGAGCCGGGAGCCCGCGGCGGTGCTGGGGACAAACACGAAGGAAGCCACCTTCAACGGCGGGGCGGGACTATCACCGATTGCGCCGGCTTGCCCCGCGGAGCCGCCCGAGCCCACCGATCCCGCTGATCCCACTGATCCCACTGATCCTACTGATCCTACTGATCCTGCCCGGCCCGGGGACGCGCCGGCGGCGCTTGCGATCGCTCCGCTGCCGTTTCCGCCATTGCTGTGGCCCCCGCCGGCGGCCGACCAGACTCCGCCGTTTCCAAGATTTCCGCCATTCCATCCGATCGCACCTCCCGCCGTACCGGATCCGCCGAGCCCCCCGCCACTCCCCGCATCCACGCCTGCAACCCCCGTCCGCGCCCCGGTCCATCCGTCGGCGCCGCCCCCTGTCCGCGCGACGTCTCCCCCGGTCCCGCTCGGGCTCTTGTATCCAATGTCACCGGCGGTGTTCCCGGCCGAGCAGGCGAGCACGCCGAGCGTCCCTGCGATGGCCGCCAAGATGATCGCGCTCCGCGCAGCGGTGCTCGGCAAGCCCTCGTTGGTCATGTCCATGTCTCCTTGGTGTCTCTCCCACCAGATGTTTCGTCTCTATCTTCGGTCGCGGACCGGAGCGGTCGCGAATAGGTCCCAAGCCGGCCTGGTCAGCACGCCCCCACCCCACGCCAATGCTCGCGCGGCGAGACGCTTCTTACGGGTAGTCCAAGGTCAAGGTGACACCGCTCGCCCTCAGCCTCACGAACGTCCCATCCCCTTTGTTCAGCAGGACGCTCACCTGCGGGCCTGCCTGGCGTCAGATGTGCCGTCACCATTGCCCATCGCGACCGTCACGCCACGCGTCACTGCGATCAGGGACAACTGAATCCAAAGACCGACGCCGTCCGTGCCCGCGCCTTACAATGTCGGGCAGGTGGGTGCTGGCCTTTCCCGCGTTCTCCCCCGCGCTGCGGTGCGCAGACTGGCCCTTGGGGGCTGCTCGGCGCCATCGCCGCGGCCTGGGCCAGCCCAGTTCCGTCCGGCCAGGACCCTCCATCGCCCTTGAATTTCCTATGCTCTGGGGGAGCACGGTGGTGGCACGCTCGGCGGCGCGTCCTCCGGTCACGACCCGGGCAACGGGCCGGTGTATTGCGCCTGACTACCCAGCGACGGCGGCAGGACGCCGAAGATGGGCGCCGGCGCCAACCAGAAATCGTTGAAGGGCCGGTTGCCCGTCCCGCCTTGCGTCTCGAGATCGATCTACTTCGTCATAGCGAGCGACTCGGCCCGCTGGTTCGAGAGGCTCCTCCCCCGAAAGGCTCCGGCTCGTCGAAGCAGCAAGTTGTATCGGGCCACTGAAGGGTGAGCTCGATTCGGCGCAGACACGGGAGAACTGGGAGCTGATGTTGCGGCTGCACCTGTTTCCCACCTTCGGCGAGACATAAGTGGACGCCATCTCCAAGGCTGACGTCGAGCGGTGGCTTGGCGAGCAGGCCAAGAGGGTTCGGGCGGGCACCCATTCGCCGGTCACCGTGAACAACTGGTTGCGTTTCTTTCGGCTCATCATGAGCGAAGCGGTCGACGAACTCGGGCTCGCCAGTCATCCCGTCATCAAGGTCAAGGGACTCGACACGAGCCTCCACACCACCTACACCGAAGAGGAGCCGAACGCTCTTCTCCCCGAGGAGGTTCATCCCTTCTTGGTGGCGATGCGCGATCGCATCCGCAGCACTTCGCGATGGTGGCGCTCGGGTTCGCAACGGGGTGGCGGCCGTCGATGATGCGACCGCTCCGGCGAACGGGGCCCACCCCGGACGTACTCTGGGAAAAGAGCGTGGTGCTGGCGCGGCGGTCACAGACCCGCGGTGACGAGGTCCGCGAAGCGACGAAGAATGCCACGTGCTTCCGGGTCACCTTGCCCACCGAGGTCATGGCCGTCCTCCGCTGGCACGCCGACCGACTTCCGAGAGGCGCGATGCGGGACAGCGATCTGTTGTTCCCTTCAGAGACCGGTGGGTTCAGAACCGCCACCGTCCTCGACAAGCCGTTCAAGGACGTCTGCCAGCACCTCGCGCTCGGAAAGACAGTGACCGCCCGGGCGATGCGCCGGACCTTCCAGGATCACGCCCGTCGGGCGTCGATCGATGGTCTCATCCAGCGCAGCATCTGCGGCCACCTCACCGAAGAGATGACCGAGCGCTATAGCTCGGTGGCCCAGGTCGAGGTGGAAGCCGCCCTCGGCAAGGTCGTCTCGCTCGCCGGCTACCGCGATCTCTTGCGGTTCACGGCACCCGAAGACCGAGGTGGTGGGAAAGTGGTGGGAAAACCCGATTCGCCGCTGGACCACCGCACCGCACCAAGCCCACAAACCGTCGCAATGACTTAGCTTTTACGGAGCGGGATATCGGGTTCGAACCGACGACATTCAGCTTGGGAAGCTGACACTCTACCAACTGAGTTAATCCCGCGAGAGCCCGGTTTATGTCTTCATTTCCTCACGATGTCAATTGGTTGGGTTTCGCTCCACTGGCCCTCCCGGCGCCCGATGTGTCGCGTCCCCTCGAGGGCTGACCTTCGAGCTCTGTGTCATCCCGGCAGCACGAGCGGTCCCGAGACCACGCCGGCCGCCGGGGCCTCGACCGCCCCGCGCGCCTCGTGCTGGTCCGCCTGGATGGCCGTGAGGGCGATGGTGTAGACGATGTCCTCCACCAAGGCGCCCCGCGACAGGTCGTTCACCGGCCGCCGCAAGCCTTGAAGCATCGGACCGATGCTGATCACGTGCGCGCTCCGCTGCACGGCCTTGTAGGTGGTATTGCCGGTGTTCAGATCGGGAAACACGAAGACCGTGGCCTTGCCCGCCACGGGACTGCCCGGGGCCTTGGTGGCCGCCACCTCGGGGATCGCGGCGGCGTCGTATTGCAGGGGGCCGTCGATCAGGAGATCGGGGCGCAGCAGGCGCGCCAGGCGGGTGGCCTCGCGCACCTTGTCGACGTCGGTGCCGGAGCCGGACTCCCCCGTGGAGTAGCTGATCATGGCGACCCGCGGGGTGATCCCGAAGCGCGCCGCCGAGTCCGCGCTCTGGGTGGCGATGTCGGCCAGGGTCTCGGCGTCGGGATCGGGGATCACCGCGCAGTCGCCGTACACCACCACCTGTTCGGGCAAGCACATGAAGAACACCGACGAGACCACCTTGGCCCCCGGACGGGTCTTGATGAGCTGCAGCGCGGGACGAATGGTGTTGGCGGTCGAGTGGACCGCCCCCGAGACCAGACCATCCACCTCGCCGAGCGCCAGCATCACGGTCCCGAGCCAGACATTGTCCTCGAGGAACTCGGCCGCATGCTGGGGGGACAGGGCCTTGTGCTTGCGCAACTCGCAGAGCGGCGCCACGTAGTTCGCACGCACGGCACCCGGATCGAGGATCTCGAGGGTGGCCGGCAGCGCGATCTCCTGGGCGCTCGCGATCCTCCGGATCTCCGCCGCATCGCCCATCAGGACGCAGCGGGCGATGCCGCGCTCGGCGCAGATCGCGGCGGCCCGCACCGTGCGAGGCTCGTTGCCCTCCGGCAGGACGATGCGCTTCCTCGCCGCCCGGGCCATCTCGGTCAGTCGGTAGCAGAAGGCTGCGGGCGACAGCCGCGCCTCGACGGGCGCCTGCGAACGGCGCACCAGCCAGTCCACGTCGATGTGCGCGGACACGAACTCCATGACCCGCTGGACCCGATCGAGATCGTCGACCGGGATCTCGGAGCTCATCTGGGCCAGGCGGGTCGCCGTCTCCCAGGTGTTCGACGCCACCTTCAACACCGGCAGCCCGGTCTCGAGCCCCGGCCGACACAGCTCGAGGACCCCCGCGGGAAGATCCATGTCCCCGGTGAGGATCAGCCCCGAGATGGGGACCTTGTTGGTCGCCGCCAGCGCCACGGCGAGGGCGACGTCGGCGCGATCCCCGGGCGTGATGAGGATCGAGCCCGCGGCCAGGGCGCTGAGCAGGTTCGGCACGGTGCGGGCGAGGAGCGCGATCTTCTTGGCACGCCGGGTGTGCATCTCGCCCGCGTGAACCACCACCGCGTCCAGGTGACGGGCGATGTCGACGGTCCGGCACGCCATCAGCTCGGGGTTCTGCGGGATCACCCCGATCAGGTTGAACTCGGCCTTGCTGAGCAGGTCGTGGCGCGGATCCCCGTCCGGGCGGCCACAAAGCCAGGTGGGCCTCCCGTTCCCCTCAGGCGCGGCCTGCGGCGGCACGCGGTTGACGATGCAGCCGATCACGCGGCCGCCGCCGAACCCGCCATACGGGCTGGCCGCCAGCTCCAGTCGGGACTCGAACTCGGCGAGCGGGGTCGAACCGAGTGCGCCGACCATGATCACCTCCGCGCTCAGGGTCTGCACCAGCTCCCGGTTGAGCTCGGTTTCGCCAACCGGGTCGTGGGTGTGCACCAGACCCTCGACCACCACCACATCGGCGTCACCGACCGACGCGTGAAAGTCGCCCACCACCCTCTCCAGCAGCTCGTCGGAGCGCCGGAGCAAGATCAGGCGCGAGGCTTCCTCCATCGACACTGGGGTGGCGGGCCTGAGCGGGCTCGTGCGCCGGATGAAGTGGGTGGAGCGCTCCGGGCCGCTGTTGTCGGCACCCACCGACTGACCTATCGGCTTGAAGAAGGCCACCCGAACCCCGCGGTTGTCGAGGGCCCGCACGAGGCCGAGTGCCATCGAGGTGAGGCCGACACCGCTGCCGCTCGGGACCAGGTAAAGAGTGTGTGGCATGGCGCCTCTGGCTCAGGTGATGTTCCCAACCAGGCGCGCGGTCTCGCGGGCGATCACCAGCTCCTCGTGGGTGGGGACGACGAGGGCCAGGAGCCGAGATGACTCCCGGGTGATGCGGCCGGTGTGGGGCGCGCCGTTGACCTGGTTGAGCTCGGGGTCGAGGTCGGCCCCGAGCACCCGGAGCTGCGCCAGGGTGTCGGCCCGCACCGGCGCGGCGTGCTCGCCGATGCCCCCGGTGAAGATCAGCGCGTCCACCCGGTCGAGCCCGGCGCCAAGAGCCAGGATCGCCTTGGCCAGGCGGTGACAGAACACCTCGATCGCGAGCCGGGCGCGCGGGTGTGGGCTGGCCGGATCCCCGGCCGCCGCGATCAGCGTGCGCATGTCGTTGCTGAGGCCCGAGATCCCGAGCAGACCACTTTCCCGGTTGAGCAGCTCGGTGATCTGATGCAGGTCCATGCCGGCCCGATCGAAGAGAAACTGGTGCAGGTTCGGATCCACGTCCCCCGAGCGCGTTCCCATGACCAGCCCCTCGAGCGGCGTCAGACCCATGGTGGTGTCGACGCTGCGTCCCTCGCGCACGGCGCAGGCGCTGGCTCCGTTTCCGAGGTGGGCGGTCACGAGGTGGAGCGTCGAGAGCGGCCGGCCGAGCCGGCGCGCCGCCTCGCCCGCCACGTAGCGATGGCTGGTGCCGTGAAAGCCGTAGCGCCGCACCCTGTAGCGCTCGTAGAGCGCGTAAGGGATTCCGTAGACGTAGGACCTGGCTGGCATGCCGTGGTGGAAGGCCGTGTCGAACACGGCCACCTGGGGCAGCCTCGGAAAGCGGCGCCGTGCCGCCGCGATCCCCAGGAGGTTGGCTGGATTGTGCAGCGGCGCCAGCTCCACGCAGGCGCCGATCTGGCGAATGACCTCCTCGTCGATGACCACGCTGTCCGAGAAGGTCTCTCCACCATGCACCACGCGGTGACCGACCGCGCGGATTGGCTGGTCGCCGAGGCGCGGGAGCAGCTCGTCGAGGGCATCGGCGTGGGTGGCGTGGGCGCCGAGCGCGCGGGGAGGCTCCTGGCCGAAGCGCAGCGTCGGCCCGTCCGGACCGTCGGGCAGGTCCGCGCCGAGTCGGTCGGCCGCGCCCTCCGCCTGGACGTGTCCGGACTCCGGGTCGAGGAGCGCGAACTTCAAAGAGGAGCTTCCGGCGTTGAGGACGAGGACCCCCGCGGACATCACCGGACTCTCTTCAGCTGCGCCAGGCGCGTCACCTTCGCCACGCGATCCACCATCCGGGATGCCTAGCACGCCCGGGAATTCGAACGCAATCGAGGGCGCCAGCGCCGGGCGACGGAGCGATTCCATTCGGCATCCGGGTCGGGCTTCGGGTATTTTGTGCGATGGGAAACCGGGAGGGTGCCATGACGAAGTCGATCCAGATCGTGCTCGGGAGCGTCCTCATTCTGGTCGGCGGCGCCGAGGAGGCTGGCGCATCCGATCCCGCGACGACCAGCGGAGCCGTGGCGCGCGCCGTGCAACGGTCGGTGCAGGTGGCGTCGAGCGACGCCACCCACGAGGACGGGCCGCACGTGCGCTGTCCACGCCAGGTCCCCGCCGCCCTCACTCCTCCGGCCGACGCGACGCTGGCGGCAGGGTTCCCGGCGCGCGGCGTGCAGATCTATGTCTGTTCGGCCCCGGCCGCGGGGGGCTCACCGACCTGGACACTGAAGGCGCCCCACGCGGTCCTCTCCAAGGACGGCGAGACCGCCGCCATTCACTCCGCCGGGCCGAGCTGGCAGGCGCTGGACGGAAGCCTCGTGACCGGAGCCAAGACCGCCTCGGCTCCGGCCGCCGATGGCCACTCCGTTCCCCAGCTCCTGCTCAAGGCCACCACCCACGCCGGCCCCGGGGTCTTCGCCGACACGACCTGGGTTCAACGCCTCGAGACCGTCGGCGGGAGCGCGCCGGCGACCGGCTGCGACCCAGCCCATGTCAACGCGCAGATCCTCGTGCCCTATCGAGCGGAGTACTTCTTCTACCGGGTGGCGCCGACCGGCAAGCACGTCCAGCAGTGTGCAGGCACGCCCTGAGGACGGGGCCCCGCGCGCGCGCCCGGACTCACGGGGTGATGGTTGCGGCGCGGCCGGTGTGTACGCACCGCACGTAGCTGGTGTCGGTCACCGTGTTGCCGTAGGCGTAGCCGTACTGGAACTGGGCGGACCATCCCAGCCCTGGGGTTCCGCTGTATGCGGTGGATGACCAGAAGAAGCCCGCCGGCGTGTCGGGAAATGCGGTCGGATCAATGGCCGGCTTCGGCGGCGGGATGGTCAGATCCACGATCGTGAGGATCTCCCGCATGGTTGGGAGCCGCCACGTGGTTCCAGCGAGTTCCAGCGCCGCGCAGTAACTGGCTGCGTCGGCCTGTGCGTACATCCCGGGCGGGACCACCTGTTGCCAGCTCAACTTCGTCTTGGTGTCGTACACCACGCCGCCACCGACGGCGTAGCGACCGGCCGGCGCGGCGGCCCGGACCGGCAACGGGAGCAGCGTTCCCCCGAACGCGACGATGACGATGACCTCGAGGGCGCCGACGACGCCGCCGAGCACGCGCGGGAACTGGAAACGACGACGCTTCATGCCCAGGGCTCCTCTCTCTCCCCTTCTCAGCGGACGCACCGAACGGATTTCGCCCACCAGGACGGGTTGTAAGCGGCGTAGCCATTGTTGAAATACACGCCCCACATGTTGTCCGGGAGCCCGACGTATGGCGTGGATGACCAGTAGAACCCCTCGGCCGAGGTACCAGGGAACACCGTGGAGTCGATGCTCGGGTTGTAGGTCCCGGTGTCGACGATCGACACGAGCTCGATGGACTGCGGGAGTCGCCAGTCGTGGTAACCGGCGAGACCGAGCCCGGCGCAGTACGCGGCGGCCTGCGCCTGGGTGAACTCGCCCATGGGGGCGAGTTGCTGCCACATGAGCCCGGTGACCACGTCGGTTGCCGTGCCGTCCGCGTTGTCCTGGTAGGCCTGAGGATTCGGCGCGCCGGCCTCGACCTCGACGCCTGCGTTCGGCATTGGCCACTCGGCCCAGCTCGGATCCACGCAGGTTCCTGCGCCCGAGCGCTGACACACGAGGCCCGGCGCACAGGCCGAGCTGCCAGCCCCGAGACAGCCGGGGCGCGGATTCCCTCCACCCACGCCGCCGGCGGCACCTGCGCCGGCGGCGCCACTGCCCACCGAGGGGGCGCCCCCCGGGTCGTGCGTTCCACATCCGACCTCGAGCACGCAAGCGCCGGCGCACGCGATGACGAAGGCGAGCCCTCGCGGCCATCGTCGTCGACCTCGCACGCCTGGGTCGAGCCAATCCATGACTGTCCTCACGAGCAGGCCTGGAATATACAATGATTTGCGGCCGAGGAGCCGCCGCTCCTCGGGCCGTGGCCCGGGCCCGACCGCACGGCATTTGCCCCCTCCAGGACGAATCTGGTACTGTGCGGCGTGGCCAGAGTATGGCGAGATCCGGTACGGCACCCAGCGGCGGCGCATGCCGACGGATCTGTCGGATCGAGCTTCGGGGGCGTTGGGGGCGGTGTGTCGGCCTCTTTGGGTGGTTCGGTGGGGATGGCCGGCGGTGGGGGCGTGGGGGGCGCCTCCACCGCCGGCAACGGGGGCGGGCGGCGCCACTCCGCGGCCGAAGACCGAAGCGGCCACGGGCAGCAGCGGCGTCCAGGCTGACGCGACCGCCGTCCGGCCAG
>Ga0265342_10000735_pt1 | contig 33697 bp, 23 predicted proteins | sample 4CB327metaG_FD_203125 | JGI IMG/M metagenome (GOLD analysis project Ga0265342, IMG submission 203125) | Rhizosphere microbial communities from Carex aquatilis grown in University of Washington, Seatle, WA, United States - 4-CB3-27 metaG | ecosystem: Host-associated > Plants > Roots >... | reverse complement strand
CCCGACCAGATCCTCCACCATGTTGCGATCCGCGCCGGGGGTCCCGAGCGCGCGGGCCGCGGCCGGGACCAGCACGCGATCGCGGAAGATCTGCAGATCGTCGCTGTCCACCTGGCACCAGAGCAGGCGCGCGTGGAGCTGGCTGATGGCCGGTCCCGACTCTGCGCGGGACAGCTGCACCAGCCTCTGCAAGGCCTCGTCGTAGTCCCCCTGGGCCTCGCCGTACGTCGACAGCATCACGTCGACGATCTTGCCGCGGCACTCGGGATCACAGGCTCTCCCGAGCAGGTAGGCGGCCAGCCACTTGCGGCGCTGGGCGTGGAACTTGTCGAGGTCGGACTGCTCGACGTTGGTCACGAGCTCGCCGGTGCGGGCGGTGGCCAGCACCAGCGCGGAGATCACCTTGGCGCCGTCGGAGCTGTTCTCGAAGGCGTTGATCTCGTTCCACTGGCGACGCTCATAGCGGTCTTGCAGGTAGGGCTCGAACAGCCACATGAGCTTGGCGGGGTGGGCCTGGATCTCGCGCTCGTCGCGCAGCAGCGAGAGCGGCCCGGCCATCTGCGCGCCGACCGGCGCACCGGCCGGCGGCGGCCCGGCCTGCGCCCCGGCCTGCGAGGCCACCTGGGCGGTGGCGTCGATCTCGTCCTCGATCACCTGGGCGATGGCGTCCGAACGCTCCGCCAGGCGATCGTCCCGACAGATCTCCGCGGCCTTCTCCACCCCGAACTGCTGCAGGCAGGTGAGCGCGAAGGCGTGCTCGAGCTGTAGGTAGTTCTTGTGCTCCGTGCTGGCGAGCACGCTGCGCATGTAGTCGGGGTTGACCTTCCCGAGCTCGAGCGCGTACGAGACCGCCAGCTCGGGATCGAGGATGCTGCCACGGGTCAGCGACAGCAGCACCCCGAAGCGCTGATCGGCGGTGTCGGCCCCCTGCGAGGCCAGGATGTTCAGGTTCTTGGCCAGGATCTCCGCGCGGGCAATCCGCCAATCGTTTTCTGCCTTGGTGCGGGCGATGGCCTGCTCGGACTCGGCCTGGCGCGCGGCGGTCTGGGACTGCCGGTACTGCCAGATGGAGGTGGCCACCAGGCCCGCCACCCCGATCACGAAGCTCGACAGGAAGCTCGAGTACGTCTGGATGAAGTGCCCGAGCCGCGACGGGGGCTCGGGGCGGGCGGCGGCGGTGGGGGCGGTGGTCGGGTCAGCGGCCATTCCCGCTAACATAGCGCCGATGCCCGCCGCTCTGGTATGCCTTGCGCGCGTGATTTCCTGGCTCGAGAACCCGGCCGTCAAGTGGCTGCTGCCCGTTCCCATGCTGCTGGCGGTGGCGCCGCTCGTGTATCTCGTGTTCCGTGGCACCTGGCGCGGGCTCGAGGCCGAGGCCTCCGCCTGGCGGCGCGAGCTCGACGCGCGGGGCGAGGTCGACCACCGGCCGCTGGTCGCGCTGGTGCTGGGCGTGCTGATCCTGACCATGCAGGAGTACTTCGGTCAGATGGCCTTCTTCCAGCAACGGGTGGGACCGGCCCTCGGACGGGCGCTGGCCGCCGCCGCCCACCCCGGCATCCAGGCCCATCTGGCCCTCTACGCCGAGCTCCACGGGCGCCTGTGGTGGGGCCTGACCCGGGTCCTCGGATACCTCACGCCCTACCTGGTGTGGCGACGGTTCTTTCCGCGCGATGACCTGCGCGACATGGGGCTGCGCCTGGCCGGGTTTCGCGAGCACGCCTGGCTCTATGCGCTGTTCGTGGTGATCATGGTGCCGATCCTGGTGCTGGTGGCGCGGCAGCCGGACTTCGGCGCGTACTATCCCATCTGCGCCACCGCCGGGCGATCCTGGGTGGACTTCGCGGTGTGGGAGGCGGTGTACATCTCGCAATTCGTGGGTCTCGAAATGTTCTTTCGCGGCTGGTGGCTGCGGGCCACCCGGATCTTCGGGGCCGGAGCCATCTTCGGCATGGCGGTCCCCTATTGCATGATCCATTACGGCAAGCCTTACCTCGAGGCCTGCTCGGCCATCATCGCCGGGGTGGTGCTCGGCTCGCTGGCCATGAAGACCCGCAGCATCTGGGCGGGCGTGGCGGTGCACGTCACGGTGGCCCTGCTGATGGACATCCTGTCGCTGTCGCGCAAGGGCAAGCTCCCGAGCGCCCTCACCCCCACCTCGGCCCGCCACTTCACCTTCACCCACTGGTCGCTGCTGATCTGGCTGGCCTGGGCGGCGGCGGCGGTGGTCCTCGGCCTGCGCGCCGCCCGCGCCTGGCCCTCCTGGCGGGCCCGCTTGCGCGGCGCGCGGGGGTAGACGGCCCCGACGGGATTCCCGACGGGACGTCCCATGGAGGGCCGAACAGTCGCCCTGAGGTTTCCTCCGCTCAGGGCGAGACGGGCTTGATGGGGGCGTTCTCCGGTGGGGGAGGGCCAGAGTCTCCGCGCGGCAGGTCGACCTTGCCGGTCCCACCCCCTTCGTTGCCGGTCAGCAACCGGAACTCGGTGCGCCGGTTCTTTGAGCGCCCGGCCTCGGTGGCGTTGTCCGCGATCGGGCGATCCATCCCGTACCCGATGGTGGTGACGCGGGTGGCGTCGATCCCGTTGGCGATGAAGTAAGACTTCACGGCGTCGGCCCGCTTTTGCGAGAGATCCCGGTTGTAGTCGGACTTCCCGCGCGAGTCGGTGTGGCCCGAGATCTCCAGGCGAATGTCACCGTATTCCTTCAGCACCGCCACCGCCCGATCCAGGATCGGGTAGGACCCTGGCAGGATCGTGGACTGACCGGTCTTGAAGTTGATGCCCTCGATGACCCCCGTGAACTTCTTCACGGCCGCCGGGACCTCGTCGGGGCACCCGTCGTCGTCCTTGTAGCCGTTGACCGTCTCGGGCTCGTCGGGGCACTTGTCGCGCGACCCGAGGATCCCGTCGCCATCGGTGTCCACCTCCGGGCACCCGTCTTCGTCGTCGATGCCGTTCACCGTCTCGGGCTGGTTGGGGCACTTGTCCCGGACGTCCGGGATGCCGTCCTTGTCGTTGTCGGGATCGGGGCAGCCGTCCTCGTCCTCGAAGCCATCCTTGTCCTCGGCCAGCTCGGGGCACTTGTCGGACGCGCCGACGATCCCGTCGCCGTCCGGATCCGGCGGCGGCGGAGGCTGCACCATCACCACCTCGCGCTGCACGATGGTCTCGCGCACCTTCTCCACCTCGCCGAAGTTCACGAACAGGCTCCCGAGCGCCTCCCAGTCCGGGCCGTCGTACCCGACCTCGTTTCCCACCGGGACCTTCGAGCCGAGGAAGGCCGGCGGCGTGACGATGCGACCTTCGAGGCGCAGGCCGGCGTGATCGCCCAGGGCGATCTTGAGGCCGACCCCCGCCTGGACCATCCCGTCGGTGTCGGAAGGGACGATGGCGGTGTTGTTGACGACCGTCGAGATCGCGCCATAGCCGAGCGAGATGAAGGGCCGCACGGGCCCGGTTGGCACCAGGTGAACGATCAACATTCCCCGGTAGGCGAAGGCCCAGATCCGCGTCGCGGCGTTGTTGGTGTGGGTGGGAATGCCGAGCGCCTCGGCTTCGACCGATACCCAGTGGTTGAAGTTGAGCGCCAGGTGACCGCCGAAGGCCAGCGCCGTGGCCGGCGAGATCCCCTCTGGATCGCCTTCGTTGCGACCGAGACCGCTCTTCTTGTTGAAGAAGTGCGCCCCAAGGTCGAGCCCGAACTCGAAGCGATACTCCGGGGGCTCGTCGGTGACCGGCACGACGCTGCTGCTGGATTCCACGCGTTTCGCAGGGGACGGCGCGGCGGAGCCCGGAGGAGGACTCGCAACGGGAGTCGCCGCCGCGGGGCTCGGATTGGTCTCGGCACCGGCCGTGGCGGCGAGCGATGTCACCGTCAGCCCGAGCGCCATCACGGCCAGCGCCGGGGTCGACGGAACCACCCGCCGCCCCCCGCCCCACCTTCGGCCATGGCCCGGGCGCGATGGCGCCCGTGTCGGAAGAACTGAAACCCAGCGGTGCGCGGTCTCGGACACCAGTCTCATAAGCTCTCCTCCTTCGACGGTCATCGAAAGGCTGCGAATCGGTGGCGCACCGACGGCGCCCGTCTCGCTCGGAGAATATGTGATCGAGGCGGCCTCACCAAGACCGCCTGCGCGGATTGGTGCCATTCCGACGACGAATGGGCGGCAGCCGGAGCGGGCCAGACGGCCCGCTCCGGTGCCAATGAAAAAGCGCGCAGAACCCGTGAGGGTCCCGCGCGCCTGGATTGCGCTCCGGATGGTGGAAGGCCAGTCGTCCAGGTCCGGTCGGGAGTTTCCTCGGAGATCCGAGGCCCGGGGACCTTGACCGACGCCCTGGCTTCGAGGCCGATCCGACTACTTCTTGTCCGTCGACTCGGCGCCGGCCTTTTCCGTCCCCTTCGGCGAGCCCTTCTCCGCCGCGGGAGCCGGAGCCGCCGGGTTCGCGGAGCCCTCGGGGGCGACCACCGCGGACTTCTCCTTCATGTGGCTGGCGGACTTGGCGGCGGTCTTCCGGGCCTTGTGGTCGCTCTTGGCCGCGGCCTTCACGCTGGCGGGATCGGCCGGGCTCGCGGCGGCGGCGGGGCTCGTGGCCACCGCCCCCGAGGAAGCGGACGACACGCTCGGCTCCGCCTTGGCGACGATCGCCGCCTTGTTGGCCTTGCCGTGGTGGATGAGGTGAGCCGGCTGGGTGGTCTGGGTCGCCGCCATCGCAGAGGCGCCGGTCAGGGTCAAGAGGGCAGCGCCGATCAGGCTCGAGAAGCGGATGGAACGGGTGGACAGGGTGCGAATCATGGGAAATCTCCAGGTGAGGTGGGAAGCAGCGCGAGTGGAGCTCCCCGTGGGGTCCCGGCTCGGTCGACCGCGGTTGCGTCGACGAACACTCGTACTGCAGCAGGGATGCCAGGCCGGCGAGGCGGGCGAGCCCGCGGGCGGCGCGGCCTTCGGCCGCCGGGTTGCGTCGCCGGCGCGTGCGATGGGGCGATCTGGGTGTGCGGGTGAGGCGATCGCGCGGCGCGGATGGGGTGAGGAGCTCAAACTCCGCGAGGAAAGGGAGGAAGGCGGGCGGGATCGATGTCGCGCAGATACGGGTGCGCACCGTCCTTGGCCGACAGGCGCGGCTCGGCGATGGGCCAGGCGATCCCGATGTCGGGATCGTTCCACCGGATGCCCACCTCGTGCTCGGGCGCGTAGGGCGCCGTGCACTTGTAGGAGAACACCGCCGACTCCGTGGTCACGCAGAAGCCGTGGGCGAACCCGGGCGGAATCCACAGCTGCCGATGATCCTCGGCCGACAGGGTCATCCCGACCCACTTGCCAAAGGTCGGCGAGCCCACCCGCACGTCCACCGCCACGTCGAACACGGCGCCCTCGAGCACGAACACCAGCTTGCCCTGGGCCACCGGATTCTGCAGGTGCAGCCCCCGCAAGATCCCGTGGGCCGAACGCGACAGGTTGTCCTGCACGAACGGCAGGTCGATCCCGGCGGCCGCGTAGCGCTCGCGCTGCCAGGTCTCGAGGAAATACCCGCGCGCATCCCCGAACCGCTTGGGCTCGACGAGGAGGACCCCCGGCAACGCGGTCTCGGTGACCTTCATGGCATCCCCCGCCTCGCCAGCCGCAAGAGATATTGCCCGTAGCCGGTCTTGGCCAGCGACTGGGCCAGGCGTTCGAGATGCTGCTGGTCGATCCAGCCCTTGGCGAAGGCGATCTCCTCGGGGCACGCCACCATCAGCCCCTGGCGATCCTGGATGGTCTGGATGAAGAGCGCCGCCTGCAGCAACGAGTCGTGGGTCCCGGTGTCGAGCCAGGCCACCCCGCGCCCGAGCTTCTCGAGGGTCAGCCACCCCCGCTCGAGGTAAGCCCGGTTGAGATCGGTGATCTCGAGCTCGCCGCGCGGGCTCGGCTCGAGCGCGGCCGCCAGCTCGACGACGTGCTGGTCGTAGAAGTACAGCCCGGTCACCGCGTACTCGCTCTTCGGGTGCTTGGGCTTCTCCTCGAGCCCGATGACCTCCCCGCCCGGACCGAGCTCGGCCACCCCGTAGGCGGAGGGATTCTGCACCGCGTACCCGAACACCGTGGCGCCGGTGTTCTGGCGCGCCACCCGCTCGAAGAGATCGGGCAGCCCGTGGCCGTAGAAGATGTTGTCGCCGAGCACCAGCGCGCAAGGCTCGCCTGCGATGAAGTCGCGGCCAATGAGGAAGGCCTGGGCGAGGCCCTCCGGGCGCGGCTGAACGGCGTACTGGATGCGCAGGCCCCACTGCGTCCCGTCCTCGAGGAGGCGCACGAAGGCCGGCTGATCCTCGGGGGTCGTGATGATGAGGACGTCGCGGATCCCGGCCAGCATCAGCACCGACAGCGGATAGTAGATCATCGGCTTGTCGTAGATCGGCATCAGCTGCTTGCTGGTGGCGCGGGTGATGGGGTGGAGCCGGGTCCCCGAGCCGCCCGCCAGGATGATGCCCTTGGTGACGGGACGAGTGGCCGATGCGGGGGGGGTGCCCTCCGGAGCCATGTCAGATCGCCCCCCCACCGGGCGCGCCACCCAAGCCACCACCCAAGCCACCACCATAGTGCGAGTCGATCCAGCGGCGGTATTCGCCCGACCGCACGTCGGAGACCCAGCCGGGGTTCGCGAGGTACCACTTCACGGTCTTGCGAATCCCCGAAGCGAAGGTCTCCTCGGGCCGCCACCCGAGCTCGCGCTCGAGCCTCCCCGCATCGATGGCGTAGCGCAGGTCGTGCCCTGGGCGATCCTTCACGTAGGTGATGAGTCGTCCGAGTTCCTCCGCCGAGGCGCCGGTCTCCTCGGCGACCACCTGGCACAGGAGCTTGACGACGTCGATGTTGCGCTGCTCGCTGTTCCCACCGACGTTGTAGGTCTCCCCGGGGGCGCCGTGATGGAGGACGGTCCAGATGGCCGCGCAGTGGTCGTCCACGAACAGCCAGTCCCTTACGTTCTCGCCCTTGCCATAGACGGGCAGCGGCTTCCGCTCGAGCAGGTTCAGGATCATGAGCGGGATCAGCTTCTCGGGAAACTGCAGCGGTCCATAGTTGTTCGAGCAGTTGGTCAGCTTCACGGTCATCCCGAAGGTTCGTCCCCAGGCCCGCACCAGGTGGTCGCTGGCGGCCTTCGACGCCGAGTAAGGGCTCGAGGGATCGTAGCGGGTGTCCTCGCGAAATTTCCCCTCCGGACCGAGCGAGCCGTAGACCTCGTCGGTCGAGACGTGGTGGAAGATGCCCGCGCCGGCCGGCCACACGGCCCGACAGGCCTCGAGCAGGTTGAAGGTGCCCTCGATGTTGGTGCGCAAGAAGGGGCGCGGCCCGCTGATCGAGCGGTCGACGTGGCTCTCCGCGGCGAAGTGAACCACCGCGTCGGGCCGGTGGCGTTCCACCGCGGCACGCACCGCCTCGGCCTCGACCAGATCCAGCCGCTCGAACCCGTAGTTCGGGCGGTCCGCGATGGCCTCGAGGCTGCGAAGGTTGGCGGCGTACGTCAGCGCGTCAACGTTGACGAAGGTGTGTTCGGGATGGCGGGGGACGAACCGATTCAAGAAGTTCGCGCCTATGAACCCGGCGCCTCCGGTCACGAGGATCTTCATTCGAGCCGGAAGATACCTCAATTCGCCGGGATGTCGCGTGCGGCCCGGGCAGGTCGCCGATGCGCTTCCCGACGCCCATCCCGGCGCCGTGTGCCCGGGCAGGCGCCGGGGCATCGAGGCCAAGGGCGTGGCATCCTCGCGACATTCAAGATCTCCCCCCGAGCCCCCGAACTCTCTCCTGCGACGGAGTCGCCTCGGCGATGTTCCGCCAGGCAAGAGGCACCAGGCCAGAGGAGTCATTTTGATGATGCAGTCCGCCCCCCGTGTGCTCGGTCCCAACAGCCCTAGGCCAAGGTCCGGACGCCTCGGTGCGTTGCCTGTCCTGCCTGGCGCCCTGCGCCTCTTGATCCCGGCGATGCTGTCCGTCGCGGGCGGCTGCGTCGGCACCATCACCCCGGGGACGAGCTCCCTGTCCTCCGGCAATCAGGCCGTCACGACGGAGACCGGGGGCGCCGGCACTGGCACCGTCACCGGCACCGGCGCGACCACGGGCACGCTCGGCGGGCCCCCAGGTGGCTCGAGCGGCGGTTCGGGCGGGGGTCCCGGAGGCGTGGCCTCGGGCACGGGCGGCGGTCGCACACAAGCCGGCTCGACCGGAGGGACCATGGCCGCGCCCGGCGCCTCGACCGGCGGGATCGGCGGAGCCCCCGACCCGGGTGCCCTCGGTGGATTCGTGGGCGCGGGCAGCACCGTACAGGGCATCTTCATCCCCATGGCGCATCCGCGCCTGTTCTGGACGCCGGCACGCCTGGCGAAGGCCAAGACCTGGTGGACCACCCATTCCTTCGAGCCGCGCAACGACGTGTACTCGGTCGCCGACCAGCTCTTCGCGTACATGATGACCGGCAACGCCAAGTACTGCCAGGAGGCGCTCTCCTTCAGCCTGGCGGTCGACCTCTCGAGCTGCCCGTCGTCCAAGGCCGGCTGCGACGACGCCCGCTGGTACGGAGAAACCGCCATCACCACCTACGACTGGTGCTACGGCGAGATGACCGACGCGCAGCGGACCACCTTCCGCACCAGCTGGAACACCTGGCTGAACGCGATCCGCGCCCAGGTCTGGGGCGGGCCCGGGCAGTCCCAGAGCAATTACTACTTCGGTGACCTGCGCAACGACATCGAATGGGGCATCGCCAGCTACTTCGAGAACCCCGGCGTGGCCGACACCTTCCTCACGGATGGCCTCGTGACCCGCTACAAGAACGACTTCATCCCCGCCACCCTGGCGGCCGGGCAAGCCATGGGTGGGCTCGGCCTCGAAGGCGGACAGTACGGCCCCTACCAGAGCTACTACGTCTCGGCGGTCGCCTTCCCGTCGCTGTATTCCAGCGGCCGCGACATCTGGACCGAGACGCCCTACTGGAAGGGCACGGTGCTGAACCGCATCTACATGACCCCGCCCCAGCCGACCAAGACCGCGAGCGGGCTGCGCTCGGGCTGGGACGTCTTCGGGTTCGGCGACGACGAACAATGGGAGTCGGGCGCGCCGGCCACCGACACCGAGAAGGGCACCTTCATGATGGCGGCGGCCAACCGCTGGCCGGGCTCGAGCATCGGGCAATGGGCGCGGCAGTGGTTGCAGACCGTCCAGCCCGACATCGACGACACGGTGGAATCCACCGACCTCGGCGGGCCCGCGCGCGACTACTCGTCATTGCCGTTCGACTACTACGACGCGGGGCCGCGCTATCTCGTGGGGCGATCGGACTGGACCACCAACGCCACCGCCTTCCTGTGGCAGATGGGCGACGCGTACAGCAGCGGCCACAACCACGATGACTGGGGCGCCTTCCAGCTGCACCGCAAGGGCCGCTGGCTGACCCGCGAGACGGTGGGCTACACCGAGTCCGTTCCGGCCTTCGGGGGCGTGGGCTCTCAGCCGCTCTACACCGGTTTCGGACACAACGTCCCGCTCGTCAACGGCCTGCCCGGCGTGATGGTGCAGGGCATGCCCCCGGTGGGCAGCAGCGAGGGCAACTGGGCCTCGTCGCCGGTCGTGCACCGCCTGGCCAGCCAGGCCGCCTACGCCTACGCCGACGTCGATCTGACGGGCGTCTACCACTGCTGCAAGGCCGGCGCGACCGGCGGGAACACCGCCGCGGTCCACGTGGAGCGCGAGTACTGGTTCTTTCGGGACATCGAGACCACGGTGATCTTCGATCGCCTGCAATCCGATACGGCCGCGCGTTCCAAGAGCTTCGTGATTCATTGCGAGACCAATCCCGCCGCGATCGATGCGACCCATGTGGACTGCGTGAATGGCGATCAGCAGCTGGCCATCACCACCCTGGTCCCGGCCGTGCCAGCGTCGCGCACCATCATCGACGAGTCCAAGGCCGCGAGCCCGCCCCCCAAGGCCAACGAGCAATATCGGGTCGAGATCAACGACGCGCCGAACGCCACGCTGAGCTACACCTTGCACGTGCTGCAGGCCATGGACACCACCGCGACCAAGCTCATGGCGTCGGTTGTCGACTCGGCGCCGGGACAGCCCGCGAGCGGGACGTACACCGTGACCCTCGACGGGAAGCACGCCCTGCAGATCGCGAAGGGGGTGACCTCGACCGGCGGCTCCGTGACCCTCGGGGGCGGCGCCCCGCAGAGCCTGCGCGCCGACGTCCAGGGGTTCGCCCTCGATGCCTCCGACCTCCCGGTCTGGGCGCCGTAGGCTCGCGCCCAAGCCCCGTCCTCGTCCTCGTCACCGCGCTCGTTCCCCGTCGGGGGCGTTCGCGAGGACGCGGACGGGAAATGGGACGAAGTCCAGGGGAACCGGAGCGGATCGGCCCTCTCAGGGGGCGAGGAACGGCAGCGCCATCCAGGTGCGCTTGAGCGCGCCGGGGACCTGGCGATCGATGGAGAGCCGGCCGAGGTCGAGCGGATCGCTGGCCCTCGAGAAACGGTTGAGGCCGGCCCTGGTCGTGAAGCCGAGCTCGTAGCCCGCCCGGGCCACGGCCCGGCGCACGGGCGCGATGTGAGCGACGGGCTTGCCCACCGGGTAGGCGATGGTGGTGATGGGCTCGCCGAGCTCGAGCTCCAGCTTGGCGCGCGAGGCGGAGAGCTCGTCGGCCAGCACCCCGTGCGGCAGGGTCTGCAGGACCCGATGAGCGCGGGTGTGTGACCCGATCCCCATCCCGGCCCGCCGCAGGGCCCTCACGTGATCCCACTGCATGAGGACGGCGTCGGCCAGCCGGTGCTCCTCGCTGGGATCCCAGGTCACGCCGAGCGCCTCCCCGAGCTCGGCGTAGAAGCGCTCGAGATCGAGCGCGAAGTGGTCCTTGACGATGCGATTGAGGCGCCGCACGGCCCGGGCCTTGGCCTCCGGCCCGGCGAGATCGAGGTCCTCGGCCGCGGGATAGACCATGTGCGCCCTCTCGCGGGTGGAGCGTCTGACCATCAAGCTGAGGCGCTCCCACCAGAAGAGCGTCCGCTCCGACAGGTGTCCGGTGCTGATGAAGAACAGCCCCTGGATCCCGTACCGCTCGAGCGCCGGCAGGGCGTACTCGAAGTTGTCCAGGTAGCCGTCGTCGAACGTGACGAGGACACTGCCCGGGAGCAGCTCGCGACCGGAGCGCTGCGCCTCGAGGACGTCCTCGACCGAGACCGGCCGGTAGTGCCGGCGCAGGTAGGCCATCTGCTGATCGAAGTCCTCGGGCGTGGCGTCGACCAGCTCGGGATCGAGCGAACCGACCTCGGACAGCGGGACCACCCGGTGGTAGAGGACCACCAGCAGCCCCGGAGCCACCCATCCGGCACGGCGAGCGAACGTGGCGTGGGACAGGAGTCCGCTCCGATCTGCCAAGGAAGCCAACCGCGTCGTCAATCTGCCCATTTTTCCATCCTAGCTCGTCGTCTGGAAGGTTTGCCCCGGCCGCTCCACCGCCAACCCCTCGGAGCTCGGGTTTGCTCCTTGCAATTTGCGCTGTGCCGCCCGCCGTCCTGGACGGCCCCGCCTCCAGCACCACCCGTCGGCAGCCTCGGCTCGAAGATTTAGGTTATGCGATATACGTCGATACCTTCGAAAACCTGACCCGACGCATGACGAGAACCCAACGCCCATGGTCATAGCCCATGTCCTCACCTCCCTCGAGATCGGTGGGGGCGAGCGCGTCACGCTGGAGCTTGCCAGCGCCCAGGCCGCGCTCGGCCACCGGGTCCTCGTCATCAGCCTGGCGGCGGGCCCCGACGGGCCACTGGCCGACGCCCTCCGGGAGCGGCGGATTCCCGTCCTCAGGGTGCCAAAACGCGGCCCCGGTGTCGATGCCACGGTCATCGTGCGGCTGGTTGCGTCGTTCCTGCGCGAACGGGTCGAGGTGGCGCACCTGCACAATCGACTCCCCCTCATCTATGGCGTCCCGGCAGCCCGGTTGACCGGGGCAGTAGCGGTGCACACCCGCCACGGTCCGCGCGCCGCGGGAGCCCGGCAGGAGTGGTTGTCGCGGCTGGCGGCGCGCGGATTGCACGCCTACGCCGCGGTCTCGGAGGACGTCCGTCGGCGCGCGCTCGAGAGCCGGGAGATCGCGCCCGAGCGCCTGTGGGTGATCGACAACGGCGTCGACGTGGACCGGTTTCGGCCCACCGGCCCGGCGGCGCGGGCCCACGCCCGGGCGGCGCTCGGCATCCCGGACGGGGCCTGGGTGGTGGGGGCGGTGGGCCGCTTCGCGCCCGAGAAGGACTTTCCCTTGCTGGTGCGGGCGGTGGCCCCCCTGCTTCGGGGCGGGGATCTGCGGCTGCTGCTGGTCGGAGATGGGGCGGAGATGGGGCGGGTGCGGGCCGAGGTCGAGGCCCAGGGCGTGGGTGGGCTGGTGAGCCTCCCCGGTGCCCGCAGCGACATCCCCGCCTGCCTGTCCGCGATGGACGCGTTCGTGCTTTCGTCGCGGATGGAGGGGACCCCGATCGCGGTCCTCGAGGCCATGGCGGCCGGCCTGCCCCTGGTCGCGAGCGCCGTGGGCGGCTTGCCGGCGCTGGTCACGGACGGCGAAAACGGCTTCCTCTTCCCGAGCGGGGACGAGGCCGCCTTGCGGGCCAGGGTGCGGGCGCTGCGCGACGATCCGACGGCGGCAGCGCGGGTGGCCGAGGCCGGGCGACGTCTGGTCGAGGCCAAGTATTCGCGCGAGGCGATGGCCCGGAAGTATCTCGATCTGTATGCAAGGCGAGGAGTCCACCCATGATGTTTGCGCTGGCGTCGTTGCTGATCCTGCTGCTCGCGTACACCTACCTCGGGTACCCCATCCTGATCGGGCTGCTGGCTCAGACGCGGGGCGAAGAGGTGGTCCCGGGGGCGGCTGCGCCGGGCGAGCCCGAACGGGGGTCGGCGGGCTCCGCCGAGCTCCCATTCGTGACGGTCTGCCTGCCAGTCTACAACGGCGCGGACTATCTGCCGGCCAAGCTCGAGAGCCTCCTCGCGCAGGACTATCCGTCCGAGCGGGTGGAGATCTTGATCTACCTCGATGGATGCAGCGACGACTCCGAGGCGGTGGCCCGAACCATCGCCGCCTCGCCCGCCGCGGGGGGACGGGTCCGGGTGGTGCCCGAGACGAGGCGCCTCGGGAAGCCCACCGGGCTCAACGCGCTCGCCCCGCTGGCGCGCGGCGAGCTGCTCCTGCTGAACGATGTCCGACAGCCGCTGTCCCGGAACGCCATCCGGGCGCTGGCGACCGCCCTTGCCGACCCGCGGATCGGATGCGCCACCGGCAACCTGGTCCTGGCGGGCGGTGCCGGGAGCGGCGTCTACTGGCGCTACGAGAACTGGCTCCGCCGGCAAGAATCACGCTTCCGAGGGGTGGTCGGGATGACCGGCCCCATCGCGATGATCCGGCGCGACGATCTCGAGCCACTGCCGGCGGACCTGATCCTCGACGACGTGTGGATCCCCATGCGGCTGGTCCTCGCCGGCAAGCGCACCCGCTTCGTGAGCGAGGCCGAGGCGTACGACGCCGCGTTCGAGAACGAGCGCGAGTTCAAGCGCAAGGTCCGCACCCTGGCGGGCAACTACCAGATCTTCGCGCGCTTGCCGGCCCTGCTGTCACCGGCCAAGAACCCGCTGTGGTTCGAGACGGCGTCGCACAAGCTGTGCCGGCTGGCGGCGCCCTGGTGGATGCTGGCCCTGTTCGCGCTGGCCGTGGTGGGCTCGGGGGCGGCGGAGCCCTCGCTGGCGACCGTCATGCGGGTGCTGCTGGTCGCCCAGGTGGCGTTCTACCTGGCGGCCGCCGCCGGCAAGCGTGCGGGCAAGCTAGGCGGGCTGGCACGCACGTTCGTGGTCCTGAACAGCGCGGCGGTGCTCGGCCTCTGGCGTCACCTCACGGGCCGACAGCGCGTGACCTGGTAGGGACGCGCCTTCGGCGCTCGCGGGAAGGGGCGGACCCCGCCCCGCGGCCCCCACCCGCGGACGACACGTGTTGCGCCCGGAACTGCTTGGCTCATGCTGTCTCCGGTGGGCGAAGCCCACCTCCGATCCACCGCGTGGAGGTGCCTTCGGATGAAGGACGAGCCCGCCTTTCTTTTCGACGGGAACGGCTTGGAAGGCGGGGGCGAAGAGGGGTCAGGGGGGCTTGGGGAGCTGGGAGCGGAGCCAGTCGAAGGTGCGGCGCAGGCCCTCGGGGGTGGGGACCTCTTGTCGCCAGCCGAGGCGCTTGAGCTTGCCGTTGTCGAAGCGATTGCCCCCCCAGGTGGTGGCGCTCTTGTACGGCGTGAAGATGGCGGGCAACTGGCCGCGCGACCAGGTGTGGTAGCGCTCGACCGCGCGCGACAGCAGGCTCAGGGCCGGATACGGTATCCGCAAGGTGCGCAGGTGCCGGACGGACCGCTCGTAGCCGGCGAGGTACTCGGCGCAGGTGGGCAGCTCGTCGTCGTTGACGTTGTAGACCTCACCGCCTGCGGCCTGGGCCCGAGCGGCCACGATCATGGCGTCGGAGCAGTTGTCGACGAAGGACAGCGGCAGGAGGTTCGGCCCACCGAGGTTGAGAAAGAGCCCGAAGAGATCGAGCCCCACCCGTGACGAGAAGGCGCTCCCCCCCGGTCCGTAGATGACGCCCGGCCGCAGCACGACCAGCGGGAAGCCGAGGCGCTCCGCGTACTCGCGAAACAGCCGCTCCTGTCGCAGCTTGACGTGGGCATACAGATCGCGCTTCTGGGGATGCGGCTCGAGCGGGGTGTGCTCGTCCACCACCACCCCCCGTCCGAGCTCGGCCACCCCGTAGACGCTGAACGAGCTGACCAGCACCACGCGCGGACGCCCCGCCCCCGCCGGCAGGGCATCGAGCAGGTTCTTCGAGGCGACCACGGTGTTGAGGAACATGTCGGCCGGCGCCCCGCGCAGCGACGCCGCCAGGTGATAGATCACGTCCACCCCCTCGACCGCGCGCCGCGCGTCCGACGGCGAGACCAGGTTGGCGTCGACGAATTCGAGCTCGGCACCCGGGTGACGGGCCGCCGCCGCCAGCACCCGCGCGCGCCGCGACCCCGAGCGCACGGTGAGCCGCAACCGGCGCTCGCCGTGGGCGAGCAGCCGCTCGACCAGCGAGCCGCCGAGGAAGCCGGTCGCGCCCGTGATCAGGATCCGCGGCGGCGCGCCTCCGCCGGGGATCACGCCCGGGGCCGTCGCGCCGGAGGCGGTCATCGGGCCACCTCCCGGGAGACGCCGGGCCCGGGCGCGGGCGCGCCAGCGGCGGGGGCGGCATGACCGGCGGCGATCTGGGCGAAGATACGCTCCATCCAGGCCGAGACCCGCAGCATTTCGCGGGTGGCGATCGGCAGCGGTCCGTCCTCGAGGATGCAGTCGTAGAAGCTGGCGATGAGCCGGTTGAGCCCCGAGAAGAAGTGGAAGTCGCCGCGCGCGAAGGCCGCGCCGTTGCGGGCCCCCGCTCGCAGGAGCTGCAGCGCCTGTCCGAGCGGCGGCACCAGCCGCCCGACCGCCGACGGCAGCGTGGCCCCCGGCTCGAGCGTGACGCTGCGGCTGACGTAGTCCACGTGCATGATGTTCTTCTCGCCGTAGACGCGCACGAAGTGGGCGGCTGGCTTGACGTGCGAGCTGAAGGTCCCGTAGGCCGAGGTCTCCTGGCCCACCAGGGTCAGGCGCAGCTCGTCTTGCATCTGGTCGCGCGCGTCGCCGAAGTGCACGGGGTGCCGGCGCCAGGCCCGGGCATCGAGCGCGGGCGCGTCGTCGGCCACGAACTCGGTCAGCTTGTTGAGGACGTGATCGACGTTGTTGTGGAACAGCTTGCCGGGCAAGGAATGCACCCAGTGTCCCGGATCCGCCAGGATGGCCGAGCCGAACTGCCCGTGCAGGCTGTAGCCGTACCAGCTCTCGACGTGCACCACCTTGCCGACGGCACCCTCCGCGATGAGGCTCCGCATCTCGAGCGCCGGCGGATCGAAGAGGTAGGTGTAGCCGATGGTCATCTTCTTGCCGGCCGCCGCGACCGCGTTCACCAGCGCCGTCGCGTCCGCGTGGTCGAGGGCCAGCGGCTTCTCGACGTAGAGGTGGCACCCCGCCGCGAGCGCCAGCCGCGCCAGCGGCAGGTGGGACTGGGGCGGCGTGGTGATGTGCACGACGTCGGGGCGCTCGCGCTCGAGCATCCGCTCGTAGGAATCGTAGTGGGCCGGCAGGCCGTAGCGCACCGCCATCTGCTCGGCCATGAGCAGCTCGCGATCACACACCGCCACCACCCGCGCACGCCCCGGGAGCTTCTGGATCTCCTCGACGTGCCCGTCGGCGATCTTTCCACAACCCACGAGCGCGATCTTGAGCGTCATGCCGCTGCGATCATCGGCGGGCGGCCGGTCCCCGTCCAGTTCGGCGTGGGCGATCTTTTCCACCCAGGCGCCGGTCGGATCTCACGGATCGGGGTGCGCGCCGGTTATGATCGAGACCGCCATGGCCGCAACCACCTCGTCCCCTTCATCCGTCGCGCCCGGCGCACCCGGCTTGCGCGTCGCCGCCCCCGATTCCCGCGGCAGCAAACGTCTCCGCGTGCTGGTCGTGACCAAGCTCTTCCCGAGCGGCGCCTCGCCCACCTTCGCGGTCTACAATGGCCTACAGATGGCCGCCCTGGCGCGGGTGTGCGACGTCGACGTGCGCGCCACGGTGCCCTGGTTCCCGGGCGCGCGCATCCTCAAGAGGTGGTCGCCGGCCGGGCAATTCGCCGAGCTCCCCGCCCGCGAGACCGTGCATGGCCTCGACGTACGCCACCCCCGGTTCCTGGCGCTGCCGAGGGTGGGACGGATCGCCGCTCCGGCCCTGTATGCGGCGTCGCTGTGGCCGGGCCTGCGTGGGCTCGCGGGCAAGGTGGACGTGGTGCTCGGCTGCTGGGCCTTCCCCGACGGCCTCGCCGCCATCCTGCTGGCCCGTCACCTCGGCGCCGCCGTCGCGGTCAAGGTGCACGGCTCGGATCTGAACGTGCTGCCCCAGGATGCCACCTTGCGCCGGTTGCTCGAGGAGGGGTTGCCGAAGGTCGATCGCTTGATTGCCGTCAGCCGCCCGCTCGGTCAGCGGGCCATCGAGCTCGGCGTCCCCGCCGATCGGGTCGAGGTGGTGTCGAACGGGATCGATCGCGAGATCTTCAAGCCGGCCGACCGCACGGAGGCCCGCCGGGCCCTCGGGCTGCCGCTGGATGGGCCGCTCATCGCCTATGTGGGACGGCTCGATCGCGCCAAGGGCCTGCACGAGCTCCTCGACGCCTTTCGCACCCTGGCGCAGCGCCATCCGGCGCTGCGGCTCGCCATCGTGGGCGATGGCCCCGAGCTCGGGAAGTGTCAGCAGGCCGCGGCGGAGGCCTGGGTCGGGGGGCGGCTGTTCCTGCCCGGCGCGCTGCCCATGCCACAGGTCGCAGCGTGGATCGCGGCCTGCGACGTGCTGACCCTGCCGAGCTGGAACGAGGGCACGCCCAACGTGCTCATGGAGGCCTTCGCCTGTGGCCGGCGGGTGGTCGCCACCAGCGTCGGGGGCATCCCGGACGTGGTCTCGTCCCCCGAGCTCGGCGAGCTCGTGCCCGTGCGCGACGTTCCGGCCCTCACCGCCGCGCTCGAGCGGGTGGCCTTCACCCCCTACGTCGCCGAGACCCTCACGCGGGCGGCGCCCTACGGCTGGCCGGAGAGTGGCGCCCGCCTGCGCGACGTGCTACAGGCGGCGGTCGACCACCACCGCGCCCAGACCACGGGAGCCGTCCATCCCGCAGGAGCCGCGCGGGTCAGATCCCCTTGAAGCGCAGGTACGTGGCGATGGCCAGTCCAAGGCCGAGATCCGCGCCACACACCATCGCCACGTCCCGCCAGGTGAGAGGAACCTGGAACTCGGGCAGATCCTTGCGCACGGCCGCATAGAGCGTGCCCGTGAGCCCGAGGTAGATCCACAGGGCCGTGTGGTAGGCAATCGACAGGAAGAAGGCCGAGACCGCCAGGCCCGTCAGCGACGCCAGGAGCGCCATCGCCCAGATGCGGGCGTCGCGCGCCTCCGGCCGGTCGGCCAGCTCGATCTGCACGCGCACCGTGACCTTGAAGGCGTAGTACAGCGCCAGGGTCCACAGCACGTAGCCGATCGGGCCGAGCTCGGCCAGCGTCAGCAGGAACGAGTTGTGGGCCGTGAGGAAGTGGTGCTCGGTGAACTGCCCCGCCCCCACCCCGGTGGCGGGGTTCTCGCGAAACATCGACAGCGCCTCGGACCAGCACTCGAGGCGCTCGATCGACGACGACTCGGCCTCCTCGCCCGAGCGCCCACCGAGGAGGAGCAGCGGCAAGGCCAGCACCAGACCGAGCCCCACCCCCCGCCATCGGTAGCGCCGCACCACGTACACCCCGATGGTGGCCAGCATCGCGAGCTGGCCCCCCCGCGACTGCGTGAAGATGGTGCAGGCCCCGGCCAGCACCAGGGTCACGGCCAGCAGGCCGAGGCGCAGCTTGGTGCGGCGCTGCTCGAAGAACCCGAACGACAGGGGCAACCCCATGCTCAGCACCCAGGCGAGCTCGTTGGGATCCTCGAGGATGCCGCGGTAGCGTACCCGTCCACCGATGGAGCGGGTGCCGAGCACACCGACGTGCTCGCACATGAACTCCGCGCCCGGGGGAGCATCCACGTAGCAGTCCGCGCGCGTGTCGCACAGGCGCTGCTCGATGCTGGCGGTCTCGGAGGCCTCCACGCCGGAGTCGGTCCGCGCGAAGCAGCGGCTCGGCGAGAGCCCCTGGTGCACCCCGATGGCGGACAGCGCGACCGTGAAGGCGAGGAGCAGCCCGCACATCGCGGTGAGGGCCCGCCAGCTCTGCAGCCCCTCGGACACCAGCACGAACAGCACGAAGGCCACGCCGAAGCGGGCCAGCTGATCCCCGAGCGTTTCGGGCGCCTTGATCGCCACGGTGATCACGCACCACACCACCAGCGCGGCCAGCAATCCGAGCAGGGGCGAGCCCCGAAGACGGTTCGCGCCCACCCGCGCATCGAGCACGTACCCGTAGAGCGCCAGCGCCACCACCGCGTAGATGGTGAGCGGCCGCAGCGTCTCGTAGATCTCGTGAGGTCGCCAGAACACGTAGGTGAACAGGACGACCAGAGTCGGAAGGATGAACATCCCAGGTCCATCATATCTGACCGGGCTTTCGCCACCGGTCTCCGTAACTTCCAGCCCCAACACGTGGACGAGGACGGGGCTTGGCTGGGCCAGAACGTCCCCGGGCTGCGCGACTCAGCCGCCTGGAGTGGCGTTCGTGCCGAGAGCAAGGCCCTGGCGAACGCCGACCCGCGGACGCCAGCCGAGCAGGCGCACGGCGTTCTGGCTCTCGAACCGGCGCAGGGCCAGGGCCGAGCGCAGGCGATAGGGTGCGACCGGGGACGGCTTGCCGATGAGCCCGAGCGCCAGCTCCGACGCGCGGCCGATGGCCATCACCGCCCCCCGGGGTACCCGCACCACCCGCGCGGAGGCCCCCGCCACCTCGGCCAGGACCTGGTTCTGGGTCCACGGCTCGGGATCCACGAGCTGGATGACCTCGCCCCGGTGCAGCTCGCTCTTGCTGGCGGCCAGGATGGCGTCCACCACGTCGTCGATGTAGACGAGCGGCAAGGGCATCTCACCGTCGCCGAGCACGACGTACCGCCCGGCCGCCCGCCGGGCGATCGCGCCGGTCATGAGGGGTATGCGCCGCCCGAAGATCTGTCCCGGCCGCAAGATCACCGTGGGCAACCCGGCCGCCGACGCCTCGGCCACCAGCTTCTCCGCCTCGAGCTTGGCGCGCGTGTACGAGCCCCGCTCCTCGGCCCGGCCCTCGAACGGCGTGCTCTCGTCCACCGTCGAGAACGGCGCGCCGTCCGCCCAGTCGATGACCGACATCGAGCTCACGTGCACCAGCTTGCGCACCCCGTGGGTCCGGCACGCCGCGAGGACGTTGCGGGTCCCCTCGATGGTGCCCCCCTGGTGCTCGATCCAGCCGCCCTTCATGGTCGCGCCGGCGTGAATCACGCAGGCCGCGCCCCGGACCGCGCGCTCGACCGCCACCGGATCCCCCAGATCCCCGCGCACGTACTCCACGCCGTCGCGCGGCCGCTCTGGCAGGCGCCGCACCAGCACCCGCACCGGCCCGGCCCCCTCCGCCAGCAGCCGGTCCACCACCGCCGAGCCGAGCCCGCCCGAGGCCCCGGTCACCAGGTACGGGACGTGGAGCGACAGCTTGAAGCGGTCCTCGATGGCCTCCTGATCGCGGTCGGCGGCCCGCGCCACCTCCTCGGTCCACTTGACCACCGACACCGCGTCCGCCGCCGTCGCCGGTGGCCGCGTCCCGTCCGCCAGCGCCTGGTAGAAGGCGATGATCAGCTCCTGCACGCCGTGGTACTGGCGGATCTTCTTGCGGGCGAAGGCCACCACGTTGGTGGGCACGTCGATGAGCGGCTGGATCGAGTCGGTCAGGGCGTTGACAATCCGCTCGGCCGCCTTCGGCAGAGGCAGGGCCATCCGGCGCGCCTGGAACATGAGGAAGAGATCCAGGCGCATGACGCCCTTGCTGCCCTGGATGATGATCTGGTGCTGTAGCGGGCGCACCCCCCAAGACAGCTGCACCTGCCCGAGGCCCTTCTCGCAGGTCACCAGCACCCGCCAGTCGTTGAAGGCCAGGTTGGCGTCCCCGGTCCCGGCCCGCCAGGTCGCGTCCACCTTCTGGATCGGGCCGAGGAGGGCCTCGAGGACGTAGAGCGCGTGGATCCCGAGATCGCGAAAAGGGTAGCCCGCGGTGCGATACTGCGGCGGCAGCGGACCACCGCCGTAGGGGGGGTACATCGAGCTGCGCAGGATATCGACGCCGATGACCTCGCCGATCTCGCCCCGTCGCACGGCCGCCAGCGCCGCCCGGATCTGAGGATCGAAGAGCAGCGAGTGCGAGACCCCGACCTCGAGCCCCTTGGCCTTGGCGAGATCGCGCAGCCGGATGCAATCGCCGACGTCGGTGGCCAGCGGCTTTTCGACGAACACGTGACAGCCGAGGTCGAGGGCCTCGGTGGCGACCGCCGCGTGGGTGTGGGGCGGCGTCAGCACGTGGATCACGTCGGCCCCGGCCGCCCGCAGGTCCGCGATTCCGACCATCACCGGGAGGTTGAACTTCGCGCCGAGGGCGTCGGCCTTCGCGCGATCGAGATCGACCACCCCCACGATCTCCACGTACGGGATGCGCCGGAGCGCCAGCACGTGAAACTCGCTGATGTGTCCAGCCCCGACCAGTCCCACCCGGAACCGGCGCTGGGCCGGCGAATGCGCGCCGTTCGCCTCGCGCGTGGCGCCCGAGCTATGCGGCGGAGGCGACGGATTGGATGAAGCGTGCAGATCTCGAACGGGCTGCGGTTGTGACTGACTCATGGGTTTCGTCCCCTTACCCTGTTTTGCGGGCCACCGGCGGCGGAGGCAACACGTAGTCTCGGTAGCCCCCCGGATCGCCCGCGTACCCGTCCATCGCGGCCATCGCGATGTTGTACATCTCGCGGGCGGTCACGTAGTGCAGGCGCCAGCGCTGGCCGTCATTGTACTGCGTGGTGAGGATGGTGTGCAGCGCGCGGCCACCGTCACCGAGCAGCGACTGGCTCTGCGCCTCCTGCGTGCCGTGGGTGTGAACCTTGACGAAGACCCACTCGGGCCGGCCGACCACGCCGATCCCCTGGCGGACCCAGCTGCGGACCCGGGCGGGGGTCGCCGGATCGCGGGCGTTCACGTCCGCCGCCTCGATGCGCGGAACCGGGCGGCTGGCCGAGCGCAGGGTGATCGCCAGCGGGCCCTCGATCATGAGGATGCGATCGTCGCGGCGTTCCCCCACCCGCGCCGGGCTGCCGGTCTCATAGGAGCGGCGGCGCGCCAGATCGCCCTCGGGCCAGTAGATGCGATTGACGATGCCCGGCTGGGATTCGTCGGGGGCCGCCGGGAAGGTGAAGTCCGCGTAGCAACCCGCCGCGTGGAGCAACGGCAACTCCGCGTCGACGCCGCACCAGCGTCCATCGGCGCGCGCGTTGGCGAGGCACCAGTTGCCGTGGATGAACCCGAACCGGGGCCGACCATCCGCGCCGCGCGCGAGGTGGCCGTGGGCGGCGAAGAGGTGCAGGTACTCGGCGATCAGCTGAGCGAGGTGCGGGGCGGTGTCGCCGTCGTGGTGCAGGTGCAGCTCGACCTCGCCGAACCCTCGCCCGGCCAGCGCCGCCAGCTTCTCGAGGTACTCTGGAGCGTACTCCTCCCCTGGAAAGAAGAAGGAGTGGCGGGGGGCGAAGCCTTCGCTGTCGCGAAAGCCGGCGACCATCCGCGGGTAGCCCTCGAGCCAGCGGTCGACCCGGGCCGAGCCGAGCGCCCGATCCTGGGTTCGCCACAGCGGCTCATAGTGGTCGCAAAAGGCAAAGAGCAAGTGGCGCGGCCCGGCGGCTGGTCCGGACCGGGTCAGCCTGGCGCGCGCACTGGCGGCGACCTCGGTGGCGGCCCGCGTGGCCAGGAAACGGGCGTAGCCACCCACCCACCGGTCGAGATTCTTCTCACGCAGGTAGGCGGTCGCTCTTTCCGCCCTCTCCATCAAGCTCGGCATAGTGGTTTTGGCGTGCCCAGATTACCATGTCCGGGCGTGGACCCAATCATCGGAGCCTCGGAGGATTTCCAAAGGCGCGACCCACCTTGGGGGGAGAATCCAACCGAGCGAGCGCCCGACTGATGCGCGGGCTTCCGGGGAGGAGCAGCCGGAGCAGCGGCCGTCCATTCACGGTGCGGGTGTCGAACGCGCGCGCGCTCGACCCCGACGTGGTGCGGGCCTGGTCGAGCCTGGAGGCCCGCGCGCTCGAGCCAAACGCCTACCTCTCGCCACATTTCGTGCTACCGGCATTGCGATACCTCGACCCCGACGTACGTGCCCTCGCGATTCGAGTCGAGCGCGCCCCGGAGTCCGCGACCGACGGGCATGCGGGGGAGACGGCCGGGGAGCCGGCGGCGGCGCGCCTGGTGGGGATGGGCATCTTCGAGTGGGTCAAGGGCACGCGCGCGTTTCCGCTTCCCCACCTCGTGGCCTATCGCTCGCGCCACTCGTTCTCGAGCGGTATTCTCCTCGATCGGGCCCACGCCGCCGAAGCGCTCGCGGCGCTGGTCGAGCACCTCGCGTCGACCCAGATCTGGCGCGGTCACGGCCTCGAGCTCGAGGGCACCTGGGGGGATGGCCCGACGTTCGCGCTCATCGCGCAGGCGACGGCCGCGCACGGCGGACACGTCGATCACGAGGAGTGGAACGTGCACACCCGCTCGGTGCTGGAGCCGTTCGCCGATCGCGCGCGGATCGAGGCGAACCTGAGCGCGCAGGGCCGCGATCTCCGCCGGCGCCGGCGGCGCCTCGAGGAGCAGGGCAGCGTCTCCTGGGCCCTGCATCGGCGAGGCGGCATTCGCGCGCCGTCGGTGGAGGCCTTCCTCGATCTCGAGCACCGGGGATGGAAGGGCGAGACCAGGACCTCTCTCCGATCGAACCCCGCCGACGAGGGCTTCTTCCGCGAGGCGGTCGCCCGGTTCGCCGGGGAGGAGCGCGCGGTCTTCACCGAGCTCCTCCTCGACGGGGAGGTCATCGCCAGCACCAGCAACTTCGTCTCGGGCCGCGCGGGCTTCGCCTTCAAGATCGGCTGGCGCCCCGACCTGGCGAAGGTCTCCCCGGGGGTCCTCAACGAGATGGAGTTCCTGACCCGCATGTACGGGGAGCCGAGCCTCGGCGACCTCGACTTCTGGGACAGCGGGGCCGCCGAAGGCTCCTACATCGACAAGCTCTGGCCCGGACGCCGCCCGCTCGTCTCGATGGCCATCGCCACCACCCGGCTCGGGCGCTCGGTCATGTCGCTGGTCCGGGCCGCCCGCGCAATTCGCAAGCGCCATCGGGCGCGGCAGCCCGTGCCCGCCTCCGCGGCTACGGCACCGCCCGAGCCGCGGGATTGACGACGCCACAGCCCAGGCAGGTGGATGCGCCGTGCGGGCTGAGGAAGCCCACCACCGGTGTCGGTGCTGCGATCGTGAAATCACCGCGGCCGTCATTCACGAGAAGCTCGGTGACGCCGCTGCCGAGCACCCGCAGGTCCAGTTGGCCGTCGCCTTCGACATCCAGCGACAGGAACGGCAGAGCCACATCAGCCTGCATCCCGACCAGGTCGTAGACGTCAGGCGGAGCGAACACGCCCGCCAACCGATTGTTCAAGGTCACGAGCACCTGAACCGTGGCCCCGGATCCGAGGGCCAAGGGGGGGAGGAGTGCGAGAAAGGCGAGATCGGTCGAGCCGTCCCCGTCGAAGTCGCCAAAGACCACCCGTCCGGCAAAGCCGGCAGGCAGTGGCTCGGCGACCGGCTGACCCGGTTCGTCCTCGACGACCGTCGCGACCCCGGTGGTGTTGTCGACCATGATCACTTCGTCCGTGCCGTCCGCGTCGAGGTCGCGAACCTCGACTGAGAGAGTCCCCGGAGGTGGGGTCGCGGCCCCACCCGACCCGACGATCTCACCTCCCATCCCGATGTGCCCCGCGACGGGCTCGCCGCCCGTGCCCAGGGGCGGAGCGCCCCCCGAGCCCACCAGGGGCGGAGCGCCCCCAGAGCCCAGGGGCGGAGCGCCCCCAGAGCCCACGGGCGGAGCGCCCCCAGAGCCCAAAGACGGAGCGCCCCCCGAGCCCAAAGACGGAGCGCCCCCCGAGCCCACCAAGGACGGTACGCCCCCTGCCCCGCTCGAGCTTCCACCGTCGGGCACCGCCCGCAGATTCGCGAGATCGATGCAGCCCCACAGCATGGTCGAGCTCAGGACCAGGATCACGGTCGGACCGCCACCGCTCCGGCGCGCCGGCATCATGTACACACACACCTCGTCGAAAGACCAGCCCCGTCCACGAGGACCTCCGTGAGTTAGAACGTTCGCGAGAGGGAAACTTCCCGTGCCACCGGATCGAAGGCGACCGAGGTGGACTCGGTGGCACGGGCGCCGAGCTCGTGCCACACCAGCGTGGCGCCGAGGACAGCGCCTCCGGAGATCAGGGAGCCGACGGCGATGGTCTTCAGCGTCTGGATGCTGGCGACCCGCCCGTCGTGGTCGGAACAGCCCATGCCGGTGTTGCACGCGCTCAGGCCGGCTTGATACCTGGCATAGGCCATCATCCAGAAGACCCCACCCGCCACCAGCAGGGCGCCGCCGCCCGCGGCGGCGGAGAGCTCGAGCGCTGTCAAGCCGCCAACCCGCCGGTGCTCGGTGCGCCCCGGCCCGGACCCGGAGATCAGCAGGCGGGTGTCGCGGGTCTCGGAGGGCGGCCGATGCAGCGCGGGCGGCGGCGGTGCGGCCGCCGGCTCGGGGCTCTCGGAAGGCCGCGTGGGCTCCTCATCCTCGGTCTGCAAGGCCGGAACCTCGAGCACGCGCAGCTCGCCGTCCCGGAGCTCGAGGCTGGTGCTCCAGGGCCGATGCCGCGGCGCCGACACCGTCAGACGACGCAGGCCGGGGTTCAAGGCCACCGGGACACCGAGACCCTGGCCGTCGAACGGGCCGTCGTCGCACTCGACGATCATGCCGGGCGGCGCATGCGGAGCCATGACCGTCACGCGGGCCAGCCGGGGCCTGAGGGCATCTCCCCGCTCGACGGCCACCGCCGCGCGATCGTCGCGGCCCTGCCGGCGCGCGAGGCGGGCCGCCTCTCGATACTCGTCGAAGGCGGTCGCGGTTCGGCCGAGCCGTTCGTCGCACAGCGCGACGTTCAACAAGGTTCCCGACGCCGGCTCGATGGCCAGGCTCTCGCGCAGCATCGCGCACGCCTCCGCCGTCCTTCCCGACAGCAGCAGGCGGCGACCCTCCTGGAACAGCACCTCGGCGCTCGGCGAGCCGGCCGCCGCCCGCGCGGGAACGAGGACAGAGGCGAGGACCATGAGGAGAGCCAGGACGGCGCCGGGGCCCCGCGTGCGCCGGGGGATCATCGCTCATCCCAGATCGGATCGTGGATCTTCGCGGAGGTGGTCACCGGAGGAACCTCCGACGACGGGCGAGCGGGTGCCGGGCGCCGGGATCCCGGGCGCGGCGACCGGGGAGCCGCCAGGACCACCCCCTGTACCTCAGCCACATCCGGCACATCTGGCAGATACGGAAGATCGGGCAATTTCGGCTCGACGGAACCTGCACCGACCCGCACTCCGAGGAGGGAAGCGTTGGCCATCACCCCGATCCGAACGGGAACGCGGCCCACCTCGGCGCTCAGCCGAGGGGACGCGCTCTGCGGTCCCCGGCCGAAAGGCCGATGGCCGGTTCCGAGCCCCAGGCTGCGCGGCGCTCCGGCCACGAGTCCGAGCGCCAGCGCGGCGGCGCCGAACAGGCCCGCCCTCGGAGCGTGACGCCCTTCGCTCCGAGGTCGGCGTGGCGAGCCGGGCGAGCCGGGCTCGGTCGCGTCGAGAGCCAGGGCCTCGGCCAGCGCTTCGACTTGCGACGCGCAGGTGGCGAAACGATCCTCGGGGCGGTGGGCACAGGCCCGCGTGAACCAGGCATCGAAGGAACGACCCACGGAGGACGCGCCGGCGCCGGCCCGGTCGGCTGGACCACGGGCTGCCTGCCCGAGCAGGTCCACCCATGTCTCGGAGTCGTAGAACGACCGACCGAACAGCAGGCGATAGGCGATGAGCCCGAGCGCGAAGCGATCGGCGGCCGAGGACACCTGGTTCGAGCCCCGGGCTTGCTCGGGCGACATGTACCGCGGCGTCCCCAGGATCTGTCCGGGCATGGTGGTGTGCGTCGCGGCCGCCGCCCCGTCATCGCCGAACCCCTCGACCAGCTTGGCCACCCCGAAGTCCAGGATCTTCACGATGGGGGGCGCCTGATCCCGCTCGGCGAGGAACAGGTTCTCGGGCTTCAGATCGCGATGGACGATCCCGAGGCCATGGGCCTTGTCGAGAGCCCCACCAATCTGGCGCAGCCAGTCGATGACCTCGGCTGGCGACGGCCGACGCGCGGCACACAGCCGCTCGAAGTCCAGCCCGGTCAAGAGCTCCATGACCAGGAACGGGGTGCCATCCAGCTCCGGCGCGATGTCGGCATCGAGCACCCGCACCAGGTGCTCGCTCCGCACCAGGCTGTGAATGCGGGCCTCCCGGCGAAACCGCAGGACGTGCTCGGGAGCCAGGCGGATACGAGACAGCATCAGCTTGAGCGCCAGGTGCTCCCCGGTGTTGGCGTGCACGACCTCGTACACCACTCCCATCCCACCGCGCGCGAGAAATCGCAAGGGGCGGAATCGCCCGGCGATCACGGCCGGCAGGTCCTCGACGGGCGATCGCGGAGGCGTCGAGCGCGGCGACGGCGGCGCCTGCCGGGACGGGGACGGAGCCGCTGACGTCGTCGCGGTCGTCACGCCGGCACCGTGGAGGTGAACGGTCCCCACATCGTCGCTCACGGCTCGCTCACCCCTCGCCCCATCACGTCACTCCACTCGAGTATAGGTCGCCCTCGCCGAGTCGCACGCAGCTTTCTCACGAGTGCCGCAGGGGCCCAGGCCAGGCCGCGCAGGCCGAAAACGTCCTCGTTGCGTGGCTCCCCAGGACCGCCCCGCGACGTCTATACTTCCTTGCCGTGCACCAGGACGGAACCGTTCGCTGGAAGACGCCCACCCTCGCGGAATCAGGTGCGTCGAGCCGCTACCAGCTGCTGATCTTCACCGGAGAGACCACCCGCACCTTCGATCTCCCGGCGGAGGGCAAGGTCACCATCGGCCGAGGCCGGGCGATGGTCAACATCGACAACCCTTCGGTCTCGCGCCATCACGCCGTCCTCCACGTCGGCGCCGCCGAGCTGGTCATCGAGGATCTCGGGAGCGCAAACGGGACCCTGGTGCGCGATCGACGGAGCGCGGCCTCCGGCGAGGATGGCGGTCGAACCCTCGACATGCGCCAGATTCGCGGCGGCTCCGCGGAGCTGGCGGTGGGCGACAGCCTGCTGTTCGGAACGGCCAGCGTCATCATCCGCCACGTCCCCACCATCGAGGTGCCTGATCTCACGGGCGACGCCCGTGCGCCGGGCGTGATCGTGCGCGACCCCGGCATGCGCGCCTTGCACGCCCACGCCGCGCTGGCGGCACGGTCGCTCATCAACGTCCTCATCCTGGGAGAGACCGGGGTGGGCAAGGAGGTCCTGGCGCGGGCCATCCATGCGCACTCCCGACGAGCCCGGGGCCCCTTCATCGCCGTCAACTGCGCGGCCTTCACCGAGTCCCTGCAGGAGAGCGAGCTCTTCGGGTACGAGAAGGGCGCCTTCACCGGTGCGACCGGGGCACGTCCGGGCGTCTTCGAGGCGGCCGAGGGGGGCACCTTGTTCCTCGACGAGGTGGGCGAGCTGGCACCGAGCACCCAGGCCAAGTTGCTGCGGGTCCTCGCCGAGCGGCAGGTCCTGCGGCTCGGGTCGACCACCCCCCGCGCGATCGACGTCCGGGTGGTCTCGGCCACCAACCGCGATGTCGAGGCGGACGCGAGCGCCGGGAGCTTTCGGCGTGATCTCTACTATCGCCTCAACGGGATCTCGCTGCTGATTCCGCCGCTGCGCCGGCGGCCGGGCGAGATCGAGCCGCTGGCGCGCATGTTCCTCGAGGCAGCGGCGCGGGAGATCGAGCGCGGCGAGCCGCCCCAGCTGTCGGCCGAAGCCTTGGGCGTCCTGCGGCGCCACGCCTGGCCCGGGAACGTCCGAGAGCTGCGGAACGCCATGGAGCGCGCGGTCGCCCTGTGCGAGGGCAACACCATCTGGCCCGAGGACCTTCCGCACGCGATGCACGCCGACCATTCCGATGTCGATGTCGGTGTCGACGTCGGCATCGACGTCGGCATCGATTTTTGCACCGCTCGCAGCATCGACGTCGGTGAGCCGGAGCCTGGCAAGGTACCGTCGCTCTCGCCGAAGGAGAACGAGGAGCGAGACCGCATCGTCGCCGCGCTGGACGCCCATGCCGGCAATCAGACCCGGGCGGCGATGACGCTCGGGATGGCGCGTCGCACCCTGATCGCCCGCCTCGATCAGTACGGCATCCCCCGGCCCCGAAAACCCGACAGCGCGTGGATTTCGAAAGGGGGCCACGGGTGAGCTGCTGCCCCGCCTCGTCGCCCGCCCGGGTCAGTGCACGACGAGGTCGGTCATCCAGCGCACGTCGGCCGGGGGGCTGGCCGTCGGCATCAGCATCTGCTCCCAGTCGGAGTCTTGCAGGCGCTGGAAGTTGCCCGTGATGGTCTCCGAGTAGGCCGAGGCCAGGCCGGCGTACGCGCGTGGACCCGAGCAGGTCTCGGCGGTGACGACCATCAGGCGCGGGCCCGCGGTCCCGACGTGAAGCACGCGCGCGCTGTCCGGATCCGTGTGGACATCGGCGATGGTGGGCGCGTACACGGCCGCCTCTTCCGCGGTCAGGAAGAGATCGACGTACCAGCCACTCGGGCGGCGGACGGAGGTGCACACGACGGAGACGGATTTGGTCTCCACCACCGTGTTGACCCAGGCCAGCTGGTCGGCCGTGAAGGCCTGGCCCGCGATCTGCCGGGTGGCCATGTCCTGGAGGCGGGCCGCCACCGTGCCGAGTGTGGTGAAGTGGGCCGCGGCCTCGCTTTGCGCGAGGACCGGCAGCCCGGCCAGGATCTGCATGCCCTTGGCCGCGTACCGCCCGAGCGCCGCCCAGAGCTCGGGATAGGGATCGACGTACGCATCGGGAAATTCGCAACCTGGAACGGAGGTGTAGGACTGCTTGGCGTAAAGCAGGTTGTCGTGGCGGAGCTCGGCCCAGGAGGCGAGCTGGGTGTTGAGGACCCGCCGCGCCCAGGGCTGCGTGCGGGCCACCGTCGCCGGGATCCCCGTCGCCGCGACCAGATCGGCGGGCGGCGACATGGCCCGCAGCGACGCGAGCCACGCGTGGTAGAGGCTCCCGGTCCAGAAAGCTGGCTCGTGCGTGTCGACCAGCTGTCGCGCCTCGTCGAGGGCCCTCGGATAGTTGGTGTGGGCAGCGAGATCGGCGGCGAGCAGCGGCGCCGCGTGGGTGTTGCCGAGCGCGCCGAACGCAACGTCCAGCGGATCGGGCATCATGCGCGGGTCGCGCTTCTCCGGATCCGGCAGCACGCGATCGAAGACCACGTTCGAGAGCACCTCGGAGTCGATCACGTAGCGCTGGCCGAAGAAGAGGAACGCGCGATCGAGCGGCAGGTTGTCCCCCAGCGGGCCGACGACGATCACCTGGCTGGCGATGCGCTGGATCCCGACCTTGGCATCGACGATTCCCTGGGCCAGCTCCTGATCGGTGTGGCGCTCGAGATCACCGAGGGTGGCGTCCCCCAGCACCGTGCGCAGGGTGTCGAAGTCGCGCACGGTCATGTTGTCGGATTCGCCGACGAACCCGGCCAGGGTGGCATCGACGGTGTTCCAGCTGGCGAGCCCCGCCGCGTCGAGCAGGAGGCGCAGCTCGAGGGCGGCGTCGAACTGCCGCCGCGAGAAGTGGGACCCCGTGAGGTCGGTCGTGATGAGGCGCAGGTCGGTGCGGTCGAGCCAGATCATGCAGCGAAAGTAGGCCTCGAAGGTCGGGTCGCCGGCGTAGTGCCCGCGCGGCAGGAACTGCGACCAGTCGATGACCCGCTCGCCCCCGAAGAGCGACGTGGTCTGGTTGATGTCCGTGAGGTGCGCCAGGGCCTTCGCCACCAGCGCCTCGGCCTCGGAGGCGGAAGCCCCCGCGACCGGCAGCACCGGGGAGGACGCAGCGTCGATCGACGTCTGGAGCAGCCGCCGCGCCACCGTGAGGAACAGGTCCACGTCCTTCCGCGCGACCGCGAGGCGGGGGTCCCCCGGCGTCGCGGCCGCCCCCAGCGTCGCGTGCATGCTGGCGAGGAGCTGCGACACCGCCGGGATGAGCTGCGACTCGACCTGCCTGAGGATCCCGTCGTACGACTTGTGGACGGCGTACAGGATCGAGTCGGCCGAGATGAACACCGGCAGGTGGTCGGCGTAGATGGACGAGTACCCGTCGAAGAAGGTCGGAAAGGTCTGGCGCGCCGAGATGACGAAGCCGTTGGTGCCGAGCTTGGCCAGCTCGGCGTCGTTCAGCTTGGAGGCCGACGCCTGCACGCTGGCCAGGTTCACCGCCTGCAGCGGATCGTAGCCGAGGGTCGCGGCGTAGGTCGGCTCAAAGGCCGCGAGGAACGCCGCGGCCCCGTCGGGAGCCGAGGCGGCGAGCCCGGCCCGCGTCTCGGCGACGGCCGTGACGACGTCGGCGGGCGGTGTGAGAGTGACCGCCGTGGCGGCCGGATCGAGCGGGACGGCGCCATCTGGCCCAGCGGAGGGCGACTGGCCATCGTTCCTGGCCGAGGCATCCGGCTTGGTGGGCGCGGCCGGCGTGCTTCCGCAGCCGATCCCGGCTGCGGAGGCCCAGAGCAGCGCGACGATGGCGACGCGCCTCCCCACGGCGCTGGGCAGGCACCCCGACGGCCACGGCGACACCGCCGGCCCCCGGGGAGCTTCGATGTGCAGCAGCCGATCGGAGCCAGGACGTTGAGTCATCGACATCTCCCTCGCGGTGAACGGATGCGTGTGCGCGCCCCCCTCGGGACGTCGCGGGTCGCGGCCCCTGTCCCGGCCAGTGCAACTCTCATACCGAGTCTCGCGCCAGGTCCGCTCCGCTCATACCGACGACACCGCGCCCGCCTCCGGGTCTCAGGCCGAGAGGGCGATCCCCGGCGCGGCGACCAGACCACGACAGGGATGTCATTGAGCCCGCCGCCGGCCCTCACATCTCCGAGGGGCGAGCGCCCCGCAGCAGGCGCAGCGCCAGCGCCGCGGGCGTGAGCTTCCCGCTCAAGAGCCGCTCACCCACGTCGAGCGCCCGCAGGGCACCCCGAAAGCCGGCGCCCACCCAGCGATCGGAGGGAACGGCCTTGACGTAAGCCAGCCCCGGATAGCCGAGCCACAGCCGCCGCTCGAGGCGCGCGGCCTCGCGCAGGTGGCGCCCGGCCTCGGCCCGCATGCCGAGGCGCAAGGCGGCGCGCGCGGCGTCGAGGCTGTAGTGACGCCGCAGGATCTCGACCTCGCGATCGCCGCGCCCGGGGATGCCGAACAGCTCGTCGAAGAAGCCGAGCTTGTTGATCTCGAAGCGATAGGCACCCGCGCCCTTGGCCAGGTGATCCTGCTTGAGGGACCGCGCGCCGGCCGCGCGGTCGTACTTGGTTGCCAGGGGAATACCAATCATGTTGGCAGGAAAGGCCCGCGTCAGCCGGCCGAGGAAATGGTAGTCAGCGGCGCTGCGCGTGTGGGTCGAGAACGGGCCGATGGTCTCGAGCGCGTGGCGCGAGAGGACGGTGATCGGCAACCAGTTCAGATAGCCGAAGCGCATGTGCGCGAAGATCGATCCCGTGTAGACATGGGCGTCGGGCGCACCGGCGGCCGCCGCGGCGGCTGCTCCCCAGGCGCCCACCTTCTGGCGGGAGGCGTACACCCGCAGGTAGTCGTCGGTCTCGCCGGGCGGCAGATCGAACCGGTGCGAGCCGATGGCGCGCGCGATGGCCGGGTACTGCGTGCCGATCTCGTAGGCGTCGTGCTTGACGGCGGGCCCCGTCCCCCAGTCCTCCCAGAACTCGGTGGTGACGAACTCGGCCCCTGGGTGGTGGCGCAGGAACGCGGTGGTGAGCTCGAGGAACTGCGGCGCCCACGCATCGTCGGAGTCGAGGAAGGTGATCCACCGCCCGCGCGCCTCGCGGAGCCCGAGGTTGCGCGCGACGTAGACCCCGGCGTTCGCCTGACGAACCACCCGGATGCGCGGATCGGCGAGCCCCGTCACGAGCTCGGCGGTCCCGTCGGTCGAGCCGTCGTCGATCACGAGCAGCTCGAAGTCCCCGAACGTCTGGCGCCGGACGCTGTCGAGGGCGCGACCGATCACGTCCACCCGGTTGAAGGTCGGAAGGACGATGGATACCGCGGGTGCCGCTCCCGAGGAGGGTTCGTGCATGGTTGGTGGTGGAGGCGGCAGCTCGAGCCCGGATCGAGATCGCCTCGCCGACAAAGATACACGCGAGTGGCGTGCTAGGACATGGCCAGGACATGACAACGATGAGCTCGACGCTGCGAAAGTTGACGCTGGCGGGAGTGTTGATGGGTGGGGGAATGTGTACCCTCGCCTGCTGGTCGACCACCTCACCGGCGGCGGCGGGAGGTCCGGGTGCACCGACGGGCCTCGCCCCCCTCGGCGCGGCGCCGCGGCCCTCGAACCAGGACCCGACGACGGGCCTGCGCATCCCGACGGCTCACCCGCGCCTGTGGTGGACCCCCGAGCGGCTGGCGCGCGGCCGGACCTGGGCCCGGGGCAGATCTTTGTACCGCGAGGACGAGGAATCGGGCTACGGACGGGCGTTGCAGTACGTGCTCACCGGCGATGAGACCGCAGGCCGAGCGGCGGTGAAGTGGCTTATGGACTTCACGGTCGACACCGACGGCGTCGCCAGCGACCACGCCCGCTGGTTCGGCGAGGACGCCATCCTGACCTTCGACTGGTGTCACGACCTGATGTCGCCCGCCGAGCGCCAGCGGATCATCGCCCGCTGGAACGGTTACCTTGGCACCCTGAACGAGAAGAGCTGGGGCGGGGTGGGCATGGAGAGCAACAACTACTACTGGGGGTACCTGCGC
>Ga0265342_10000731_pt1 | contig 33812 bp, 33 predicted proteins | sample 4CB327metaG_FD_203125 | JGI IMG/M metagenome (GOLD analysis project Ga0265342, IMG submission 203125) | Rhizosphere microbial communities from Carex aquatilis grown in University of Washington, Seatle, WA, United States - 4-CB3-27 metaG | ecosystem: Host-associated > Plants > Roots >... | reverse complement strand
AAACCGCGAGCTCGTCCGTCACGCGTCGCGTGTGATTTGCACTACGCCGCAATGATGCGACGGGCGACGCGGACCTCCGGAAAGAGCGCCGCTACGGCAGCCGGGGGTGCGGCGGCTCGGGCGGCCGCATCTGATCGAAGGGGATGCGCACGAGCGGCGACGGCGTTTGCGTCGCCGCCGACGGATGGTTGCGAACATGGTAGTGCCACGCCCAGAAGCCGGTCGCGGCGGTCGCGCCCAGCAGCGCCGCCGCGGTGCCGAGCGCCCACGGCAGCAGCGCTGGCCCGATGCCGGGCGTCGGAATGCGCAACGTCGGGTCGAGCAACTCGGGTCCGTGCGCGGTGCTACGAAACGGTCCGTCCGCGCCGCCCGCGTCGTCGAGGAAACCCTCGGCGTTGATCTCGTCGCCCTGGTGCAGCATCACCTCCTCGACGCGCAACGCGCCGTCGAGGCCGAATTGCCTGCCGGCGGCGAGCGCGCCCGGCGTGCCCTCGCGATGCAACGCCGGCGCCGCGTGGATGCGGGCGGACTCCGGTTCCAGGCGCAAGCGCAGCGGCGGCAATGATGCCTGACCGTCGCCGCCGGTGCGCGCCCAGTGGATCTCGAACGCGTCGGGCGACGCCACCTCGTGCACGAGCTGCATCCGCGGCGCGATGTGCTGCGTGATCCGCAGCCGCCAGTGCACGCACGCCAGGCCCGACACCGGCGAGCGCAAGAGCTCGCTCCCGGCGTGGACCGTCCCGTGAAAAGCAACCGGTTTCGTCATCGGTCGATCACGCCTCCTCCTTTGGGAACGTCGCCGTTGGGGTTCGCACGCCCGGAAGACGCATCGTCTCCACCGACATGTCCACCGGCAGCCGCGCGTTCTGCGTCCAAAGTCGTGCGCGCTGCATACTCTTCTAGCTTGCGATAAAGAGTCTTGCGGTCAAGGCCGAGCCGCTGGGCCGCACGCGTCTTGTTGCCGCCCTCGGCCACGAGCACGCGCTGGATGTACTCGCGCTCGAGCTCGTCGAGCGACATCTCGCGTGCCAGCGCGCGCGCCAGCGTGTCCTGCTCCGCGTCGCGCCGCTCGCGCACGGCCGCCGGCAGATCCTCGAGGCGAACGCTCGCGGTCTCGGCCAGCGCGACCGCGCGCTCGACCACGTTCTCGAGCTCGCGCACGTTGCCAGGCCACCGGTGCGCCAGCAGCGCCTTCTTGGCCACCTCGTGAAACCCCTTCAGATCCTTGCCGGCGCGCGCCGCGCTCACCGCCAGGAAGTGCTCGGCCAGCGGCAGGATGTCCTCGGCGCGCTCGCGCAGCGCCGGCAGCTGGATCTGGATGACGTTCAACCGGTAGTAGAGATCCTCGCGGAAGGATCCGTCCTTGAGCCGCGCGTCCAGCTCGCGGTTGGTGGCCGCGATCACCCGCACGTCGACGCGCTCGGGACGCGCGGCGCCCAGCGGGCGGATCTCGCGCTCTTGCAGCACGCGCAGCAGCTTGGCCTGCAGCGCCGGCGACAGCTCGGCGATCTCGTCGAGGAACATCGTGCCGCCCTCGGCCTCGACCAGCAGGCCGGCGCGATCGGCGCGCGCGTCGGTGAACGCGCCGCGCTTGTATCCGAAGAGCTCGCTCTCGAGCAGCGTGTCGGGGATCGCCGCGCAGTTCACGGCGACGAACGGCCGCGTCTTGCGCTGGCTGTTGAAGTGGATCGCCTTGGCGACCAGCTCCTTGCCGGTGCCCGACTCCCCGGTCACCAGCACCGACGCCGGCGAGCCGGCGACGCGCCGGACGAGATCGAACACCTCCTGCATCGCCGGCGACTTGCCGATCATGTTCTCGAAGCGGTAGCTGCGCGAGACCTCGTCGCGCAAACGCACGACCTCGGATCGCAGCTCGCGCTCGGCCAGCGCCTTCTCGACGGAGAGGATCAGCTGATCGACCTCGAACGGCTTGGTGATGTAGTCGAACGCGCCCAGCTTGACCGCGCGGATCGCGGTGTCGATCGATCCGAACGCCGTGATGGTGATGACGTAGGGCGACGGGCTGACCGCCTTGATCTCGCGCAGCATGTCGAGCCCGTCGATCTCGGGCATCTTGACGTCCGACACCACGAGATCGATGCCGCCCTTTTGCACGCGCTCCACGCCGGCGCGGCCGTTGACCGCGGTCTCGACGGAGTAGCCATCGTCCTCCAGCGCCTCGCGCAGCATCTCGCGCATCGCGGCGTCGTCCTCGACGATGAGGATGCTGGCGCGACCGCCGCCGCGGCGGTTCTGGGTGCGGGTCGTCTCGGACGCGGCGGGATCGGCCATGTCTGTCGTCGATCAATCCTTGCCCATTCGATCCTCTTCGGCAAGGCCGGCCTTGGGCAGGGTCAGCAATCCGCCACCAACGCCTCGATCGCCGCGTGCATCGCCTGCGCCGACGGCGCCCGAAATCGACGCCCATGTCCCGGCAGCACCCACTCGAAACGATGGTCGAGCAGGCGGCGCAGCGACGCGACCTGCTCGCGCCAGGAATACCAGCAGACCGACCGCGACATCCCGAGGCGGCCGGTGTCCTCATCACCCCACAGGTGATCGCCCGTGAACAGGTACGTGTCGCGGTAGAGCAGCGCGGCGCTGCCGCGTGTATGCCCGGGCACGGGAATCGCCAGCAGATCGTGGTCGAGGCGGATGGGATCGGCACCGGCCAGTTGCTGCTCGACGTCGCGCGTGCTGGCGCCGACGTCGGCCGCATGCAGGATTCGCCGGCAGCCGAAGACCGCGTGGAAGCGGGCGTGATCCGCGACGTCGTCCCGATGGGTCAGGAACATGCTGCGCACGCCGCCCAGCTCGGCCAGGCGCGCGAACAGTGGCCGCGCCGCGCGCGGCGAATCGACCAGCACGTTGTCATCACCGGCACGTCGAATGAAATACGACGACGCGCCGTACGACGACGGCGACGCGAACCCGCACGCATAGACGCCGCCGTCGATCTCCTCGGGGAACGCGCGCGCCGCCTCCGACGGGTCACGCTTGCTCGCGCTGCCGATCGACGCCGTCGGACAGGCGACCAGAGCCATCAGCGCGCGTTGCTCGTCGGCCGCCGATGCTGGCTGCGCGCACACGACCGACTGGCCGGCGCCTGCGTCGCGCGCAAAGACCGACGGCGCGATCTGGCGGCAGGTCTCGCAGTCGATGCAGGTGTCGTCGACGAAGAGATCGCCGCCGGCGTTCTCGGGCAAGCGTCGAGCCAGAATGGCCATCGCTCGTGCACTAGCCTTTGCCACCGTCGCCCACCGCGCGGGGCAGACCGGGCGACGTCTCCTCGGGCGCGGGCGCGCGCCAACCCTCCGACGACGCGGCGCTGGCCGCGCAGGGCAGGAAGACGCGGAAGACCGCGCCGCCCTCGGGCGGGCTTTCGACCTCGATCCAGCCGTCGTGGTCCTTGATGATGCCGTGGCTGACCGCGAGGCCGAGCCCGGTCCCCTGCCCCTCGTCCTTGGTGGTGAAGAATGGCTCGAAGAGCTTGCCGCGGTTCTCGGGCGGAATACCTGGCCCGCTGTCGGCGATCTCGAGCATGGCGTAGGGCGTGGGCGACACCAGGTCGAGCCCCTCCTTGCGCCGCGTGACCCGCTCGGCGGTGATGCGCAGCGTGCCGCCGCTCGGCATGGCGTGGATGGCGTTCATCAGTAAATTCAGGCACACCTGCTGGATCTGATCGGGATCGCCCGGCACCTCGGGCGGCGACGGCAGCACGCGCACGTCGGTCTTGATCGCCTGGCGATCGAGGAGCTCACGCAGGAACTCCAGCGCCTCGGCCACCACCGAGCCGAGGTGCACCGACGTGATCGTGGGCCCGCGCTGGCGCGAGAAGTCCAGCACCTGCCGGATGATCTTCGCGATGCGCTCGACCTCGCCGCTGATGATGCCCGCGTTGCGCGTGACCTCCGCCGGATCGCTGGCGCGATTGCCCTTGCCGAGCGCGCGCGCCCGCCCGCCGATCACGTTGAGCGGCGTGCCGACCTCGTGCGCGATCTCGGCTGCCATCTGGCCGATCGTCGCCAGCTTCTCCGACTGGCGCAGCCGCGTCTCCAGCGACAGGCGCGCCTGCACGCCGCGCTCGCCGTCCTCGCGCGCCTCGCGCAACGACCCGGTCATCGCGTTGAAGCGGCCGGCGATCGTCGCGATCTCGTCCTCGCGATCGGCGAAGATCACGCGCGACAGATCCCCCTTGCTGACGGCGTCGATCCCGTCGAGCAGGCGGCGCAGCGGCAGCGCGACGACCGTGCGCATCGCCAGCTCGACGCCGATCGCGACGAACACCAGCGCGCCCAGGAACAGCGAGAAGATCCGCCCCCCTGTCGCCGCGACCGCATCCTTGACGTAGCGGGCGTCGCGCCGCATGCCCAGCATCGCCTTGGGCCGGCGCGCGGGGTGATGCTGCGGCAGCGACATGCCGCCCACATCTTGCAGCGGCACCGCCATCGCGAACGCCGGCTCGCGCCCCGGCGATTCAAGGAGATTTCCGACCGGCCCGTCTTCGATCTCGGCCGCCTGGGCGAGGATCAGCCACGCCTGATCGGTGGTCTGCCACTTGTCGCCGACGCGCAACACCTCGAGCTTGAATGCATCGTCGCGTTCGCGCGACATCCAGGCGCGCTCGGTCAGCACGCGGGTCGCGGCCTCGACGTCGTCGGAGACCGGCTCGAGCCCGCTGCGCAAGGTCTCGGCGACCTCGCGCGCCTGGCGGTCGAGATCCGCCTCCAGATCGGCGCGCCGCAGCTTGAGCGCCGCGTAGCCGGACGCGGCGAGCACCGGCGCGACCAGAAGCGTGGTCACGACCGTGACGCGAGTGCCGAGCTTCATCGCAGGGCGAGTATACCCCCAGGCCCCGAGCGGGCCGCGGCGACGGCCGCGCCGTGCTATAGGATCGGCACCGAAATGGCCATCACCGCGGATGAGATTCGCAGCAAGATCGCAGCGGCGCTTCCCGGCGCGCAGGTGACGGTTCAGGACCTGACCGGCGGCGGCGACCACTACGCCGCGACGGTGATCGCCGCGGCGTTCCGCGGTCAGGGACCCGTCGATCGGCACCGCATGGTTTACGCGGCGCTCGGCGCCGCCATGAACGGACCGATCCATGCGCTGGCGCTGACCACCCGCACGCCCGAAGAATCATAACCCCGGCCTCAATCAGCCCGGACCACAACGCAACGAGCAGGAGACGACAGGATCATGGACGACCAGCTTCGCAAACGGATCACCGAGACCATTTCCCGCGACCGCGTGATGTTGTTCATGAAGGGCAACCCGTCGATGCCCCAGTGCGGCTTTTCGGCGGCGGTGGTCGGCATCCTGAAAGAGGTCGGGGTGCCGTTCGCCTCGTTCAACATCCTGGCGGATCAAGAAATGCGGGACGGGCTCAAGGAGTATTCGAGCTGGCCGACGTTCCCGCAGCTGTACCTGGACGGCAAGCTCGTCGGAGGCTGCGACATCGTGCGCGACCTGCACGCGCGCGGCGAGCTCAGCAAGCTGCTCGCGCCCGCCCCCGCGGCCTGATCGCACGCGACTTCGACGTCCTTGCTCGCTGCCCTCGCAGCTCCGGGACGGCACGCCCGGTCACAGCGCCGTTAACGGCGGCTCCGCAGGGAGCCGCCGCAGGTCGCAGGTCGCTCAGCTCCTGCGTCGGCCTTGCCCGTGGCGGCGGCTCCTGATGACGAAGATCGCGAGCAGGAGGCCAGCAAGACCAGCCACGTTCTCTCTCGTACCGGACGCGACGCTGCAGCCACCGCCACCCGAGCTGCCGCTCGTCGAGCCGCCGGTCCCGGTGCCGCTGCTCCCCGCCGTGCCTCCGCTGGTACCCGCTGTGCCTCCGCTGGTACCCGCTGTACCTCCGCTGGTGCCCGCTGTGCCACCGCTGGTACCCGCTGTACCTCCGCTGGTGCCGCCCACGCCGGCCGTCGAGCCACCCGTTCCGGTCACGGTTGCGCCGCCAGCGCCGGTCGCCCCACCTGAACCGGTGCCGGTCTTGCTATCCGTCCCTGCGTCGGTGCCTCCGCCGGTCCCACCGTCGACCGGGGCGCCTTGGATCGCGATGTTCGCGCAGTGGTGATAGAAGCAGCCGCCCGGAACGTTCAGGCCGTGGTTGGACATGAACTCGACGATCTGGAGAACGCAGTTCGTGCACGTCACGTTGCTCGGCAGGGTGACGTTGAAGGGCTGCTGACCGCTCAGCGGCCCCGTATGAAAAAGAGCGCCGTCCACAAGAACGGGCAGCTGGGGCGCTTTGTTCGGCGCCAGGCCGACAATCATGTTGGTCGCGGCGGTCGCCGTCCCGCACGCATCGCCGGGCGCGGGTGACGAGGGCGTGACCATGGGATCCGGAGGGAGACCGCTCATCCCGTTTTGGGAAAGCACCGCTTTGTACCAGCCCGGGTGGAAAACGGCCTCCTGGATCATGACCGTGATGGTCTGACCGGGACGGAAGGTCGTCACGGCGTTGGTTGGCACCGCCGCCGGTGTCTCCGCCTGCCCGCAGGGGGCGCTCTTCTCCGGCAAGCCGGAGGCGTCCTGCTGGGCCCAGTTCTGCGGTGCCATCAATATGAAGTGGGCGCGCGCCAACCCTGGCACCAGCACCCCCGTCGCTCCCGCGGCCATCACGGCCAATACTCGAAGTTTACGCATGGGATCACTCCTCGGGTGGTTTAGTGGAGCGCCGCCCTACTTGTCGTCAATGCAAATGCCCGAAATCTGCGAAGGCGGTCGGCAACGGAGCCGATAATCTCTTCCCCTTCGGCGAAAGGGAAGCCCCGTGAGAGCCGTCACGCCCGCGGGTCGTCGCGGCAACGCCGCTCATACTACGCCGGCGCGGGCCCGAGCTTCTCCGCGATCAAACCGACCAGGTGCTTCATCACGAACGGCTTGTTCGTCGCGATGTCGATGCGCACGCCGCGCGCAGCGAGCGCGGCGTCGACGATCGGGCCGATGGCAGCGACGCGCGTGGACGAGAGCGCGGCCGCCAGCGCCGGCTCGATGCCGGCGTCGCGCGCGACGCCCCACAGGCGATCGATCTGCGACGCGCTGGTGAACGCGATGGCGTCGACGCGGCCGGTCTGCATCGCCTCGATCAGCTCGCGCACGCGCCGATCGTCGATCGCGGGCGCATAGACGTACGGCGACACCGACGACACCACTGCGCGTGCGGACGTCAGGAACGCGACCAGCTCGGCGCCCGGATCGGTGCCGTAGAGCTGCAAGCCGACGCGCCGGCCGTTCAGATCGAGCGGCCGCAGGCTGTCGATCACGCCACGCGAGGTGGGAACGCTCGCCGGCAGATCCGACGCGAGGCCGATCTCGTGCAGCGCGCGCGCCGGCTTGGGACCGCGCGTGATGCGCCGAACGCGCGCGAGCGCGGCCACCACCGCGTCGCGCGTCCCCGTGCGCTCGGCGCGCGCGAGCAGGCGGCGCAGCCCCTCGCCAGTGAGAAAGATGACGTCGTCGAATGCGCCCGCGACCAGGCGGCGCAGCCAATCGTCGACGGGGGCGGGATCGGGCGCGTCGAGGATGCTCACCAGCGGGCAGCGCCAGGTGGTGGCGCCCTGGTCCTCGAGCAGGCGCGACAGTTGATCCAGCTCGCGCGACTCCGGCAGCGCCACGGTCTTGCCAGCGAGCGGACCGCGCGGACCGGGCGCGCCGGACGTCACGGCCGGCTCCCCGCCGGATCGCTCGCGGCGCTGGCCGCACCGAACTTCACCTTGAGCATCTTGGTCGCGCCGCCGCGCCGGATCTGCACCACCGTCTGATCGCCCACCTTGAACAACGCCATGGCCTCCATGTACGACTCGATGTCGCTGACCGGTCTCTCACCGATCTTGTCAATGACGTCGCCGGTCTCGAGCCCGGCTTCGGCGCCGGCGCCGCCGGCCATCACCGCGCTCACGCGCAAGCCGGTCTCTGACTGATAGTCCGGCATGACGCCCAGGCGCACCGTGATTCCGTGAGTGCCGCCGACGGCGCCCATGCGCGTCCACTGCGGCGCCACGAACGCCAGGCGCTGATCGCGATTCGCGACGGCGACGACGATGCGCCTGGCGAGCCGCGCCGCGCGCGCGATCCCGTCGGCGTTGATCTTGTCCCAGGTATCGCTCGCGCGGTGGTAGTCGCCGTGCAGACCGGTGAACAGAAAGAGCGACGGGATCTGCTTGTTGAGAAACGGCGCGTGATCGCTGTTGGGCGCCACGCGCTTCGGAAAGGTCAGCACCAGCTTCTCTTGGTTGGCGGCGTCGACGATCGCCTGCCACTCGCGCGCGGTCGTGGCCGCGCCGACCTCGACCGCGTTGCCGTGCATTCGCCCGACCATGTCCAGGTTCAGCATCGCGACGACATGACGTCCGGTCGCCTGCTCCGCCAGCGCGAGCGACCCGATCAATCCCTTCTCCTCGCCGGTGAACGCAACGAACAGGATCGATCGTCGGGGCGCGACGCGCTCCGCAGCCAGCGCTTCCGCGACCTCGAGCACGGCCGCGGTCCCCGACGCGTTGTCGTCGGCGCCGGGATGAATCGGACCGGCGGGGCCGAACGAGCTGCCCTCGTCGCCGCGGCCGAGGTGATCATAGTGCGCACCGACGAGCACCGCCTCCTGCCGCAACACCGGATCGGACCCTGGGAGGATCGCAACCACGTTGCGGCCGGCGGCCGACGGCGTCTGCCATTCGACGGCAAACTCGGCCGCAAGCGGCAGCGTCATCGACGCGGGGCGGCCGGTGTCGTCGATGCGCCGCTGCAAGGTCGCGACATCGGCCATGCCCGCGGCCGCGAGCCACTGATCCGCCGCGGCACGGCCGAGGTGAAACGAAGCCACGTTGGTCGCCCCGGGCACGCCCACGGGCAGCGGCGCGGCGTCGGTGGCCGCCCCGGGCGCGGTGGCGACGTCACCCGAGGGCGGCTGCGCACCCACCAGCGGCGGATCGACGATGGCGACGGCGGCCGCACCGTGGCGGATCGCGTTCTCGATCTTCGCGCGCAGGGCCGCGCCCGGGGTGAACGCGGGATCGGCGGCGCGGCTCGCGGCGACGTCGTAGTGGGGTGCGTAGCGCAGGCAGATCACCAGCTGGCCGCGCGCATCGATCGTCGCATAGTCGTCGTAGCCGCCCGCGATCGAGATCCCGTAGCCCGCGAAGACCACGCCAGCTTGTCCGCTCGCCGTCGCAGCGCCCAGGTTCGGTGCGAATTCGCGGCCGAGCTGCAGTGCGCGCCCGCCCAACCGCAGCGCCGTGCGCGGCCCCATCCGCCGCGGCAACGGCAGATCGACCGCTTGAAAGAACGTGCCCGCGTCGCCGGCGCCGGCGAGCCCCATGTCGTGAAATCGCGCGGCGATGTAAGACGCCGCGCGATCGAGCCCGGGTGTGAGCACGCCGCGGCCCTCCATCTCCGGTGACGCCAGCATCTTCACGTGCACCAGCGCGTCGTGCGCCACGATCTCCGGCGTTGTGTCGGCCGCCGCGACGGTGACGGCGACCGCCGCCGGCGAAGCCGCGGGCGCGACGCTGGCGGACGTCGCGAGCGCCAGGCTGGCAGTGAGCGGCGCCGCCCCGACGGCAACGGCGAGGGCCCACAGCGACCTTCTCATGATCCTCGCTGCCGTTTTACGGTATGGTCCCTGCCCCAGCAAGGACCAAGCAATGGCCAAAACCACAACGACGAGCACGACCACGACCGAGAAAGCCCCCGCCAAGGCCGAAACCGCCGCGTCCGACACCAAGACGGCCGGCGACGCCGCCCAGAGTGGCAACGACGACGGCAACGACGACGGCAAAAAGCTGGAGGCGGCGCGGGTCCGGCTCGGCTCGGCCGGTCGCAACGATCCCTGTCCTTGCGGCTCGGGAAAGAAGTACAAGAAGTGCCACCTGCGCGACGACGAAGCCGCGGCCGTGCCCCCCGCCACCGCGCCCGATCCGCAGGAGATCCTCGCGGCGGCGTGGCGCCTGTTCGAGCAGCGCCGCCCCGGCGCTGCCGAGCGTGAGTTCCGCGCCGCCCTGGATTTGAAGCCGGATCTGCTCGACGCGCGCGTCGGCATCGGGATGGCGCGGCTCTCGGCCGGCAACGCCGACGGCGCGAAGGAAGAGCTGGGCGTGGTGATGGAGGCGGGCGAGAAGCTGGCCTCCGAGCTGCGCGAGCAGAAGGTCACGGACGCGTTCACGCGCCCGGAGGCTCAGCCGTACATCCGCGCCTGCCACGCGGTCGGCTGCCTCGCCTACGATCAGGATCGCTTCGCCGACGCGGTGACCGATCTCGAGCGCGTCTACTCCATCGACGAGGGCACCGTCGGCACGGAAGCGCGGCTCATCGCCGCCAAGGCGCTGATGAAGCTGGAAAAGCCCGTCGATGCCGCCGTGGTGCTCGAGCCCGCGGTGAAGTCCGAGGGCGCGGGAAGCCGCGCGCAGCTCGGGCTGGCGCTGGCGCACTTCGTCTCCGGCGACGAGGCCAAGGCGCGCGCGGCGCTCGGCGCGGCGCTGGACGCGAACCCGCACTTCGGCAAGGCGCTGCTCGGCCGCATCCGGCGGCGCGTCGACAACGTGGCTGGCTCGCAGCCGGGCTCGATCGAGGAAGCGCTGGTCTACAACCAGACCTACGGCGACGTCTGGACCGACGCCGCGAAGGGATTCCTCGAGAAGGTGCTCGACGAGCGCAGCGCCGCGCCCAAGCCCGAGGCCCCCGCCGCCGAAGCGTCTGCGCCCGGCTAGGGGCAGGAGCTGGCGTCGGCGATCGACGTGCGGATCGTGAAGGTCGAGCCGACGGTGTGACGCTCGGCGAAGAAGATGTCGAGCGGGTAGCTCTGCCCCTTGACCATGCCGAGCGCGTTCGCCGTCTCGTCGAGCTCGACCGATCCCGAGAGCGTCTGGTGAATGCCACCGAGGTCGATGACCAGCGTGCGGTTGACGAACACCCAGGTGTCGTCGTCGCCCGCAAATGAGAAGACCTCGCCGCCGCGGTACACGAAGTGGGTGTGCGCCTCGAGCGTGAAATGATAGTTGTGCGGGTTGCCTTCGTTGCCGAACAGCTGATTGTCGATCGGGAAGAAGGACAGGTTGCTGTAGACGTAGAAATCGGGGTCGGTGGCGCTGGCCATGAGCGGCAGGCTGATCATCGTCTTCATGTTGACGGCGGGCATCGTGGTCGTGGCGGGCACGTCGTGGTACCACTCGTCAAAGTCGGCGACGCCGGTCGTCGTGGGCGTCGTCGGGTTGCCGGCGTAGACCGGCGTGCCGTCCACCCCCAGCATCGGCTCGACGATCCCGGGATCGGCGTGGTTGCCACCGCCGACGTCGTACTCGAAGTCGGGCGGGTTGTGCGCGTGGAAGTCGCGCACCGTCGCCGTCAACGTCGGCGGATTGGGCTGGGGCGCGTCGCAGGCGGCCCACACGCCTTCGGTGCAGGTCTGGTTGCCGCTGCCGCAGACGCTGGAGCAGCTGCGCGTCACCGGCGCGACCTCGCACCCTTGCCATTGCTCGTTCGCACACGTCTCCGTTCCGGTGCCGCAGTCGTTGGTGCAGGATCGCGTCACCGCTGGAATCACACACGACTGCCAGGCGTAGTCGACGCAGGTTTCCGTGCCGGGACCACAGAACCCGCTGCACGGGCGCGTGGTGTCGAACGCGGGATCGCACGGATCCACGTCATTGAGCTGCGTGCGGCCGCAGCCGAAAACGCCGGCCGCCGCGACAATCAACAGCGCGCGCGCGAACGCAAGATCTCCCTCAAGCCAAGCCATGCCGGCAGCCTACCTCACGCTCGTTCCAGCGGGACGCCGCTTTGCCGGGATATCACGCCGCTTGATCCCCGGCACGGCCGCCGCTGATCACGTCCGTGATCGCAGTCGCGTCGGCGGCCGAGCGGCGATCACTTCTTCGCGCTCTTGAGCTCGACCAGCCAGTCTTCGATCTTCTTGCTGCGCTTGTCGAGCTCGGCGGTCTGGTCGGCCAGCGCCTGCTTGTCACCGTCGAACGACGCGTCGATCGCCTCCGGATAGTCGTTGGCCAGCGCGTTCAGCATCACGTCGTAGTCCGTGGTGACGTTCGAGTTGCCGCCCTTGGGATCGATCGTCGCCATCTTCTTTCCCATCGCGACGATCGGCTTGTTCAGCGACTCGCGCAGCTTGTCGACCTTGGCCTTGTCTCCGCTCTTCATCGCGCTGTCGTACTGCGCGCGCGTCTTGAGAATGAACCCGAAGACTTGCTTGTGCAGCGGCAGCTTGCCGCGGTCGTACTTGAGCAACCGCTCCTTCTCCTGCGCCGCCAGCTCCGCCGCCACCTTGGCCTCGGCCGCCTGTCGCTTCGCGACCCGATCGGCCAGGCTCAAGCCGTCGTTGTTGGCGACCATCTTCGGCCTGGACGGAACCGCGCCGTCGACCGCGGCCGGCGGCGGAGGCGGCGTCTTGACCGGCTCGGCCACGACGGGCGCGGGCGGGGCCTTGGGTGCCTCTTTGTCGCACGCGGTCCCGAGCAGACCCAGCGCGAGCACGAAGAACGTCTTCAAACCCAGGGTCGTCTCGTTCGTCGATCGCATGCGAACCTCCTGCCCGGCCGGGCGTGGAGGCGCAGTATTGACAACCTGGTGGGGCGAAGCAACCCTGACCTATGCCGCTCTCCGGTAACAAGGCTCGTGCGCTGGCCACGCGGTTCGCGCGCCTCGGGATCCGCGAGGAGGATCTCGACGAGAGCTTCGTGCATTCGGGCGGCAAGGGCGGCCAGAACGTCAACAAGGTCGCGACCTGCGTGGTGCTGGTGCATCGTCCGAGCGGCATGGCCGTCAAATGCCAGCGCGAGCGCACGCAAGGCGCGAACCGGCTGATCGCGCGCGAGATGCTGGCCGACAAGATCGAAGAGGAACGGCTGGGCCGGGCGAGCGCCCGCGCGCAGGCTGCCGAGAAGATCCGCCGGCAGAAGCGGCGGCGCTCGCGGCGCGCGAAGGAAAAGATGCTGCGCGCCAAGCACGCGCAGTCGCACCGCAAGGCGCTGCGCGGCCCCGTGCGTGGCGACGACTGACCGGGACCCCACGCATGGCTCCGGTTCAAACGACGATTCCGCATGTGCCAGCCGCGGCGCTCTACGACGCCCTGGCGCCGGTCTACGATCGCTGGCAATCCGCGGGCGGCACGACGCCGTTCTCGCACGTGGTGCTGGCCAAGCTGCTGCCCGCGCTGGAGCGCCACGCGCGCGAGCCGGCGCCGAGCTCGTTCCTCGACCTCGGCTGCGGCACCGGCGACCTGCTGCTGGGGTTGGGGCGCGCGCACCCGGGCTGGCGCCTGATCGGCGTCGACGGCAGCGCGGCGATGCTCGACGTCGCCCGCGCGAAGCCGGGCGCGGATCGCGTGCAATGGATCCCCGGCCTGCTGGTCGCTCCGCCGGCAGTTGCGCCGTCGCTCGACGCCGCCGGGTGCTTCTACGATACGCTCAATCACCTGGCCGACGTCGCGGAGCTGCACGCGGCGATGCGCGCCGTCGCCGGCCTTCTACGGCCGGGCGGGCTGTTCGTCTTCGACGCCACCAACGAGCTGGGGTTCGACCGCTGGTGGCGCGGCAACCGGACCTGGCGCGAGCACGACTGGGGCGTCGCCATCGAAACCCACTACGACGCCGCTCTCCACCAAGCGCAGGCCGAGATCACCATCGACGACGGCGCTCGCCGCACCCGGGCGTCCCTGACCGAGCGCTGCTTCACCGGCGCCGAAATCCGCGCCGGGCTCGCCGCCTCCGGCTTCGACGAGGTCGCGAGCGAGTCCTGGAGCCCCTTCGACCTCGATGCGCCCGGAAAGACGTGGTGGATCGGTCGAAATCGACGCCCCTGACCGGACCTGGTCACAGATCAGCGCGTCAAAGCGGGTCATTTCGCCGATTCGTCACCGATCGGACCCAAGATCTTGTTGACTGAAGCGTCAAATCAACCTAGCTTTGTCGACTTCAGTCCGAAACCTCTCGACAAGGAGACTCACCGTGGCAACGCGTTCGCTCAAGACCGCCCCGTCATCGACCCCTTCGAAGAAAGCGACCGAGAAGGCAGCCCCGCAGCTGCACAAGGTCACCAGCGGCGCCGAGAAGTTGATCCGGTGCCTGGAGCGCGAGGGTGTCGAGTACGTATTCGGTCTTTCGGGCGGCGCGGCGATGCCGATCTTCGACGCGCTGGTCGACTCCAAGATCAAGTTGATCCTGGTCCGCCACGAGCAGGGCGCGACCCACATGGCCGACGGCTACGCGCGCTCGACGGGCAAGCCCGGCGTCGTGCTGGTGACGTCGGGCCCGGGCGCCACCAACACCGTCACCGGCTTGCTCACGGCGCTGATGGACTCGGTCCCGATGATCGTGCTCACCGGCCAGACGATCTCGCCGATGCTCGGCAAGGACGCGTTTCAGGAGGCTGACGTCACCGGCATCACCTACCCGGTGGTCAAGCACTCGTACCTGGTCAAGGACGCGAACGACATCCCGCGCATCACGCGCGAGGCGTTCCACCTGGCGTCGACCGGCCGCCCCGGACCGGTGCTGATCGATCTGCCCAAGGACATCACGTCGGGACCGTGCACCTCCGACTTCGTGGACACGGTCGACCTGCCCGGCTACATCGTGCCGGGCCATCCCGAGGCGGACCTGGTCAAGAAGGCGGCGGCGCTGATCAACAAGAGCCGCAAGCCGGTCCTGTACGTCGGCCACGGCGCGGTGATCTCGGGCGCGGGCCCGGCGATCATCAAGCTCGCCGAGAAGCTGAATGCGCCGATCGTCAACACGCTGCTCGGCAAGGGCGCCTGTCCCGAGGATCACCCGCTGCACCAGGGGATGCTCGGCATGCACGGCACCGCCTACGCCAACAAGGCGGTCACCCACTGCGACATGATCATGGCGATCGGCGCGCGCTGGGACGATCGCATCACCGGCAAGCTGTCGGAGTTCTGTGTGGGCGCGACCAAGATCCACATCGACATCGACAAGGCCGAGTTCAACAAGATCGTGCGCCCCGACGTCAGCCTGGCCGCCGACGCCCGCCTGGCGGTCGAGGATCTGATCCCGCACGTGCAGAAGCTGGACACCGACGAGTGGCTCGAGCAGATCGCGGGCTGGCGCAAGCAGTTCCCGCTGAAGTACGCCAAGAAAGGCGGACTGCGCGCGCAGCACGTGCTCGACCGGCTCGACGACCTCGGCGGGCGCGACGCGATCCTGACCACCGACGTCGGCCAGCACCAGATGTGGGCGGCGCAGTTTTGCCTGACCACCAAGAACCGCCACTGGCTGTCGTCGGGCGGCGCCGGCACCATGGGTTACGGGTTCCCGGCGGCGATCGGCGCGCAGTTCGCCAACCCCAAGAAGACTGTCTGGGCGATCGTCGGCGACGGCGGCTTCCAGATGACGATGGCGGAGCTGGCGACGGCGGCGATCCACAAGCTGCCGGTCAAGGTGCTGATCATCAACAACTCGTACCTGGGCATGGTGCGGCAGTGGCAGGAGCTGTTCTTCGAGAACCGCCTGTCGGGCGTGGATCTCGAGGGCAACCCCGACTTCGTCAAGCTCGCGGGCGCGTACGGCATCAAAGCCTGGCGCATCAAGCGGCCCGCCGAGGTCGACCGCATCTTGAAGGCCGCGTTCGCCTACAACGACGGCCCCTGCGTCGTGGAGGCCGAGGTCATCAAGGAGGACAACGTCTTCCCGATGATCCCCGCCGGCGCCCCGCTGCGCGACATGATCATCGAACGCCCGAAGCAAAAGATGGCCAAGCCGGAAGGGAGCACCTAGTCATGTCCGCCTCGCCAATCTCCGCCGTGCCTCTGCCGTCGTCGATTCCGTCGCTGAGCGCACCGCTGCACACGATCTCGATCCTGGTGCGTAACAAGCCGGGCGTGCTGGTCCGCGTCGCGCTGGTCTTCTCGCGCCGCGGCTACAACATCGAGAGCCTGGTCGTCAGCGCGGACGTGACCAACGGCGAGTTCTCGCGCATGACGATTACTTGTAGTGGTGACCCTGAAACCTTGGAGCAGATCATCAAGCAGCTGACCAAGCTGATCGACGTCGTGCACGCGTTCGACCACACGGGCATGGCGGTGATCGAGACCGAGATCGCGCTGGTCAAGCTCGAGTGCGCAGTCGATCAGCGCACCGAGATCTTGCAGGTCGCGGCGCAGTTCGGCGCCAAGATCGTCGACTCGGGCGCGACGTCGATGATCGTGCGCATCTACGGCACCAGCGACAAGGTCGACGCCTGCCTGTCGCTGCTGAGTCACTACCGCATCGTCGAGCTCGTGCGCTCCGGGAAGATCCTCATGGCGCGCGGCCTGGCGCAGACATAGAGCGCCGCGGGCGTCCGACCCGCTCAGCCTGCGCTGCTGGCGTCTTCTGCGTCAGCCTCTTCGGCTTCCTCGGCGGCGGCCTCGGCGTCGCGGCGCAGCTTGCGCTTGATCAGCTCTCGCTTCACCGGCCCGACCTGATCGATGAGCAGGCGGCCGTTGAGGTGGTCGGTCTCGTGTTGCATGGCCCGCGCATAAAGCTCCGCGCCCTCGGCCTCGAAGACGTTGCCCGCGAGGTCGGTCGCCTTCACGCGCGCGCGCATACCGCGCTTGACCGGCACGAAGATGTTCGGGAACGACAGGCAACCCTCATCACCGGTCTGCGACTCGCTGGAAATCTCGACGAGCTCCGGGTTGATGAACACCTTGGGCGGGTCGTCCTCGCTTCCGCCGGCCACTTGGCCCTCGACAATAAAGATCCGCAAGGGAACGCCGATCTGGATGGCGGCGAGCCCTGCGCCGTTCTGCGCATACATCGAGTCGGCCATGTCCTCGACCACGCGCCGCACGTCGTCGTCGACGGCTTGCACGGGGACGGAGGTCTGACGCAAGCGCGAATCGGGAAAACGAACGATCGGCCGGACCGCCATGTCCCGTGTAAGATGACATTCGCCCGTCGGTGAATCAAGCTCGAGAGGGCTGGTTTTGCTGCGCTTTCCCCAATTCGAGTCGACGCCGGGTCGCCGTTCCGTTGACTTTCTCGACGGCGGCTCGTAACTTGCCGCCAGTTGAGCCGGTCGGAGCGGCGTAACTTGTCGGCACCCGACCCCATCTAATCCTCGCGATGAAGCTCACCCGGTACGCAGAAGCAGATCTCCCCACGAACCACGGACCGTTTCGCGTGTACGTTTTCCGCGACGCCGACGCGCCGCCTGACGTTCCCGCCGAAGAGCACATGGCAATCGTTCGCGGCGACCTCAACGGCGCGTCGAACGTGCTCTGCCGCGTGCACTCGGAGTGCTGGACGTCGGAGGTGCTCGGCTCGTTGAAGTGCGACTGCCGCGATCAGCTGGACGCCGCCCTCGAGCGCATCGCCAGCGAAGGTACCGGCGTGGTGGTCTACCTGCGCCAGGAGGGACGGGGCATCGGGCTCGGCAACAAGATCCGCGCCTATGCGCTGCAGAACAGCGGCGCCGACACCGTCGAGGCGAACCTGGCGCTGGGTTTCGCCGCCGACGAGCGCAGCTACGATCTCGCCGCCGCGATCCTCAGCGACCTGGGCGTGCGTTCGGTTCGGCTGCTCACCAACAATCCGCTCAAGGTCGCGGGGCTCAAGGCCGCGGGCGTGGTCGTCGCCGATCGCATCTCGCACTGGGTTGGCGAGAACCAGTACAACGCCGGCTATCTCGCGGTGAAGCGTCGAAAGATGGGGCACCACCCGGACAATCCGGTCAAGCTTCGCGCCATATCGTCCGCGCGGAAAGTCTGAGCGCAAAACCACCCGCGCGGGCCCACGCCCCAACGCAGCAAACGAGGTCCGCCATTCCCACCGTCGACGAAATCCGCGCCGTCCTCGATCAGGTTCAAGACCCCGCGCTCAAGGTCGGCTTCGTCACGGCCGGGATGGTGAGCGCGGTCGCCGTCGAGGGTGGCCGCGTGATCGTCGATCTCGAGCTCACGACGCCGGCCTGCCCCTCGAAGGACGTCATCACGTCGTCGATCCAGGCTGCGGTCGGCAAGCTTCCAGGCGTCAGTGCCGTCGACGTGCGGCTCAAGGCGACGGTCGTCGGCCGCCCCAACCATCCGTCGAATCCGCGGCTGCCCGGCGTCAAGAACATCATCGCCGTCGCGGCCGGCAAGGGCGGAGTCGGCAAGTCGACGGTCAGCACCAACCTGGCCGCGGCGCTGTCACGCCTGGGCGCGCGCGTCGGCATCCTGGACGCGGACGTCTACGGTCCGTCGATCCCGCAGATGATGGGCTCGCCCGAGGAGCCGGCCGGCACCGAGGCGGGTAACAAGATCGTCCCCGCGATCCACTACGACATGAAGGTGATCTCGATCGGCTTCTTCGTCGAGCGCGGCGGCGCGGTCATCTGGCGCGGGCCGATGGTGCACAAGCTCCTGCAGCAGTTCATCGAGGACGTCGAGTGGGGCGAGCTCGACTACCTGATCGTCGACCTGCCGCCCGGCACCGGCGACGCGCAGCTGTCGCTGTCGCAGCTTCTGCCGATCACCGGCGCGGTGATGGTGACGACGCCGCAGGAGGTCTCGGTCATCGACGTCGAAAAGGCGCTCGGCATGTGGAAGCGGGTCGAGGTGCCGGTGCTGGGCCTGATCGAGAACATGAGCGGCTTCGTCTGCCCGAGCTGCGGCCACCACGAAGAGATCTTCCTGCGCGGCGGCGGGCGCAAGCTGGCGGCGCGTGAAGGAATCACCTTCCTGGGCGAGATACCCCTCGAGGTCGCGGTGAGCCGCGGCGGCGATAGTGGGATGCCGGTCATCCTCTCCCAGCCCGACTCCGCGATCGCCAAGAGCTTCCTGACCATCGCGACCAACGTCGCCTGCATGCTCTCCGTCCGGAACATCCCCGAGCCCGGAAGTGGTAAGCGCAGTTCGAAGCTGGCCCTGATTCGCTGATTCGCCGCGTAATCGTCGCGCAGCGTACCGCTTCGATCCATCACCGGATTGCCATGGCCGGATGACGGTGCAGGTTTAGGGGGTGGCCTCGTGCTCCGATCCGGCCAGGCCGGGCGGGGCCGACCGCCGCGCTGGACTTCGACATTGGGGGTGGCTATGAGCTTGCAATCGGATCGAGACAGCGGCGGCGATAATAAGAACCCTCGGCTCTGGACGGTATTGAGCCGAGGCGTGATCAAGGCGTCCTTCACCAAGATCAACCTGCTGCTGCTCGGAGCGGCGGCCACCGGGGCGGCGCTGGCCGAGTCGTGGTCGGTGCTGCTGTTCGCGACCGCCGGCTTCGTCATGCTGACGGCCATCAAGCTCTGCAACGGCCGCTTCTGGAACGGCATCCTCGCCGACGTGCGCAATCAACCGATCGCGCTGCCCGAGACGTCGAGCCTGCTCGAGGCGCAGGCGCGCAGCTGCATCGAACGGATCCTGAACGCGCGCCAGGTGATGCGCCAGGTGGTCGAGGACGTGCCGACCTCGATCCGCGAGAACTTCTCGGCGGCGATCGCGCACATTCCGCAGCTGGAGTCGCGCGCCGTCGCGCTGGCGGGGCGCATCGAGGAGCTGTCGCGCTACCTGTCGAACATCAGCTACGAGGCGATTCGCCTGCAGATGCAGACGCTGGAGTCGCGGCGGCGCAACACCGCCGACAGCGACAGCCAGGAGCAGTACTCCAGCGCCCACGCGGTGCGCGCGCAGCACCTGCTGGCGCTCGACGAGATCGGTGCCGCGCGCGAGCGGAGCTGCGCCGCGCTCGACCACGTGGTCGGCGTGCTCGAACGGTTGCCGAGCCACATCATGATGATCCGCGCGCTCGAGGCCGAGGCCGCCGACCGCGCGGGCGGACAGGGCAGCGTCGCCTGGTTCGAGGATGAGCTCGGGCGCATCGAGGAAGAGTGGCGCGCCGTCGTCGACGGCAGCCGCGTCGTCAGCCTGATCGACGCCGAGCCCGAGCTCGACATCGAGGTCCGCGCGCAGTGATGGCAGGCGCCGCCGGCCTCAACGCGGCGGCGGCGCGAGGCGGCGGCGGTACTCCGCCTCGTCGATGATCTCGACCGACAGCGCCTGCGCGCGCGCGAGCTTGGTTCCCGGGTTCACGCCCGCGACCACGAAGTCGGTACGCTTCGAAACGCTGCTGGCAACGCGCGCGCCTGCCGCTTGCGCCGCCGCGATCGCCTGCTCGCGCGTCATGGTCTCGAAGCCGCCGGTGAGCACGATGGTCTTGCCCTGCAGCGGGCCTGGCTCGCCAGTGCGGTCGGCGACGGGATCCGCCATGCGCACACCGGCGCGGCGCAGTCGTTCGACGAGATCGCGGTGGGCGGCGTCGGCGAACCAGGCGTGCACCCCGCCCGCCTTCTCGGGGCCGATGCCGTCGATCTTCTGCAAATCCTCGACGCTGGCGGCGGCGAGCGCGTCGATCGAAGGAAATGCGCGTGTCAGCAGCTGTGCCACGTGCGTGCCCACGCGGCGGATGTTCAGCCCGACCAGCAGCCGCCAGACCGGGCGCTCCTTCGACGCTTCGATCGCGTTCAGCAGATTCGCGATCGATTTGTCCTTGAAGCCCGGCAACGTCGCGAGCCGCTCGGCGGTGAGCGCGTAGATGTCGGCGGGATCGCGCGCCCAACCGCGCTGCGCCAGCGCCACGCCGGTCATGTAGCCGAGGTGCACGATGTCCATCGCGTCGGGCGACGCGAAATGGAACAGCCACTCGATGGTTTGCGACGGGCAGGCGCCGCGGTTGGGGCAATACCAGTTGGCCTCGCCGGGCGCGCGCACCAGCGCCGTGCCGCACGAGGGACAGGTCGTGGGAAACACGAACCGAACCGAGCCCTGCGGACGCTGCTCCAGCACCGGCGCCACCACCTCGGGAATGACCTCGCCGGCGCGGCGCACGATCACCGTGTCGCCCTCGCGCACGTCCTTGCGGTGCAGCTCGTCCTCGTTGTGCAGCGTCGCGAACGTGATCGTCGCGCCGCCGACGAAGACCGGATCCAGCACCGCGAACGGCGTCACCTTGCCGGTGCGCCCGGTGTTGACCGCGATGCGCTCCACGCGCGTCGTGCGCTCCTCGGCGGGGAACTTGTACGCGATCGCCCAGCGCGGCGCGCGGCTGGTCGCGCCCAGCTCGTCGCGCAGCGCCAGCTCGTCGACCTTCACCACCGCGCCGTCGATCTGATACGGCAGATCGTGGCGCCGCTCTTGCCAGCGCGCGCAGCAGGAGAACGCCTCGGCGAGCGTCGCGACGATCGAGATCTCGTCGTTCACCGGCAAGCCCGCCGCGCGCAGATAGTCCAGCGCCTCGCTGTGGCGCGCCGGGCGAAACCCTTCGCCCGCGCCTCCGTTCTCGATCGTGCCGATGCCGTAGCACCAGACGCGCAGCGGGCGGGCCGCGGTCGCCGCCGGATCTTTCTGGCGCAGGCTGCCAGCCGCGGCGTTGCGCGGGTTGGCGAACGGGCGCTCGCCGGCGCTGGTGAGCTCACGGTTGATGCGCTCGAAGGCCTCTATCGGCAGATAGACCTCGCCGCGAACCTCCATCAGCGCTGGATGCGAGACTCCGCCGAGGCGCATGGGCAGGGAACGGATCGTGCGCAGGTTGGGCGTGATGTCCTCGCCGACCTCGCCGTCACCGCGGGTCGCGCCGCGCGTGAACGAGCCGTTCTCGTACGTCAGCGACACAGCCAGGCCGTCGATCTTCGGCTCGCACACGAGGTGCGCGCGGTCGCCGACGCCGCGCTCGACGCGCGCGCCCCAGGCTGCCAGCTCGTCGCGCGAGAACACATTGTCGAGCGACAGCATCGGCGTGCGGTGCCGCGCCGGCGCGAACAGCACGCTCGGCCGCCCGCCGACCCGCTGGGTCGGGCTGTCGGGCGCGATCAATTCGGGGAACCGCTGCTCGATGGCGCGCAGCTCGCCCATCATGGCGTCGTAGTCGGCGTCAGGCAGCTCCGGCCGATCGAGGACGTAGTAGAGGTAGTCGTGGTGCGCGATGGCCGCGCGCAGCTCCTCGACACGGCGAGGCGCGCTGGCGCGCTCGGCCGCGCCTGCCGTCGAAGCGCCAGCCTCCGTCGGTGCGCTCGGCGAGTCCGGGATGTCGTCGTCGGAGGTCATGGTGGCGAGGCTGCGCGCGCGGCTGAACGCGTGGACGAAAGCGGGCGTCCGTCCCCACCTCGAAGATAGCGCGCCGGCGCGCGAATTGACGCCACTCGGACCTGGTGGCAAGCTGCGCCGAGTTTCGCTTCGACCGTTTGCCGATGAGCACGCCGCCCGCTGCCAAGCCGTTGCCGCTTCCGCCGGGACGCATCGGCTGGCCGTTGCTCGGTGAAACGCACCTGCTGCTGCGCGACGGGTTCGGCTTCGTCGACGCGCGCGCGCGCCGCTTCGGTCCCGTCTTTCGCACGCGCATCCTGGGCCGCAAGACCGCGGTCATCACCGGCCCCGACGCGACCGCGCTGTTCATCGACAGCCGCAAGGTGCAGCGCGAGGGCGCGATGCCCAGCCACATCCAGACGCTGTTCGGCGGCCACGCGCTGCCCGTGCTGGACGGCGATACGCATCGCGAGCGCAAGCACTTCATCATGGCTGGCTTCACGCGCGAGGCGATCGCCTGGTACGTGCCCACGCTGCACCGCCTGACCGCCGACTATTTTCTGCGCTGGTCGGCGCGCGGCGAAGAGATCCGCTGGGCCGACCAGATGGAGAAGCTGGCGCTCGAAGCCATCGGCGAGACGTTGATGGGGATCCCGCCCGGGCCGCTGATGGACGAGCTCCGCGGCCTTTACGCGATCTTCTTCCGCGGCTTTGCGGCGCTACCGATCCCGCTGCCGGCGACGGCCTTCTCGCGCGCCAAGCGCGCCGTGCGCCGCATCCTGGCCATCCACCGCAGCAATGTCGACGCGCATCTCAAAGAGCCGCGCGGCGACGGACTGTCGCGCATCCTGGCCGCGAAGTCTCCGCTGTCGGGCGGACCGCCCGCGCCCGAGGACATCGCGCGCGAGCTGCACCACCTGGTGATCGCAGGCCTGATCGTGCGCGGCTGGTTCGCGACCCTGGTCCTCGCGCTGCAAGACCACCCCGAGATCCGCCGCCGCCTGACCGACGAGATCATGCAGTTCGCGCCTGACGGTCCCCTGTCGCTCGAGCGGCTGGAGTCGATGCCGTACCTGGACCAGGTCACCAGCGAGGTGCGCCGTCTGTCACCGGTGGTGCACGTCTTCTTCGGCAAGGCGCGCGAGACGATCGAGTTCGCCGGCCACACCATCCCCGAGGGCTGGGCGGTGTTCTGGGGTATTCGCACGTCGCACCTGACGGCCGACATCTATCCCGACCCGCTGCGCTTCGATCCAGAGCGCTTCTCGTCGGCGCGCGCCGAGGACCGGCGCCATCCGTACGCATTCGCGCCCAATGGTGCGGGCGGCCCGATGGGCCACAAGTGCGCGGGCTACGAGCTGGCGCCACAGATGCTGAAGGTCTTCGCGGTCGAGCTGCTGCGCGGGTACGACTGGCAGCTCGCCGCCGGACAAGACCTGGCGCCGGCGTGGAACCAGGTGCCGCCGATGCCCAAGGATGGGCTGCGCGTCCAGGTGACGGTGCTGGCCGCGCAACGGGCCTCCGTGGCCCGGACTCCGTAACACTCCGCAGGGAAACCCCGCGACAGGCCACGGCCTCGGGTGGTGTCGCCCTTGCACCAGTTCCTGTCGACAGCTCTGCGGGTGTCGGCATGCGAAACCGAACGGTATCGATCTGGAAAAAACCATCTGGCGTGATCGCGCTCGCCTTGACGGCGGCGACGTTGATTTTCACGCTGTCGCGCCCGGCGCGCGCCGACATCATCGCCGGCTTCCTGCAAGGTCAAGGCGGCCTGTCGAGCGGCGACGCATCGAACCGTTCTTCGTCGCCCGGCTCGGGGTTGACGCCAGGCCTGGGATTCCAGGTCGGCGCGCGCCTGCTGTTCGTCGAGGGCTACTACGATCGCACCGCGTTCGGCTCGGGCGCGTCGATCCAGCGCGGCATCGTCGGCGTGCGCGGCAAGCTCGGCATCGGCGATTTCCGCCTGGTGCTACGGGCCGGCGCCGGCATCTTGACCGAGCACGGTGGCGCGATCAGCGGCTCGGCGCAGGGCGGCGATCGGCGCGGCGCCGTCGGACGCGTCGGCGTGGCGCTGGAGAAGCGCCTGACGCGCGGCGAGCTCGTCGCCGGCGTCGGCCTCGACGGCGAGGTCTTCAGCCTGCAGACACCCGACACGCCCAACGTCGCCGACACCACCTTCGGCGGCGACCTGTTCCTGTCGGTACACCTCAGGTTCGAGCTGGGGATTTAGCGCCCATCGGACCGCCGATCGGACAGCTGACACCCGTGCCACCGATGCCGCAGTAACCGTCGGGGTTCTTCGCCAGGTACTGCTGGTGATAGTCCTCGGCATAGTAGAGCTCGGGCGCGGGCGCGAGCTCGGTGGTGATGTCGCCGTATCCGGACTCGGCCAGCATCGCCTGATAAGTGCCACGCGACAGCTCGGCCGCGCGCGCCTGCGCCGGTGTCGTGGTGTAGATCGCCGACCGGTACTGCGTGCCCGCGTCATTGCCCTGACGCATGCCCTGCGTCGGGTCGTGGCTCTCCCAGAAGACCTTGAGCAGCTCGTCGTAGCTCACCAGCCTGGGATCGAAGACCACGCGCACGACCTCGGTGTGGCCGGTCAGGCCCGAGCAGACCTCGCGGTAGGTCGGGTTCGGCGTGTAGCCGCCCGCGTATCCCACCGACGTCGAATACACGCCCTTCAGCTTCCAGAACAGGCGCTCCGCGCCCCAGAAGCAGCCCATCCCGAACAGCGCCAGCTCCATCTCCGCCGGAAACGGCGGCACGAGCGGCGTCCCGAGCACGAAATGCTTGGTCGGCACCGCCATGCGCTCGGCCCGCCCCGGCAAAGCCTCCTGACGCGTCGGCACCTTCAGCTTCAGGCTGTTCATCCACATGCGCCGATTTTGACCGGCATCGGGCGCCAAAACCAGCCAAGACGAACAGCGAAGACGAACAGCGAAGACGAACAGCGAAGACGAACAGCGAAGACGACGACCGGCGGAGACCGCGAGACCGAATACCGGCTGAGATGCTATGGTTGGCGAGGGTGCTGCTCCCCCGCCTCCGCACCGACCTCGACTTCATGGGTTCGCCGTTCATCGAGCGGCCGGGCGTGCTCATTCGTGACCCGCATCGGTACACGGACGCAACGCTGATCGTGCCGCCGGTGCTGGTCGGTTGCCTGAGCTGCTTCGATGGCACGAAGAGCGACAGCGACCTGCACCAGGTGCTGACGCGCGCCACCGGATTGACCGCCGTCGCCGACATCGCGGCCGATCTCGTGCGCAACCTGCACGAGGCCGGAATGCTCGACGATGAGGTCTATGCGCGCCTGAAGTCGGACCGCCACCGCGCGTTCGCCGAGGCGCCCCACCGCGCCGCCGTGCACGCGGGCGGCGGCTACCCCGACGATCCGGAGACGCTGCGCGAGATGCTCGGCGACTACCTGGCGGGCGGCGGCGCACCGTCGCGCGACCCGCTGATCGGCATCGCCGCGCCGCACGTCAGCCCCGAGGGTGGCATCGGCTGCTACGGCACCGCCTACGCCGCGCTGGGCGCGGGGCTGCGCGATCGGACGTTCGTGATTCTCGGCACCTCGCACTACGGCGAGCCGAATCGCTTCGGGCTCACGCGCAAACCGTTCGCGACGCCGCTCGGGGAGGCCGAGACCGATCGCACGCTGGTCGACGCGCTCGTGCAGCGAGCCGGTGACGGCGTGAAGCTCGAGGACTACTGCCACGCCGTCGAGCACTCGATCGAGTTTCAGGTGCTCTTCCTGCAGCGGCTCTACGGACCGAGCGTGCGCATCCTGCCGATCCTGTGCGGCCCGCTGGGCAACGGCGCGCGCGACGCGCGGCCCGAGCAGCACGCCCCCGTCGCGCGCTTCCTGGGCGCGCTCGGCGAGCTGGCGGCGCGCGAGGGCCCGCGCCTGTTCTGGGTGCTGGGCGTCGACATGGCGCACGTCGGGCGGCGCTACGGCGATCGCTTCCCGGCGACGGCGCACGAGGGGCCGCTCGAGGTGGTCACCGAACGCGATCGCCGGCGCATCGACCGCATCGGCTCGGGCGACGCCGACGGGTTCTGGGACCTCGTGCACGAGAACCAGCGCGACGATCTGAAGTGGTGCGGCTCGGCGCCGATCTACACGTTCCTGCGCGCCGTGCCGGAGGCGCGCGGCAAGATGCTTCGCTACGACCAGTGGAACATCGACGAGGAGAGCGTGGTCAGCTTCGCCGCGCTCGCCTTTCGCTAGCCCGTCGCTCGCGCCGCGCCGCTCGCGCCTCGACGCTTGATCTTCCGGGGAGGCTGAAAGAAAATCGCATTCGCGGCCTCGGCGCGCGCACGCACCCCAATGCCAGCCAGCATCAACGTCAACGCTCGCACGGTCGTGCACGCGTCCAGCGACGGGATCGCCACGGCGTTTCCCGACGTGTGCAAGACGCCCTCACCCGCGGGACCGATCCCCATTCCCTACCCCAACATCGCCAAATCGTCGGACACGGCGCAGGGCAGCCAGACCGTCACGATGGACGGCAACCCGATCATGCTGCAGGGCTCGGTCTTCTCGACCAGCACCGGCGACGAGGCGGGCTCCGCGGGCGGCGTGGCGTCGAGCGTCACCAAGGGCAAGGCCGAGTTCGTGCTCTATTCGTTCGACGTCAAGGTCGATGGCAAATCCGTGCCGCGCCTCGGCGACCTGATGCTGCAGAACAAGGGCGGCTCGCCCAACACGCCGCCCTTTCCCGAGGTGCAGGCACCGGTGGTCGTGGTCCCCAGCGTCGACAGCGACGAAGAAGAGAACGACATCGACAGCATCGAATTCGTCTAGCGAGGAAGAGATGCGCCATGGCTGACGAGCAGTGGGTCAATCTTCCCGAGGACGCGAAGTACGTCGAGGACGGCATCGCGTCGATCGATCGGCTGGGTCCGCTGGCGCTGAAGGTGACCTTCAAGAAAGCGAGCCTCGCCGGCTTCCGCGTGCGCGTGTTCCCGCAGGGAGATCATGCGACGTACACGCCGGCCGAGACCGGGCGGAACCAGAACTTCCGCGTGCGCATTTTTGGCTTCACGACCAACGCCAGCGCCACCAGCGTGACGTTGACCAAGGACATCTACCTCTCGGCCGCGGGCGGAAACATTTACAAGGCCCAGGCCAAGTACAAGAAGAAGGTCGTCGAATCCGGCAAGGTCGTCGAGGTGCGGCGAAAGCTGTTTTACCAGGTCATGCAGATGCGCGGCATCACCGCGGGCTCGACGGCGGCGATGGAGTCCGCGTACTGGGACACGGGCAAGAAGTTCTACATCAAGATGAAGCAGATCGGCGGCGTCGAGCCGATCGATCACATGCGCACCATCGTCATGAACCGATCGGCGGCGCACGACAAGTTCATCAAGGCCGCGAAGGCCGGCTTCAAGATCGCCGATCGAAAGCCGTACTGCTTCGCCGTCGCGTTCGTCGAATACATCGCGACGCCCAAACAGCAGACGATCCGCGACGAGGTGAACCTCACGCTGCCCAGCAAGCTCGGCGAATGGACCTGGAGCGGCAGCACCATGACCATCCAGCTCAATCAGTTCCTGTGGTACGGCCTCGATCCCGACGACGACAAGAACAAAGCCTGGCTGGTCGGCGGACGCCTGGTGTTCAAGCCCGACGGCGGCGGCGCCAACGAATCGATCACGTTCGACCCCAAGGACGTCGAGATCGCCGGCGCCAACTACCGCACCTACGGTGGCAAGGCCAAAGTCAAAGTGCGGATTGGCGAGGGCGCGATCGATCGCAACACGTTCTCGTCGCGCAAGGGCAAGTGGATCGTCGAGCTGGATGTCCTGACCGTCGGCGGCTGGACCAATGGCTTCGCGTACAACGGCATCAACCTGCTGGCCATCAGCGACAAGGTGATCTGGGAAGACCAAACCGCGGCCGTTCAGAAGTACACCATCAACCACGAGGTCGGCCACAAGGTCGGAAACGCCGTGACCGGCGTCGGGCCCGTGCCCGACAACCCGGCTCCCGCGAACCTTTACGGCGAGAACCGCGGCGTCAACGATCAGGATCATCAGGGCCCGCATTGCCAGAAGGGGGCGGCGTGGGACGGCACCAAACCCGCCGGCCAGCGCTGGAGCGGTGCGCCCCAGTGCGTGATGTTCGGCGCCGACGGTATCTACGACGCGGGCGGCACGCTGCACTCCGCGCCGCCGGAGTTCTGCTCGGATTGCGAAAAGGCCGTGCGGAAGCTGGACCTGCAGGACGCGACGTTGCGCACGACGGGTTTTCAAAAAACGCTGGACGAAGTGTGAACCGTGCGGCGTCGAACATCTCCCGGCTGGCGATCCTGCTCTTCGCCGTCGGGTGCGCGTGTTGCCATCGCCGGGCGGAGCTGCGCGCCGAGGAGGGACGAGTGGCCGGAAAAGTGACCGCGGGAGCGCCCGCGAGCGAGATCCCCGATTCCGCGTTCGACAACGTCGAGCCGAACTCGTACGTGCGTTATCCCTGCACGCCGAAGATCCCCAACGACGATCTCGATTGGCGCGGGATCCTCCTCAGCGCGCCGTCGCAGTCGCTGTTCACGCCGGGACAGCACGACTACCTGACCGGATCGTTCGGGCCGGTGCAGGTGTGCGGGATCTCGTGCTTCAAGTACGACACGCTCGGGCTCAACGGCGACTTCCTGGAGAAGATCGTCCTCGTCGCCACCGACACCCAGAGTCACGCGGTGTTTTCAGGCCGCATGCAGGTCGCCATGAACGGCCCGGCGGGCGGCAATCCGGGACCACAGACCTTTGGGCTGACGCACGACGATCTCAAGGACCGCGTCACCGTCGAGTACTTCAACCCCAACCTGGCCTACGTGCTGCACTTGCCCGAAGCGGAGGCGGAGTACCTGGTCCACGCGACGCTGGGTCCCTACAAGTCGAACGTGGTGCGCGTCCGCGTGAAGAAGCGGAATTGATGCCCGCCTCTGCCGCTCCCGCGCTCGCCCGCTATCCGAACGCGCTCGCGAGCGCCGCGTGTCCGCCGCTCGCCGGCGCCGGCCCGGCGATCCAGATCGCCTGCGACGCCAAGGTCTCGTCGCACGGTCCGTTCATCGTCGCGGGCACCTTTCGCATCGGCGCCGAGGACGCGCCGGTCTCGACACCGATCCTGGGCGACCAACCACACCGCAGCCTGGTGCTGGTCGTCTGGCGCGAGCCGTTTTATCACGCGTCCACGCCGTTTCGCGACCTCGTGCTGTTTCCCGACGACGTCACCGCGACGCCCGCCGGTCAGATCGGGCATTTCCATTTCGACGTGCTCGCGCACAGCCGGTTCAACGCGCCCGGAACCTGGTACCTCGCGGTGTCCCTGCACGTGCACCACTCGAACACACTGGCCGTCGAAGTCCGATAGGACGTCCGGTAAGAAGCCCGGTGAGAAGTCCGCCGAGTTGCCTGCCGCCGTCAGGGCGCGGCGGCTTCGACGCGGACCGCGGCGCGCGCCGGGCCGTCGGACGCCGTCCAGAGCAGCGCCTCGCCCGCCGGCGCATAGCCGCGCGCAAATCCGGTGGCGGCGAGACCGAGCAGGACCGCGCCCGAGGCCGCACCGACGTCGCCGATGCAGTCGGCGGGGTGAATCAGCCGGCCAACGCTGCCCAGGCGCTCGGGCAGCCGCGCCACCGCCAGCCCCCACTCGTAAGCGCGGTAGCTCTCACCGTTCAGGTCGCACAGAACCCATGCGCAAGGCCCCGCGGCAGACGATCCCTGAACCACGCGCGTGATCGCGTCGCCGAGCGCGCGCCCCGTGCTCTGCGCGTCCGAGGTGATCGGGTTCGGCTCGTCGGCGCGGGCGACCGCGCTGATGACCGCGGCCTCGAGCGCCCCTCGACGGCGCACCGCCGCTTGTGGCTCGAGCAAGAGCGCGCCGCCCGCCTCGCCGGGAATGAAGCCGTCGACGTTGCGCTCGCTGCGAAGCCGCCACGCCTGGTCGAGCCACGCCAGCCGCTCGGGCACCAGATACGAATCGACCGCCAGCAAGATCACCGACGCCGCTTGCTCGTCGGTCAGGATGCGCTCGGCTTCGCTCAGCAACTCGAACACCGCGGCGTGGCCGCCGGTACGTACGCGCGCGAGCGGCGGCTCGGGCAGCCCCGCCGCCGCGACCAGGTCGGGCAGGAAACGCTGCTGGAGATCGGCCGTCTGGACCGCCGGATCCACCAGCGGCAGCGCGACCAGCAGCGCCGCGTCGCGCAGGCCCGCGCGGGTCATGTGCGCCTGCGCGGGCAGAGCCCGCAGCGCGCGCAGAGCCAGCTCGACGAGGCGCGCGCGCAGCGACGAGGCGGGCGCCAGTCCCGGAATCGACGCCGCCACCAGCGGCTCCTCGGGATCCCAGCCGGGATCGCGCGTCGTGGGCGCGAAGCTCGTCAGCTGCGACAACCGCGCGATCCCCGCGCGCACCGACGCGCAGGTCTGGGTCGCGTCGTCGCCGACCGGCGTCACGAGCTCGAAGCCGGTGAGAACCATCGGACCGCCTCGCCCGCGGCGCGCGGCGGCGCTCACGCGGGCACCTCGCGCACGCGCACGAGATCGATGTACAGGAACTTGCGCACGCAGAGGAAGGACGACTTCCAGGTGCAGAGCGCGCGGCCGGCGTCCGGCTCGATGATGAACGTGTCCAGTCGCGGGGGATGGACCGTCGGCTCGCCGCGGATCCAGACGGTGACCTCGAGATCGCGGCGCGGAACCGCGAACGTCAGCTCGCCGGCGCGGCTGGCGTTGGTGACCGTCACCGGCTCGTCTCCCTTCAGACACCCGGGCACGGTCAGATCCGGCGCGCTGCTCTGGAAGAATGCGGCGTCGAAGTCGGCGGGCAGGAACGGAAAGCGCTCCGCGCGCCAGCGATCGTCGTAGGTGCCGGCGCGTTCGCGGCGCGGCGTCCACGCGGGCGCGATGAAGCCGAAGCCCGCCGGCGCCGGTCGATCGGCCGGCGCCTCGATCAGCTGGCTCGGATCCTCGAGGTTGGGCAAGAGGAGGCCCTCGGGGTTCGATGCGCGCGACGCCGCGAAGCCGAGCCCGACCGGATTGCGCGCGTAGAAATCGTGCTGCCGCGCATCGGCCGCCGTCGTGTCCCAGCCGCCGAACGCGCGCTCGTACAGCAGCGGCATCTTCTCGAACGGAGTCGGCCGGGACGGGCGCCACCTGGCCGCGCCCCGCATCCAGCGACGGTCGCCGAAGATCCGCACCGACTTGCGAATCGGACCGACCCAGAGCGCGACGTCGACCTCGGCGGCCTGCGCGCGAGCCGGATAGGCGTGTCCGAGCAGCGCGACGTCCGTGGCCGCCTTCGCCGGCGATGACTCGGCCGCGTAGCGGACGCTGGCTTTCTCGGGCGGCTCGGAGGACGGCACATCAGCGAGCTCGATCTTCGCCTGTTCGTCGCTGATCGACAGCGGTGCCGGCGTCGCGCGCGGCGCCGGAAGCGCAAAGGTGCCCTTGACGACCACCGTCGCACCCTCGCGGCCCTGCGGATCGGTGAACGGCACGAGCGCCACCGGGAACGGCGTCAGGTTCTTGATCTCAAGCACGCTGTGACCTGGCGGCAAGGGCGGGCGCGGGAGCGGGTGCGACCGCGCGCCACGCGAAGGGCGCGCGCACGTCGAGCGCGGCCACGTCGCGCACCCGGGAGCCCGGCGTCGCCAGCGCGGCCTCCAGGGCCTCGTCGGCCTCGACACCCAGCGCCGGCGCCGGCGTGAGCGCACCCGCGACCCAGGCGCGGCCGTTGCGCAGGCGCTGGCCCGCCCCGAGCTGCGCGCGGGCCGCCTTCGCGGCGGCGGCGATTGGCTCGACCGACCACAGCGGCAGCTCGTCGTCCGGTGTCCACCGCTCGCTGTCCGCGTCTTGCGCGTCGCCGCCGGCGTGAGCGCCCCCCGGCGCGGCCGGCGCATTCGAGGCCGGCGGACGGCGCTGCCAATCCCGCCCCTCGCCCAGCATCCGCGCGAGCGCAAAACCGGCGAGGCGCGCGCGCACGCCGTCGCCGCCGGCGGCGGCGAGCAGCGGATCGATTCCGTCCGCCCACCCGAGGTTGCCGAGCGCGAGCAGGATCGAGCGTTCGACCGAAGGTGCCGCACCGGCAAGCGCGCTTGCCAGCGACGCGGCATCGGCCGGTTCACCGACGAAGCCCAGCACGTGCGCTGCGACCGATCGATCCTCGTCGACGGCCAAGCGCTCGCGCGAGAGCTCGCGTGCGCCTGCACCAGTGAGCAACAGCGCGGCCTGCAGCGCGGCCGCGCGGACGCCCGCGTCCGGGTGCGCCACCAGGCGCGTCGCGGCCAGCGAGAGCTGCCGATCACCCATCCGGCCCGCGGCATGAAGCGCCGCGCTCAGCAGCGTCGCGTCGCTCGCTCCGTCCTCGAGCACGCGCGCGAGCGCCGCCACCGGCGGCGGCCGGCCACCGGCGCCGAACGCGGTGATGCCAGCGGCCCGCAGGCGCGGCTCGGGCCGCTCGAGCCAGCGCACCGCCCGATCACTCCCCGCCACCAGAGCCTGCGGCCACAAGCCCAACGCCGACGACATCGCTGCGAACGCGGGCGGCTCGACGGCGATCAATGCTCGCTCGATGTGCTCGAGAGCACCCGGCGGCACCCCGATCAGCGCGACCGCGGTGGCGACGAACGGGCCGGCGGGCTCCTCGGCATCGAGCAGCGCCGCGGCCACCTCCCAGCCTGCGGCGCGCGCCAGGGTCAGGCCGTCGAGGTGCGCGGTCAGGCGCTCGTCGATCTCGCGAAGGAAATCGCGCCGCAGGACCAGCGAGGTCAGCGCGCGCCGTCGGTGCTCGAACAGGAACATCGCCTCGCCGGCATGCTCCTCGAGGATGTCCAACCGCATCAGCGCGCCAACGGTATCACGCCGCCGCGTCCGGGCACAGCGACGTCAGTGCCGCTTTTCGAGGTCGGCGCCGACAGCCTCTGGCGCTCCCACCGTCGAGGGCAGCCCGGGAGTGCCCGCGTCGCCGAACAACAACGGTCCTTCTCCCACCGCGCGCTTGTGCGCGATCTCGGTGAGCGCCGTGCGCGCGCTGGAGGCGAGCGCCGTGCGCGGATCGTTGCTCCAGCGCGTGAGCAGCGACTCGGCAGCGTCGCGAATTTCGGGCGTGACGTCGTAGACGGCCACGTGGCGAAGCACCCACACCGACTCCGGATCGCCAATCTTCTCGAGCGCGGCGATCAAGTGCAGGCGCCCGAACGGCGCGGCGGTGTGCATCGCGGTCTCGATCTGGGGCACGGCGATGCGCCCGTAGGCGGCGAGGCGCTCCGTCGCGGGCGGCACCAGCGCGTCGTTGCGCCGCGTGAGGATGTTGATCTCGTCGCCCATGTCGGTGTGCGAGTGGTCGTCGCAGGAGACGCCGGCGCCCAGGGACATGAAAACCATCGCGACGGCCGCGATCCGAAGCCGACTCAAACCGCGCCGTCCTCCAGCGCGACAGGCCCGCGGCGGCCGTTGCGCGCGATCGACTTTGCGATCGGATCGTCGGGCGGTGTCTCGATCACCGCGCCGTGCAGCGCCGCCGACGCGTCGAGGCCGCCAAAGAACGCCTCGCCCAGGTCGAGCAGCTGCGCCGGCTCGCTGGTGCTGAAGGTGCGCTGGCGCAGGTGCGAGCCACCGTAAAGGCCGCGCGAATACCAGGCGAGCGTCTTGCGCAGCTCGTGCAGGCGCATCTTCGCCGGGCTGTGCTCGCCGACGAGCTCGGCGTGCCGCCGCCACACGCGCCGCCTTTCGGCCAGCGAGGGCGGCCCCGGATCGGGCTCGCCCTTCTCGAGCGCGACCAGCGTCTGGAACAACCACGGGT